>JABAOC010008338.1_pt5 | contig 28880 bp, 27 predicted proteins | sample 7062161 | NCBI WGS metagenome assembly JABAOC01 (sample SAMN14538625, study PRJNA623070) | marine sediment metagenome | biome: marine biome [ENVO:00000428]; feature: marine pelagic biome [ENVO:01000023]; material: deep marine sediment [ENVO:00002113] | place: India: Gulf of Khambhat ... | reverse complement strand
CAGCACTCTCTAACTTCAAGCGATTCATTTTGAAGGTGGTTCAGCAGGTTTACGATTGATAATGTTACCCATTCTCCAGTATTTCCATCCGTCAACGTACAGATTATTGTATCTGCTGCCTCTCCAGAAATCAAAAAACTCTGCGTTCTCAATTGCCCCAGCGATTAGTCTGAAGACTTCAGGTTGCCTTTCTTGAACAATATACTCGTGATAGCATACATAGTCGGTTTTTTGCCATTCTCCTTTACCAATTGCTTTTCTGAGTTCATCCATGTTGCCAAATGTCACAAAAGAACTTATTAGCGTTAGGATATAATGTGCGGCGTAATTAGACAGAAGCTCTGTGTCCGTGAAGTGGAGCTCTGAAAGCCAATCCACGAAGCTTAGAGGGAGGCTGTGGAGCGCGCGCGCAAGTTTCTTAAGATGGTTGTGAGGATAACTGAGATTTCTGAGAATTAGGAGAAAGGCACTCCCCTTTGTGCCTTTCATCGGCCTCTCAGTCCTTAGTAGTCTCTCCATAATGATTGTTTAAATATAATGAAGTGTTGTGAGAAAGAACGTTTACCCACAAGTCATAAAACTATGTTGCTACAGATGTAAATGCGCATACTTAAGGAGGGGGGAAGTATATGAACAAAGGTCTTGTCCTAGTTGTTATATCGAGTTTGCTAGTATTCTCACTTGGTTCTGTTTCTTCCATTCAAGGAACTGTGAACCTTAAGAAAAATAATTATGCTGAAGTTAGCAATTCTGATGGATACATCTCCGTGCCTTTTCACTATCAAAATAATAACTATTATTGTGGTCCAGCAACGCTTGAAATGGTTTTTGACTATTATGGAGCGGAAATCCCTCAAGCAGAGATTGCTGATGCGGCTCGAACATATCCTTATGTCACATATACAGATGAACTATTGAGATCAGCCCATTTCAGCAATTTGAGTACCTCACAAGGTGATGAAATACTTGGAAGTGATATTACAGGCTATTCAGCTCGTAAGCTTGGTTATGCTGCTTTTGAAAACTGGGGATTGACTATAGACGATTTGAAGACCTTAATAGCCAGAGCAGAGCCCATAATCGTGCTTATGTGGTTTACATCATCAAAGGTTTACGGTCATTATCGAGTAATAATAGGATATAACACTACACACATAATCACTCATGATCCATGGAACAAAGACTGGGGCGGAGTATATGGAGGGGCTAACACCTCGATAACCTATGAAACATTTCTAGATTTGTGGGAATATTCAGGCTACTGGGGACTTTTGGTCTATCCATGGATTATAGAGCTTGAGAGTCCTATTGAAGTTGACAAAGGAGACCATTTTGAAGTCGTAGCAAACATAACTTACCCTTGTTCCCAACCCTTTAATGCAGCTGACTACCCAGCTTCTTCCTGCAATGCAACTATTCACGTGCAAGAAGGGTTGGAGTTAGCTTCAGGAGAAATATTTACACATTCATTAGGAGATATTTTTGCTAAGGATGCTGTCCAGACATCATGGTCAGTCCATGCCAATGAGACTGGTTCACACAACATATTAATTACAGCTTTGGGAATCATAGAAGGCACTGTTTTCCAACATAATACGTATCCTTCCTATGACTACGAAGATACAATTGGAGGATTAGCTACTCACTCAATGTTCGTAGTCAATCAGACTTGTAGAGTTCACAACCTTGACACAAGTTTAGACTATACATCAATTCAAGACGCAATAGACGCAAATGAAACTTTGAATGGACACACTATTTCCGTTGACGAAGGAATTTTCTATGAGAATGTTGTCTTGAGCAAGACGCTAAAGCTGATTGGGGCAGACGAGGAAAGCACAATTATTGACGGGAATAGAAGTGGGACAGTTGTAGATATCGTTGTAGATGAGGTTACTATTTCAAACTTTACTTTTAGGAATAGTGGCACTTATCCATATTCTCCCCCTGACACAGGCCTTCGTTTAATCAATGCAAGTAACTGCGTGCTCGTAAATAACACGATCAAAGAATGTTTTCATGCTATTCTCATCTTCAATTCATCGATGATCACTCTGAAAAACAATCATATGCTGAACAATAGCTACAGTCTATTTGTCGTGGGACCGAAGCTTTGCAATTATGTTAACGACATTGACATCACGAACACTATAGATGGTAAGCTTGTCTACTATCTGGTGAATCAAACCAATTTAATAATAAATCCCTCTACCTTTCAGAATGCAGGTTACTTGGCACTAGTTAACTCAACCAAAATAACCATTGAAAACCTAGCTTTTAGCGAAACCGGTCAAGCCATTTTATTCTCCCACACAGCAAACTCAACAATCAAAGCAGTTCAAATCCAAGATACTTATTCTGGCATTTTTCTTTATGCCTCGCACAACAATTCCATCCTTCGAAACACCTTAACTCATAGCTGGGAAGGAGGCATATTCCTAATCTTATCTGAGGATAACACAGTATCTAACAACGCTATTTTATATGGAGACCAATATGGCATACTGCTTGCCAATTCCTCCAACAATATAATTGCTAATAATGAAATTTCACACATTGAGCACGACGGGCTATGGATCTCTGGGTCATCACATAATATTGTGGTTAATAACACGCTCATAGACAACCACTATTCAGCAATCGAGCTATATTACTCAGCAAACTATAACACCCTAGTCAGCAACAACATCATGTACAATTTTATAGCTATCAAAATCGAAAAATCAGGCTTCAACAGTATCTTTCACAATAACTTCATCCGAAACGAATACGGCGCTTCCTCAACTTCGCTAAACTTCTGGGATAATGGTTATCCTTCTGGCGGCAATTATTGGGACGAATATGAAGGTGATGACTTGTATAGCGGCTCTCATCAAGATGAGACAGGAAGTGATGGCATAGGCGACACATCACATTTCATTAACTTTGGTTACAAAGACAACTATCCCTTGATGGGTATGTTTTCCGATTTCGACACAACTTCAGAATATCATGTTCAGACGATCTGCAATTCAACAATACCTGATCTTAAGTTTAATGGCACTGCAATAAGCTTCAACGCTGCAGGTGAAGATGATACTGCTGGCTTTTGCAGAATCTGCATCCCAGCAGCTTTGATGAATGACACTTTCAGAGTGTTTGTGAATGGCACAGAAATCTTGCCATCACCAGAGCCATTATCATTCTCCAACAGCACACACAGCTATCTGTACTTTTCTTACAGTCACTCAACGCAAGAGATCATAATAGTTCCAGAGCTTCCGTCACTAGCCATCCTTCCATTATTCATGATAATCACACTACTAGCAGCAATAGTCTACAGAAAACGCAAACTCACAATCCAACTTGAATGAAGCAACAAACATATAACATAGAACCTTCCATCCCCATCGCACGCAAAGGAGTGCGAATGCAAATGACCAACAAGCGAAATGTCGTGCTCTACTTAGACGCTGAACTTGTCAGGAAAACCCGTGAACTCGGCTTCAACTTGTCGAGGACGGTTGAAAACCACTTGAAACAGTTGGTCAACAGGTTTCAGAGCGTCTCTTCACTGAAGACGTGTGAGAAGTGTGGTTTTGGTAGCCCGGGAGAGATTCGAACTCTCGTCAGCGGGTCCAGAGCCCACCATGCTTGACCACTACACCACCGGGCTTCCCATTGAAAAGAGCGGGGCTTTATTATTAAGTTTAGCGAGGGTTAGTTTCTGACAAGATGAGAAATCTCTCTTCGAGTTTAGTTTCGTTAATCCTTAGAGGAAAATCGAAAGATTTATATATTAAAACCTGTCCTTAGGCTTTATCACGGCCGCCAGATGAACGATTTTTGATTCCGAGGTTTCTGATGAGGGATTTATGGTTGTGACTGGTTTGCGCCTTAGCAGGTCATCGTAGGAATGAGTTGGGTTGAGTAAGAAGTCATTGGCGCGGCAGCGGTTGACGGATAAGTGTCCAGAGTGTAGCAGCGCCAATTTAGTTCATGATTATGATAGCGGCGAGACTGTGTGTGGCGATTGCGGATTGGTTTTACGAGAGCAGATGATGGATAAGGGACCAGAGTGGCGGGCGTTTACACAGGAAGAGAAAGCATCACGAAGCCGAGTGGGTGTGCCCACGTCTTACTCGGTTCATGATAAAGGATTGTCAACTGCCATTGGGCGGGTTGATCGGGACGCTTTCGGTCGAAAGCTGCCTTTATCGACTCGGTTGCAGATGTGGCGGTTGAGAAAGTGGCAAATTCGCTCGCGTGTTCACAGTAGCGTGGATCGAAATTTGGCGCAGGCTATGGCAGAGCTGGACCGTCTATCGGATAAGGTGTATGTTCCGAGTTCGGTGAAGGAGAAGGCCGCGGTAGTTTATCGGAAGGCTTTGGATAAAGGCTTGGTTCGGGGCAGAAGTATTGCAGCGATAGCCGCTGCTTCGTTGTATGCAGCTTGTAGAAACACAGAGACGCCTCGGACTTTGCGTGAAATTTCTGAAGCCAGTTTGGTGGATAAGAAAGACGTGGCACGGTGTTATCGATTGTTGTTGAGGGAGTTGGACGTCAAGATGCCTATTGCCGATCCGCTGACCTACGTCTCGAAGATCGCTGAGCGGACGGGCATCACCGGACAGACCCAGGGTAAGGCCATCAAGATTCTGCGGGATGCGAAACGGATGCGGGCCGCGGCGGGAAAGGATCCAATGGGCTTGGCAGCCGCAGCTTTGTATATAGCCTGCCTGATCAACGGAGAGAAGAAGACGCAGAAGGACATTGCTGAGGCAGCGGGTGTGACAGAAGTCACTGTGAGGAACAGATATAAGACCTTGAAGAGGCAGCTCAAGCTCGAAATCCCCGATTAGGCTCACGCTTGTTCTCAGATGTTTTCTGTGGAGAAGCTTATGATTTACTGAGCCCTCCTGCCGTGTCGTGGAGGATGTCAACTTGGAGCCTACGCTTATCGTGAGCACGCTGTAAGCTTGCTGAAGCAGTTCTGTCTACGCAATCGCCAACGAATTTTGTCCTAACTGTACATCCGTCGAACATTTCAAACGATACATATCCGCAGTGCTTTATATTCACAATACGGATATTTGGCTCCTCATTGGGATATTGTTTTTCGATGCACTACGTTTATCTATTATGCAAACATAATATTTCTCTCGGAAAACAGTAGCGGGGAGAAAACTGAGCCCGATGGTAAAAAGATCGCCTTCAAAGGACGAAGCTCTCGAAGCCTTAGACTTCATAATCAATGTTCTCAGGGAACACGAAAAAGACCTAGATCGCCTTATAGGCGAACTGGGCAAGATCACGTCTTCTGCAGGCAAAACAGGTGGAATGGCAGATAGAATCGAAAGAGTTGAAGATCGTCTCTCCAATCTTCAAAACGACATCACCGGACTGATAGGCGTTCTCTCATCCACCCCTTCTCCCCAGAAACCATCAGCCCAACTGCCAACGCTGAAAGGGCCATCGGTGATTGTTCGATGTAAACAGTGGGACGACTTTAAAACGTTGGCTCAAGGAGCAGATACGGTGTCATTCCTTTTCAGAGAGACGGAGAAAGGCTTTCAAGCCGATGCTTTGAAGAATGGACGTGTGTTAACTTTCAGCGGTGATTTGCCAAAGGACGCTAGACTGCTGAAAATATGGTTGGCTCGAGAGTTAGAAGTGAAAGAAAACAACATTTTTGAAGGCATACTAGCAATAGGATAAAAACTTTTTCTAACGGAAGAGAAGGCTAGCTGCACTTCATCAGCACTGCTGTCAGCCTTACTACATCCTCAGTCAATGAAGTTCTATCAATCTTATATACACAAGGCGGCATTCTTGTCGTAGGAACACCTATGGAAATCAAGGTTGCCCTCGCTGGCGTAGGTAATTGCGCTTCTGCTCTCATCCAAGGCGTCGAATACTACCGAAACGCTCAAGAAGACACGAGCTTGCCAGGCTTAATGCATGTAAGTTTCGGTGGCTACCACGTTCGAGACATAAGATTCGTGGCTGCCTTCGAAGTGAACCGCCAAAAGATCGGCAAAGATTTGGCCGACGCTATATGGACAAAGCCGAATGTGTGTGCCAAGTTCGCAGACGTCCCCCTCTTGGGAGTGAAAGTGGCTCCTGGACCCGCTTTTGACGGCGTCGCCCCCCACATGAAAAAAGAGTTCTCTGCCTACGACGACGAAGTTGAAGCTCCAGACATTGCGCAGATTCTTGAGGAAGTGAAAGCAGACATGTTGGTTAACTTTCTCCCTGTAGGAAGCCACGAAGCGACGCTTCACTATGCCCAAGCATGCCTCCAAGCCAAATGTGCATTTGTGAACTGTATTCCCGAATTCGTTGCTTCCGATAAAGCGTGGAGCACAAAATTTGAGGAGAAAGGGATCCCAGTGGCAGGTGACGACATTAAGAGTCAACTCGGAGCAACCATTTTGCACCGCAATCTCGTCAGGCTGTGCGTTGACAGGGGAATCGAGATTGAGGAGACCTATCAGCTCAACCTCGGAGGAAACACCGACTTCTTGAACATGACCGTGGAGGACCGATTGAAGACGAAACGCATCAGCAAGACAGAGGCGGTCACAAGCCTTGTCCCATACGATGTGCCTACTCGCATCGGCCCATCCGATTACGTTCCCTTCCTCAAAGACCAGAAAATTTGTTACCTGTACATCAAGGGACGGAAGTTTGGCGACCAGCCCGTCACCGTGAGGGCTAAGTTGGAAGTTGAGGATTCACCTAACAGCGCTGGAGTGGCCATCGATGTAATCAGAGCCGTCAAATTAGCGTTGGATAGAGAAGTCGCAGGTCCATTGATCAGCATTTCCTCATATGCGTTTAAGCACCCTCCAATGCAGGTTCCAGACGATTTAGCGAGGCAGTGGGTGGAAGACTTCATTTCAGAAAAACGCGAACGGTAAAAATAGCCCTGTGAAATCTACAAATGCGTGGCGCATGTTTGAAATCCTAATTCTGTTGTAGGAACCTTTCAAACAGTCGTCTGGCCTCTTCAAGAGGCAGCATCTGGAGCGGCTGTTTGAAGGCGTAGGCAGATATGCTCAGGACAGCTCCTACGTCTCCTCTTTCAAGCGCAACTTTAACCGCTCTTATGACATCCAGAAGAACGGAGCCAGCGTTTGGACCATCGAGTGTGCATAGTCGCAGCTCAATCTCCATAGGTGCGCCGCCAAAGTATGAGCCCTCCAACCAGAGGTAGCTATCTCGCCTGTTCTGCAGAAAATCCACGTAGTCTGTTGTTCCCGCCACCACCGCCGCCTTGTAAGGTAGAGCTGACTGCACCGTTTTCGTTTTCGTGCGACGCTTGGTTTTTCGACTTCGTTCCAAAGTGTCCAAGGACTCAGTCCCGCCACCGACATCAAGTTGGTAGGTTTGGGAAATGCGGACTCCTTGTTTAGAAAGCAGCTGCAGCAATGTTTTATGGATGGTGGTGGCTCCAACTTGGTCAATTAGGTCGTCACCTACAATGGGTAGATCGGCGTCTTTGAAACGCTTAGCCCACCCTTCATCACTGGCAATTCTCACGGGAGTCACATTTATAAAAGCACAGCCAGCGTGAAGTGCTTGCGCAGCGTACCATTGAGAAGCCTGCACTGCCCCGCTCGGGAGAAGATTCACCAGAATCTCCGCGTCGCTTTCTTTTAAAATCTTCGTCACATCCACTGCTGGAGAAGCGTCAACTCTCACCATGTCTTTGAGAAGTCTGCCCACACCATCAAGAACTTGACCCTTCTGAACGGTAACCCCCAATTCGGGGACTTCGAATATCTTCACGGCATTATTGGGCTCAGCATAAATGGCTTTTGACAAATCTTTCCCCACTTTTCGAGTGTCGATGTCAAAAGCTGCAACCGGTTCAATGTCTCTTGGGTGATAACCGGCAAGGGTGAGGCTTCTCAGTCCCACACTTTTGTCCTCCTTAGCAAGGTTGCCATAGTAGTGGAGACCTTGGATAGTGCTTGACGCGCAGTTGCCTACACCGGCTAACGCTATTTTGATCTTCGCCATTGACAGGTCACCTGCTACCTTTATGAATTGGCGGGTTGTATTCAAAACTCTTTCGAGCGAAAAGCCGCTTGTAAGTCGGTTAGTTCACAATGGCTGCATGAAAAAGTATTTATGACAAAGGTTTCAAAGGCTATCGAACTATTTCACGTTGTCGATGCCATTTGTCGTTTCTCTCAGGAATTGGTCAATACATCAAACGCTTGCAAATGCTTAGCTTCAACGCTAGGCTTTACATGGCGGCTACTGCTCTTCAAGGTCTGAGTTTTGGCATCTGGGGCGTCATTTTCTATTTGTATCTCAATCTTCGGGAAGTCGGTTTTCAACCCGATTTCATTGGTAACATGTTCACTGTCGGCGCTATAGCAACAGGCATCATAGCGTTGCCTGCGGGTTTGATTTGTGAACGTCTAGGTTCGAAGAAAACGATACTCATCAGCTTCACAGCAAATTTTATAAGCCTTCTCCAGATTGCCACTCTTCAGTCTTCTGTTCTTCTCCTAGCAAGTCTAGCCTCAGGATTGATAGGTACATTAGGGTGGGTGGCCTCTTCGCCCTTCATGGCAGAGAACAGCAGACCTGAGGAAAGAACCTATTTGTTCAGTGTCAACTGGAGTATAATGATAATTGTAGGCGTGATAGGCAGCTACGTTGGCGGTGTTCTACCTGATTTGTTCAATGGCTTGTCAGGCCTACCAACAGGTCAACAGGGATCAGCATTTGGATATCGGTTAGCGTTGGTTATTTCGGTTGCCCTCGCCCTAGCAGCGGCTCTTCCGGTAATGATGGTGAGAGAGAAGAAGAAGGTGAAGCAGCAAAGAATGGTTGACTTGATGAACCTTCGAAACATTCAGAGTCACCGTATCATACTGAAATTCATGATGCCCACGGCTCTCATTGGTTTTGGAGCTGGGTTCATAGTACCCCTCTTCAGTCTGTTCTTCAAACTGAAATTCTTCGCTACCGCTGAACAAATCGGCGTACTCTCTGCGCTAAGCAACGTTGCGTTGGGCGTTGGCACGCTCATTGCGCCCGTGTTGTCCGACAGACTGGGCAAAGTTAAAAGCATAGTAGTTTGCCAGTATCTTTCGATGCCCTTCATTATGCTCATCACCGCGTCGCCAAATTTGACGCTCGCGTCAACAGCTTACATCAGCCGCGCAGCTTTAATGAACATGGCTGGACCCATAAACTCCAGTCTGCAGATGGAGTTGGTCACCGATGGTGAACGAGGCACGACAAACGGGTTAATGGTTATGGCGGACAACATTCCAAGGGCGATAACCGCCTCGATCTCTGGCGAAATGATGACTGGAAACGACTTTTTTACTCCTTTCCTCTTCACTTCAGCGACCTACTTCATCGCAAGCTCGCTCTATTTGGTGTTCTTCAGGAAGGGAGAAACTTCACGAAAAGAATGAAAAATGAGAAAATGGAGAAGTGTGCGTTCGAAACTTAGTATCTTCTTCGACGTGTTCTCTTCTTAGACCAGCATTCCCTACAATAGACTGGTCTGTTGGGGTCGGGCTTGAAGGGAACCTCGCATTCCTCACCGCATTCAGAGCAGACGGTCTTGTGCATTTCTCGCGGCTCTCTGTCGTATGTCATGACTGCACCTCCCTTTCGGTTAGGCAGAACTAGCTTTCTCTTTAGGGAATTTTAATTCTTGCGTTTCCTCCAGTTGACAAGCGAGCGTATGCATGGAAACAGCCGTGTCGAATGGCATGCGCTCTCCGCCAAAGTGGATGCGGACAAACTATTTCGTGAGTTTCTCTAACTTGCTTTTCACCAAGTCGCTGACAACTTTGGCTTTAGCTTTTCCACGAACTCTTTTCATGACCAACCCCATGAGGGTTCCGAAGGCTTTCTCTTCATGTTCACCAAGGGTTTTCTGGTGCTCTTTCATCAGGCTGTCAATGATTTCTTCCAGTTCACTCTTAGAAAGCATCCCTAAGGCAAGGACATCAACTGCTTCAGCAGCTTTTGATCCTTCGTGTTTCGACAGCCAAACGAGAAGATCCGGAATGGCCTCCTTTGCTGCTTCCTCCAAACCCACGAGACGGAATACTTCCAAAAACTGTGTGTTAGAGATGCACTCAACTTCTACGCCTTCGCGTTTTAGGGCCTTCAAAGTCTCCGTCAAAGTTACTGCAACCAGTGTTGGAGCAACTTTGCTTTCCTTTGCGGCCTCTTCAAAGAGTTGGTGGAACTCGGAATCCAAGACTTGCTTGGCTAGCTTCGTGTTCAACCCATAGTCACGCATCAACCGCTGCATCCTCAGTTCCGGCAGTTCGGGCAAACAACGGCCTAAACTCTCGATATAGTCTCGGAAAAGACGGATGGGGGGCACATCGGTTTCAGGGTACATGCGAGCAGCGCCGGGTCTGGGCCGCATGTAACGTGTTGAGCCGTCTGGTTTTGCTGCTCGTGTTTCTTGCGGCACACCCTTCAAAGCTTCCCGAGCCCTCGTATTCACCGCCTTTAGGGCGTCAGATGCGGTTTCTGAGTTGTCCGCAACAAAAACCACCGCATCATCAGGTCTTGCCTTTATAAGACGTCTCAACGTGTCAACTTCTTCTATGCTGATTCCGTAGGCAGGCAATTCGTCCGTGTGGAAGATGCCGCCTACCCGTCCCCAGAATTTAGCTCTGTCCGCCATCTCAGTGCCTAATCTCAAATTAGGCGTCAACTCTGTGGCTAACAACTTCCTGAATTTCGGGAGTTTGGAAGCTAGGACCCGTTTCTTTTCCTCCAAGGCCAAACAGAGCAGTTTGCATTTCGTGTGTGTGAAAACGTTGGTGACGTCCACAAACTCGTCCTTAATGTCTGTCTCCTGTAGACCTCGTTTTATCAACTCATTCTTGATTTTCACGAGGTTAAGCTGCCTCTGAACTTCGTTCTCAACCGCCAGCGAAACGAGCTCAAGATCCTGCACCCCCTTTATTTCGATGAGAGCGCCATCTCGAATGGAAATGTTTAGGTCTTGACGTATGGTGCCTAATCCCCGCTTCACTCTGCCTGTCGCTCGCAGAATTCTCCCGATTGCCAACGCTACGTCTTCAGCCTCCCGGGGATTAGAGATTATTGGAGCGGTTGCAACCTCCACGAGCGGGATGCAGAGGCGGTCAATGCGGTAGTGGAGAATGTTATCATCTTCGCTCATTTTTCGAGCAGCATCTTCCTCTAGGCCCACATGTTGGATGGGGATAGCCTTTTCGCCTACTTTGATCTCGCCGGCTAGGGCGATAACGCATGTGCGCTGAAAACCAGTGGTGGTCGACCCATCGATAACAGTTTTTCGCATGACGTGAATTTCGTCAACTGGAACAGCGTTCAGCAACAGGGAGATGATGAGGGCTGATTCCAAGGCGTCGCTGTTTAAGCGATGGGGCGGCTCTTCATCCATCTCCACTAGACATGCGGCGTGTTTGTCGGCTTCGTAGAGAATCTGGACTCCTTTTTGGAACTCGAAAAAGGCTGCTGGATCGATCTGGCCTAGCTCGCTCTGAGTGGGACGCAGTCGACGAAGAAAGGTGATTTCAGCTTCGTCTTTGAAAAGCTCAGGTTTGCAGCTGCAAAAGAGCTTTCTTTCCGAGTTCAACTGCTGATGGATTTCCAAGCCCACCTTCAACCCTATTTTCTTGTAGTCGACAGCTCGCAGGTTACATGCCTCCCTCAATGTTCTCAAGTGGAGTTCGGTCAGAGAACTCGTTTGCGATGTTCTTTGTGACCAGCTTCTTGGCCTCCTCAACGTCTGTCGTTTGTCCTAACACCCACATCACCTTGACCAAAGCCGTCTCGGGAAGTATGTCCTCCAGGGGAATCACTCCGAGTTCTAACAGGTCTCGACCCGTATCGTAGACGTTCATGTTTACGCGCCCCCATATGCACTGGGAGGTCATAACAACGACAACATTCTCTTCAGTGGCTCTCTTTAATGCTGGAAAACAACGGTTACCAACGTGTCCTAATCCAGTTCCTTCTAGGACAATGCCCTTGAAGCCATTGTCCACGTACCAATCAATAGTGTTTGCTTCCATGCCGGGATAAAACTTCACCAACGCGACTTTCTCGGCGAAGAAAGGTTTCACCGCTAACTTTCGTCGCGTGTCCCGTTTGATGTAGGGTCTTGTTAGCATTCTGATTCCATTACCATCAAACTCTGCTAAGGGCGGCAGGTTTTTGGATTTGAAGGCGTCTCGCCGGCTTGTGTGACATTTTCTCACGATTGTTCCTCGGTGAAAAGCAATTGCTCTGTCAGAAACTGTGTCATGCATAGCCACAACGACTTCTGCGAAGGGCGAATGTGACGCAGCCATCACTGCTCCAACTAGGTTAGTTGCAGCGTCTGAGCTTGGTCTGTCAGCCGAACGTTGAGAGCCCACCAAAACAATCGGGACAGGCAGGTCTTGCAGTGCAAAACTTAGTGCGGCTGCGGTGTACCCCATAGTGTCGGTCCCGTGGGCCACAACAACTCCTGCAACCCCGGTCCCTATTATGTCTGCGATTCGTTTTGCGGTCTGCGTCCAATGTTGGGGGGTGATGTTCTCGCTGAATGTGCTGAAGAGTATCTCTGTTTCGATGATGGCTATGTCGGAGAGCTCTGGAACAACGCTGTAGAGGTCGTGGGCCGTGAGGGTTGGTCGGACGCCGCCTGTTCGGTAGTCTACTCGACTGGCAATGGTGCCTCCTGTGCTTAGGATGGCGACTCGTGGAAGAGTTGGTCGCTGCGTGGGCAACGGTGGTTTTGAAAATGCAGGTTTTACGCCGGACCCGATTTTCTTGATCTGCGTTCCTTTGGTAATTCGGATTCCCACGTTGTAGCCATTTTTAAGCTTGACGACAATGTGTTTGTCATCGCTGGACTCCGAACGTGGAATCAGCATCCCTACATACGTTTCGCCTCCTCTCAAAACTTGGAGGGTGTCTCCAATATCTGCTCCTGCTTTTTTCAGCGCTTCAAGAGCTTCACCTTTATAACCTGGGAGCTTCTCACTCAACTTGCTATTTCTCCAATATTTTGGACATATACGGTCCGTCGTGTTGATAGCCGAAACGCTTGTAGTACCTTTTTGCTCCTAAAGCGCTTATAACTACCACCTTTCGCCTATCATATTCTGCTTTTGAGATCTGCTCAGCTTCTGAGAGGAGGAGCGCTCCGTAGCCTTTGTGCTGCCACGCTTTTGCTGAGCGTTTCCCGACTGGGACGAGGGGCCCATAAACGTGGAGTTCCCGCAGGACTGACGACGGCGTGGCTAGTATTTCGGGTCTGTGTGCTGTTTCGGAAGGAATCCGCAGGCGTAAATATCCTAGGAGGACGTCATTGACGGGATCTTCAGCGGAAATGAACAGATCCACCCCGTTTGACGCCGTTTCTACTGTTGTCACTGTTTGAACGTTTTCAGCGTCAGGTTTCACTTTGTCTCGGAGCCACCGGTGTCCAACCTCTCGGCATCGTATGCAACGACATTTTTTTCCTTCTATTTCAAGTCGCTTCAAAGCCAACTGTCGGAGATTACTTTTCTTGACGCCCGCCTCGACCAAGTAGGCAGGTATGTCCCTTTGAACTCGCATCACACGGATCCATGGAGGAACGATTTTCTTCACTTCTGCAACAAGTCGAACAGCGTCTTCTGTGGAGTAGGGAGTGAACTGGCCTCTTCTCCACCATTCATAAGCCTCCGTGCCTTTCAAAACGAGGCATGGATAAATCTTTATCATGTCAGGCTTGAAGTCAGCATTGGTAAAAATGGTTCTGAAGCCCGCGAGGTCTCGAGCATGATCTGAGCCTGGCAGGCCTGGCATAAGATGGTAAGCTACTTTCAACCCAGCGTCTTTCAACATTCGCGTCGCTCTCACCACGTCTTCAACGGTGTGACCGCGATTGACTTGACGGTAGATGTCGTTGTAGACGTTTTGTACACCCAGCTCCACTCGAGTCACGCCTAGAGAAAGCATTCTATCGATATGGGTCAGCTTTGCCCAGTCGGGTCGAGTTTCGACCGTAATGCCTACGTTGCGAATTTTGCCGGTCTCCGCACGCTTCTTGGCATCGTGCAGATTGCGGGTTTCAGCGCCGATCAGCGCATCTAAGCATTCCTTAATGAAGCTTTCTTGGTATTTGGGTGGCGTACTTGGAAATGTGCCACCCATAATAATTAATTCTGCTTTGTCCACCACGTGTCCAATGGCTTCCAGCTGGGCTATGCGGCTTCTTACCTGCATATAGGGCTCATAGTTGTTTTGGATTCCCCGCATGGCTGCAGGCTCGTGGCCAGTATAGCTTTGAGGAACGCCTTGCGAAGGTCCGCCTGGACAGTAGGAGCAAGGACCATCGTGGGGGCAGGGCCATGGTTTTGTCATCACTGCAATTATGGTGACGCCTGAGATGACGCGGGCGGTTTTGCGCTTCAACACTGGTAAAAGTTTCTGCTTCTCACTCCGCTGCAAGCATCTGATTAGCTGGGAGTTGGAGACTACGCAGTTTAGACCTTGCTTCCCAGAGATTTGCACTTTGACTTTATTAACGTCATCTCTTGTCGGCTTCGGAATCCGCATTAAAGTGTTAATGATCTCCCGGCAAGCTGCTCTGTTCATGAAGGTCTCATCTGGTTATGCTCATGGAACGTTAAAATAAAAATGTAGTTGCTGAGCTATCTTCGACGGTACACAATCTTGCCATCGACAATAGTCATCGCGACTTTGATCTCTCGGATTTTTTCAGGGGCAATTGTGTAGGGATCATGGGAGAGCACTGTTAAATCCGCAAATTTTCCGCTCTCTATTGATCCCTTCACATCTTCTTCAAAGGAGCTGAAGGCAGCGTTAATGGTGTATAGACGTAAGGCCTCATCTATTGTCAGCCTCTCTTCTGGAACCGTGTTCCGTGCAACCGCAGCGTATAAGCCTAATATTGGGCTGACGGGTTCTACCGGAGCGTCGGAGCCGCCGATCGTTACAATGCCCGCTCGCAAGAGGCTTTGGAATGCGTAAGTCCATCTGGCCCTATTCTTTCCCAGACGATCTGTTATCCAAATGTCTGAAACGACGAAGTGGGGCTGTACAGAAGCGATAGCTCCGATTGCTTTCATCTTCTTCACCAGTTTTGGGTTGAGAACAGACACATGTTCCAGTCGGTGCCGATGCTTCTTTTTGTTCGAGGTTCGAAGCACTTGCTCCAAGGTCTGGAGCACTAATTCAACCGCTTTGTCGCCTATGGTGTGGATGGCTAGCTGTAGATTGGCGTTGTGGGCGTGTTCCACAAATGCTTTCAACTGGCTTTGCGAGTGAAGCAACATTCCTTTAGTGTCTGAAGCGTCGCTGTATGGCTGCTTTAAAGCTGCAGTCCTCGCTCCTAGTGATCCATCTACAAGTATTTTGACGCTGCCAACTTTGAGTTTGTCGTCGCCAAATCCGGTGGTGAATCCTAGCTCGACGATGTGGTCGAGATATTCGATGGGATGAAGCATGTGTATACGCAGTGGAAGCATGTTTTGTTGATGCAACTGTTGAAGCGCCTTCACTTCTCTTGGCGAACTGATAAGCCAATGGGCAGTGGTGATCCCTTCTGCAACCATTTTTTGGCAGGCCCGCAGGCAGTTGTTCATTAAGGCTTCTTGGCTCGCTTCCGGTATTGCATCGAAGATGAGGTCCAGAGCGTTCTCTTGCATGATGCCGTTTAGCCTTCTGGTTTTTGCGTCTCTGCCAATGATGCCGCGGCGCGGTGGAGTTGTCTCTTCTGTGATTTTGGCTAAACGCAGAGCTTCCGAGTTGACCACACCAAGGTGTCCACACACACGAACTAGAAGGACTGGGTTGGTAGGAGCAGCGTCGTCCAAGTCGAAACGTGAGGGACATCGATGTTCTGCCAGTTTATCTTGATCCCATCCGCGACCAATGATCCATTTTCCTTTACGTGTTTTCTTTGCCCATTGTTGAACTTTCTTGATGATCTCGTCGATGGATTTGACGCCCCGCACATCAATCTGAGTAAAACTTCGCCCTAATGATGCGCCATGCACATGCCCGTCAGTGAGGCCGGGAAAGACGGTCTTGCCGCCAAGGTCGATTCTTTCTGTGTCTTTGCCCGCATAAGAGAGGATTTGTGTGTTACTGCCAATTGCAACAAATTTTCCGTCCCGCACAGCCACAGCTTGGGCTCGAGGCTGTCTAGGATTCAGGGTGATCAGGTTGCCATTTACTAGAACCAAGTCAGCGTCAAACATAGAAGGAAAGTTCTAGCAAGGCCGGTATAAGTCTTAGTAGCGCCTTCTGCCGCTCCAGTTCTGGCCTACGTTCCGCTGCAGAATTATCCGCTTCTCATAATTCCGTCTTGCCCGTCGACGAGGGATGGCGCTCTTCCTTGTTGTAGACTCGATCTTGGGGGTTTGACCACGCACTTTTCCAGCTTTTGAGAGTGACCCGTGAGTTGGCATTCTTGTCTAACATCTCCTTACGGAGACAGGTATTCCGGACTCTTTTAAGCATTTCCTAGCTTCGTATGAAACGCTTCTTGACCTCACCTATGCTTGAACCAACGACGTCTATTTCTGCTTCGTCTATTTCACCTAAGCCTTTTTCATATGCCCGTTTGATGTGGAAAATCTCTGCGGGGTCAATGCCCATCACACGGCAAGCAGTCGCATCCGCTGCGACCACGTCCCTGCTTGCAATCAGCAGGTCCATTTTAACCGGCATCCCGGAAGTTGGGCCTGGTCCTTCAAGCGCATAAAATCCATCTATGACGGTGAACCTTGACTTGAGCACAGTGTTAATGTCTACCACAACTTTGCTTATGCCTTTGAAGTGATACTTGAACTTCATCTTGTCGGGTAGCAGGCCAAACATGTTCTTCATTCCAAGAGACACGCCTGTGAGACTATGAGTTTTCAGTTTGGCAGCACTAATCACCGCAGAATCTACGACTATCTGTGGCACATCGATCTCCCTAAGCGTCTCGTAGTTAGAAATCTTCAGCTTGGTTTTGTCTTTCTCTCGTCTCAGGTTGAGAAACTCTACTCCAGTTTGCTCGCAGACATGTTTCATTCCAGTGATTTCACAGGCTTTATCTGCATTCGTCATGCTCGCGTCAGATTCTACGACAGATACTTCGTCGAAAGCTTCTTGGGCTTTATGAATTAAACCTTCCACCACCAAAGGGTCTGTGGTGACGCCTGTCTCGTATGACTTGGTTGAAATGAAGTTGACTTTTATCAGGGCTCTACTAAAGCTTCTTCCGATTTTCCTGAGCCCCCCGCCCAGCTCAATCACCCTGTAAACTACTTCCAGCTCTCTTGGACCTTTAACTAACGCTACTTCCACCAACTAAATCACTTCCTCATCTTCCCTCCCTCACCGTTGCTTGCACAGACCAGCGGGCATCTCATGTCAAGCAAGGATGGAAGATGTCCAACATTTCGCAAGGTTCATTTAGCAGATTATTGGACGTCCGATACATTTAAATATTCCCCCCCTGTTAACATTGGTCATCCAATAAGTGGGAGTCTCATCCAAGATGGAAACGAGTCGGGAGAATGAAATAAAGGAATTTGTGAGGACTCGATACTCGGAATTGGCGCGAAGAGGTTGCTCCTGCTCTGAGAGTGCTCCGTCATGCTGCTCTGATTCGAAAGAGGCCTACGCGAAAGTCATTGGGTACAAAGACGAAGACCTGAAGGGGTTGCCTGATTCGGTCCTTAACACTTTGGCGGGGTGCGGAAATCCCACGGCACACGCCGATCTAGGGCGGGGAGAGACTGTTTTAGATCTTGGGTCAGGGGGGGGAATCGATGCTTTCTTGGCGGCAAGGAAGGTTGGAGCGACGGGCAGGGTCATCGGCGTTGATATGACCAAAGACATGGTAGCTCTAGCCAATCGAAACAAGAGGAAGTTGAACGTCAAGAACGTGGAGTTCCGCTTAGGCGAAATCGAAGATTTGCCCGTTCAAGACGACTCGGTGGACGTAGTAATTAGTAACTGCGTCATCAACCTATCGCCTGATAAAGACAGAGTATTCCGAGAAGCGTTCAGAGTGTTAAAACCGGGGGGACGCCTGCTAGTTTCCGACATCGTCACGACAGAGAAGTTGCCCCGCGAAATTCGCAGAGACATGGAGATGTGGGCAGGATGTGTGGCAGGCGCGTTGGAGGAAGGAACTTATCTTCAGAAAGTCATTGATGCTGGCTTCAAAGATGTTCAGGTGATGTCAAAGCGTGACTTCAAGGGAGTTGCAAGTAGCCTCCGATTGAGAGCCTTTAAGCCTTGGAATTGAACTGCTGCGAGCTGGGCACTCTAGGCTTTGAACCATTTGAATATTAGGTATTGAATGTTCTCGGTTCCTCGGTCTGCTACTGCTACGATGAATCTTTTACGCACGGTTGTGGCTAGTCTGCCTGCCTTGACAATGTCCATCGCAGTTACGTCTTCTTCGCTCTTCCTCACCGACACCATGTAAGGCGCATGCTCCAATCCTGGGCCATGCTTGTAAATCGCAAAGTCGCATCCGTACTTTATGCCTGGAGTGACAATGAAGCTGTTGTCTCTCAAATCGCGGTACACTGAATATTTCAAATCGAATTCTTCGTACAATCTGCGAGCCCTTCGCCTGAGCTTGTCCAGTCCCACCTTAGTCTTTTTTGCGCTTTCCCACACTTTTATGATTTTGTTCTCTGCAAGGTACAGGCCCTCCATGAGATCCAAAATCAACGGAACGTTGAACTCAGCGATTTTTGGTTTGGGGATGCCCAGTGGTTTACCATAATATCCCATTCTGTACAGTTTAGAGCTTTGTTCTGAGTCCCAAACTACGAGAAAATTTTCTATGAATTCTACAGGTATGGGTTCGCTCATTTTTAATCTCAGCTGTCATATGGCGAAGGACAGTATACGAGCAGCGTCTGAAGCGTCCTCGGCTTTGTCTGCAGCATTTTCGAGAAGTTGAGTTATGTCTCTCAGAAGAAGCATCGCTGGAATTTCTAGGCTGCTATTGATTATTTTGACTTCCAGTTCGCGGTATATTTCATCCACCATGCGCTCCGCCATCTCGACCTCTTTAGCTTTCTCCAGAGTTCTTACAGAACCATAAGAAAGAGTTATTGCAGTTTCTCTAAGTCTTATCACAGTCTCCAGTGTAGCGTCAGAAAGCTTCATGAGGTCCCTTTTAATTTCTGAAGATACTTTCCACCCGCGCTCCATTATTGACAGCAACCAAAACGCTATGCCTTCGCAGAAATCTGCGATTTCGCTAGCCAAGTTGGTGAAGCGGAGGAAGTCTTCCCGGTTTATGAGGATGGCCCCTATTTGGGCGAGTTCTTGAGAAACCGTTCGTCGTGCGTAGTCAACTTCGTCTTCAGCCTTAATGATTTCGGCGAAAACAAGCCTTGCCGCCATTTTGTCGTCTTCTGCAAAGCAGTCAACCATTTGGGGGACCTTGCGTGTGATCTCTAGCACCTTCCGTAGATGATCTTGACAAACCGCAAGCGCTCTTCGCTTTACACGCTCCTCTGTCTCTACAGGAAGAACCACGATACTCGCCCCCAAAAAGGGATTTTAGGCGTCACAATAGAATATACGAATGCATTAAAAAGTCTAACTAAAAAGTGGCCTCGATCAGCTAGATGGTCTTTCCCAAAGCTTCAAAATCTCTCTTGTAGTCGAAGTATTCTTTAAGGTTTTCAGACAAGCTTTCGACTTTCGTGCGCACTTGTTGCCACGAGTCGCGGTCTCGTAATGTCACGGTGGCATCGCTTAGCGTTTCATAGTCGATGGTGACGCATAAAGGCGTGCCGGCCTCGTCAGCCCGAGCGTAGCGTCTTCCGATGGAGCCAGACTCGTCGTATTCCACCGCAAAGCCTTCTTTGACCAACGCTTTATGGAGTTGCTCGGCTCTTTCAGGAATACCATCTTTCGAGACTAGGGGGTACACCGCGACTTGAATGGGTGCAAGCTCTCTGGGAAGCCTCAAAAGCGCGCGGTCTTCCTTCCTACCATACGCGTATTCGAGAGCAGCATAGACAAGCCGATCTATTCCAAAGCTGGGTTCAACAACGTGGGGAATGAATCGTCTTCCGGTTTCTTCTATAGTCTTATTGGTGAACTTCACATGTTCGGGCAAAATTTTAAACGCGTCTGCCATATAGTGGCCCATTTCGTCTAGCGATTTTTTAACCTCTTTTGCGTTGGCTTTCGAGAGCAGAGTGACCACTTTTTGGGCGTCTGCTTTGAAGGTGGGGCCAATTTTTGCAGGAACTGGAGATACGACAGTTTCCTCTACTTTTCGGGGTGTCGAGTATTCCTGGAAGACATGCATGTCTGCGCCGCTGTGATTCATGTGTTGCTTCAAATCGTAGTCTGTCCGGTAGTTGTGACCGGAAACCTCTGTCCATCCCCAACGGTCGAGGTAGATTTCTTGGTCGTAGCCCTGTTTGGAGTAATGGGCTCTTTCCCACGGCAGTTTTTCGATGAAACGTTGTTTGTCGTCTGGAACTCCCAGCGTTTTTAGGAAACATTTCGCGAGGACCATGAAGTAGGCCTGCCACTCCGTTTTTATGTAACCCTTTTCGAGGGCCTTCTTCACCGTCACTTGAATGGCTTTGTCTGTTTTCTTTCTCTTCACCTCTGCAGGTATGAGCTGCAGAGTGTCCTTTTCAACTTCAGGAAGGAATGGGCAGTGGGGCTCCTTTGGATCAAAGAAGAATTCGATGTCAGCGATGTTGAACTCTCTCAATCTGATGGGGCCTTGTCTGGGAGAAATTTCGTTTCTCAACGCGTGCCCCATTTGAACAACGCCGAAGGGCACTTTGCCACGGGCAATCTCAATGAGACGTTTAAACTCGACGAAGATGCCTTGCGCTGCTTCAGGCCGACCGTAACCAACAGCTTCTGAGTAGGGGCCGATTGTGGTTTCAAACATGGTCATGAAATAATTGGATTCTCCGAGTTTGCCCCCACATTCAGGGCATCGCACGCCAAGTTTCTCAATTTCCGCGGCTAACCCTTTTAGGCTGAGTTTCTCAGCGGCAGTGTCGCTCATTTCAGCCTGGTCGCGAAGCAGATGGTCCACGCGGAATCTCCTCTTGCATTCCAGACAAGCCGCCATGGGCTCTCGAAAGGCTTTAACGTGCCCTGAGGCTTCGAGAGCAACAGCGGGCATGATGATTGAGGACTCTAGTTCAAGCATTTTGAAGGGTTTGATGAAGAATTCTCTGAATTTTGTTTCTACTCTCTGCTTAAGCAATGTGCCTAGAGGCCCGTAGGTTAAGAATCCACTCACTCCGCCGTAAATTTCGTAGGAAGACCAGAAGAAGCCTCGGCGTCTAGCAAGTTCGCTTATGATTTCGTATTTGTCGGATTTCTGCAGGGGCTCCAACACGCTCCTTTAGTCTCGTCGTCCACAGGATAATGTTTTTCTTTATAATAAAGCAAACGTAAATGCGGACACACAGGGGTTATTTCACTCGTTTCATTTCTTCTTCGAACTTCGTCGTCATGTCGAGTTTCCTCTTCATCTCCAACTTCAAACGCGAAATTGTTTTGGTGGGCGTAGGATCTACACCTCGCAGCAGCGCCAAATATATGCTCGCAAAATCGCCGATATACATAGCTGAAAGCATCTTCGCGAGGTTATGTTCACCTACTGCTGTAATTTCTAGTACTTTGCAGGCTTTCGGAAGCAGAATTTTCTTCGTTATTTCGATTCTGTTTTTGAGCGGGGGTGGTTCTTCAGGATCTCGGAGGAGTATGACTGAGAAGGGGGTGGTCAAGCTTTTTGGGGCTTCCCAGCCGACGATTTCGTTGTGATTTAGTTCTGGGAATGAGTCGAACATGCTTGGGGCTTTGCTGTTTTCGTTGAATTGGCACTTTAAGCGTCGAGCGACGGCCCTATATTGTCGAAACCCGTAGACGACGGGGATTGTGCCTTGAATTTCGTGGGCAAGTTTCTTAGCGGTATTCCTCCTCAGAGGCACCTCGAGCCTGTTCGCGTCCCGAACTTTCTGCAAAACAAGCAGTGTTTCTTCCACTTCTCCGCGCGCAGCTTCGAAAACACGTACTTTTTCCATCAACGCCACAAGGGAAAAGAAAGTGTACGCAATTGCGGCGCGTGGAGGAAAGCCTGGGGGAATTGAAATGAACGGGATTTCGAGCTTTCTTGAAAAGGCTTGAAGGTGGCCACCAGAAGAGACCGCCATAACCATGCAGCCACGGTTTACGGCTTCAAAAAAGGCAGTCAGCGTTTCCTCCGTTTCCCCAGAATAGCTCACGGCTACAACAACGCTGTTTTTATTAGCGTACGCTGGTACAACATAGTCTCTGCACACTTCAATGGAAATAGAAGCTCTGTCGCTTAGCCAATCTTTCACCAGGTCACCTCCTATGGCTGATCCGCCCATCCCAACAACTATTATGTTTCGAGGCGACTTGTAGGGTATCTTCACTTTCGCGGCTCGTGTTATGGCGTCTCTGCAAAAGTCAGGGGTTTTCGTACATATGCCTAACATGTTGTCTTTATCGATCTTGCTTATTTCATTCCGCTGATCTAAGACTGTAGGGTTAAACATCGTTGACCAACCTTAATTATTTTCCTTGTTTAAGCTTTGCGCGACCACGAGCCTCACGTAGCACGTACGCTGTAGCCTAGGTGTTGAGGTGTGCCGAGGAGCTGTGAGAATTCCGCCGCGTAGCTTTTAACGCGGGGCGCCGTAAAATTCTTTGAGGACGCCCTGCGATTCTTCAAGTGGAGAGCAAAAAATTGGTCTTTAAACAGAAGGTTTCGATAGCCATCCCTGCATCCCTAGTTTCCGACATCCCTCACCTTCGAGAGAAGACTGCAAGAATTGGCATGGTTGGAAGGGCTTGTGCAATTTTCGGTGTCGAGGAAATTGTCGTTTATCCGGACTTGCCCAAGAAGCGTCAAATTAAGGAGATTAACTTAATCACCACAATCCTCTCATACATGGAAACGCCACAATACTTACGGAAACGACTTTTCGAATTGAGACCTGAACTGCGGTATGCAGGAATATTACCTCCCCTACGCACACCACACCACCCAACGGCGAGTCGCGTGAAGGATCTGGCAGACGGAGACTGTCGTGTGGGAGTTATTACGTCACATTCAAAACAGGGAAGCCTCGTGGATGTAGGTGTTGAGCAGCCTGCTCTGCTGTCGAACAGAAGATTACCCGTTAATTCGCGGGTCAGCATCAGGATAATAAAGACCGGGAAGACTCTGGAAGCCAGGATGGCAAAGCGCACCGAACCTAAAGAGTACTGGGGATACCATGTTTTCAGCTCTGATGTGGCATTTGAAAGATTCTTGAAGGAGAATGTCTTCGATTTAGTCATTGCAGCGTCCAGATTTGGGCGTCCCTTGAATGAGGTTTCGAAAACGCTGACACGGCGCTGGCGAACCTCCCAAAAGGTATTCATAGGCTTCGGAGCCCCCGCAAGGGGATTATACGAAATTGTTCGACGAGAGAAATTGAGCCTTGACAACCTCGCCGACTTCGTGGTTAACACGATTCCGAATCAAAAAACCGAAACAGTGCGAACTGAGGAAGCGCTGCTCGTCACTCTGGGAGTCTTCAACCTACTAGCTGCTAAAGGTTAAAATCCTACACGTTGCATAAGGGGGCGTATGCCGTTCGACATCGTGTTGCCACTAGTTGTCTGCATTGCCACAATGGTTACTGTCTGGCTGCACCCCAAGATTCAAAGCCGAATTAAGTTGCTCTTCAGGGAAGACCAAGAACTACGCGTTCGCGACGCTTTCCTCCTGGTCGTCACTATGGGGATCATGATCACGGTGGTGGTGTTTATCCCACAGCAAGCCATTCAAATCTTGTTTCTGGCTGCGTACTCTTTCCTTTTGTTTCTGTTCACCTACATTGCAGCGGAGAAATGGTATCTTGCCGTGGTGCCGCCCGTGGCGTTCCTGGCGCTCTACAGCTCAAGCTTTTGGAATGTTGTTGTCCTTGACTTTTTTGCATTAGTCTTCGCGGTGTGCATTTCGGTTTATTTGAGCGGTTTGTTTTCATGGAAGACTGTTATAGCCTTCGCTGCGCTGATTACAGTCATGGATGTCATCCAAGTGATGGGAACTGGGTATATGGGCGAAGCTGCAGGCAAATTTGTTGAGCTCAGGTTGCCCGTCTTTGTTCAGGTTCCACTTTTTCCAATTCAACATGAAGAGTTCACATCTATTCTCCTTGGATTAGGAGACATATTCTTGTCAGGTTTGCTGGCGATTCAGACCACGCAGAAGTTTGGTAGAAAGGCGGGATTCATCTGTGCTGCTTCGATAGGGTTAGCTTTCGCAGTCTTCGAGGTGGCCTTCTTCTACTCCAGCTTTGCCGCATACTTTCCAGCCACCTTGGTTGTGGTCTGCGGCTGGCTTCTCGGGTTAGGCATGTACAATCTTGTCAGGCGAGTACGTAGTTCGGAACCTTTATAACTTGACGCCGTTATTTGAACAGATGCGAGTGGAAACCCTTGGGCCACAGAAAGAAGAGCGCACCCAAACGCGGTTCCTTGGCTTATTTGCCTAGGGGACGCGCCGCTCGTGAGACAGGCAGCATACGTTACTGGCCCTCTGTAGCGGACGGACCTAAACTTCTCGGCTTCATGGGCTACAAGGCTGGAATGACCCACGTCTTCTACATAGAGGACCATGCCCGATCGCCAAATTTCGGAAAAGAAGTCAACCAGCCGGCCACGGTTATCGAAACGCCCCCTATCTTGGTCTGCGGAATCAGAGCCTACACCCAGACGAGTTATGGCTTGAAGACGCTGACTGAGGTTTGGATGAAGGAGCCGCCGAGAGATTTAGATCGCGTCTTTACGGTTCCAGAAAGCTTTGACTCAGAAGGGGGATTGAAGAAGATGGAGGAGAGCCTGGACAGAATCGTTGAATTTCGCCTCTTGACGATTACTCAGCCCCGATTGGCCAATGTCTCTAAGAAGAAGCCCGAGTTGGTTGAGATTAAAGTTGACGGGGGCTCAGTGAAGGAGCTGTTTGAGTATGCTAAAGGCTTGTTGGGAAAACCCGTTTCGATTACTGAAGTTTTTAAGGAAGGCCAATATGTGGATGTGGTAGCCGTCTCGAAAGGCAAAGGTTTTCAGGGGCCTGTGAAGCGGTGGGGAGTTCGGATTCTGCATCATAAGTCTCGAAAGACTAAGCGCGGCGTAGCATGTATTGGTCCTTGGAAGCCGCCGAGAGTCTTGTATACTGTTCCTCGGGCTGGGCAGATGGGCTATCATCAGAGGACCGAGTACAACAAGCGAGTCATAAAGATTGGGTTGGAGGGTGGAGATGTTACCCCGGAGGGGGGGTTTGTGCGGTATGGTGTTGTGCGAAGTTCATATGTTTTGCTGACTGGAAGCGTGCCAGGACCCGTGAAGCGTCTGGTGAGGATGCGCGTACCGGCTCGCCCCAGTAAAGCATCCGCTGAACCTCTTAAGATAATTGAGGTTTCCTTGGCTTCGCAACAAGGTTAATGGAGGCGTGCGCGGTTTGGGTAAGGCGACGTCGAAGGTTTTTGACTTGGAGGGGAAGACTGTTGGAAAGATTAGGCTACCCAACGTGTTTAGCACGCCGTTGCGACCTGACGTGGTGAAGCGGGCAGTGGTGGCCATGCAGAGTAGACGTTTTCAAGCGCAAGGCAGAGACCCTATGGCGGGCAAGCGAACCACGGCTGAGAGTCGAGGCGTGGGCCTTGGAGTTGCGAGGGTCCCCCGAGTCAAGGGGAGCATGCGGGCTGGTTTTGGAGTGAGCATCGTAGGCGGCCATCAAGCACATCCGCCACGCTCAGAAAAACGCACTGTGAAAAAGATTCCGCGGAAGGAGATGCGCCTAGCTTTGCGTAGCGCCGTCGCTGCTACAGGCCGCAAGGAAAGTGTTGTCACACGAGGTCATGTGGTCGAGGATGTTCGTGATTTTCCGTTAGTGGTGAGTGACGAGATCGAGAACTTGAAGCGGACCAAGCAAGTTCGCGAAGTTCTCTTGAACCTCGGCGTTTGGGGCGACGTTTTTCGAGTTCGAGAAAGCCGGAACGTTCGTGCGGGGAAGGGAAAAGGGAGAGGTCGACGGTTCAAGCAGGCTGTTGGCCCGCTAATTGTGGTTGACCGCAACGGTGGCGTCGTTGAGGCTGGTCGGAATCTACCTGGTGTTGAAGTGGCGCTAGTCGACGGGCTCAACGTGGAGTTGTTGGCGCCGGGCACGCACATGGGTAGACTCACTGTTTGGAGTCAATCCGCTATTGAGAAGATGAATGAACGGTTTGTGGAGGCCGGTTAGCTGTGAAGCCGCATAACGTTGTTCTGTTTCCCTTAATGACCGAGGTGGCTAGCCGGATGTTGGAGACTGAGAATAAGCTTGTTCTGATGGTGGATCTCAGGGCTTCGAAAGATGACGTCAAGCAGGCCGTTGAGGAACTATATGAAGTTCAAGTGGAGAAAGTCAACGTGTTGATCACGCCTCGTGGAGAGAAAAAAGCTTTCGTGAAGCTGCATCCGGATTATAAGGCGGTCGACGTGGCAATAAAACTAGGAATTATCTAACCCTTAATGCACACGCTACCGAATTCTTCTAGAACGTCACACCAGCGGACGGTTTCATTGTTTATCGGAGCAGGAAACACTATGGAAAAACCTAAATCACGTAGGGAGAAAGGAGAAGGCTTGAGAAGAAGAATTTCTTCCACATTTACCATAGTTGTTTCCAAGCTTCCTTCGACCTCCACCGTCTTAAGACATAAGATACACTACAACTATAAAAACCTTGCCACACAACAAAACCAACAAACACACACGCTTGGGATCACCTTGGATGGTGGAGTGTTTTCAAATGAGAAGTTAGAGCCGGTTTTTCTGCTTCCAACTTCCCCGGGAGCCGAAGGCAAAACTCACCAAGCTAGCCAGCCTTGCCCATAAATTCACAAACCACAAGATCGAGTAGAAAGGAGTGTAGTACAAGAGTCCCCTATAATTACATTTTCCATATGCAAATCGTAGTGCTATTGCTTGGGCCACGACACCAGCCGTCAACGCGTATCCTCCAAACCAAAACAGATTTAGCAAGAAGGATACTCTGTCAGGCGCGAACCAAAAGAGAAAGGGAAAACTCGCCAAGGCAGCTATTTCTATGAAAGCTCCAAAATACTCGACGATTAAACTATACCACAGCAGCAGGGTCAGCCAACGCTTCTGCTGCAAAGCGTCCCGATGAACCCCCAACACATTGTGCAACCAACCTACAAACCACCTGAGCCTTTGATTCCAGAAGCTGCCAAAGTCGCTGGGAGCCACCGTTCCGCATTTCGCCTCACTCAAGTATCCAACTTTGCAGCCTTGCTTCTGCAGCTCCAACGTAATCTCCGAATCCTCAGCCACTGACTTTAAGTTTTGACCATTCAATACGGTTCGCAGTATACCAGCATCAAATAGCCCCATCGCCCCCGGGACAACGGTGACCACATTCCCCAAAGCTTGGGCACACCGGAAAACCCCTAAGCCCTGACTATACTCCAACTGCTGCAAAAACACCAATGGACTACCCTGGTTGTCAGTGGGATGCACATACCCAGTCACTGCTACCTTTCCATCTGCTTGCATGTACTCCACCAAAGCACGCAACGTTTCTGCGTGCCACCAAGAATCAGCATCCACCACAGCCACAACCTGGCCTAACGCGCGATTCACGCCGGTTCTCAATGCTTCCACCTTTCCCAGATTCACCATGTGGCGCATCACCCGGCCCCGAACTTTCGGATATCGCGTCACGTTGGATTGCAGAGCCGCAGAGGACGCTTCATAGCTGCTGTCTCCACTTCCGTCATCCACCACAATAATCTCGATGGGACCAGGATACCGCACTGAACACGCAAATAGGCTATTAATGCACCTTGGGAGCACCTTTTCTTCGTCATAAGCTGGCACCACGAAAGAGACCATTGGATAGAATCGCATCGCTCGCTGGCCTGCATTACGACGGGACAGCCAAGCGCCGACCACCAACAAGCCGCCGACTCCTATCGCCAGAAAGGTAAACCACGAATAAAATAACAACGCTGCAGCATTCCACACCGTGCTTGGAAGATTCGCTTCAGGCTCATAACCGAAAATGCCGCGCGACAACTCACTCGCCAGAGCTGGAAAACCAAGCCAAGAAACCGTCATAAAGACAAAAGGTAACACTAGCAATGGATAGTAGAATTTAGGGATTTTTGGCTTCGAGATCGCCACCTTTCTCCCTTTCACAAGTTATCTTCAAGCTGGGAATAAAGCCCTATTCCTCAGAAGACAATATTCCTCGCATAAAACAATACACCAACACTAGTGGCAAACCTGCCCCGTTTGCCATTTAGCGCCTGTTGATGGAACATGACAATTGTGCCAGAAGTTACCAGCGTGATGTGCCTACAGTGCTGCCTTGCCACAAGGCATCTTCTATCCTCACACGTCTTTGATGCGTGTGCTATCCGTCAAAAAAGTGGTTAAGGCTTCTTAATCCAGTATATGGTTGGACCGCCCTTAATACGGGGTCCGTTGTTGCCATTAGAGTTGTTGTTTAGAGCTTCAATGATTTCTTTATAGCTTTCTATGTACTCAAACCCCTTCTTGGTAGTCTTGTAATATGTCTTCCCGCTTCCTTCAACCTTTCCCAGCAGTTGCGTTTCCATAAGCAAATCAAGATATGTGTTCAATTGGGAAAAACTCAGGTTTGCTCTATACATTATCTGAGTTTTTAGCGCTCCATCTCTAGCTATGTCAAGAATCTCAGCGATAATGAATAAGCGGTCTCGACGTTTTCGCGGACCATCCCAGTTAATCAATCTATACACCTTGTCTAGAAGTTATGTCTATAGCATTCATCCGTGAAG
>JABAOC010008895.1_pt3 | contig 28949 bp, 29 predicted proteins | sample 7062161 | NCBI WGS metagenome assembly JABAOC01 (sample SAMN14538625, study PRJNA623070) | marine sediment metagenome | biome: marine biome [ENVO:00000428]; feature: marine pelagic biome [ENVO:01000023]; material: deep marine sediment [ENVO:00002113] | place: India: Gulf of Khambhat ... | reverse complement strand
GGCCCGAAATATACGTGGCTGAGGTCGATAATCCTGATTCCTTTAAGAAGCTCGCTCAAATCGAAATCACCTCGATGAATTAACAAGATCTACATCCTTTGAGTCGTATGATAAATTGTGTGAATGATATGCTTTGTTTAACATATTTCACTGCCGTCCAAGGCTAAAAGCCTCTCCCAGTTATCCGTGGTCATCTGCTGGATGGCGTCCAACTCCTGTTCCGATAGGTGTCTGAACCTGCCCTGTATCTTCAGCGCTTCGGCTACGGGTTTGAGCTCCTTGGGCTTGTAAGTCAGCCTGAAACGTCTACCTTCAAGGATCTCATATAGGGGCCATAACCCCGACTCTACCGAGAGCCTAGCCACTTTGATCGAGTCTTTAGGTTCGAAACCCCAGCCAGTGGGGCATGGAGCATGGATGTGCATGTATCTGAAGCCTCTCAGCCCCTTGCCGTAAAGTATCTTTGCGGTAAGGTCTTCTGGGTACGCCACCGAAGCGGTGACAACATAAGGAACCCTGTGAAGAGCTAGAATGAACGGCACGTTCTTCTTCTCCTCAACCTTGCCGCGGCTAAGTTTGCTGACGGGCGTCGTTGCTGTGCGTGCATGCAAAGGAGTGGCGCTACTCCTTTGTCCACCCGTATTCATATAAGCCTCGTTGTCGTAGGTGAACCAGAATATGTTTTCGTTCCTCTCGGCGGCCGCGGAAAGCCCCTGGAATCCAATATCTACTGTCCCGCCATCCCCTATTAGGCCCGCTATGACGACGTCCTCCCTCCCGATGATCTTGTAGCCCCTCGCTAGGCCCGTCAAGAAGGCTCCGGCCCCCTCGAAAGCGGGCGCGTAGAAGCTTGGAACTCGGATGTTCATGAAGCCGGGAGCGCAGGAAGCGACCTCGACACGCACTGAGTTCCTGCCGAGTGCCTTGTACACCAACCTACCGACGATCGAGCCAGTGCATCCCTGACATGCGGGGTTTCCAGGCCAAACGGCCTCCTCTTCTGGCATGTCCCTTATGCTTAATCTTTTACTCATCACATCCACCTCCTAGACCCAAGCAACGATGGGCTCAATTTTATCGCCCATCGCCGCTTTTAGAGTCCTTCTCGCAATGTGCTCGATGTCCTTAACCTTGACCTCGTTCCCAGCCAAACCAACGTGATATCCCAGAACCGAAGGTCGTTCCTTGATGCCGTAAAGCGCGCTTCTGATCGAGTTGAAGGCAACGCCGCCCTCTCCCAGGGATATGTTCCTGTCGAGGACGCCAATCGCCTTAACACACATACCCACCTGTCTGAGCTCCTCATCGGGGAATGGCCTAAAGGATTTTAACTTGACTAGGCCAACGGGTTCGCCCTCGCTCCTCAACTTGTCGACGGCTGCCCTCGCCGTGCTGGCAATAGTCCCCATCGCCACGATCACGGCCTCGGCGTCCTCACAACGGTATTCGCCTAGGAGCCCTCCGTAGCTCCTTCCGAAGCGCCTACCGTATTCCTCGTCGACCTCCTTGATGACCTCCTTGGCCCTCATCATCGCCTCTTGGTGGGACCTCCACCTCCACTGGAGGTCGTGACCGCCGCTCCATTTCACCATGGTCAGGTGGGAGAAGCTCTCATCAGCGGGGTAGGGGGTAAAGGGCTCGTTTATGCCCTTCCCCTCTGCCCAATGCTTCTTATATTCCTCGATCTCGGCGTCGAAGCTTTCAGGAAGGACCGGGTAGAGGCTCTTGTAAGGCGGTAGGAAGTCGTTGACATCTTCCTGATCGGGCACCTCGACAGGCTCGGCGGTGTAACTGAGGACGTATCCGTCGAGGCCATAAGCAACGGGTAGCCGAACCCGCTCGTCCTCTGCGATCCGGTACGCCATTATACCTGTATCCAGAACCTCTTGGCTGTTCTCGCAGTAAAGCTGTATCCAGCCCGTGTCCCTCTGAGCCATCAGGTCGGTATGATCTGGACCCATCGTCCTAACACCCCTGTTGGCCACCGCCATCACTACAGGCGCCCTATACCTTGCGGTTCCATGGAGTGCGTGGTGCATGTACAGAAGACCTGGTCCAGATGTTGCTGTGAACGCCCTCGCCCCAGCTATCGATCCCGCCAAACAAACGAGTTGAGCCGTGATCTCCCCCTCCACGTTCACAAACTCTGCTTCCAGCTCGCCGTCGGATACGAACTCTGACAGGTACTGGACAATAGTGGTCTGAGGGGTAATCGGATAAGCCGCCACGAGGTTGGCCCTCGCAAGCTTCACCGAGTAGGCTACTGCCTTGTTCCCTACCATCACCTCGGACTTCAACTCTAGGCCTCCTCCAACTCCATTTTTATAGCTCCAATCGGGCATTCCTCAGAGCAGATACCGCAGCCCTTGCAATAAAAATAGTTGACTACGGCTTTCCCCTCATCCATGCTAATCGCGATCTCGGGGCAATAGATCCAACATCGCTTGCATCCGACGCAGGTTTCATTGTCGATAACAGGGCGGAAAACCCGCCAGTCGGCGACATCCCTAGAGTACGAAATTAAGGGCTTGGGGGACTCCTTTCTGGCTCGTTCAGTCTTTAGTAGTTTAGAGGCATCCATGGGCTCCGAAACCTGCTCAAACGCCCTGTTCATCGCTTCAATGTTAGGGTCGACTATCCTGCTGGGGAACTCCCTTCTAACGGCTTCCTCAAGGGACTTCATCTTCACAAAGTCCGTGACCCTGGCTAGAGCCCCGAGAATGGCAGTATTTGTAATGGGCCTACCCAATGTTTCGAGGGCTATCTTCGTCGCATCGACTGTTGCGACTCTGAAATCTCCTGATAGGCCAGAATCCTCGTAATTACCAGGGTGGTTTATCAAAGCCAATCCCCCCTCTTTCAACCCTTGTGTCACATCAACAGTTCTCCCTAGCAGGGGGTCTAGTATGACCACCATGTCAGGTTCATGGACGAGGTCCCGTTCATTTATACGCTCATCGGCGATCCGGCAGAAAGCGACCACTGGTGCCCCCCGCCTCTCCGTACCATATTGCGGGATCGCTTGGGTGTACTTGCCATCGATGTGAGTGGCCGACGCAAGAATCCGGACACCAGTCACGGCGCCTTGTCCGCCCCTACCGTGGAACCTTATTTCAATCAATACGACCGACTCTCTTGAATGAAGAATACTTTCGATAATAAGGCTTCTCCTTACCTATTAGTATTTTTTCAGGTACTCGCGATTAGCTTTTTCTACATCTTCTCGCTCTTAAGTATATTTCAATCGTCCTCATATGATTAAACTTAAACTGTTATCAGAACAATTCCTGCTACGATCATAATAGTGCTAATCACTATTTTGGGTGTTATTATTTCCTCTTCTTTTAGGAAGATAAAACTGAAAATAACTGAGAAGAGGGGGTGCATTCCTGTAATTGGAATAATTTTAACGACGTAGGAAGAAGATAGAGCAATAAAATAGAGCAGATAAGCAATGCTTAATACAACACCAGAAACAGTAAAGTATTTTAAACCTACCCTGTTAAACTTTACATCCCAAGAGTCTGAGTTCCGAATCCGGAAGACTAAAACTGATACGACAAGAACAACTAATGAAACCGTTGAGGTTATCGTAGCGCCCACTATAGGATCGCCTTCTTTCATGAGACCCATTTTTCTCAGATTGTTAGATGATGCGAAAAGTACAGCAGCTGTCAATGGGAAGATCAGATCAATCTTCCTCCAAATAGTATTTTTTTCACCTTGCCAGGATATGAGGCTGACTCCAAGAAAAGTCATGACAGCTCCAGTTAGGATAAATAAGGTGATCTTTTCTCCTAAGAAGACAATAGCGATTAGTATCGAGAAGAAGGCGTTTATACCTACTACAGGACTTGAGATTGTGACCCCGAGGCGAGATATCCCCATATCTTTGAACCTTACAGCGACTCCTGGAGCTAAAATTCCAGCCAAGACGAAGTATGTGAATCCATTTGTAAGGAGTATCTTGAGATTATGATTGTATAGTGTTATTGACCAGAGCATAACGGTGTTGATAAACATATAAAGTATAGCACTAGTGCTTGGTGTACTGTATTGGAGTCCCTTCTTTATTGGGATCACAGAATATCCTCTTAGTAAAGCAGTTAGGATTGCACATACTTCGCCAATCAATATAGGTTCCTCAGTGAATCGAAATGATTTCAATATTTCGCTAAATATCATGCTTATGCACACAGGCGAATTAATAATTAGTTCGATTGGAGTCATAGGCTGCTCTATCAGTCAGTTTTGACATTGTCCCTGGTAGTCGAGACGCAAGCCCGCCAACGAACAACGTAAAAAGTCAGACAACCTAGAGATGCCTCCCCGAGGCCAAGAGACCCACAGCATCAGCTTAAACTGCATATCCATCCGAGGGTTCATCTAGAGCAAAGAAGGCGATGCTCTGCCGGAACTGCAACCTACCGATGCGATGAGCTGCTATTGCCACAGCGCAGACCCCACACACAGGATCAGGCTGACGTAGATACCGACGTTCTCCAGCCCCTACTGGGTCAGCGGATAATAGGCGAGGCGACACCTCACTCTCCAGATGAGCCCTCAACCATCGCCCTAAGACGCTTGTAGACCAACCGCTTGTGCTCCAAGCACTCCACGTCGATGCGGTCCCTCACGGAGAGCATGTCTAGAGGGTTCTCCCTGTCCTTCAATCGCCTCCACGCGATCAGGCCATCCACTCCATGGTCGTCGAAGGCGTCGAAGATTCTACTGGAGTCGAAGTCGCCCGCGCGCGAACTCTATTATTTACATAAATTAAAGTATTTTTACTCTGAACATCTATCCCTTCCACCTCTCATATAAATCATGGTCTAATCTCAACTGATCCAATATTTTACCAACAACGAAATCGACAACATCCTCAATAGTATCTGGATCGTGGTAAAAACTAGGCATAGCAGGTAAAATCGTTACACCGAGACTAGCGAGTCTTTTAAGGTTTTCTAAGTGAATAGCACTTAAAGGTGTCTCTCGCGGTACAAGTATTAATCTTCTATTTTCTTTTATCTGAACATCTGCTGCCCTTTTTATAAGATCGTCGCTGATTCCAGAGCTAATTGAGGATATTGTCTTCATGGAAGCGGGAACAATTATCATGGCGTCGATAAAATACGAACCGCTGGATATGGGAGCCCTCAGATCATCAGGGCTGTATGTATGTGTTGCCAATTTTTCCAGTTCTTTATAATCTCTCTTCAACTCTCTCTTTATAATCAATCTCCCCGCCAGGCTGATGACGAGATGGATTTCTATCTGCATATCCTTCAATACTTCTAGAAACCTCTTCCCATAAATGACTCCACTGGCACCAGTAATGCCCACTATCACCCTCATGACATAGCAATGTGGAAGTTTATCTCGTAAAAAGATTTAGATTTAATGAGCCGATTCTAAAATCAAATTAGACTACTTTTCAGTAAATATGATATATTAAGTCATACGCGATCGATGTTAATATACTCCAAGGAGAGGGACACTCGGTAGTTGAGAGTAGATATGGTAGATAACATAATTCTCAAGGTTGATCTATCGAGAAGAAAGATCTCAAAACATTTTTTGCCAAATACTATGAGTAAGGGATTCATTGGTGGAAGAGGGGTTAATGCGAAACTATTGTTCGATGAAGTCGTTCCTGGTACTGATGCTTATTCACCCATGAATCCCCTAATTTTTGGCGCAGGGCCACTCGTCGGAAGTGGAGCCCCTGGATCGGGTAGAATAAATGTTACAGCTAAATCACCGTTGACTGTCCTAGGCGACTCGAACGCCGGTGGGGATTGGGGGCCAGAGCTTAGGTTCGCGGGTTACAGTTATATCCTGATTATAGGGCGTTCCAGCAGACCAACGTATCTTTTAATCAACGATGACGATGTGCAACTGAAGAATGCAAGAGATTTATGGGGAACCGACACTTGGGAGGCAGAACAAAGGATAAAAGAGAAACACAGAATGCCTGACATGAAGGTCGCGACCATAGGTCCAGCTGGGGAGAACCTTGTCCGTTATGCTTGCGTTAAGTTTGGTCATAGAACTGCCGGTCGTTGCGGTTTAGGGGGTGTCATGGGTTCTAAACGATTGAAAGCCATCGGCGTAAAGGGCAGTAAAAGACCCTTAGCGTTGTCTGATCCCAAAAGGTTTTCTGAAACAACGAGAGAGGCCATAGAAAGGATTGATTTTCTTAGGCATAATCTTGGTGCAACAATGGGGGGGACCTATGGCGTACTTTGGTTTACCCATAACGAAGCGTCCATGATGGTCACCAAGCATTTTTTGAAGGGTCATTGGGAAAAAGCCGAGAAGTTGGATCCAAAATTGTTCTTCAACAACTATAAAATCAAGAGAATCGGATGCTTTGCATGTCCAGTCAAATGCACGCCTTACTATGAGATTCCCGATGGAGAATACAGAGGATCGTACACTAAGGTCGAGTATGGGCAGATAGTTTCGTTCAGTGCAGCCATAGAGGTTAGCGATATGTCCTTGGCTCTCAAGGCATGTGAAATGGCTGATAGGCTGGGTCTAGATGCAAAATCTTGCGGATGTGTAATCGGTTTCGCTATGGACCTCTTTGAACATGGAATAATAGATCGACACGATTTAGGCTTCACACTTGAATGGGGCGATGGGCAAGCGGCATTAGATCTCATGGAGATGATTGCGAGAAGAGAAGGTCTCGGAGACATCCTAGCTGAAGGAGAATATAGAGCCGCTAGAAAATTGGGTAGAGGTGCCGAGGAATACGCACGCACTGTAAAATATATGGAGCAGCACGAACCTTTGAGAGCACAGGTTGGAAATGCTCTGGCACAATACGTCTCAAGCAGGGGTCCGGATCACTTGAGGGGTAGTTGTCACGCAGAGCGCGACATGCCTCCTGAGGATGTCAAGAGATTTTTTGGATACGAAGATGCCGCAAACCCCTTGTCCTACGATCATAAGGCGCCCATTGTAGTCTTCTACGAGCACGTTGCCGCCTTGGCNNAATTTGTAAGTTTTTCTCCCAGTGGCTCTCAATGTATGCAATAGACGTCGAATTAATTGCTAGATTAATCACCGCTGCAGAAGGGGTCAGTATGGGAACACCGGACCTTTTATTGGCTGCGGAGAGAGTTATCAACGTTGAAAGAGCATTCATCGTTAGAGAGGGAATTAGAAGAGACGACGACTATCCACCAAGAAATGAATTCGAAGAACCACTACCTAACGGACCGTTTAGGGGCGTAAAGCTTGATAGGGAAAGATACGACCGGATGCTTGATAACTACTATGAACTACGGGGATGGGACAGCAAGACAGGCATTCCACTCAAAGTTAAGCTAGAAGAATTAGAATTAGTTGATGTGGCTTCCGATTTGGAGGCTCGACAATTGAATGGCAACACTTCATAGAAATATATTGGTTTCGCATATATATGGTAAAAGTAATTCGTCACTTACCAGAGATTTCAACTAGCTAATTTAAGCCCGAGTAATGAACTCATAAATACACCATGCGAGCAGTTGCTTCCTGACAATTATCGATAATATATTATCAGCACATACCTTTGCAGAAATTTGATATAAAATTTAAATTCACTCCTCATGGGAGTATGAAGAGCAACATATATGATATGCTGTTTAAAGACTTGATTTTTTCTGCACGCTTTCGTTTTTCTGTTCAAATTTATTATAAACCTCGGATATGTACCAAGTGGAAAACACTTTTATTTGACAGCATAACTTTAACTCGTTTATTGTTCTTTCAAAGATGTCCACAGGTAGGAAGTGACTTGGGGGTTGATTCATAAGTTTCGAGGCGTCCGGCGTCCAATCAACTATTATGATTCGACTAATGGTCTTTATAGCGCGAGCCATCTCATGCAAAACATCTTTGATATTTGATACATGGTGGAGACTCATTACTGAAAACGCTATATCGTAAGACCCATCTTTGAAGGGGAGACACTCCCCCACACAACCAACAAGCGTTACTTTTCTCTCAAGGGATTCTTCCCTGAGCATTCTGTAGACGATCTCTAGAGCCTCGAGAGAAGGGTCAATTGAAAAAACCTTTGCGTCTTTAAACAGTTCTGCTATAAATTTCAAGTTCCTTCCTGAGCCAGTACCAACATCGAGTATGATCTCAAAAGCAGGATCAACTCTTTTCAGAACCTCACTGCGTATTTTTTCCCCACAACCGTGAAATCCTCTTTCTAGAAGTTTGCCACTTCTCTTATTACCTTTATAAAACATATCAGATTATCATATAGGTGCAATACCCAATTATATTTGTTAATCCAAATATGTTGTTGTTTTATTTTTAAAAAAAAATGAAATCACAGAATTTTTATATATATTCGGATATCAACGCTTTTGAATTTATTTGGAAAAGGTAGGCTCAAGTTTAAGTCGCAATATTAAAGTAATTTCCATTTCAGCCGGAATCTGGGCTCTCGGTGGAAGGATGCGAGGACCATTTTTCCCTCTATATGTTTTAGCGCTTGGAGGAAATTATTTTCAAATAGGTCTAATTGCCACTGTTGGTTCTATCTTTAAAATAATTGCTTCATTTCTTGGTGGATATTTATCTGATACCATTGGACGTAAGAAAATAATATACACCATGGGTTTCCTTATATCACTTGATACTATTCTATATCTATTATCACCTAGTTGGGAGTATCTAATTTTAGCTTCAGCTCTTAACTCCATGTTCGTTGGATTGAGAGCGCCTTCTATGACAGCAATAATAGCTGACTCGACCAAAGCTGAAACAAGGACTAAAGGTTTCATGGTGGATCAAGTTTTAAGGATAACTGCCGGGAGCATTTCTCCCATTATTGTGGGAATATTTTTCGAAAAATACGGGGTTCTCACCGCACAACGCCTAGCGTATCTTTGTGCATTTATAACCTCCTTTATTGCTACCACGATTAGATATCTCTACTTGGAAGAGACTTTACTAGAATCTTCAAAGAAATTAGAATTAAAATCAGTTATTAGGGAAACCTATAACGGTTTTAAAACAACTATATACGTTTTACCGAAGCAAGTTTGGATTATAATCGTTAGTAGCATAATATTTACTACAGGTGCTTCGTTAGGGGCGTCATTCTTCGTAACATACGCTATCGAAGATGTCATTGGGCTTACCGCTAGTAACTGGGGATTAATTTACGGAATTATGTCTATTATTAGTGTAATTTCTATGGTAATGGTTGCCCCATTATCAGATAGATACGGTCGATTGAAATTTATTATACCAGCGATGTTTTTAATTCCTATCTGTTTGGTTAGCTTCATTTACAGTAGGACTTTCACACAAGTTTTACTTGTAATGTCAACTCTTGCGATATTCGGGAGTATGATGGCATCTCCTTTCAAAGCTCTATTGTTCGACTATTCTCCTAGAGAACACCGGGGGCGGATATATACCCTTTCAAATATAATATCATCTCTACCAGGAGATAACATAGTATATCAAGGTCCAGCCCAGAGTATCATGAACGGAATCAGTAATATGATCGGAGGCATAGCTTATGGTCGCTTTAAAGTATTGCCGTTTTACATGGAAGCTGTTCTTATTTGGGTTTCAGCAATTTTTAGCGCTATTTTCATAAAAGATACTAGAACTAAACAGAAATAGTCAAATTACAAAGAACATAGAGAAGCACAAGTAATTTTTATTTATATCTCTTGATGGGTCTATCTATGTTGCCCATGTCCAAATTTAGTAAACCGTTTGAAATGATGGAATACATCCTGGCAACAGATGTTGGTAGCACAACAACCAAGGCTAGATTTTTTCATAAAAAGGATGATGTGTGGAGGTTTCTTGTCGCTGGTGAGGCACCCACGACAGTCGAAGCCCCTTACGAGGATGTCACTCTTGGCGTAAGGAACGCCGTAAGGGAAGTTGAGGAGCTGACCGGCCACAGCATCCTGTCTGAAGACGGAAGCGGCATCGTCGTCCCGTACGATGGCAATGCCGGCGTGGACCTATATTGTACGACGAGCAGCGCTGGCGGAGGCCTCCAGATGATGGTGTCCGGCGTCATTAAGACGATTACAGCCGAAAGCGCCAACAGGGCTGCTCTTGGAGCTGGGGCTATCGTCATGGACGTAATGGCCGTTGATGATGAGCGCGAGGATTACGAAAAGATCACAAGGATTCGCAATCTCCGTCCCGACATGATACTGTTGGCCGGAGGCACGGACGGGGGCACAGATTTGCACGTAATACAAATGGCGGACCTCATAAAGGCGTCGAAGCCGAAACCTAGGCTTGGCACAACATATAAGCTCCCGCTAGTTTACGCTGGGAATAAAGCGATCCATGAGAAGATTACGCAGAACTTTAGTGAAGAATTTGCCCTTGAGATAGTCGAAAATCTTCGCCCAATCCTCGACATGGAAAATACAGAGCCCGCTCGCAGGGCTATTCACGAACTGTTTATGGAGCACGTCATGTCACACGCTCCTGGTTATAATAAACTTATGAAGTGGACCAACATCGACATCATGCCCACCCCAGCGGGCGAAGGAATTGCCATGCAGTTCGTCGCCGAACGGTACAAGTTGAATGTCTTGGGCGTAGGGTTGGGAGGCGCCACAACGAACGTCTATTCGATAGTGGATGGAAAATTCGTCCGCAGCGTTAGCGCAAACCTCGGTATGAGCTATAGCGTATCGAACGTAATGAAAGAGGCAGGCATCTCCAATATTATGCGATGGTTACCATTCGACATCGACGAGAAGGTTGTGGCAAACCGGCTGACAAACAAGATGATCCGCCCCACGATTATACCTCAGACGCTAGAAATGTTGTTCATGGAACACGCGGTTGCGAGGGAGGCCTTGAAACTCGGATTGCAGCACCACAAGACCATAGCCACGCGTCTTAAGGGCGTGAAGCCGACCCGAACCATCGACGACGTGTTTCAACAGGCTCTCGAAGAGAGCTACGTGAAGATGATGAATATCGATATAATAGTGGGAACTGGAGGACTCCTCTCGCACGCGCCTAGAAGATCTCAATCGTTGCTCATAATGACAGATGCCTTCCAACCAGAGGGCGTAACTAGGATATTCCAGGACAGCGTGTTCATGATGCCCCACTTGGGTGTGTTGTCCACCGTCTACAAGGACGCTGCCTGGCAGATATTCGACAAGGACTGCTGCGTTAGATTGGGGACTGTAGTTGCCCCAAATGGTGTTGGCAAGCTGGGCGAAGATTCATTCTCGGTCAAATTGGAGATGCCTGATGGGACGACGCGAGAAGAACACATCGAGTTTGGGCAGATAAAGCGCATCGAACTGTCCGTCGGCCAGGAGGCAAATGTGAGGATAAGCCCCAGACGCGGTTTCGACGTAGGAGCGGGCCCTGGGCATTGGATTGAGACGAACATCATCGGCGGGACGGTCGGGATTGTCTTGGACGGCAGAGGGAGACCATTGCAAGTGCCTGAGGAAGCGGAAGACAGGAAGAAACTTTTACTCGAGTGGTTCGATTCCTTGGGGTTATATCCAAAGGAAGTCTTAGGTTACCCCCTTGGAGGATGAATACAGATGGACATAAAGGAAGGCTCTGAATCGAAGAGGACTTCAAAGAGCGCCTATGCTTACACACCCGGTCTCAAGATAAAGCTGTGCACCAAAGTAGTAAAGGAGCGAAGGCTACCAGTCGAAGGGGAGGTACTGGTAAAATTAGGAGACATCGTCTCTCACAACACGTCTGTGGCGAAAACGACACTACCGGGCGATCCCTTCTTCGTTAAGGGAGCTCAGTTGCTTGGGGTGGAACCTGAGGAACTTCTAAGGTACATGGTGAAAAAAGAGAACGACACCGTGAAGGAAAACGAGTTGCTTGCAAAATACGACACCTTGTTTGGGCTAATCAAAAAACAGGTGTGCTCCCCCGTGAATGGAGTAATAGAGTCAGTTTCTGATCTAACGGGCCAGATCATCGTGCGTTGCGCCCCGAAACCGGTGGTCATGGACGCCTATATACCCGGTAAGGTCATCGCCGTGATACCAAAGGAGGGAGTAACCATAGAGACGAAGGCTTGTTTTGTACAGGGAATACTTGGTGTAGGCGGAGAAAACCACGGTAAACTCAAGGTCCTTGTTGAGTCCCCACACGAAACCCTCGAAGCTGACGCAATATCGGGAGATGACAAAGGATGTGTTCTCGTAGGTGGATCCGATGTTTCCTTCGAGGCTCTTAAAAAAGCCGTTGAGGTCAGAGCCACAGGCGTCGTGGTTGGGGGGATCGACCAATCCTGCCTTGCAAGATTCTTAGGCAGGGATATAGGTGTGGCTATAACGGGCGAGGAGGAGCTGCCTCTTAGCCTGATAATAACGGAGGGTTTCGGTCAGATGGCCATGTCACAAAAAGGCTTCGACCTCATGAAGCGATTCGAGGGACAACTGACCTGTATAAACGGAGCAACGCAAATCAGGGCTGGGGTCCTGAGGCCAGAGATAATCATACCTCACGATGAGGAGAGTGAGCGTAGGTCGGAAATCAAATTTTCATCAGGGATCGTTAGCGGGACCCCCGTCAGAATAATTGCAGAGCCCTACTTCGGGGACATAGGACAAGTGACTGCACTGCCCGTGGATCTCCAACGGATTGAAACAGAGTCATCAGTTAGGGTGCTAAACGTCGAGCTTGAAGATGGGAGGGTAGTTCAGGTCCCAAGAGCGAACGTGGAGATACTCGAAGAGTAAATGATAGATAGAATATCCTCTCAGCCCCCTTATAATAAATTGGATCTATTGATAGAACTTTAACGTTAATATGGGGTACTCCCTATCCTTCACCTTTCTTGAAGGTTACGTATTATATCTGATGTCTTCGCTTCTATGTCGTTTTCAAACTTTCTAATGCGGTTTTTAATTTGAGATATCATATTTTTTTCCTTTTGTACATATAAAAAAGACAATATTCCTATCATAAGAGAAATCAACAAGGATATGGTATTGATATAAAACACAGTTTCAATGAAGGTGATAAAGCATATAAAAAAAATGAATATAAAAGCCGAGATTTTCTTACGCTCAACGTTATAATTTTCACGCTCTTTTTTCAACTTCTCGTTCATAACGTATATCTCTTCAATTAGGATTCTATTGGCATCTGATAGCATATCCAATTTTACGGCGATACCCAATTTTTCAGAAATTAATGAAAGTATAACGGACCTATTTTCATCTATTGATTTTGGGGTGTACAAATTTTTCACTTTATCTTTCATAAGGGTCATAAAAAATTTTTTCTATGTGATATTTTAATTTTATTTAATTGTTTAGTAGTTTCAAAACCAAATAAAGTTTTAAAACTAAATTTTAAGGAAAAATGATATATAGTTTAAAAAAATGGTATGTTTGGGTATACTAGAAATGATCTTTATAGCTGAAAGAGGAACCCTGTTTTTCTTTATGGTTTTTGTCTTTGCAGCAATATACGCTGTATCTGAGTTGGCAAAGAGAGGTAAGACGTGGGAACTCAGGAGGCTTGCGCCTCTTGATGCTATGCTCGAAGGGATCGGGAGGGCTGTGGAGCTTGGTAAGCCTGTCCACTTCTCTGCGGGTGTAGACAGGGCGGGACCCGGTGATCCGGATAGGGGCCACTCCTACCCTCTGCTCAGATATGTCGCTATGGAATGCGCCAAGCGTAACTGCAGGCTAATAACGACTGTAGGAAAGGCGGATGTTTATGCCGTGTGTGACCAGATAGTCAAGGAGGCTTCCGTCGACGCGGGAAAACCAGAGTGGTACAAGCCCGAAGACGTGCAGTTCTTAGGTGAGAACCAGTTTGTGTACGCCGCTGGAGTCATGGGACTATTGATGAGAGAACAGGTCGCCACCAATCTCATGTTTGGATACCACAGAGGCTCTTTAGTCAATATGCTCGAAGCCGGGAGGATGGCTGGCGCCTTGCAAATCGGTGGAATGGCCAGGATGACAGGCGAATTGGGGATGATGGCTCTAGGATGCGACTACTTCTTGGTTCTGGAGGAGATGGTCGCCGCCGCAGCTTACATATCGAATGACCCTGGTCAGATAGGAACTGTTGCAACCCAAGATTACATTAAATTCCTGTTGATAGCTCTAGTCGTCATCGGATGCATCTTAATCACAGCGGGTTTCGATGGTCTATACAAAATACTCAACTGGTAGGTGTGAATGAATGAGTGTATTGGTGCGTAAGTACATCCCGTTGTTAATAACCGCAGTATTAGGATTCTTCATGATCTTTTCCTATCCGATTGATAACAAGATGCTGTCAGATACAGCTAGCTTGCTCGGCAAATGGATCCAGATAATGGCGAGCTTTGCCCTAGGACTCGGAACTATAAACATGGTGCTGATACACGGAAGGAATATTTCTAGAGTGGAGAAAGGCCGATGGTTGCCAAGCCTCTGTTTGTTGGCCACCCTCATCCTAGTCAGCGCTTTAGGGTTCGTGACAAGTGTAAAGAGTGATCAATACACCTTCCTCTATGATATATTGGTAGGAGCTGGAAGCCTCACTCTAACATCCCTACGCGGCTTCTTCATGTTCAGCGCATTCTCCAGAGCATTGAGGGCACGCACATGGGAAGGCGGCGTAATGCTCATAGGTTGCGTGCTGGTTATGGCGTACCAAGTTCCTATCGCTGAGTTGGTCTTCCCACCGATGAATACGTTCACGCAATGGGTCTTGGATGTGCCCTTCGTTGGCGGTAACAGAGCTATAGCGGTCATTGGAGGCATCGCTATGATCATTATGGCGTTCCGATTGATCTCGGGCATGGACAGAACCTGGATGGGGCGGACGGAATGAGTTTTCTTGAACACATCCCAAGGAGAATAATATTCCTTCTTCTGGCGTTGATAATCGCAGTCCCCATTCTTAGGCCCTTTCCAGTCTTAGTCCCTACGAGCGACCACACACATAATTATTATAATGCCATCGAGAATTTAAAACCAGGAACTGTAGTTTTCATCGGTGCTAGCGTGAGTACTAGAGATCTCGAACTATATCCTCAACACATTGCCACGCTGAAACATCTAAAACAGGTAGGAGCTAAAATAATAATGTATCATTTCGAGGCTGGGGCGGCTATGGGGACTGAATGGGTATTTACAGACGCAGGATATGACCCCTCAACTTATGGGGTAGATCATGTTAACCTCGGTTTTCTACCAGGAGAGGACGCGACTCTCTCCGCTTGGTGTCAAGATATCATCGCGACGAAGACAGTTGATCACTATGGAAATCTCCTTGATAAAATGCCGATGTTCCAAGATATCAAAAGCATAGATGACATCGATCTTGTTATTGGAAGTGGAGGGGGTACCCCTGGAGCTGACAATTATGCCAGGATCATAGTCATTCCCTACAATAAAGACGCCTTGGTCATGGTTCCAGGGGCCTTCGCTGCCCGCATGTATGACTATATAGCGTTGGGTGTCTACGACGGAGGTCTGATAGCCCAAAGGGGCGCAGTCGAGTATGAGAGTTTAACAGGATTTGCCGGTCGTGCCACGGCCATGTACGCCCCTCTCTTGATTAGTTCGATCGCGCTGTTGATCCTAATGGTGGGAGGCAACATAGTCTTCTTATACGATATTAGAAGGAAGGGGGCTCACAGGTAATGGAACTAAACGCAGTTTGGTTATCAATGGCGATATCAGGGGCTATCACGATCGCAATCTATTCGTTCCTGTATAGAGAAAACTCCGCTTTCCGTATTGCAGAGCACATCTTGATCGGAAGCTTCACCGGTCATACTCTCGTAATGGCAGTGAAAAATATACAGGAAGTGGGCGTTTCCAGAGTTGCTGGCGGAGATTTAATCTTCATCATACCTATATTGCTCGGGGTGATGATGTTCATCAGATATATTCCACAATATGCATGGACGGTCAGGTACCCCCTCGCGGTTCTTGTGGGCGTAACTGCGGGCATAGAGGCACGTGCAAGGTTCCACGGATGGATATGGACGCAGGTCACTGAGACCATTACCCTGCCTCTCAATAATCTGACGAACATCGTAATCGTCGTCTCGCTGCTCGCCGTGATGAGCTATTTCACATTCACTGTGAAACACACAGGAGCTGTTGGCCAATGGACCAGAGTTGGTAGGTTAATCCTACTTCTTACCTTTGGGATGACCATATCAATGGACCTAATAAGCAGACTAGGTAGCGTCACTGCTAGGTTTGATTGGTTATTTTCTAACGTCCCATATGTGACTGCAATAGGAGCCCTAGCTCTAGGAGCGTTCATCGTTTACGAAGCGATTCAGGGTAAATCTCCTGAGCGGACTTAACCATATAAAAATCCTTATTTTATTTCCAAATTGAATTACACGATAAAAACTTGATTCACCCTATGTTTGTGAAGGCTACCATTATCACACCTATTATCGACAGTATTATCCCTACTATTATAGGTCGATTAAATAATTCGTATTTCTTAATTAGCAAACTTGTAAAAAGGATCGAGAAAACCTCGTTCGAGGATAATAGGGGGGCTGCTATCCATAAGGGGACAAAGGCAAGCGCAATGTATCTCATTACATGAGCAGTGTTCACAAACACACCGCTTAGCAGGAAATATTTCGATTCTTGAAATCTGAGCTTACTGAGTTCCCTAATCTTCCCTGCACCAAGCATAATCGGCAGATATACGGATAGCGCGAAAGAATACGAGACGAACGGTCCTACGATGGGCGACCCACCTGATAAAAGGCCCAGTCGGATGAGTGGAGCCGAGGAGCCGAAGGACAACCCCGCGCCTAAAGAGCATAGAACGCCCTTTCTAAAATCTTGTTGTTTCACAGGGTCTTTTGAGCTTAAACGCGGTTTGAATATTGTTATGACCAGTACACCCGAAATGAGTAGAAACGCACTCAGGGCTGAGATGATGCTTGGACTCTCATTTAAAAAGAAGACACCAAAAACTATCGCATAGAATGAGTTTAAAGAGATATACGGCGAGGCGGCGTTTATCCCGATGTATTTGAACGCGTTATAGGAAAAAGTTCTACCCACGACGAAATGAATCACGCCAGCCATCCCTAAACTTAGTAAGGTTATAAGATTAAGTTGGAAGAGTTCCTCAGCCTTACCGAGGACAAGCATCAGTGTGCCTAGGTAAAAAAGGGCTACGACCATCGTAATCATTACACCAACGCTCGGGGAAACTCCTTCTTCGCCGACCATCCCCCTACGCGACGTTATCCTCTGGGAGGCCATGAAGGCAGCTGAACATATGGCGGAAAAAATCCCCAAAACTGTACTTCCAAACATTTTGAAGGCATCAATGTGACCCTAATCTAATAGTCTTTTCGGAAGAAGAAAATTAAACGCCCAACACAAGGGACCTCAAAATATGTGAGATACTCGCCAAGCCATTATAGGGTTGCAAGTGGCTAGTTCCGATTTGCATAAAGGTTGTAAAGAAGTCAATTTATCAAAAATACCCACGTTTATGAACTTTCTTAGATAGTTTTTAATCCTTTCAAAATACCGATAGCGAGCAATCATAGAAAACCTCTTAAATCCTAGAAAGTAGACCTTCTGAAAAGGTATCTAAACATTAGGTGAATCGAATTTGGCAAAGGTAGTTATCATCGGAGGAGGATGGTCCGGATGCGCCGCCGCTTTGACAGCAAGAAAAGCCGGTGCCGAAGTTGAAATCTTAGAAAGAACGGACATGCTATTAGGCTCAGGTCTAGTGGGCGGGATATTCAGGAACAACGGGAGATTCACGGCCGCTGAGGAGATGATAGCGCTTGGGGGCGGCGAGCTATTCAAAACCATGGACTCGGTTGCGAGACACGTAAACATTGAATTTCCGGGTCATAAACATTCGAGCCTATACGACGCAGCTAAAATCGAGCCTGAAGTCCATAGAATTCTGAAAAAGATGGGGGTCACAATATGTATTAAAACAAGGATAAGCGAGGTGGAAAGGGAGGGCGACACCATTATCTCCGTTAAATCGGACGATGACGAAAATTACGAAGGCGACGTCTTCATCGATTGCACCGGCACGGCAGCCAACACCGGAAACTGCGTTAGATACGGTAATGGCTGTGCGATGTGTGTGTATAGGTGCCCCACTTTCAAGACACGGGTAAGCATAAGCGAAAAAGCGGGAGTAAAGGACATCTTTGCTATGAGGCCCGACGGAACTCCAGGAGTTTTCAGTGGCTCTTGCAAAATTATGAAACACACCCTCTCACCAAACATCGTAGAAGAACTGGAGGAAAAGGGTGTATCCGTCATCCCCCTCCCTAAAAACTTAGTCGATGAGAGCAAGCTATCAAAGAAGGCATGCGTCCAATACGCTCTTCCGGCCTATGCTGAGAACATAGTTCTACTAGACACGGGTTTCGCCAAGTTCATGACGCCCTTCTTCCCCCTTGAACTATTAAGGCAAGTCCCAGGCTTAGAGGATGCAAGATATGAAGACCCCTACTCGGGGGGAATAGGAAACTCCATTAGATACATGGCCATAGCACCACGAGACAACGCATTGAGGGTCCGAGGAACGAAAAACCTCTTCTGTGCTGGAGAAAAATCTGGGCTAACCGTCGGGCACACGGAGGTAATCGTCACAGGCTCTTTAGCAGGTTACAACAGCGTAAAACACTGCACAGGAGAAGACGCCTTGATCCTTCCGAATGAACTTGCGGTCGGCGACATAATATCGTACACAAACGAGCAGATGAAAACTGAGGAAGGCTTGAAAAGGAGATACACATTTTCTGGTGGACAATACTTCGAGAGAATGAAAAAACTGGGTCTCTACACTACAAACATTGATGAAATCAGGGAAAGGGTAAAAAGAGCTGGCCTGATCAACGTATTCTCTAAAGCCATCCCATAGATGCGCTCAAACGACTATTTTATTAAATTAACTCCCTTCTCATTTAACTTCACCAAGTTAGCAAAATTTCCATTGCTTCACCCACTCCACCTTTTGTATAAATTATGGTTTAATTTCAATTGGTCCAGTATTTTACCGACGATGAAATCGACAAGATTCTCGATGGTTTCAGGGCCGTGATAGAACCCTGGCATTACAGGAAGTATTGTCACGCCAAGCCTTGCAAGTTTAGCCATGTTTTCTAGATGTATCGCGTTCAGGGGTGTCTCTCTAGGAACGAGGATCAGCGTCCTATTTTCCTTGATCTGAACATCGGCGGCCCTAGCAATTAGATCATTGCTGATCCCCATACTGATAGATGCGACAGTCTTCATAGAAGCAGGAACGACGATCATGGCGTCAACAAAATATGAGCCACTCGAAATCGGCGCCCTAAGGTCTCTAGGATTGTATGTAAAAGTCGCTAATTTCTCGATATCTTTGATACCATCCTTCAACTCTTTTTCAATAACTGTTCTCCCTGCCTCGCTGATGATGAGATGTGTTTCTACTCGCAGATCTCTTAATGCTTCCAAAAGCCTTTTACCATGGATGATGCCACTGGCACCTGTGATACCCAATATAACTCTCATGGCTGAAAAATGGAGATTATGCCCCTCATTAATATTTTTAACTTTAAGCATCGGTCATTATATCCTCCAACTTCTTCAAATTAGTGCATCAAGATATTTTAGTTTTAGATGTTTTTCATTTTAAATTTCTTATTATTACAAAATATGTACATGAATTGTTATACATTAAAATTATTAAAAATTAAAGATAAATACTGAACTTAAGTTTTAAGTATGATAAAAAAAGTAGTATTAGGCGGTTTAAAAATGGTTACATTCTGGGATAATTGGCTCAAGTACTGGGATGAAGAAGTCAAGGAGAAAGCTGAAGCGAGGAAGGTCATACACGAGGAGGAACTAGAATGGACAACCACAAGGCAGGACAAGCGGGTTGCTTTGTTAGTCACTCCCGAGAATGGCTTCGTGACCATGGGCAGCGTATCTATGCTCGTGGAGATTCCAGTAGGATGGAGGACAGGCAAGTGCAGCAGCGGGGAGGTGGCGATGTACATTATCGAAGGCAAGGGCTGCTCCGTGATCGATGGACTCAGATACGACTGGGAGGAGGGAGCGGTTGTGGCGATCCCCTTCGGAGCAACCTACCAGCATTACAACACTGGGAAGAAAACCGTTCGATTCATAGCAGCAAATGCAATACATGTTGAAAGGTATTGCGGGGTTGCCAAACTCGTTCAATACGAGGACTGCTCTGAAATTCCCCATGGCGAGCCAAAAGAGCCGAAGGCTCCATCAGACATACTGTTCAGGGTTGGCAGGATAGTGCTTCACGAGAAGGATGCTCCCGTTAAGTATGCTACCGAAGAGGAAAGGAAGAGTGGGTACCATTACCATCATAAGAGAGTCGAGTTGATGAACACTCCCGGAACTGGATTTAATCTCAAAGAGGTCGAGATAACAACCATCATGTGCGACGACCCGTTCAAGAAATCGGGCATGACCGCTGAAGCACACGGTCACATGGAAGCCCACGTATACATACTACAAGGAGAGGGCTATTCGATAGTTGATGGCGTAAAGGTACCTTGGAAGAAGGGTACACTCTTACACGTCCAGGGACCTCAGACTATGCACCAGCACTGGAACATGTCCGACGTTGAGTCCAAGATGCTGAGGATACACTTTGGAATGAGAGCTCACTGGTTCGAAGAGATAGCGAAGAGGACGTTCCCTTACATCCATGCGGCCCCCGATTCAGACAAAACTCAGGAACGTGCTCGCTCCGCGGTTCGGTCAAGGACTTGAGACGCAACCAACCACGGTTCCTCTTTCTTGGTTTATTTCTCACCCGCTTGAACAGATTCGACGTCCAGCCGTCGATGATTACGCGTTGTTTTTCGACCGCTCTAAAACTTTGGTTTTAGAAAATGTGTCTCACTTCTTCTAGTTAATGTGTTTCGCGGGCACATCTCTGGTTACTTAGATGAATCCGGTGGGTTTCCAGTCTTTGCCTCGGAGGTATTTAGCTAAAGAAATGATCTGACCGATATGTTCCCCATAGTGGACGAGCTGTAAGTTTAATCCTTCCATAAGCGTGTATGTTCTACGCGCATGCGTCATGGGTTTTTTCAGGTCTTCGGCAGTAAAGAGAGAGAGCGATTTGAAAAATCGACTCCAGGCTTCTTCCCAATTCTCAAACAATTTTTCTCTCGTGTCGTCGTCATTAACAACGAACTCCGTGGGCCTATCCCTTGACGGCTTGTCCTCTATCGGTGCGAAGGGAATAGTCCATAGATGTATCATGTTTCCAGAGATGTGCTTCATAAGTATGGAGACGCTGTTACTGCCCTCATTCAGCCTTACAGGCAACTCGCTGTCTTTCACTTGATTGAGAGCTCGATCTGCTTGATCTTTAAGATCTCGAAATTTCTTATTCACGTCCTTGAGATATATCGATCCGATTTCTTGCTCCAACATATTGATCTCCTTTTAGTGTGTTACCATCGGACTATTTTAATGTCGTGAGGCCTCCGTAACCGTTGAGCTTTTTGATGCTCCGGTTCCGTCTGAAGCGTTTGATAAGCCCTTGATGTACGGGACTCTAGTGATTTTATCATCATCAACAAAAACTGGGAAGATTTTAAGTAGAAGATTACTGGTAAAAGTATGAGGTGTGAACCAAAAAAATGCCTAAAGATTTGAGGATTTTTCTAAAAAAACTCTTTAATGAAGCACCACAGGAAATTTTGACCATCGAAAAAGAGGTTGATCCGAAGTTCGAGATTCCAGCCATTTTACAGCACTTGGAGGAAATGGGGCAGTTCCCCGCAGTGTTCTTTGAGAGAGTCAAGAATATGAAGGGAGAAAGCACCGATTTTCAACTAGTCACCAACATTTTCGCTAACAGAGAGAAATGTGCGATGGCTCTTGATTTCCCTGTGAACCAGACAGGCATGGAGCTAGGCCTGGAGTACTCCAAGAGGCAGTATAACTACATAGGACCACAAGTTGTAGGTAAAAGAGAGGCTCCCGTTAAAGAGGTGGTCAAGGTAGGGAACGAAGTCGATCTCACTGAACTCCCAATCATCACACATCACGAAATGGATGCCGGGGCTTATCTCACAACCACCGCAATTGCTCAAGACCCAACTCTAAACGGATTTTACAACTCCTCCCACCATCGAATGCTCATAAGAAACAAGAACGAGACCGGGATATACATGTCTCCGCGCCATCTGTGGGATTATTACAAGAGAGCAGAGGCTCAGGGGGAAGCCCTACCTATAGCGCAGGTGATTGGACACCACCCAGCATGGTATCTTGGATCAGAGAAGCTCGGGGAAGGCGGCATCACCGTCAGCGAATACGACGTCATTGGAGGAGTGTTCAATGAGCCGGTGAGGGTGACGCCGTCTGAAGTTTACGGGGATAGGCTTCTGGTACCAGCTGACGCAGAGATCATAATTGAAGGCGAGATACTTCCGGACGAGCGGGATGCCGAGGCTCCCTTTGGTGAGTTCACGGGGTATTATGGCCCTCAGAAATGGTGCCCCATCGTCAAGGTAAAGGCCATCACACACAGAAAAAACGCCATCTATCAAAACATACATGTTGGTCACGCCGACAACCAGATCGTCGGCGGCATAGCGAAGGAGGGAGGAGTGTACAAGCAGATAAAGAGCGTCATCCCCACGGTCAAGGCCGTTCACTTCCCCATCTCGGGATGCTGCAGATTCAACGTGTACGTCTCCATCGACCAGAGGAACGAAGGAGAGGCGGTGTCAGCCGCCCTCGCCGCTCTTCCCTTGTTCGATGAGATTAAGCACGTGATAGTAGTTGACGAGGACATCGACGTGTACAATGAGAGAGAGATTTTGTTCGCCATAGCTACGAGGCTGCAGGCCGATAAAGGCGTTCAGATCATCAAGAACGCTAGAGGCGGGACCCTCGATCCATCACAGACCACAACCACGATGGGCTCCAAGATGATCATAGACGCCACCAAACCCATCGACAGACCTTTCGCAAACAGAATCAAGGTGCCCAAGGAGTTCATGGAGCGCATCAAATTGAAGGACTGGATACCTCCTGAGGAGCAGAGCAAGATCAAAGGAGCGTTATATTGATGGCGAACATATTCTGGGTCACCTGTCCTAAATGCAATTGGAAGTTCTATGCCCTGAAAAAGGATTTCAGAGGCACGGGAAACAAACTGAAGTGTTTCTCATGTGGACACAGGTTCCTGGATGTAGAGGCCAAAGAGTTAATCGAATAACCCTTTTTCATCCGCACGCTATTTTAAAACGATTCATGTTTACCTTTTTTTCGGGAGAGACGTTGTTAGCTATTTAGCGCATCCGAACACCCACGGCCTTCATGGCATAAGCTATGTATGCCCGGTATGAAACGTGCACAGTAGAAATTCACATTAACTCGCTTCTAATAAAAAAGGGGGGATTTCTGTTTAGATCCATCCTATTGACTTGTAGTATTCGCGCGCGCCCTCGTGCATGGGTATCCCCCACATGTTTGCGAGGGCTCTCCCTGGAACACCGACCAGCCCCGATTGGCACCAAGATATCTCTATCGAACACTCGTTGATGACTTTAGCCAGCGTGTAGATGAATTCGTCTGGGACGTCCTTGTGGGTGAAGATGAACTGTCCAGGGTAGCCCCAGGTAGTGAACCCTTCCTGCCCATCAAACAACACGTTGGGTCTAACGTTGATAATTAGATGACCGAACTTCTCCCTCAACCTGTCCGCCACGTCCTTGTCCAAGGATAGGAACTTCAGCTTTACCTTCTCAGCTACCTTCCAGATGTTCGGTATCCCCCAGCCCCCGTCCAGTTCACCCCTTTCCATGGCCTCGATTACCTTTTCTGGTTTACTGAAGGAGGGAACATAGCCGTCGGGTCCTACAATCTGTTTCCCGCCCCACGAGAACAAGTCTTCCCAAGAGGAGCCGTACTCGTTGAGCACCTGTCCGAAGGAAACCCCGTGAACATGCATCTTGTAGTGATTTGACTTTAGTTTGAGAGGATGCCTCTTTTCTACTAAATCGGTGTACGAGTTGATCCTCAGATCGGCTTTAAGGACCGGGGTTATGCCGATGGTGTAAGCGCTTAGGCTGGGTATCGTAGCCACTCCACGGAGGTTATCCATCTTTTCCTTGTAAGGCCCCAGGCCCTTTATGGCCCAGTTTATCACGGTGTTCCTGTTGATCCCAATTTCTGCGTCGCCCTTGCTGACGATCCCCGGGTTAGCTATGCTCATGTCTACGCCTGTCGCCAATATCTCCAGGTCGTAGTCGTACTGGGCTAGGTTCTTACCAAACACGTAGCCTATCTCACGCCAGTCGATTCCGCCCGCGGCGTACCTAATTTTATTGTATCTCTTCCACATTTTACAATTCTTATAATAAATATTAATAGAAATTAAAAAAGAATTTCCATTAACTCATTTAATGGAAACGGCTATCCTACTCGCAAACGACGTCCACCAACACGGGTACTTTGTAAAGCCTCAGCTGCGCCATTGCCTCCTCTAGAGCAGGTCGGACTCCATCGGGGTCTTCAACCGGCCCTATGCCTCGGCACCCCATTGAGTTAGCTAGTTCTGCGAAGTCGGGAGCCGGGTTATCTATCTCTGTCCCTATCGACGCGTTCTCGATCTTTCTTCCTCTCTGTCTCGCGACTGCTGTCTGGTGCCTTAGGCTGTTGCCGTATGCTCGATTGTTGTACATGATGACGAGGAAAGGAATCTGTTGGCGTGCGCCCACCCATAACGCGCCGCAGTCATACATCAGGTCGCCGTCAGCTTGGATGTCGATCACGGTGGCGTTCGATCCCTTATACGCTAGGGCCACGCCCAAGGAGATGCCAATGTTGGTCGCCGTTCCTAAGCTCCAGCCATAGAAACGATGCGGGTCGTCGATCCTCCATAGCCTTCGTATCCATCCGTTGAGGTTTTTCCCGGTCACGACCCAGTCTTCCCCCTCCATGAGGCTCCATATCTCGGACGATAGTCTGGACGCCGAGATGGGTGTTTTACCCCACCCTTCTTTGGATTTTTCTAGCCACGATCGTCGAAGACGATCGTGTTTCTCTNNTTCTTCGTCGTCAACATTTCCTCGCATTTACTTGTTATATATGGTAGAGCTGTGAACGTGTCAGCCGTGATCGATACATCCGCTGGCTCGATGCTTCCAAGGTCCCTCATGAACCCATTCAACATCAATTCGTCTAGACCGATCTGAACGACTTTTGCGTCCTCTCTGACGGCATACCGAACCCGCCTCGAATCGCCGTCTATTTGCTTTAGAACGCGGTGAGGCTGTCTAACATCGAGCATGAGGATCATGTCCGCGTCTTTAATGATGTCGGACCCGGTCAGGTCCATGGGATGCGTGTTCGGGAAGTTGTACCTCCCTTCTAAATCATGCACAGGTGAGGCAGTAAGCTCAGCTAGCTTTACCAGGTGCTCGACGGCTTCAGGAGTCTTCCCTAGAAGTTCAGGGACTATCACAGGGGACTCGGCAGCTAACAGAAGCTCGGCTGCTTCTTGAAGAAGGCTCGACTCTCCCTGTATCCGGCTTCTTTTGAGATACCTCTCTGCAGACGGAACCTCAACGGTGTTGGTAACCTTATCCTCCTGCAACGAGACATCCAAGCAGACATAGACGGGGCCCTTGGGCTCAGAGACCGCTGTCTTGTACGCCCGTAGCAGGGATTCAGGCACGCTTTCTAGGTTGTGCGGCTTGATCATCCCATTTCACGTAGTTCCTGATCAGGTTACCGTTGATCGACACGGTATGTATCCAATCGATCCTGGGGCGCCTACGAGTAACGTCCATGGGGCCGGTGGCGCCGAGGATAACGATGGGCACCCTGTCAATGTACGCGTAATATATCGCGTTTGTCGCGTGTAACAACCCTACAGTGTCGTGACACGCTGCTAGAATCGGCTTTCCAGCCACCTTCGCATATCCATGGGCGACCTGTACGGCTATCTTTTCGTGGTTACACAAGACGACCTCGGGGTTTTCGTTGTTCCCGTGATTTACGATGGAGTCGTGAAGCCCCCTAAAGGTTGAACCAGGGTTAAACGCGATGTAGTCGAAATCGAGTTCCTTAATCACATCGACGACGTAGTCTGATCCATAATAATCCATTTTTTTTACCATCAATCTCTCCTCGCTTGAGGCTACGTTCATTCAACTGCGTTAACGTGACCGCTTATATATCTCGACGGTTTATAATCTGTTCTAAAAACATTGTCTGTAATGTGATGAAAACATGGCCCAGAAACAGAAACCAAAGAAAGTAAACAGCGTTGATGCCGAGGGGAAAGTTGAAGACGGATGGGGCGTCGAGGACCACCCGTTTCCTCAAAAAATAGCTTACATTCAGACGAGGGAGGATCTTTGCGTTGGCTGCGGTATATGCGAGATGGCGTGCTCCATGCATCATTTTGGAGTGATCAACAGAGATCTTTCTAGGATTAAGATCCACAGATACTTCACTCCTATACCCAAGGCCGTTCAAAACGTGTGCAACCAATGTGAGGAGAAGGAAAGAGAGTGCGAGAAAGCCTGCCCGGTCGACCCCCCCGCCATTCATTTCGACGACGAGCTGATGCACATGGATGTCGACCCCGACAGGTGCCTGGGCAGCGGATGCGGTAGATGCGTCGAATCATGCTCTGCGGACGTCCCCTTCTTCTCCTCTGTGCATGACTACCCGCTTGTCTGTGATCTCTGTGAAAGGGATGGGAAGCGGGCTCCTCAATGCGTGGAGGTCTGCCCCGGCTACGCCTTGGAGTACAGGTCTGAGTCTTATCCGCGATACCTAGATCGGATCCACTGTGACGAGAAGGCTGAATCCATATCTAGAAGATTCTGGCCGTTGCCGAAGAACGCTGCATGGGTCAGGGAGTGATCGAGATGCGCTTCAACATGCTGGAGTTTGATCTCTCGACCAGCGAGTCCAGAACCGTCGACGTGACTGAGAACGTCAGGAAGTACTTGGGGGGCCGAGGCCTCGCATCGTTCCTGCTCTGGGAGGGGATACCTGTAGGCGCAGACCCTCTGGGCCAGGATAACCTGCTTCACGTCGGCATAGGCCCGATGACCTCTCTGGTTGGTACGAAGGTCACGTATAGCTTCAAGTCTCCCCTAGCAAACATGAAGGGCAGGGCCTGCATGTCAGGCATACTCGGTAGGGAGCTACTGTACGCGGGTTACGTTGGAGGTGTTCTATTGAAGGGGAAAGCCGAGTCGCCTTCCTACCTCTACATAAAGGACGACGACGTGGAGCTTAGAGACGCGTCAAGCATCTGGGGGAAGAGAACCCTCGAGACCCAGTATGAGCTGAGAAAGACTTTGAGAGACGAAACAGGAGATCAAGACTTCGCCATCGCAAGCATAGGCCCCGCGGGAGAAAACCTTGTACGCTGGGCGAACATAGCGCACGAGTACTATCATAGCGCATCGAAGTTCGGCGGCGGCGCCGTGATGGGGTCAAAGAACCTGAAAGCCATCGCGGTTCGAGGGACCCGTGGACCGGAGTACGTGGACCATGAGAGGATCTGGGAGCTGTACAGTCACTATCTGAGACACCCAGCGATAATCGAGCACAAATACAAGGAGCGTAGATTCGGGCACTCTACGTCGATGCCTGTCCACTACCACGCAGGCGGCGAAGGGGTGAAGAACAACCAGCTGGGATGGCACGAGGTTTGCATGGAGAGCAACCCGCACATACATGAGCAGAAGTATAAACAATGGACAGACGGCTGCCCTGGGTGTTCTACCCCGTGTTTCGTCCCATACTTCGCCAAGGACCCTAAATGGGGGTCACTCATAGGTGAGTTGAGGCACGACAACACCGGGGCGTTCAACGCCAACATACTCGCAAAAAGGGGTTACGACGACTGCCTGCCTATCAACGTGCTTTGTGAGGAGCTCGGGTTAGACGCCGAAGAGGGCGGTGGGGTCGTCGCCTGGGCCATGGAGCTCTTCGACAAAGGCATAATCACAGAGAAGCAGCTAGGGGGTACGAGGCTAACCTGGGGTAACATAGAGGCGGTTTGCGATCTCCTCGAAAAGATAGCGTATAGAAAAGATTTTGGGGGCGTGCTAGCCGACGGCTTCAAGTACGCCATCCCAGCGGTGGGTGAAGAAAGCGGCAAATACGCATTCATGGTTCACTGGTGCGCATGCGCGACGTATGACCTTCGACGATACCCTGAAAGGAGCCTCATGTATGGAACCAGTAACACTGGAGCGAGGATGGGTACAGGGCTGAGAAATCAGCTCACAGAGTCAGCGACGATGTGCAACTTCACCGCCAACCCCATACCCAAGGTCTTCGGTTCACACGAAAACTGCGCCGCCGAATACTTGAAGGCCGCCTGCGGCTGGGACATAGACGCTGAAGAGATAAAGAAGATTGAGCTGCGCAACCATGTGCTGGAAAGATGTTTCTCGGTAAGAGAAGGCTATCGACCCATCGTCGATGACAAGATGCCTTACCGGGCATACAACCATTCAATAACTAACAAGTACGGAGAGACCTTCGTGCTTGATCCTGAGTGGTGGGAGAGGGAGATAAGGAAGTATTACGTGAACGAGTTCGGTTTAAATGAGAGCGGTCTACCATCTCGTGAACTACTGGGTGAGTTGGGTCTGGATTTCGTGGCTCCGATGCTCGAGAGTCTGGGCATGGTCCAGTAAATTCATTATATTCTTTTTTTATTAAAAAATAGTTAGTTACAACAAAGTATTTAATAATAGTAGCTTGGTAGAAGATCATCTCGACCGAGATGAGTAGATATCTCATGGTCGAAGATAATGAAAAGCGGTGAGAGATATGAGAAACCAGCCTTCATATTTGCATGAAATATACAACTTCAGCGGAACCTCATACGAGATAGGTAAACAGAGGGGGAAGCAGCTCGCCAAACTACTTAAAGCCGAGTGGCAGGCTCGGCCT
>JABAOC010005080.1_pt3 | contig 28952 bp, 35 predicted proteins | sample 7062161 | NCBI WGS metagenome assembly JABAOC01 (sample SAMN14538625, study PRJNA623070) | marine sediment metagenome | biome: marine biome [ENVO:00000428]; feature: marine pelagic biome [ENVO:01000023]; material: deep marine sediment [ENVO:00002113] | place: India: Gulf of Khambhat ... | reverse complement strand
AAGAGTTAACTCCTGATAGTTGGTGCTCACCCAAGATAGTGGTGGAGATTGAAGCAGATAATATTACTAAATCTCCCAGTCATACGGCTAAGTATGCTCTGCGCTTTCCCAGGTTGGTTCGCTTTCGGGATGATAAATCGGTAGGGCAGGCCACTACTCTTGGGGAAGCGGAGAAGTTATATAAACTTCAAAGCTAACTCTTTCTTTACTTTCCTGGAGAGGTTAAACTTTCTAAGTTTCTATAAAAATAATAATCAGGGCTTAAGGCTGGTTCTCCTGGCGCGAACCCCTGTCTTAATCTCTCAAAATTTTTTGCTTCCCAAAGAAAAATTGCCTCTGGTGTCTCAAAACGAAACCATCTTTTTCTTTCGGTTGGCGGGACAATGTCGCAGAGTTGAATCTCGTCTGGAGTAACTGGCTTTACCGGTAAGGGACAAGCAGTGTTTTTGATAAGAATGGCGTTAACTGTTGGTAGCTTCAATTCTTGAGCAATTATTACTCGATGAAGGCCATCAACAAGAACTAGTGCTCCACCGTCATCTACAGATTGTTCAACCAGAGGGGGAGAGATGATACAGTTCTCTCGTTCTCCCCAGTTATAATGAATAATTGCCTTGTCTTTGGTTAGATTCAAAATGTCAACTCCCTGCTTGAGGAGTTCTTTTCTTAACATCCTGATGATTTCTAATTTTCCTTCTAAGATGTATCGAGCGCAGGGCTGAAGAAGATCAAGGGTAACAGCTTCTAAAGTAATCAAGCTGGCTCTATATGGATAAAATCCTGGGAGGATACCTTTTCTTAGTGGCGCTTTTTCCACTCTCTTTTTGGCTTCCATAAAGTCATAAATTTCGGTGATGGTTAAATCTTCTGGATTGGTAATACCTTCTGGTATCCACCGCTCTTGTCTAATGCCCATAAGTTTTAGAATAAGCCGCTTTCTTCGACTATTTTTTGAACAGAAAGGAAAACTTCTTCTGTTGGTTCATTGGCGGACACCCTTACCACTGGTAGCCCTGGTATCATTTCTATTGCTTGGTGATATCTTTGAGAATTTATTCTTAGTTTTTCTAATTCTTCAAAGTCACCAATGGGCACGCCGCTTTCTTGGTGTCTTTGCTGAATTCTTCTTAAAGCTTCCCCGGCTTCAATTTCTAGCAGGATAACTAAATCAGGAAAAGAAGCAAAGCGGTTTAAAAAGAGCATTTCTGCCATTTTTAAAGGATTTTCTCCCTGGTGAGACATGGTGCTTAAAAAACTCCTGATTCCGATAGCATTATTTCCTGAGCGGCGAAGGTGGTTTATTCTCGAGGTAATGCTAATTCTGTCTAGAGTATAAAGAAGGGCTAGTTCTGGTTGAGTGATTGGTTCTTCCAGCTCTCTCTTTTTTTGCTTATAATTATCTATAAGTTCTCTGCCAAATTCTGATGGTTCATGAATGATGGTGGTTGGCTGTCCCTGATTCTCAAAATATCTTGCTAGTTGTTTCGCCTGCGTTCCTTTGCCCGAGCCGCTAATACCTTCAACGATGATGTATTTTCCTTGGTAGTTTTCAATTTCGGCCTCTGCTAAAGGACTTTCTAGGCGTTTGAGAAATAAATTCACGAAAGGCCATTGTGTAAAAGCAATTCTTCTAAAAGGAATCTCAAGAGAGGCGATTCTCTTGGGCATTAATTCATCGAAAACTGCCAAAATTTCTTCAAGTGAGCGTCCGGACTTCATTCCCCAGGTAATAATTCGTAAAATGCCGGAGGCATCAAAACCCGCTAAATAATCTGCCATTCTGATAACTTGCCCTTCAAGAGTTTCGGTTGGGCCAAAACTATCATGATCTTCAATTATCTCGCTGATTCTCTTAATTTCTTCTGTCTTATAACCGAACTTTGGAAGAATTTGCTTTGTCGCTTCAACCGAGGCCTTGACGCTCTCTTCTCCATGCAGGCTTGGATCGACTCGACCAAGGTCATGGCAAATAGTAGCAATATGAAGAAGTCTTTCGTCTAATTGGTAGCCTTCTTGGGCAAGAAAGCTAGATAAAAACCTCACCCAAGCCAAAGTTTGATCAATGTGGAATTGGCCATGGTCAGGACTAGTTTCTAGAATTCCAACAACGTGGTTATAAAGATTTGCGGTTCTACTTTGTCGATTTGATTCTTTTGATCGTTCGAATTGGCTCATCAATACTATTCCCAAAAGGAGGCCCTTTTTAGTTAGCAGCTTCACCTTTATCAGGAAACTGGCGAAAGATTCAAGGTTGGTTTTTCAAGGAAAATATAGGGCCCCTGAGCCTAAATCAAGAAAAAAACTTAAGAAAATCCTTTTAAATTGTAGGTTTGAAAGTCGAATATGTTCGTGTTATTATGGCTCGGCTATGAAGAAATACAAATTTCCCACTCTTTCTCAAATTTTGAGAGTTAAGATTGGCACTAAATACGTTTGGGAAGAACGGGTCCGTCACCAAGCAACGTTGATTCATTTACTTGAGGAAGCTTTTGATACCAAACTTAACCTTAAGGCTTTTTCTTTTTATCCCAATCGTCTTTATTTTGGTATGCCGATTACCTCACATCCGGATTATGTTGAAAAAACTAGGTCTTTTTGGGGGAAAATTGTTCAAATTTTTAAGAAAAATCGCTGGAATGTTTACGCGGCCTATCTTCATGCCAGGCCCGATCTAAGGGTTCCTTCAAAGTTTAATGCTTTTGAGGAGCTAAACTTTGATTATGTCGAGCTGCTTTTATCTGAGTTAGTACTGATGGATTTAAATTATTCATCGCATGGAGTAGGGGAGGAAGTGGGGCTGTCTTTATTTCAGCCCATGATTGGCTTTTCTAAAAACCCAGTTTCTCGAATGGTTAAAGGACGACCTGGAAGCTTAGTTATTAAATATGAAACCGAAGAAGAGCTGCTAGAATTATTAACAAAAATTTCTAAAAGAAAGAGCTATCGTTTGGAGCCATTTTACGTTAAAAAATGTTCTGCCCACGCTTTAAAAACCGTTTTCAAGGGCAAAGATTGTCTTAACTGTCTTTTTAAAGACAAGCTCCATGTTTGATTGCTTTAGGGGTGAAAATTTTATGCTACAATGATTTTGTGCCCAAGAAAAGCTTCATTGAGTCTGGATTAGCTTCTGCAGAAGCCCGAGAGAGGCTGCAAAAATTTGGCCCTAACCAATTGGCCAAAAAAAGAGAATTTTCTTCTCTCAAGCTTTTTCTCTTTCAGTTCAAATCGCCCTTGGTTTATGTTTTGGTTTTTGCGGGGGTGGTCACTCTTTTTCTCCGAGAATTTACTGATTCAATTGTTATCTTTGCCGCGGTTCTTTTGAATACCTTTCTTGGGTTTTATCAAGAGAGGAAAGCCCAGAAGTCTTTGGCCGCCCTTCGTTCTTTGCTGGCGCCTAAGGCTAAGGTGATTCGAGAGGGAAAACAGGAGGAAATAGCGGCGACTGAAGTTGTCCCTGGAGATTTGGTGGTTTTGACCATTGGTTCACGGGTTCCCGCTGATGGGGTTTTGCTTGAGGCGACTGATTTCTCGCTGAATGAGGCGATTTTGACGGGAGAGTCGATGCCGGTGGATAAAAAAGCGGCGGCTGATTCTGAGAAAGCGGATAAAAAGAACCAGGCTTTTATGGGGACGACGGTGTTGACGGGCATTGCCAAGATGGAAGTGACCCAAACAGGGATGGAGACAGAAATGGGAAAGATTGGCAAGAGCCTGATAGAAGTGGAGGAGGAAGCGACGCCCTTGCAAGTTCAATTGGAAAAATTGGCCAAGGTGATTGCCTTGGTGGTGGGGGCGATTACCCTTCTCATCTTTCTTCTGGGCGAGTTATTGGGTTATCAACCAGTAGAGATGTTTACCACCAGTGTGGCCGTGGCGGTGGCCGCCATCCCTGAGGGCTTGGTAGTGACCTTGACGGTTATCCTAGCCTTGGGAATGCAGCGGATTTTAAAGAGAAAGGCGGTGGTGCGGCGGTTGGTGGCGGCCGAGACTTTGGGGTCGGTCTCGGTTATTTGTGCCGACAAAACCGGTACCCTTACCGAGGGAGAGATGAAAGTGGTTAAAGCCGATTTTGCCGAGGAGGAATTAGGGGTGAAGGGGGCGATTCTCTGCAATGACATGAGGGATCCCTTGGAGGTGGCCATGTGGGATTGGGCGGTGGAACAAAAGGTGGATCCCAAAATTTTGCAGGAGAAAAATCCTCGTCTCGATGAAATTCCTTTTTCGCCGAAAGACAAATACATTGCCACTTTGCATCCCGAGCTTCTTTTTATCTCTGGAGCGCCAGAGGTGATTTTGAGCCTGTGTGAGATGAAAAACTCGGAGCTCAAGGCTTGGCAGGAGAAATTTGACGAGTACGGGAACAAAGGCTATCGGCTTGTCGGCTTTGGCTATAAAAAGATGGCTGGTTCCAAGAAGAAAATTGAGAAGGCGGACTTAAAAAGATGTCAATGGCTAGGAGTCTTGATTTACGAAGATCCGGTGAGGGTGGGGGTAAAACCAGCCCTGAAGGAGTGCCAGAGGGCGGGGATAAAGGTGAAAGTGATTACCGGTGATTATGCCTCAACCGCGGTGGCTGTTTTAAAACAACTGGATTTCGAAGTTGATCCTAAACAGGTGGTTGTTGGTGTGGAGTTAGAAAAGATTTCTGAGAGAGAGTTGAGAAAGAAAGTCTCAGAGATTGTTCTTTTTGCCCGAACCACGCCTGAGCAAAAGCTCAAGATTGTTAAGGCTTTGAAGGAAAACGAGGAAGTGGTGGCGATGACCGGCGACGGTGTCAATGATGCCCCGGCTTTGAAACAGGCGGACATTGGCATTGTTGTTGGCGAGGCTTCTGATGTGGCTAAAGAGATGGCGGACATGGTTTTGCTAGATTCTAAGTTTTCCACGATTGTTCACGCCATTGAGGAGGGGAGGAACATTTTCGAGAACATTAAAAAAGTAGCTCTTTATTTACTGGCTGATAGCTTTACGGAGATTGTTTTGATAGGTGGTTCGATTCTTTTGCGGTTGCCTTTGCCCTTTACTGCTGCCCAGATTCTTTGGGTCAATTTGGTGGAGGACAGTTTGCCTGCCATTGCCTTTGCTTTTGAGCCTAAGGAAAAAGAGTTGATGGCCGAGCCATCCCGTCCTCGAGATCAGCCTATTTTAGATACCGAACTGAAAGTCCTCATTTTTATCATTGGTATTACGACTGACATTATTCTTTTGGCTCTTTTTTATTGGCTCTTAAAAGGCTTTCTTCACCTTCACTACATTCAAACAGTCATGTTTGTTGCTTTGGGGATTGATTCTTTATTCATTGCCCTAGCTTGTCGGTCTTTGCGCAAACCTTTTTTTAGACACAATCTTTTTGCCAACCGCTTCTTAAATATTTCCTTAGGTTTAGGGCTGTTATTTTTAATTCTGGCCGTCTATTTCCCCCCTCTTCAGGTTTTATTAAAAACCCATCCTTTAGGGACTCATGAATGGCTTTTTCTTCTTGGAATTGCTTTACTGGACTTCTTTGCCATAGAGCTGACTAAATGGGCTTTCCTTATCCGTCAGAAAAAATGGTAAAATATTGAAAATGGCCTTGACGATTATTTTTTATTTGCTTCTTATTTTTGGTTTTTCTCTTCTTTTAGTTAAAGCGACCGACATTATTGTTGTTAATCTTAAGTCTCTTTCTCGAAAGACCCGGTTAGGCCAGTTTGCCATCACTACCTTTTTCTTAGCCTTGGCGACTTCTTTGCCAGAATTGGTCGTGGGCATTACCGCTGCCTTGGAGGATAATTCTAATCTTGCTTTGGGAAATGTGATTGGTTCGAATATTGCCGACTTATCTTTGGTAATTGGTGGGGCCGCCTTGATTGGCGGGACCGTCGTCGTCAGAGGTGTTTTTCTCCGTCGGGATGTCTTTTATGCTTTTCTTGCCGGAGCCGCCCCTTTGTTGCTTTTGTTTGATAAAGGTTTAGACAGAGTTGATGGGATGATTCTTCTCGCCCTTTATGGCTTTTACAATGTCTGGGTTTTGAAAGAAAGGCAGGTTCGTTTAGCCGAGGCAAGAGACGGAAGTGAGGGGGGCTTGGTAAAGCGGCTCATTAGGCGCTTGAGCCATCAAAACGCCAAAAAAGAATGGGGCTGGATGTTTTTAGGAATTGCTTTATTGCTTTTTGCCGCTGACATGATTGTCAGGCTGGCGAGCCAGATGGCCGTGGCTCTTAATCTGCCGGTATTGCTGATTGGTCTATTCCTGGTGGCCGTGGGTACTTCTTTGCCTGAGCTAGCTTTTTCCTTGAAAGGCATCCGTGAACATGAGCCTTCGATGGTTTTTGGTGACCTTCTTGGCTCGGTGGTGGCTAATGGCACGCTGATTATTGGCTTGGTGGCCTTGTTATCACCCTTGAGAATACAAGCTTTCGGTGAGTATTTACTCGCCACCATGGCTTTTGTCTTTATCTTTGGCCTTTTTTATCTTTTCATTCGCACCAAGAGAAAGTTGGAACGTTGGGAAGGAGCCGTTTTACTTGGCGCTTATCTGCTGTTTGTTCTGCTCTCGTTTCTAAAGCCCTAATCGATGGAGCTGATTGCCGATCTTCATATTCATTCTAAATACTCCCGGGCCGTTTCTCATAAAATGGTCATTCCGGAAATTGCCAGGTGGGCAAGAAGAAAGGGGATTGATTTGGTGGGGGCACCAGATTGGACCCATCCTTTGTGGTTAAGAGAGTTAAAAAACGATCTGGTTGAAGTAGGAGAGGGAGTCTATGCTTACAAAGAGGATTTGGAGGGAACAAGATTCTTTCTTGTCACGGAAATTTCCAGTATTTACAGTCAAGGGGGTCGGGGCCGACGGATTCACACTCTTTTTTTTGCACCTAGTTTTGCTGTCGTTGAGGCAATCGGCGAGAAACTTCGCTCCTTGGGAGTAAAACTGCTCAGCGACGGGAGGCCAGTGACGGGATTGTCGGTTAAAGAGTTGGCCAAAATAGTTTTTTCGGCATCGAAGGATTGTCTTGTCGTTCCCTCTCATTTGTGGACTCCCTGGTTTGGCACTTATGGAGACAAGGGAGGCTTTGATAGCCTTAAAGAGGCCTACGGCAATCTGGTTGACCATATTCATGCCGTCGAAACGGGACATTCCTCTGATCCGGCCATGAATTGGCGGGTGGGAGAGTTGGATTCTCGAACGATTCTTTCTTTTTCTGATGCCCATTCTCCTCCCAAAATGAGTCGGGAGGCAACCGTTTTTGATTTAGACAAAGTTGATTTTCCCTCTCTCAGGGAGGCGATTATCAATTCGGCTGCTCTTAAGTTAAAGACACCCAGAGTCGTTTACACCATTGAATTTTATCCTCAGGAGGGGAAGTATCATTTTACCGGTCACCGAAAGTGTCAAGTCAAGAATTCGCCCGAAGAGACGAAGAAATTGGGAAAGACCTGTCCGGTTTGTGGAAGGGAGTTAACCGTTGGGGTGATGCATCGAGTTGAAGAGTTGGCCACCCGGAGTGTTGACGAAGTTAAAACCAAAGAGATGAAAATCGCCGGTGGGGTTAAAGGAATTAGTTGGCAAAAGAGGCCTCCCTACCTGATGTTGGTACCTTTAGTAGAGATTTTGTCTGAAGCTTTAGGTGCCGGTGTTTCCAGCCAAATTGTGGAAACTGAGTACAATCGTTTGATAGGGAAGTTTGAATCGGAGTTTGATGTTTTGTTAAAAATAAGTCCTTTAGAAATTGCCAAAATTGCTGGTGAGAAAGTCGCCCAAGGGGTTGAAAAAGTGAGAAAGGGAGAGATTGTCATTGATCCGGGTTATGATGGTGTTTTTGGTGCCGTCAAAATTTGGGGAGAGGAAGAAGAGGAGGAGAAAAAGCAGATGAGCTTATTTTAAAGGGGCTTGACAAGAGCTCGAGTTTTGTGGGACGATTTGGACAGAAAGGAGGTGAAGAAAAAAATGGCCGAAAAAGCTGGCACGGGGTTGCCCAAAAACACGGCGGCGGCGCTTGCTTATGTTTTGGGGTGGCTATCAGGCTTTGTCTTTCTTCTAATTGAAAAAGATCCTTTTGTTCGCTTCCACGCCATGCAGTCGATTATCACCTTTGGGGCTCTAAACATTATTGCCATCATTCCTTTTTTGAATGTCCTTTTGGGTCCTGTGGTTTTGGTTGTGGGCTTCGTTCTCTGGCTGGTCTTAATCTTCAAAGCCTATCAGGGGGAAGAGTTTAAATTGCCGGTGGTGGGAGACTTTGCCAAGAAACAATTAGGAAGAATTAAATAGCAGTTCGATCATCTAAGAGCTGTTTGGCTATTTTTTTTAAGCCGGGCGATCGGACTGCTTTTTGTGTGATAGAATGTTGATGATGAGCTTCAGAAACAGAAAGGAAGCCGGTAGAAAACTCGCCGCCAAGTTAAAGGATTTCCAAGATAAGAAAAACTTGATTGTCTTAGCCATTCCCCGGGGTGGTTTGGTCATAGGCAGGGAACTGGCGGAGAGCCTTCATTGTCCTTTAGACATTATTGTCACCAAAAAGATTGGGGCTCCTGGTAATCCTGAATTGGCCATTGGGGCGGTGGGAGCCGAGGGAGAGCCAGTGATTAACCAGGCGTTAGCCCAACAAGTGGGGGCAGACAAGCAATATTTAGAAAAAGAAATTGCCAGTCGGCAGGCTGAGGTGAAAAGGAGAATAGAAGAGTATCGGGGTGAGAAGCCGGCGGTTAATCTCAAGGATAAGTTGGTCATTATTACTGATGATGGAATTGCCACCGGCGCTACCGTGGAAGCGGCGGTGGAGGTGGCCCGACAGGAAGAACCTAAAAAGATAGTGGTTGCCGTGCCGGTGACCGCCCGAGATTCTTTGAAAAAGCTAGAAGCGAAAGCGGATGAAGTTATTTATCTCGATGCGCCGTTGATGTTCTTTGCCGTCGGTCAGTTTTATCAAGAATTTGGTCAAGTGAGTGATAAAGAGGTAAAGGAGATTTTAAAATGAAGCTGATTGTGGGCCTGGGTAATCCCGGTGGGAAATACGCCAACACCAGACATAATCTTGGCTTCGAAGTACTTGATGCTCTTCTTCAAGAATTAACTTCAGTAGAAAAAACAAAGTGGAGAGAGAACAAGAAGTTTAATAGTTTCGTGGCCAAGGTTAATGAGCTTCTTTTGGCCAAGCCCCAGACTTTCATGAATGCCTCAGGTTTTGCCGTGGTTAAAATGGCCAAATTTTACAAGATTAAGCCGGCCGATATTTGGGTGATTCATGATGATGTTGATTTGCCCCTAGAGAGAATTCGGATTGTTCAGAGCAGGGGTTCAGCTGGACATCGGGGAGTGGAGTCAATTATAAAAGAACTGGGGACGACTGATTTTGTCAGATTTCGTTTGGGCATTAGTCATCCCGGGTCGGGATCGAGCGATAAAGAAATAGAGAGCTATGTCCTTAGCTCTTTTGGCCGGGGTGAGAAAAGCAAAGCAAGAAGGATGGTAAAGAGGGCGGTCAAGACGATTCAGTTAGCTCTTAGGGAGGGTTTAGAGAGGGGGAAACATCAAGTTCAGCCATGAGACACCTTATTCACTCAACCGGTTTTCGTTGGCTCCATTTTGACACTGACGGGGTGGGCTCGATAATCGCCGTGGTCACCTTGCGGCGAATGGCAGTTGAGCTACTCGGCCTCTTTTCTCCCTTGTATATTTTTAGCATTTTTCGAGATTTAGGTTATTCTGCTCAGATAGCTGTTTTGGTAGTGATTGGCTACACTTTGTTGATTTATTTAGCCAAACTTCTGACCATGCCCGTCGCCGAGAATACCAGTTTCAGAATTGGTTATCGGAAGACTTTGATTGTTTCCACCATTCCTTTTTTTCTCTTTGTGGGCCTGTTGGCCTTTAGTCAAGGCCAACCCGGTCTGCTTGTTCTCGTGGCGGTTTTTTGGGGGATACACGCGTCTCTTTTTTGGTTTGGCTATCACGGTCTTTTTGTTAAGCGCGCGGATCGAGAGCATTTTGGGAAACAAACGGGGCTTTGCCAGGCCATTTATATTCTCATTGCCGTTCTCACGCCGATCTTGGGCGGGATGATGATTGTTAAATTTGGTTATCAGGCGCTCTTTTTAACGGCAGGGGCAATTTTTACTTTAGGCGTGATGGTGGCCTTGCTTTCTAAAGAAATGAGGCCTCGCCGTGATGCCCGGATTACCAACGTGATTCAGCTTTTTAAGACACATAAAAGGGCGATGATGGGATATTTTGGCTGGGGTCTGGAATCATCCTTGCACAGCACGATCTGGCCCGTTTTCTTATTTCTGTTGGTGGGCAAGATTTTGACTTTTGGCGGGATTATCGCCGGGGCTGTCTTGGTGGCCGCGGTCATTGCTTATTTAACCGGTTTAATTGTTGATCGAGTAGGGGCAAGGGAGATAATTGTTTTAGGTTCAATCGCCAATTTTTTTACTTGGATTGCTCGAACCATCGTTAGGGCCCCCTTAGCTATCATTATTGTGGATGGATTTTATCGAGTGGCCGAGCAGATGCTTCATGTTCCTTTGTTAGTGAGGTCTTACCGAAAAGCGATTGATGGTGGCACCGGTCAAGCCCTTTATTTCATGGAGATTGCTTTGGGGTTGGGAGCGATTATTGGACTTTCCTTGGCAGGGATTTTGGTTTTTTCAAACCTGCCCCTTTGGACGATTTTTCTTCTGGCTTCTTTGGGTGCTTTCGCGCCCAGCTTGATTACTAAAAGATAGGCAATGGCGAAGAAAAAAAGGCAGAAAAAGAGTTTTCAGGCAATTGGGGAGATGCTCAAGGATTTTGACTGGGATGAGAAAAAATATATTTCCCGGGAATTTCAGGACTACGGCTATCGCTTAGCAGAGGAGTTCAATGACTTAGAACACAAGGCTCTTTACATCAAGCTAGCCAAAGAACTACCCCGGTCCATGCTTGAAGAAGCCCGGAATTTTGTCAAAGACGCGAGTAATGTCAAGAGCCCCGCAAGATTGTTTATGTGGAAACTGAGTGAGTTGAAAAAGAAGAAAAAGAAATGAGTTTTTCAGAGAAGGTTTACCAAATTACCCAAAAAATTCCTCCTGGTAAAGTGGCCACCTATGGTTTGATTGCCAAGAAAATAGGTAAACCCAAAGCCTCTCGAGCTGTGGGCAACGCCCTTCATTGTAACCCTGATCCCGAAGTGATTCCTTGCTTTCGGGTGGTTAATCGGGAGGGAAGATTGGCGCCTGGATTTAGAGAGCAAAAGAGAAAGCTTTTAAAAGAGAGAGTTGCTTTTAAAGATAAAAGTCATGTTGATTTAGAGAAACACTTATGGGAAAAGCTTTTGTAGGCACTTCTGGATTTTCTTATTCTCACTGGGGGAAAGGGGTTTTTTATCCTCGAGGCATGCCCCAATCAAAATGGTTTGAATATTATTGCCAGCACTTTGAGACGGTGGAACTGAATGTTTCTTTTTACCGTTTGCCTAGGAGGGAAACCTTTGTTGGCTGGCGCCAGCGAGCGGGGAGGGATTTTGTCTTTGCGGTTAAAGGCAGTCGCTATATTACCCATGTTAAAAAATTGAAAAACTGTCGGGAACCGGTGGAGCGGTTTTTTAAAAACGCCGAGGGGATTAAGAATGGCAAAGAGGTGGTTCTTTGGCAATTGCCCCCCAAGTTTAAGGCTAATCCGGAGAGGCTAGCTCAGTTTTTAAAGCTCCTGCCTAGAGGCTGGCGTCATGCCTTTGAATTTCGAGAGGAAAGCTGGTTGTCTCTGGATATCTATAGCCTTCTGAAGCAGAGCCAGGTGGCCGTTGTTTTTCAGGACTATCCTCGGTGGCCTGTGACCGAGGAAATGACGACTGACTTTGTTTATCTTCGCTTTCATGGCAGGACACGCCTCTATTCTTCATGCTATACTGAAAATGAGTTAAGAAATTGGGCAAGGAAAATGAACAACTGGAAGAAGAAGGGGATCGATGTTTATGCTTATTTTAACAACGACGCGCTAGGACATGCGGTGGAGAATGCCCGATTTTTGAAAAAGCAATGCTTAAAAGAGAAGTAAGGAGCCATCTTTTAGTCACTTTAGTTTGGCTGGTGATTATCACGCTTTTGCGTTGGGATTGGCATTGGAATTTGATTTTGCTTTGGTTGGGTGGTTTGGTGGGTACATTTTTGATCGATCTTGACCACCTGCTCTATGCTCTTTTTATTTATCCCCAAGAGATAACCAGTATGAGGGTTAAGCGGCTAATTGATCAACGTCAGTATAAAGAGGCTTTGGTTCTTTTGGTTGATACCCAGGATGAGCGTATAAGACTTCCTTTCCATAACGCTCTTTTTCAACCGGTTCTTTATGTTACCTGCTTTTTTGTTCTCACCTCGACCGGGAGCCTTTTTGGATCGGGCCTGGTGATGGCCATGGCCCTTCAATTACTCAGATATGAGCTAGGGTTATTACTTTGGGGCAGGGGGGAGCATTTGCGCCGGCTGCTTTTTTGGCAAGTCAAAAGAGAAATTTCTCTGCGCCAACAAAAATTCTTTATTATTCTTATGGTCTTTATTTTCCTTGGTTTAAACCTTCTTTTAATTTAACCCTTGACACCCCCCCTAGGGGGGTATATTATTTTCCCATGGCTAACAAAAAAGTTCTTAACCGGATGAACTATTTAATTGGTNNCATCTCAAGGCCAATTTGAAGATGATAGAAGAAGATAAATATTGTATTGATATTATTCGTCAAAATCAGGCAGTCATCGCGGCGCTGGAAAGAGTGAATGAGATAATTCTTCGCAATCACCTCGATACTTGTGTCACTCGGGCAGTAAAAGGTAGGAGTCAAAAAGAAAAAAAGAAGGTTTTTGATGAAATAGTGGAAGTCTTTCAGGAAAAGAAATGATAAGCAAAGTGCTTGTTGGTGTTTTATTGATTTTATTAGGAGGATTGATTGGCTATTCCGTTTTTCAAGCTCAAGCCACTTCTTTAGATTTTGCAGAATTAAATCCAGACGAGAAATATCAGCGGGTGATTGAGGAAAGAGATTTGGCCATTCAAGAGGCAATGAATGAGGGTGTTTATGAGTGTTGTATTGAACCGCCTTGCACCATGTGTTATATGGAAGCCAATCAATGGAATAATTTTCAGGCAGGTGCTTGTGCTTGTGATGAATTGATTGCTGAAGGAGAAGAACCTTGCCCCCAATGTGAAAGAGAACTTTGCCAGACAGACGAAGAAGGAGTTTGTGAAGTGAAAGGGATTTAATCATTTTAGAAGAGAGTCAAAAGGAAGCAAGATGAATTGTGGCAAGGACAATTGTCAGGATAACCATAAAGAAGAGCATCATTTTAAAAAGAGGCCATGGTATAAAGAACCACTTTTTCTTGTTGTTGCTGTCATTTCAATTACTTTTTTGCTTCATCTTCTTTTTTTGGCAAATGGGATTGAGATTTTTAAGCCACTTTTTGAGAAATTCTTTGGTTATTTGAGAATGACTTGGTGGGCGATTTTTTTGGGTTTATTGATTGGTTCATTGATTGAGATTCTGATACCTGGGGAGCTGATGGCGAATCTTCTGGGAAAAAGAAAAAGGAGTATTTTTGTGGCTGTTTTATTGGGTTTTGTGGCTTCGGCTTGTTCTCATGGGATTTTGGCAATTGCCGTTTCTTTGTATAAAAAAGGAGCTTCAACGGCTTCTACTTTAGCCTTTCTTCTGGCTGCCCCTTGGGCGAATTTGGCGATTACTTTTCTTTTGTTTTCTTTATTTGGCATCAAAGCCCTTTATATTATTGGCGGAGCAGTTTCAGTGGCGATTGTCTCTGGTTTTATTTTTCAGATTTTAGAATCGCGAGGGCTGATTGAGGGAGCAAGGGTTAAACCAAAGGGGAAAGAGATTAAATGGTATTGGCCAGGCTGGCAAAGCTTAGTTCGAGAAGTTGGGCCAAGCATTTGGTCTTTGGCGAAAATGGTGGCTTGGTGGATTCTTTTAGGCTTTTTCCTTGCTTCAGCTTTAGGTGCTTTTATCCCTGACCATATTTTTCATCGCTTTTTTGGCCCCACTCTTTTAGGTATGCTAGCCACGCTTATTTTGGCCTCAGTGATTGAGGTTTGTTCTGAAGGTTCGGCGCCTTTGGCTTTTGAACTTTTTCAGAAAACCGGTGCCTTTGGCAATGCCTTTGTTTTTCTTCAAGCAGGAGTGGCGACTGATTTTACGGAGATAGGCATTATTTGGACTAATATTGGCAAACGAGCCGCCATTGCCCTTATATCAGTCACCGTTCCCCTTATTTTACTGCTTGGTTTTCTCTTTAATCATTTGGTAATATAAACTTGGTATTGAAGACTAAAAAGTAACACCTAGGTTGAAAGGAGGTGAAGAAATGTTTGCTTTAACAGGTAAAAAGGCCTTAGTCACGGGTGCTTCCCGGGGGATTGGTAAAGGCATTGCTTTGGCCTTAGCTAAACAAGGGGCGGATGTGGCGGTTAATTATCGTTCTAAAAAAGAAGAAGCTGAAGCAGTGGTAGCGGAAATTAAGAAAATGGGGAGAGAGGCTTTTGCGGTCCAGGCTGATGTTTCTGAGGCGGGTTCGGTGGCGAAAATGTTTGAAGAAGTTGGGAGTAAATGGAAAAAAATCGATATTTTAGTGAATAATGCTGGCATTCTTAGCCAACATCCTTTTGGAGAGATTCCTGAGGAAGAGTGGGATAAAGTGATTAAGGTTAATTTAAAAGGCCAGTTTCTTTGCTCTCAAGCCGTCCTTAAATTAATGGGCACTGGAGGAAAGATTATTAATATGGCCTCTGTTGCTTCTGGGGGCGTGGGTATTGGTTCGAGCAACATTGCCCACTATTCTACTTCCAAAGGAGGTTCGGTGGCCCTGACTGAGGCGATGGCGGTTGAGCTGGGGCCAAAGGGGATTAATGTTAATGCCATTGCTCCTGGATTAGTGGCCACGGACATGACCAAGTTTATTACTGAAGACAAAGAGGCCTTAAAAGGAATGTTGGCCAGAGTGCCTAAGGGGAGAGCAGGCAAGCCAGAGGATATCGGGGCGGCGGCGGCCTTTTTGGCTTCAGATGAGGCTGACTATGTTACCGGCACCGTTCTTTATGTCGACGGTGGCTGGCTGTCGGCTTAGAAAGGAGGTGGTTCAGTGGCAAGAAAAAAGAAGAGACCACAAATTTTCTCTGATAAAAAGAGTTTTCTTTTATTACTGCTTTTGGCGGCGGTGATTATTCTTGTTTTTTTTATTTAAGACGATGGCTTTAAAATTGACTGATCAAAATTTTGATAAGAAAGTGATCAAGGCGAAAGAGCCGGTTTTGGTTGATTTCTGGGCGCCTTGGTGCGGGCCTTGTCAGATGGCCGGGCCGGTGATTGAGGAATTGGCAGATGAGTATGAGGGGAGGGTTAAGGCGGGTAAGCTGAATGTAGACGAAAACCCCAAGATGGCGCTGAAGTACGGGGTGATGAGTATTCCCACGGTGATTATTTTTAAGGATGGCAAAGAGGTGAAGAAGCAAGTTGGCTTTTCGGGAAAGGAGGCTTACAAAGAGATGATCGAGGAGGTAATTTAATGCAAGACTTGATTATTGTTGGTGCTGGCGTGGCGGGCATGACCGCCTCGATTTATGCCAGCCGTTATAAAATCAAACATTTTCTTTTTGGTGAGAAGCCAGGAGGGCAGGGGCTGCTCGCCGGAAGAGTGGAGAATTATCCTGGCTATGTGGCGATAAACGGGCCGGAGTTGATGCAGAAGTTTGGCGAGCAGGTGAAGAGCTATGGGGTGAAGGTAAAGCAGGAGAAGGTGGGTGGTTTAGCCAAGATAGAGGGTGGTTTTGAGATCACCACGAGAGAGAAATTTCAGGCTAAAACCCTTATCTTAGCCATGGGGGCCTCTTATCGCCATCTCAATATTCCGGGGGAAGATAAGCTGGCGGGCAAGGGCATTTCTTATTGCACTAATTGTGATGCTCCCTTTTTTAAAGAGAAAACAGTGGCGGTTGTTGGTGGTGGAGATTCAGCCGTGGCTGGAACCGTTCATGCCGCCTCCTTTGCGAGTAAAGTTTTTATTATTCACCGCCGGGATGAATACCGCGCCGAGCCCGCCTGGGTGGAAAAGATGAGAAAGGTGGAAAAGGTGGAGGAGATTTTATCTAATGAGGTGAAGGAGATAAAAGGGAGAGAGAAGGTTGAGGGAGTGGTCTTAAAAAATCCTTACCAAGGCAGTTCTGAGCTTAAAGTGGAGGGTGTTTTTATCGAGATAGGCCAGGTGCCCTCGTTTGCCTTGGCCAAACAACTGGGAGTGGAGTTAGATGAGAGGAATTACGTCAAGGTTGATCCAGCAATGGCCACCAATGTTCCTGGCGTTTATGCGGCCGGCGATTTGGCCGCGGTTCAGGGAGGAATTTTGTTTCGCCAGTTTGTTACCGCTGCTTCGGATGGGGCTCGAGCCGCCGCCAGCGTTTATCAATATCTTCACCAGGGAGTGGTCCCCAGTCCTTCTTGGGGCAAAAAAAATTTGACTTAAGCCTGGATTAGTGCTAGGATACTTCAGATTATGAAAAAACCTGCCGTTGATGAGGATAAGTGCATCGGCTGCGGGACCTGCACCGTTCTTGCCCCGAAGACTTTTAAACTTGGAAACGACGGTAAGGCGGCCGTGATTAATCCTCCGGCAGACGAGGAGGAAAAGATAAAAGAAGCAATTGACTCCTGTCCAGTTGATGCTCTAAAATTCACCAAATAAAATGGCTGAAGAAGAAAAGAAGCCGGAAAAAGTAAGGACCTATACGACTCCGATTTTATTTGCCCTGGCGGTGATTGCTGCCTTTCTCGTGGGCATTTTTTTGACCAGATGGCTTTCCTCAAGAGGGGAGGTTCCTGAGCAGGCGGCTCAAGCCAGTCCGGCACCCGCCGCTCCAGAAGAAATGGTTCTTAGTCAAGAGCAAATAGCCGAGATTGAATCAGGCGGGGCAGCGGTCAGGGGTGAAGAGGGAGCGCCGGTGACCATCGTCGAATTTTCTGAATACCAGTGTCCCTTTTGTGGCCGCTATGTCGAGGAAACCTATGCTCAGATTTGGGATGAGTATGGCGACCAGATTCGCTATATCTTTCGTGATTTTCCCTTACAGTTTCATTCTCATGCCCAAATCATGGCTGAGGCAGCCCGGTGCGCCGGAGACCAGGATCAGTATTGGGAGATGCATGATTTGATTTTTGCCACTCAGGCCGATTGGTCGGCGAAGGAAAGCGCTGAGGCGGATATCGCTGGCTTTGTGACTCAGCTTGGCTTGAATAAGAGCCAGTTTGACAGCTGTCTTGATTCAGGTGAGCATACCCAGGCGGTGGAAGATGATCAGCAACTAGGAGTTAAAGTGGGAGTTCAAGGGACGCCCACCTTCTTTATTAATGGCCAGAAACTGGTAGGGGCCCGACCCTTTTCCAGTTTTAAGCAAATCATCGACGCTGAGCTGGCTCAGTAAGGTCTTCTTCATTTGATTTAACCTTTCTTTCCTTTGTATAATTATTGCCAATGAACGTTTTTCAGTTCTTAATTGCCCAGGCAATTGCCAATGGTGTTTCTGAAGAGACGATTGTTTTGTTACTTCTGTTGCCTTTGGTGGTTTCCATTGTCGCCGCTGCCAGGCATTTGGTGGGCTTCCGTGGTTTTGGCATTCTCATTCCCATGGCCATGGCGGTCACTTTTGTCGCTTCGGGCATTGGTACCGGCATCTTGGTTTTTTTGACGATTCTGACCATTGCCACTTTGATTCGCCGGGTTCTTGAGAAATTCAGGCTTCATTACTTACCTCGAATGGCTCTCCTTCTCTGGTTTGTCAACTTAGGCATTCTGTGCTTAATTTTTGCCGCACCTTATTTAGGCTGGGACCAGTTGGCAACTATTTCAATTTTTCCCATCGTCATTTTGATTTTGATGGCCGAGGAGTTTATTGCCGTTCAAATCAGAAAGTCATTTCGGGAAGCGGCCCGCTTGACGGTGGAGACGATTATTCTTGCCTTTGTTGGCTATCTCGTTTTTAGCCTCGACTTTCTCCGGAATTTTGCCTTAAATTATCCTCACTGGGTGATTTTGATTCCTTTGGTCTTCAACATTTGGGTGGGTCGGTTTACTGGTTTGCGCCTCCTTGAATACTGGCGATTTAGAAAGATTTTACGCTAATATGGCCGCTTCTAAGGCAAGTCAAGTTTTAGGTGTCAACGCCCGTAGCATCGATTATTTGAAACCCTTAAATAAAAAGGCAGGGCGGCGGGTGGCTAATTCCAAGCTGCTTACTAAAAAGTACCTGACCAGAGAAGGTTTGCCTACGCCTAAGCTTTTAGCCGTTTTTAGAGCTCCCAAAGAGGTGGAAGAATTTGACTGGTTTTCTTTACCCGACAATTTTGTCCTTAAGCCCGCTTCAGGCTTGGGAGGGGAAGGAGTGCTTGTTGTTAAGAAAAAGGCGAGATTTGCCGGCGAGTGGTATTTGATGGACGACTCCATTATTACCGTTTCCGATCTTAAATTGCGGGCCTTAGATATTTTGGCCGGTCGTCACAGCCTTCATAATTTGCCCGACCACGCCATGATTGAAGAACGAATTAAGATTGCCAAGGTTTTTCGGAAGTACGCCTATCAAGGGACACCCGACATTCGGGTGGTTGTCTTTAACAAGGTGCCGGTGATGGCTATGCTCCGCCTGCCGATGGCCGGATCTAGAGGGAGAGCCAACCTTCATCAGGGAGCGATTGGTGTGGGCGTGGACATCGCCACCGGGATTACCACCCACGGGGTTCACAAAGGCAAATACATTCGCCGTATTCCCGGGACGAAAAGAAAGGTAAACGGGTTAAAATTGCCTCATTGGAACCAAATTTTGACTTTGGCGGTGAAGGCTCAGGAGGCGGTTCCNNGAGGCGGTTCCTTCTTTAGGCTTCATGGGGGTAGATATTATTTTCGATAAGAAGCACGGCCCGGTTATCTTGGAATTGAATAATCAGCCTGGTTTAGAAATTCAGAACGCCAACCGTTCCCCCTTGAAAAAAAGGCTGGAGAGGGTGGTGGGCCTTAAGGTGAGAGACGCCGAGCATGGAGTGAGGATTGGCCGAACCCTTTTTGCCGAAAGGTTTGCTGATCGAGTGATGGCGGAAGAAGGGGTGAAGACGGTCAAGGTTTGGGAGACGGTCAAGGTTCGCGCGGCGAATAAAAAGAAGATTGAGGTCAAGGCCAAGATTGACACCGGTGCCTGGCGAACCTCAATTGACCGCGGTCTAGCCGATGAATTGGGCCTTTTAGAGTCTGATAATATTTTGTGGAGCAAGATTTACAAAAGCGGTTTGGGGGTCGAGAGAAGAGAAGTGGTTGGTCTCACTTTCTATCTAGCCGGTCGAAAGATTGAGACAATTGCCAGCGTTGCCGAAAGAAGCGATTTGCGGGCGCCGATGATTATTGGAAGACGAGATCTAAAGGGATTTATGCTTAAATTTCAATAGACGAAATGGCCAAAATCTTGATTCTTTATGCCGGGACGGGCAAGCATCTTCGCCAATTCGCTCAGGCGGCAAAGAAACGCCGCTTGCCGGTCAAATTAGCCCGCTATTCTCAACTCAATTTCAATAGTGAAAAAGAAGAGCTTTTTGTCAATGGTGAGGATTTAAAGAGTTTTGACCTAATTTACCTGCGTCTGGTGGGAAAGCACCGGGAAGAACTAACCCTGATTGCCGATTACGCCAACCAACACCAAATCCCTCTGGTGGACAAAATTTTGCACTCCGGCAGCATTGACCGAAAAAAAAGCTTTGAAATAAGGAAGCTGGTCAAGGCGGGCCTATCCTATCCGAAGACGGTTTACGCCAGCCTGGGACGCTTAGAACGGCTCGGAGCTAGGGAATTAGGCTATCCTTTTGTGATTAAGAGAACCGACGGCAAACAAGGCAGGAATATCTATTTAGTTAAAAGCAAAAAGGAGGCTGAGAAATTGTCTAAAAAACTCTTGCCCCAAGAGGAAGAAGGAAAACGGTTTATGGCCCAGCAGTTTATTCCCAATGACGGCGACTTCCGGGTTATTGTCATTGGGGGTAAGGTTTTGGGAGTGATTAAACGAACACCTCAGAAAAAAGGCGAGTTTCGTTCCAACGTTTCCCTTGGGGGAAAGGCAGAAGCAGCCGAGATTAGCTCTAAATTAAAGGAAATGGCCATCAAGGCCGCCGAGATTTGCCAGGTTGATGTTGCCGGCGTGGACATTATTTTGGATAAGAAGACAAAAAGGCCTTATATCCTTGAGATAAACCGAGCGCCCCAATACGCCGGCTTTAGTCGGGCCACGGGGATTAATTTGCCTTTGGCGGTGATTGATTATTTAGCCAAAAGAGTGGGGCATGAAATTCAAGATTGAGCCTCTTCAGGCAGCCGATTGGCTGGAATTTTACTCCTGTTTTCAGGAGATTTTAACCTCCGATTTTGGTCAATATTTACCCGAGAAGAAAGAGATTATCTTAAAGAAAATTTATTCCGAAAAGAAGCTAAAAGACAATTTCCAGGCAGGGAAGAAGCAGATTTTAGTGGCCAAACTAGATAGAAAAGTGGGCGGGTTTTTAATTTATGTTTTAGGAGTAGGGGGAATTAGCTATATTAACTGGCTGGGGGTAAGAAAGGAATTGAGAAGAAAAGGAATTGGCCGGAAGCTGATTGAAGCCTGGGAGAAAGAGGCCCTTAAAGAGGGGGTTCATAAGCTGTCAATCTCGACGACAGATAAAAAGAACAAAAATTTTTATCAAAAGTTGAATTTTAGACTTGAAGGCGAAAGAAGGAAACATCGTTGGGGGTTGGACTACTTGCTTTTTGGCAAACTGATTAAATAAAAGCTAACTCACCTTTATAGCAGTCATTTCTGGGGACTGATAAAGATTAAAAAGTATTTTCTTGACTTTTTTATTTTAGGATAAATTCTGCCCTTTCTCGCCCAAACAGATTCGCTTATTTATTGATAACCTGTAGACACTTGATAGAAAATGAACTCGGCATGTTCTTTTTCTTTTTTTGATAAATTTTATGATTTTTTCAAAATTAGCAATTTTTTCTTAAGCAATTGAAAAAATGAAATTAATAAAATAATCAGATTATAAAAGTAGAATATTGATGGTATAAGGATAAAAAGGAAAATAAGTTTTTGATTAAACAGGACCATTTTTAATTTTTAAAAAGTTTGAAGGGATTTAGGTGATTTGCCTATGGTTAGAAGAGCAAGAAAAAAATGGGTAAAAGAATGGCGAGGGTGATAATGGTCGTAATTAAACCCACAATAATCGTTTTTCTGTCTGATTTGGTTTTGGGGGAGGGCTTTTTTTTCGGCTGGGTTTTGGGCTGATCTTTTTTGTCCCCACGAAGAATATTATCGAGCATTTCTTTGGTATAGCGGCGAGCTCCTCCAGCGGTTCTAGTTGGGGATTCAATTTTGCCCGCTTTTTCCCATCTTCTTAAGGTGTCCGGGGAAACACCTAAATATTTTGCTGCTTGAGAAATGGTATACCACTTTCTTTCTTCTTGCATATGTTTGCCTAATCTGAAATAAAGTAAGAGTATCCTATCTTTATTGAAGAGTTCTTGTCAAGATATCAAAGTATATCGCAAGCGTTCAAAAATTTAAATAAATCGTTAGTTTGAGGCTATTTTTTTACTTAACATTTCTTGAAGCGATTACGGAAAACAAAGCGAATTTAGGCTTGCTCTTAAATCATAACCTCTGGCCAAAAAATAATGGGTTTAAAGGAAAATTGTCAGATAGAAGTAAGATTTGCTAACCGCCTAAAATTGTTAAACTTTACTTATAAATAAGCTAATTTATCTGGTCCACCTCGTTTGCCTGCAGAGGCGGCTCTAACGGCTAGGATTTCATTTAATAGCTCAATCGGATAACGCTGAGCATCACCTTCATGTCTTGTTGGGGTTGGAGTTTTTTCCAGGAGGATTAAAAAATCAAAAAGTTAGTCAAATTAAGGCTAAAAAAATTGAAAATTTATCTTGCAAGGAGTGTTAAGAAAATCAAAGATGGTGAGTAAAAACTTAGTGAGAATAATGAGGCTATATTTTTTACTGTAGTTTCTGGTAAAATATCTCTAAATGGAAAAAGTTAACTCTAGAGAAGCAATGAACGCCCAAAAAATTTATTCGCAACTAGAAAATGATTTTATTGCCCCTGAAATGAGTGATGATTGGGCACAACACATGGAATCCGTTGCCGNNTGCCGACTTCCTCAGTGATGATTTTAAGAAAAAGTCTATGGGAGTAGTTTGTGATTTCGCGAGAGAAATTAGCAGAGTGTATACAGCGGTTTTCCCAACTCGAGAGGTTATGCAGCAGGTATTAGATGATGGAGTTGAAGATGCAATGCTTTTTGTTCACCATCCTTCTATTTGGGATATTAGAAGAGCACCTGGGGTTTTTTACCAAATGGATAAAAAATTGTTACGGCAATTCAAAGATAGGCGAATTGCAATTTATAATCTTCATGTTCCACTGGATAATTATGGAGAATATTCAACTACGGTAAACTTAGCTAAAGCTCTTCAGGCTGAACCATTAGAGCCGTTTGCCCCATATTTTGGAGCGATGAGTGGTGTTATTGCAAAAGTTCCTTTTAAGACCACAGATGACTTAAAACATCGGTTTGAAGAAGCTGTTGGACATAAGGTTAGTCTTTATCAATATGGGGCAAAAGAAATTGCTAATAGGCATATTGGTTTGGTTGCTGGCGGAGGTAACGATGCTGAGAAATTAAAGGAATTAGCTGAAAGAGGGATAAATACATTTGTTACAGGAATTACTGTTAGAAACGACCATTCTGAGCCTGCTCACCAGTTTGCCGAAAAACATGGCATTAATTTGTTGGGTGGGACTCACTACTCAACCGAAAAGTTTGCTTGTCTGGCAATGTGTGATTATTTTGAAGATCTTGGCCTACCGGCTAAATTTATCCCTGGCGAGCCAGTTTTTGAAGATATGTAAAGTTATGATTGACTTTAACTTCTCCCACAAAAAGTTAATACTTGTTGTGTTTTAGCCATCATCTCCCAGGATTTTTATCAAAGTTAGCCACTCCACCGTTCGAAAACCCTCCCATCGGGCGAGGAGATAGGATGCAATGGTTATCAGCGTGAGATGCTAGAAGCTAATACGTAGGAAATGAATTAAGATTTGTGACTTGCATTGAGATAGAAATTATTAGAAAATACTATATTGTGTTAGAAAGTGTTAGATTATCTTAGTTTATTTTTAGTTAGAAAGGCTGAATGAATCTAGAGGAAGTTTTAAAAACAAGAAAGTCCGTTCGAAGCTTCTCGGGAGCAAGAATTGACCAGAAAATCATTTTCGAGGCAATTGTTTATGGTCTGAAAGCGCCGTCTGTAGGGGGATTAAAGGCTTATAGATTTGTAGCCGTTAGCGTTAAGGATAAAATTAAAAAAATCGCTAAAATTACTCGGCAAGATTGGATCAAAAATGCTGGCTTGATTTTTGTTATTTGTATTGATCCAGAAAGATCGGCTAAAAGATATGGCGATAGAGGTAGAAATCTATATTGTGTCCAGGATGCCACTCTCTTTGGGGCATACCTTGATTTGTTTTTTGTCAGCCACGGCCTTGGTACTTGCTGGGTCAGATCATTCAATGAAAAAAAAGTAAAAGAATTATTGGGGCTAGACTTAAAGCCGATTAGTCTTCTGGTGGTAGGGCATAGGAAAGAAGAGAAAGACAATAAACCCTAATTCGTTTTCTGCAAGGTTTCTTTCTCGCCACTTTTGCTCTTTTAATACTGCTTGCAAGATAAATCTTACAGCCTTTCTCCTTTAAAGACAGTTGTTTTTAGCCTCAAATTGGCACTTGCAACGCCTTTGTTTACATGGTACGGTTGAAATATGACTGCTCAATGCCTTGAAAAAACAAATAAAGACAAAATTTATTTCCATGTCTACAATCGGGGAGTGGCAAACGGAATTATTTTCAATGATAAACAGGATTATGAAGTTTTTCTTAATCATTTGGAGGGCTACTTAACTTCCCCTAAAAAATCTGAAGATCTCCGGAAAACTTTCATTGTCAAAGGGCGCACTTTTCGGGGCGTCCCGCATCAACCCAAAAACTATTTTAATAAAGTTGAGCTAATAGCTTATTGTCTAGCACCTGATCATTTTCATTTGCTTTTACTTCCAATTAGCAAAGATTCTGTCGAGGGTTTTATGAGGTCTTTATCGACAAAATATTCTATCTATTTCAATAAAAAATATCAGCGACAAGGTTCTCTTTTTGGCGGACCTTATAAATCAGCCCCTATTAACGATGACACCAGCCTGCTATTTATGACTCATTACCTGCACCGACATCCCCAAGGAAAAAGTGGCAATAATTTAATGGACAGATATTCATCTTATGCAGACTTTTTGGGCAAAAGAAAAACTTCCTGGGTTAACTCAAACAGTGTTTTATCATTTTTTGAAAATTTTAAAAACGAATTTCTAAAAGGTATTAAAAACTATAAAGACTTTGTTGAAAAATATAACCTCAACCAAAAGGAAAAAGAATTACTTGAAAGGAATATTATTGAAAAAGAACCAGGCGATCTTGAAAGGAATATGCTTACTCTTGCAAAGAGAGAGGTTGCCACAGAAAGGGTGGCCTACGCCCCATTAAAAGTTTACCAAAGAATCCCTGAGTTGGCCGCCGCTTCTTTCTTGTTCGCGGTTCTTTTTACTTCTAGTTTTCTGAACATTCGGTTTTCTCCCACTCCAAAAAACAACCCTATTCTTACTTTCATCCGTCAGGTTTCGAAGCAGGCCTCAACACAAACTTTGGGACCACTTCTAACACAAACTCCGGAGCAGGCCTCAACACAAACTTTGGGACAAGATTCTTTACAAACTTTAGGAGAGACTACGCAAACCTTGGAACAGACTTCGGATCTAAAAGAAGACGTAATGCCTAAAACCATGGTGGTAGTTAAAATTGATGAATCAACCAGCGCTAACATTCGCCAAAACCCAACAACTGATTCAAAAGTAATTGGTAAGGCGAAAAACGGAGACACTTTTGAATTAGTTTCCGAAAATTCAGGTTGGTACGAAATTAAACTCGATGACGGGTCAATTGCTTTTATATCAGCAAGCGTTGGAGAACTATTAGTAGAATAAATATATAAAAAGGTTAACTAATGAAGCAAAAACATACAAATAATGTTCTGAACAATAGAAATATTATGCGTTACATGTTTTACCTTATTTTTGTCATTGCTGTTTTGACAGTGATAGTTGTTTTTATCACCGCCGCTTCTTACAAACAATTGATCATTGCCGCTGCTTTCTACCCTCTGCTAGTCTATTGTGGCTTGGTCCTCTTTCCACGCGAAGCCACCGTTACTCACTCCCCAAAAACATCAACTTCTCCTCGACTGGTAAATGAAAAAAAAGAGGAGCCTATAGTTGTTGATCTAGACAAACGTGCCTTTCTCAAATTAGCTGCCACTGTTGGCATTTCTTACTTCATTTATTCCATCCTTTTCAGAAGGGCTGATTTGCTGGTGGGAAGAGCGCCAGATTCAGGACCCGTGACTCTCCAGAAGCCCGATGGCCAAACGATTCATCCTGCCGAAACTCAGCCCACCGATGGCTATCAAATTGCCGAGATAGACGAAAGTGAAGTCTCTTATTTCGGATTCGTTGATACAGAGGGCAATTGGTTCATTATGAAAGAGGATGTGGCGGGCTCTTTTCGTTATACCAAAGGCAGAACAGATTTTCCTAACAACTGGGGTATTCGAGAACAACTTAAATACGATTACTATGATCGAGTCTTCCCGTAAAAAGATGTGGAAAGAAACTAATAATGATAAATCTATCGGTAATCATCCCGAGCCGCAAAGACCCCTGCCTACACAAAACAATTGATTCTCTTTTGGAAAATGCCGGAGGGGAAATCGAAATCATCCCTGTCTTGGATGGCTACTGGCCTGACGCTCCAGTTAAAAACGAAGAAAGAATTAGATTGGTTCATTTGGGTAAAAATCGCGGCATGAGAGAAGCCATCAATGTTGCTGTCGGCATATCAAGGGGCAAATACATTATGCGGACGGATGAGCGCTGTCAGTTTGGTAAAGACTTTGACCGAATTTTGACCGAGGATATCAAGGGCAACCGGATCGTTACCCCCAGACGATATTTTCTTGACCCCGTCAAATGGGAGGTGATGGACGTCCCGCCGGTTGATGACGAAAAACTTAACCAGACACTATCAATGCAGGGAAATTGTTGGGTAATGCACCGCAGTTGGTGGGACAAAGTGATTAAAAAACTCCAATCCAAAGGTAACGGACCGCTGAACCAAGATCTCCACGAGATAGTTTTAAAAACTCGAGAGGCAGGCGGGAAATTGACGATTAATAAAAAAACTTGGTGCGCCTTCCCTAGAACTTCGCCTAAAGAGCACCCTAGGCAGACCCCAAAAAAAAATTTGGACAAAGTTAGTGTCATTATCCCTTCCCGAAACGAGGAATATCTTAATAACACCATCAACAGCCTACTAGCCAACGTCGAGGGTGAGATTGAGGTAGTGGTGGTGTTGGAAGGAAAACCTTTTAATCGGCCGCCCAAGGACCCAAGGGTGAGATACATTCGTAACAAAACACCAAAGGGAATGAGAAGTGCCATCAACACCGCCGCCAGAGCGGCCACGGGCAAATACCTAATGAAATGCGATGCCCACTGTGCTTTTGACCAAGGATACGATACCAAGTTGAAAAAGGATTGCGAACCCGACTGGACAGTGGTGCCTCGTCGGTATTCGATTGACAAAAACAGGTGGACAAAGCATGGTCCTTATTACGATTTTCAATACATCAGCCATCCTAAAGATCCAAATTATCAATTCAAGGGAGTTGATTGGCCTGAGTATGGGGCCAGGGTCAAGGGTGAAAAGATTGTTGACTTGATGACTTCCCAAGGCTCTTGCTGGTTTATGCATCGGAAGCGATTTGAGGAAATCGACGGGATTGACGAGAAAAACTACGGCACGATGGGGGCAGAAGCCCAAGAAATCTGTCTTAAAAGCTGGCTGTCAGGGGGCAGATATGTTTTGAATCGAAAAACTTGGTACGCTCACAAAAAAAAGCGAGTGGGCAAAAAGAAAAACGACCGAGGTTATCGAAAGCCAATGAGGGAATGGAAGAAATCAAGAAAATACGCGATTGAGTGTTGGACAAATAATCAATGGCCCAAACAGAAAAGAGAGCTTAAATGGCTGATTAAAAAATTCAAGCCTATCCCCGGCTGGCACACTAAGTGGCCGAGTGTCAAATCTAATCGCCTTATTCTACGGCGGTACAAATTAAATTATGGGACAAACGAATTTCCGAGAGTGATTAAGGGGCTGAATCGAGACGGATTGGTAAAGTTATGGAGAAAGCTGGGATATAAAGTCGGCTGTGAAATTGGGATTGGTAAGGGATTTTTCAGTGAACTGATCTTTAAGGGCATTCCAGGTGTAAAAATGTATTTGGTTGACCCCTATNNAGATGGAGGCGATGGCCCAAAAAGCATTAAGTCATTACGATGCGGTTTGGATAAAAGAAAAAAGCGAAACCGCCTTTAATAGAATTCCTGATGAATCTTTGGATTTTGTTTATATAGACGGCAATCACAAATATGACTTTGTCATGCTGGATATAATTCTGTGGAGTAGAAAAGTTAGAAAAGGAGGCATAATCAGTGGCCATGATTACAACACGAAGACGAGGAAATCTAAGCGTCAAGTTAGACTCGCTGTAGATGATTATGTCAAATATCATAAGATAGTGCCCTGGTATCTGACTGACATCAAAGCTCAGAAATACCGGTCAGATAGGCACGCCTCGTGGTTTTGGATTAGGTGAGCAAATAACATGGGTTTAAGAATACACAATAAAGAAAGAAAAACTTATGTGATCCTTGGAATGCTGCATTCTGCTACCAGTTTAATTAGTAAGGCGTTAAAGGATCAGGGTATCAATATGGGAAAAGATTTAAATAAAAATTTGGAAAATCAGGCGTTTGTTTCTCTTAACGAAAGTATTTTAAAAAATTTGGGGGGTACTTGGAGCAATCCTCCTAGTGAAGAAAACATATTGGGAGCTGAGGTGGGTAATCAGGTGAAGTCAGCAATAGGAAAAAACAAGGAAAAATTTTGGGGATTTAAAGACCCAAGAACATCCCTAACAATTCAACATTATTTGCCGTACTTAGGAGGAGATGTGTATTTAATTTGCTGTTTTCGGAAGCCAGACAGAATAATAAAGAGCTTTGGGGGGAAGTATGGGGTTAACAAAAAACTGATAGATAGATATAACCGATCCATCATAAAAGCAATTAAAGAGTTTTGCGAACTATGAATAAAACTATTCTTTACTATACCTCAAATAGGGAAAAACCCCGATTTGAGAGGCGGATTATCAGAAGGCTTTTGATTAGTGGACAGGGTTTGCCCGTCATTTCCGTGTCTCAAAAACCGATGAAGCTGGGCAAAAACATCTGTATTGGCGATGTGGGATTGTCGTACTTAAATGAGTGGCGACAGATTATTATTGGTGCCAAAGAGACGAAAACAGAATATCTGGTGCTTGCCGAGTCGGACTTCCTTTATCCGCCAGAGTATTTTCAGTTCAAGCCCAAAGGGTACAATGTTTACCGTTGTGACAATGTTTGGATTGTTTACAGAAGAGGGAAAAACGCTCATAGAAAAATATATTCAGAGGGGGCACAAATTGTCAAAAGAAAATTCATTATTAACCATTTGACTAAATGTTTAGAGGGTTGCCCGCCGTGGTTTGATGGGCCAAGGCGCAAATATATGAGAAAAGCCCAACTGAGACGTGTCGCAAGATATGTGCCTTATCAAAAAATCCACAACAAAATACCCTGTGTAAGTTTTAAAACAGGACATGGCGTCAGGCCAGTGACGGACACAATGAGGGGCATAAA
>JABAOC010000427.1_pt1 | contig 28985 bp, 27 predicted proteins | sample 7062161 | NCBI WGS metagenome assembly JABAOC01 (sample SAMN14538625, study PRJNA623070) | marine sediment metagenome | biome: marine biome [ENVO:00000428]; feature: marine pelagic biome [ENVO:01000023]; material: deep marine sediment [ENVO:00002113] | place: India: Gulf of Khambhat ... | reverse complement strand
TATCGTGGAAGCGACTACCGATATCTACGGCAGAGTGCAGAACGTCAAAGTTCTCAAATCCATCCCTCTTCTTGACCAGGCCGCTGTCGATGCCGTCCGTCAGTGGGTGTATGAACCCATGGTGATTAACGGACGCCCCAGAGGCGTGATTTTCGTGGTGACTGTTACATTTAAATTAAAATAAGTAAAGCTGTGAATGGCTTTCTAACTTAAAAGGAGGTACGAAAAATGGAATTTGGTCTAGTGCAAATGTGGAACCAAATGGGAACTGTAGCTAAAGGAGTTGCGATCCTCTTGTTTTTCCTTTCCATTGTCTCTATCTATCTCTTTATCGAGAGGCAACTGGTCTTCGCCAAAGCCAGGAACAAATCAAAAAAGATCGCCCCGATGCTTGCAGGAATGTTGAAGAAAGGTCAAATCCAGGAAGCCCTGAAACTTTCTTCCAAGAAGGAGAATAAAGGGAGCCATTTAGCCCGGGTGACGGCCGCTGGAATCAAGGAGTTCTTGGAGGGAAAAGAACACAATCTCAGCCTTGAAGAACAGATTGAGACAGCAGCGAGAGGCTGCGACAGAGCTTCCACTATCTTCACTCAAGAACTGAAGAGAGGATTGAATACCCTGGCAACGATCGCGACTTCTTCTCCGTTCATCGGACTATTCGGAACGATCGCCGGTATCATCAATGCGTTCCGGGGAATGGCTGAGACAGGCTCTGGTGGACTCGGCGCCGTTTCTCAGGGAATCGCCGAAGCGTTGATCACCACAGCGTTCGGAATCGGAGTGGCCATTATCGCTCTGTGGTGCTATAACTTCTTGAGCACTCGAATCGAGGTTTATGCCGCCGAGATGTCCAACACCGCATCAGAGATCACTGACTTTTTCATCAGAAGGGCTGAATCACAATCACAAGGATAATACAAAGGCCAAATCTTAAATATAAGGGTTAACAGGGAGGCTTAAGAGATGGGATTTGCGGTTGACACAAAAAAAGATAGCGAAGTCGTCTCCGAACCTAATGTCGTTCCGCTGTGTGACATTCTGCTTGTTCTTCTGATCATCTTCATGATCATGACACCTCTGATCAAAGCGGGCATTGACGTCGATCTCCCGCTCGCTCTCAACACAATCAACATGCCAGAAAACCCGGAAGTCATTCTTGCCATCAAGCAAGACGGAAGCCTGTATCTCAATCAACAATTGGTCCAGATGGAAAATCTTCAGCTCATGATAGAGGAAGCGTTTCTCACAGCGAGTGACAATAAACTCTATTTAAGAGCTGATGGGGAATTGGAATACGGCAGGATCATTGACGTTGCCGAAATCTTAAAAATGGCCGGTGTCGAGATCGTCGGAATCATTACTGAGGTGAGAGCAACAGAAGATGAAGGATCTCAATAAGAGATCCCTATATTCATATCATTAGAAAGCAATAATACTTTCTATTGCCCAAGGGGAGAAGAAAGATAAGCCTCGAGATCTTCTTCTCCCTTTGGGGTCCACCCCAAAACTTCCCGCCAGGTCGATTCACTTTCCATGCAGAAATACAACGGTATCATCTGCCCTCCCTTTTCTTTAATGAACCGGACAATCTTTTTGTAGATCTCTAAACGGAGCGGCTTAAAATACTTGAGCTTTCCGTCTTTTCCTTTGATCATTTCCTCATAGATGATTTTCGTTTGAGGAAATCTTACCTGGATGACCGATTTGAGAGATGGAGGGAACCTCAAACTTCCGAGGCTTATCCAGGCAATTCTCCCCGGGTTTATGTTTGCCAGCATATGAGCAATCACTTCTTCGTAGTCGTGTGCGCAGCCGGGATATAAGACTAAAGGATCGAAATGAAATCCGACTCTAAAGCCTTCGTCCAAGACTCGGCGAGCGGCATGGATTCTTTCTTCAACCGAGGGAGACCCGCGTTCTTCTGATTCTGCTATCCTGTGTGAATTGAGCGACCAGGAGACGATGATGTTTGCAGCCGGCTCGGTGCTTAAAATGTTCTCGATGTTGAGAGTCTTCGTCTTCAGCTCAAAGAGGACATTGTCTTTTTCCCTGAAATAAGAAATCAGATCCTTAGAATTTTCTGTGATGTGGTCGAGGACTAATGAATCGCCAAGCTCTCCTGTGCCGATGCGGAGGATTCTGTCTGTGTTCTCGTGCAAAAAGATATCCAGCTGCTTCCATAATTCATCAAGGTTGGCGTGCACAGTGATTATCGGGACTGAGAGGTAATGCTGAAGGATACAGTAAGTGCAATCCAGAGGACAGTTGAGGTCGAGGTTGATGATATAGTAATTGCAACCGATGACATGCGGAGTACAGGGGCAACGCTTGACAAATTCTCCCTTCTGGGATGTGACAAAGAGATCTTTCCTGCCAAAATTCAGAGAATCCCTTGAAATTCTTCTCTTTTCGAGAAAGTCCTCCCGGTCAGAAATGAACTCTGTGGGAATCTGTCCTATATTCTTGAGTATTCTTTGGGTGAGAGCAAGGCCCGCGCTCTCTTTATCAATATAGACCTTGCGGGGAAAAAAACCGACCTTGCTCATGAAAATCATCTCCTTTTGAAAATTTGAACAAACTCCTCTTTGGAGGACAATTCCCCAAGCTTATCGAGGTGAGATTTAAACTGCGCATGATCCTCGAAAGTGAACGTGACGATGAAATTCTCATCCTCAAAAAACGGAGAAGGCTCGACCGAAATCCCCTCAGGCCAGCGCATTCTTCTCAACAAGGAATCAAAAGAATCTCTCCAGGAGGAAAATACCGGATATCTTTGTTTTCGCAACAGAAGACGGATGTTATCTGCTTTCTGGAGCGGGGAGAGCGCATCATTGCCCTGAATGGCCTGAATCTCTTCAGAGAGGATCAAGTTCTTCAAGGGAATGTCATTTCTCTTCGAGACCTCAATTAAATCCTCGAGAATCTCCTTCCTCTTGTTTTGCCCCAAGGGCAGAAGATAGGGCAGAAGAAGCCTCTGTTCCTCATGTGTGAATTCAGAGAAGAGTTTGAGTACGGGAAAGGTCATATTTTTTTCGTGCGCAGCGTTCTTTACTTCGGATTCAAACTCGGAAAAAGCCAGATAGGAGTCCAGATAGGATAAAGTCTGAGGAATATCGAGAAGAGGCAGGTAATGCCGGATGATTTTGGTCTCGTCTTCTCCAAATTTCTTCAACCTCGACAGGATCTCTGCCTTTTCCAGCAGGTCAAAGCCCCGCATAGACAGGTTCTCGTAGAATGCAATTAAAAAAGTCTGAAGCTCGTCCTCTTCTTCGATCACGTACACAGGGACAGTCGAGAAAGACAGTTCGCGACAGGCCAAAACTCTTTTCCACCCGGAAACGAGGATAAATCGTTTATTCCGGCGCGTGACAAAAGGCGGATGAAGAAGACCGACCTCCTTGAAAGACAGCTTCAGTTTCTCCAGGGAAAAATGGTAAGATGTCCGGAACCTCTCATCCTCGAGAGAGATATTTTTTAGAGTAAGCTGTTCTTTTTTCATGCTCTTATTCTATAACAAATTGAGCTCATAAAAAAATGGAACATGCTTTTAGGCTGAGTGACCGAGTGGCATTTTATGCAATGATAATGAAGACAAAAATGTCATTGCTTGCGCAGCAATCATAGAGGAAGGATTTTATAAATCAAGGTGTCATTGCGAGCTTGCGCGGCAATCTCATGAGAACGGATTGGATGTATCTGGGTGTCATTGCGAGCTTGCGCGGCAATCTCATGAGAACGAAATCTAATTCAGTTAGATCTTTCGCTGTTAATACAGCAGGTTGTTTGGGCGTGGAATTTCTGATATCTTGAAAAGCCAGAAGTCATGAGCAAAGTGCACGAGAAAGGCATTGTCAAGCCTCGACTCATAAAGGATCTCCGAACAAAACAGGTCGTCTACTTTCCTGTGGATGTTCCCTCCCTTCCTATTCTCAGCACTCTCAAAAAATCTGCACTCAAGGAAATCCATTCCATGTTCGGAGACTTTTACTTCCTCCAGGAAAAAGTCATCCTCACGCGATGCCTTGGAGCTCCTTCAGCCGCCCTCTCCCTTGAACCGTTAATTGCATCCGGGGCCAAAGAAATCATGGTCATTGCATACGGCGGCTCGCTTAATTCCGATTACAGGATGATGAAGGCTGTCAGTGTATCCAAAGCTCTGTCCGAGGAAGGAACCTCCAGACATTATTTTCCAAAAAGGAGGATCTTCCACTCCTCCCCTGTTCTAAGAAAGAAATTAGAAGGCATTCTGGAGTCATTCGGTCTTCCCTACCTCGAAGGTTCAATCGTCTCTACGGATGCGCCCTTCCGGGAAACGCGTTCCTGGTTAAAAGACAAACAGAAAAAAGGAATAGACCTGGTCGACATGGAGACTTCAGCAGTGTTCGCCCTGGCTGAATTCTTCGGTATACATGCGGCAGCCCTTTTGATCGTTTCGGATGAACTCTGGAGCGGCGACTGGAAGGTCGGGTTTCGCAGACCCGAATTTGGGCAGAAAATCAAGGAGTACTTCATTCCGATCATCACGAGAGACTGGACGAAACAGAAATGAATAAATCACAGAGCCGCGAGATAAGCGCATCATTCTGAAAAAGGAGGAAAGTCTGATGAAACCAAAAGTCCTGATCACTCGAAAAGTCCTTCCCGAAGCACTCGACTACCTCAAGGAGCATGTCGATTATGAGGTCGGTGCGGATGACCGAAACCTGACAAAGCAGGAAATCATCGAAAAGATCTGTGGCAAGGAAGGGCTCCTCTCTCTTCTTGTAGATACGATAGACAAAGAAGTCCTCGATTCCACAAAATCTCTTAAAATCATCGCCAACTGCGCTGTGGGATACAATAACATCGACATCAAAGAAGCGAATAAAAAAGGAATACTCGTGACAAACACTCCGGGAGTTCTGACTGAAACAACCGCAGACCTCACATGGGCCCTCATTCTCGCCGTGGCCCGCAGGATCCCTGAATCCGACAGGTTCACGCGATCAAAAAAATTCAAAGGATGGGAGCTCGATCTCTTCCTCGGCAAAGAAATCACTGGAAAGCGTCTGGGAATAATCGGGATGGGACGCATCGGCAAGGCCGTCGCTTCTCGGGCTCAGGCCTTCAAGATGGAAATCGTCTACTCTGACCCAAACCGGCTGTCCCCCGAGGAGGAAAACACATACACAGCCACGCGTCTCTCCCTTGAGGAGCTTCTCTCTACCGCAGATATCATCACTATTCATGCCTCTCTCACGCCTGAAACCTTCCATCTTCTCTCCAGGGAAAAAATGGCTCTGATTAAAAAAGATGCGATCCTGGTCAACGTCGCTCGCGGGCCCCTCGTGGACGAGACAGCCCTGGCCCAGGCTTTAGAAAAACGCCGGATTTGGGGAGCTGGTCTGGATGTGTATGAACGCGAACCTGAGATTGAAGAAAAGCTCTTCACACTGGATAACGCTGTCCTCCTCCCTCATATCGGGAGCGCTTCCTACGAAACCCGTCTCAAAATGGCTATGATGGCCGCCCGCAACCTCGTTCAGGGATTGAGAGGAGAACAGCCGGATAATCTGGTTGTTTAGGACAAACAGATGCAGAGGAAAAGAGCACTCTTTCAAGGGATTCGATTCGAAGAGTCCTGTATCGCTGTGGAAGGGATTTATTCTATTTCTTTTTGTTAAGGCCCAGCGGTTCGTTCATGCTCCCGCTCCTGAAGCCGGCCATATCCAGCGTAATGTAGACAAACCCGAATTTCTTGAACGCTTTGATAATCTTTTCCTTGGTGGCCTCTTCCAAAATCTTGGAAAATTCTTGAGGTTCGATCTCCACCCGGGCGATCTGCCCGTGGTGTCTCACGCGCACCTGGCTGAATCCTAATCCCTTCAGGAATTCCTCCGCTCGGGCGACCTGTTTTAAACTCTCGGATTCAATCTCTGTGAAGTAGGGAAAGCGGGAAGATAAACACGCTAAAGAGGGCTTGTTCCATGTCGGAAGGTTGACGAATTTCGAAAGCTGCCGGATCTCTTCCTTGACCAATCCCACCTCTTTCAAAGGCGAACGGATATCCAATTCCTCTGCTGCTTTGGCCCCGGGACGGAAATCCGATATATCTTCGAAGTTTGAGCCGTCCAGAACATAAGGGATGGCCTCGGATTCGGCGATGTCTTTCAGTTTGGAGAACAGTTCCATCTTGCAGAAGTAACACCGTTCGGGCGGATTATGGGCAAAATCAGGGTTCTCCAGCTCCTTTGTCCGGATGATTTCGTAACGGACATTCAAGCTTTTCGCCAGTTTGACTGCTTCATCTCGTTCTTTTTCCGGATAGGTCTCGGAGCTTGCGATGACGGCCAGGACATTCTCTCCAAGAGTATCAGCCGCGACTTTCAAGAGAAATGAGCTGTCCACCCCTCCGGAGAAAGCCACCAGCACTTTTCCCATTTCGCGCAGGAGACTCTTCAGTTGTTCAAATTTTGCCAGAGTGGTGGGGATTATTTCTGTGTTCTCCCTCTTGTCTGTTTTATTCATTTTATATTCCTTGAGTTCGCCACCTCAGTGTCGATTTTGCCTATAGCAAACTAAAATCTTTTTTTCATATGAGATTGCCGCGCAAGCTCGCAATGACACCCAGATACATCCAATCTGTTCTCATGAGATTGCCGCATAGCTGCGCTCCTCGCAGTGACAAAGGAGTGAGATTGGCGCACACGTTTTCATTGACACTTCCCTCTTTAATTTTTTTTCTTCTTCTGGGATTTTTCAAATTTTTTGACTTCTTTCACGAACTCGGGAATGATCTCTTCCTCCGTCAACCGCCGGTACACTTTCCCTTTCTTGAAGAGCACCCCGGCCCCATGGCCGCAGGCGAGACCGACATCCGCTTCCCTGGCTTCTCCGGGTCCGTTCACCATGCAGCCCATGACTGCCAGGTGAATATCGCTTTGGACAGACGAGAGGCGCTTCTCGATCTCCTGGGCAATCGTCATCAGGTCGACCTCGCACCGGCCGCAGATCGGACACGAAATAAAATTTGGCCCGTAGGAACGGAGCCCGAGGCTGGACAGGATGAGGAATGCCACACGGACCTCTTCTTCAGGCGGAGCGGTCAGAGAAACTCGTACGGTGTCCACCAAACCCTGGGTCAACAGAATAGCCAGACCCACCGAAGACTTGATAGAGCCCGGAATCAAGCTTCCGGATTCTGTTATCCCGGCGTGAAACGGATAATCCACTTTTTCGGCGAGGCGCTGGTAGGCGTTCACCGTACGGTGCACGTCAGGGGCTTTCAGAGATATCTTGATATCCCGAAAATCCATATCCTCAAGGATTCTCACATGTCGTAAAGCGCTCTCCGCCATCGCTTCTGCTGTGGCTTCCCCGTATTTCTGGAGTAAGGTCTTTTCCAGCGATCCTGAATTCACTCCGATCCGAATCGGCACTGTACGATCTTTGGCGGCCCGGACAACCTCCTTCACTTTTTCCTTGGTTCCGATATTGCCCGGATTTATGCGCAGCGCATCCACACCCTGCTCCAACGAGGCCAGGGCCAGCTTGTGGTCAAAATGAATATCTGCCACAAGAGGAATTGTGACCTGTTTCTTGATCTCCCCCAGGGCTTCGACCGACTCTCTGTCCGGGACAGCCAGGCGGACCACTTCACACCCGGCTTTCTCCATCCGCCTGATCTGATCAACCGTTCCCTTGATATCATATGTGTGTGTTTTCGTCATGGATTGGACGACGACAGGAGCGCCTCCGCCGATAGGGACATTCCCGATTTTCACCTGTCTCGTTTTTCTCCGCTTCACAAGAGAAGAAGGATCAGAGGGATAAAAATCTTTCGAGTCCTTATCTTTATTCATCTCTCTCGCCCATTATAGCAGAGACACTCGGGCCTCTCAGATACACAGCTGAAATATCCCCGCTTTCGCCTTCCTTATAATCTCAACCTTTCTTCCTCACTTCTTCCAGAAGAGATAACTGTCCCAGCCATTCGGGAGTGTCCGGGCGACATCATTCAGGATCAGGAAAACAAGCAAAAAGATGAAAATCGCAAATCCGATCATCATCACGGTCTGCTTCACTTTGGGGCTGAAATCCCTCCGAAACAATCCCTCCAAGCTAAGGACAAGGATCTGTCCCCCATCAAAAACTGGTATCGGGAATAGATTGATAATCCCGAGTTGAAGGCTGATAAATGCCATGAAGCTCAACATGGAAACGAAGCCTGCGCGGAAAAACGCGTAGGAATATTTGGCGATCATGATCGGACCTCCAACCTGTTTGGCGGAAGCCTGTCCGGACATCAAATCTTTAACATAATTAAACAGCACAAAAGCGAGTTTTGTATTCTCCTTAACACTCCGTCCGATCGCCGCAAAAAAACCATATTTCCTGAGCTCATACTGCATCCACGGCTGGATGCCGATCTTTCCGACCTCCCCCTCAAGACGCGGAGTGATGTGAAGCGTGAATTGCTCCCCTTCTCTCTCTATGAGTACTTCAAGCTCATTATTGGGATTTTTCTCGATTATTTCCACGAACTTATGATAGAGGACCGTTTCTCCATTAATCGCCAGGATCACATCCCCGGCCTTCATTCCCCCTCTATCCGCGGGAGAATCAGGCTCGACGACGACCGCCTGCGTGAAAATCTTCGGGGCAAAGCCTGCATATCCCATATCCAGATCGAATGATTTTTTACTTTCTGTCTGGAGCTGGGTTGTGAATATCTCCTCTCCCCGTTTGACCTCCAGCGTGATCAGCATATCGGGTTTGGTCCCCACAGCCAACTCGACATCGTTCCAGGTCTTTGTCTTCCTGTTGTTGACTTTGAGGATTTCATCCCCAGCTTGAAGATCGACTTTCTCCGCAGGAGATTCCAACTCGATATAACCGATCACAGGTTTCTGCCTTGAATATTCAGGGACGGTCACACCCATCATGCTGATGAAAGCGACCAACACGACGGCGAGAACAATGTTCATCGCTGAGCCCATGAACAAAACCAGGAACCGCTCCCACCTCTTTTTCGCCATAAAATCGTAAGGAGCCAGCTCTCCCTTTTTTTCAAAAACATCCTCTCCTGTGAACTTGACAAAACCACCAAGTGGCAGCATGCTGATCCTGTAGTCGGTATCTCCTTTTTTGATGCCGAACAGCCTTTTCCCGTAACCCCAGGAAAAGACCTCTACTCTGATTTTCACAAGCTTCGCCATGAAAAAATGCCCGAACTCATGGACAAAGACCAGGATGCCAAAAACAATTATGAATGCAAAAATACTTCCAAAAACCGTACCCATTTCAAGACCTTCTTTCCATTAAATTCCGGGCTGTAAATCTCGTTTCCCGGTCAACTAAAAGTATATCATCCAAATGCTTGATCTCTTTCTTTTTATGATGCTCAACGGCTTCGGAGACAATCTCTGCAATCTCCAGAAATCGGATATCCTTCTGAAGAAAAGCCGCCACGGCCACTTCGTTGGCAGCGTTGAGGGCGACTGGAAAACTCCCTCCTTCCTCCAGAGCCATACGAGCAAGTTTAAGCAGAGGGAATTTTTCCACATCAGGTTTGAAGAATTCAAGGCTTTTGATCTCACTCAGATCCAGGGAAGTCAGAGGAGAATCCTCGCGCTCAGGATAAGTCAGCGCATACTGGATCGGAATTTTCATATCTGTCGGGCTGAGCTGGGCCAGGACTGATCCGTCGTTCATCTCGACCAATGAATGGACAATGCTCTGCGGATGAATCAACACCTCCAGCTTTTCCGGTTCTATACCGAAAAGCCAGTGCGCTTCGACCAATTCCAATCCCTTGTTCATTAAAGTGGCCGAGTCGACCGTCACCTTTTTGCCCATCTTCCAGCGCGGATGGTTCAACGCCTCCTCAGGTGTCACGTCCTTCATTTCCTGCGGGGATTTACGGAAAAACGGGCCTCCGGATGCGGTCAGGATCACCTTCTGAACGCGTTCCAGGTTTTCTTTAGCGAGGCACTGGAAAACACCGCTGTGTTCACTGTCTACAGGAATGACCTGAGAGCCGAATTCTTGAACCAGGCTTTGGATCAAAGGACCGGCCACCACCATAGATTCTTTATTCGCCAGAGCGATCTTCTTTCCAGTCCTGAGCGCCGCCAGAGTCGGCTTCAGCCCATCGATTCCTGTTATGGCGGAGACCACAATATCGTTCTCCTCGAATCCTGCAACTTCTTCTGCTCCCTGCTGGGAAAAAGTCACGTGGATTGATCTGTCCTTGAACCTCTTCTTGAGCTCATCTGCTTCTTCCTTTTTCTCCACGGAAACAATTTTGGGCTTGAATTTATCAACCTGCTTCTCGAGCAACTGGGTGTTGCGGCCTGCTGCAAGCCCAACGACACGGAATCTGTGACTGAGTTTTTCTATGATTTCAAGGCTGCTGCAACCAATCGAGCCTGTCGAACCCAGGATTGCGATGTTTTCCATTTTTTTATATTTCCACGTTTTTTTACCAGAAAAAATCTACGAAATAATAGAAAAAAGGAGTCGCCAGTATCAGGCTGTCCAGCCGGTCTAAAAATCCACCGTGGCCGGGAAGAACATTGGAAGAGTCCTTGACTCCCGCCGCCCTTTTGAACAGAGATTCTAACGGATCACTGAATTGAGCGACGACATGGACGAGGATTCCGGTCAGAATCGCCTTCCAGAGAGCCATATCCCTCAGGAGGATGAAATAAATGATGAGTGCTCCTATGACTGCAAAAACAATACCGCCGATGGCGCCTTCCCATGTCTTCTTCGGGCTTGCGATCGCCACCAATTTCCGCCGTCCCCAAAGACTTCCTATGAGAAAAGCCCCGGTATCGCCCATGAATATCGCACCCAAGAGGAAAAAGATTACGGACGGCCCTTTCTCGATTTTCAGCAGGTAAAAATGGTTCAGAGTGAAACTCAGGTAGACCGCCCCGAAAAATGTCAGCGCCATGGATTGGGGAAAAGTCGCGAGCTTCTCGAGAGTGCGGATGGAAATCACATAATACACCGCGGCCAGGAGCAGGCACAGGAATAAGGCTAAGGCCAGGGAGAATTCCTCAAAATAAAAAGAGGCTGTAATCAGCAGGGCCAGAAAGATTCCGAAAATCTTTTGTGGAAATATCCGTTTCACGCGGAAAAGGCTGTAGAATTCACCGAGAGCCGCCAATATCAAGAGCAACACGATGAGCAAGAACCAGAGAGGAGGAACAAACTGGACGAGGCCAAACGTGAAAGCCAGGAGCACGATAGAAGTCGGTAATCTCTTTCGAAGACTCATTGTGTATAAATAAATGGAGGAATCCCTTTATGGATATACAGGAATGATTTCATGACGAATGGTGATTTTCTCAGGTGAGACAATACACGGATTCAAGGAAAAATCATGCGTGACGTTCATCTCGAAGAAGTGTCTCATATTTTTCTCTGGAGTCCACACAGAATGATCGATGCTTCATAAATCGCTGCTCTCATGGGGATGGATATCTCCGAACCTCCTTTCTCTTTTCTGGTATTCGACCAGGGCTTGAAGCAGCTGCTTCTTCCGGAAATCAGGCCATAAAACCGGTGTGATCCAGATCTCAGAATAGGCGATCTGCCAGAGTAAAAAATTGGACACACGAAGCTCACCGCTTGTCCTGATGAGCAAATCGGGATCAGGGATATTGTCTGTGTAGAGATAATGGGCGAATGTTTCTTCATCCAGTGATTCCACATCACAGTCTTTATCCTTGACTATCCGCTTCACTGCATCCACGATTTCATCCCGGCCCCCGTAATTCAAAGCCAAAATAATGGTCAAGCGGTCAAATTTTCTCGTCAACTCTTCGACACGCTCCAATTCTTTCTTGACAGAGAGGGGAATGGCTTCCCGTTCACCGATGACTTTGAGCCGGAACTGATTTTCAACGAGCACCTTGTCTTCCTTCTTGAGGTAATCCTCCAGAAGCCTCCACAGGGTCGCGACTTCCTTTTTGGGTCTTTTCCAGTTCTCTTTGGAAAAAGCATACAGGGATAAATATTGGACACCCAGACGCGCAGATGTTTCCACGATTTCGCGGACAGATTTGGACCCGGCGCGGTGACCTTCGATCCGAGGAAGTTTTTTCTTCTTGGCCCATCGGCCGTTCCCGTCCATGATTACCGCCACATGACGGGGGAGGCGCGAAAGATCGAGCTGGTTCACCAGCGACTCTTCCTCGCTTCCGGGTTTGATGAAGCCTTTAAGGTCCTCGTTCATAGACCAATTATATGGACTTGCCTGGAAATTGTCAAAAAAATTGAGACCAGACCCCTTTTCTACACATCTCTTTTTTGGTATTCTATTGGGTCCCAAAAGAGAAACGATAAAATGTGTTTAGGAATTCCCGCAAAAGTCATCCAGATCGATGAATCCAAACTGGGAAAGGTGGATTATTTGGGGACAAAAGTCAAAATCAACCTTTCTCTTCTTGAAGATATCAAGGTCGGAGATTGGGTCATTGTTCATGCCGGATTTGCCATATCCAAGCTCGATGAGGAAGAAGCCCAGGAGACGTTATCGCTTCTTAGAGAAATGACCGCCTCTCAACAAGAAGGCGAACAATAACTTTGGCTAAAATAGGGGTCGCGTCTTAACATTTGACATTTCTTCGGTTATTGAAATTAAAAGAACGCAACTTTAATTTTCAAATAGGAAATAAGAGAGCACAAACTTGAGAAATGTCAAATGTTAAGACGCGACCCCTTTTTGCTGTACAAGGATAAAAGAGTCATTCAAGCGCTGCTCGCGGAGATAGAGAAAAAAGCCCGATCTCTTTCCTCCCCCATCCGAATCATGGAAGTCTGCGGCACACACACCATGACCGTGCACAGATACGGTTTGAAAAACATGATCGAAGAGACAGGAGTGGAAATGGTGTCGGGTCCGGGATGCCCGGTGTGCATCACTCCGAATGAGCTCCATGAGGCGGCCATAGAATTGGTCACGCAGAGGGAAAATTTCATCCTGACCACGTTCGGCGACATGACAAGAGTCCCCACCGCAAAGGGATCTCTCCAGACAACTGTTCCTGCTCCGAATTCTCTGGTGGACGTCGTTTATTCTCCTGAGGAATCTCTCGAGAAGGCCAGGTTGAACCCAGAAAAAGAGGTAATTTTCTTCGGAGTCGGGTTTGAGACAACCATTCCCGCCATTGCCATGACTGTTAAGGAGGCAGCCGCAGAAGGCCTGGCCAATTATTCGGTCCTGTCCGCACTCTGGTTGATACCCCCTCCGCTCAAAGCAATCGTCGATGCCAAAGAAATTGCAATCGACGGTTTTCTCTACCCCGGTCACGTCAGTGCCATCATCGGAGAAAAACCTTATCGCTTCATCGCAGAGAAGTACGGAATCCCCGGGGCCATCACTGGATTTGAGCCCGGCGACATGCTCCTCGGTGTACTGTCCACGCTTGAACAGATCGAACACGGAAAACCTAAAGTGCGAAACGCTTACTCCAGAGTGGTCCGGGCTTCAGGAAACCCGAAAGCGCTGGCTTTGATGGATGAAATGCTCGAGACTAAAGATGCGCATTGGAGAGGCCTGGGACTCATCCCTCAGAGCGGGCTCAGGATTCAAAAGAATTACGCGTCTTATGATGCCGAGATCAAATTCAGCCTCAAAATAAGAGGAGGAAGCGGAGACCTTCCGGGTTGTCGATGCGGCGAGGTGCTCCGGGGCCTGATCTCTCCACCTCAATGCCCGTTATTCATCGGGAAATGCAATCCTGATTCTCCCTACGGTCCGTGCATGGTCTCCTTTGAGGGTGCCTGCTTGATCTATTACAAATATCACAGAGATCGGAAAAGTTAGACTTAAGGGAAAAACAATGAATTCAGACATAATGGGAAGTCCATTAGAAAGGCTGTGAACGAAATGTCATTGCGAGCTTGCGTGGCAATCTCATACTACTGTCATTACGAGAAGCAGAGCGACGTGGTAATCTCATATGAAAAAATATATATTTCTTTTTACGGGATCGCCGCACTTCTTTATGTCGTTCGCAATTGCAGTCTATTCTTATGAGATTGCCACGCAAGCTCGCAATGACACCAATAACGTTACTTTGTATAAAATTCCATTAATTCCATATACAAGGAAACATTGATGAAAAAAGTCAGCTTAGAGCTCGGAAGCGGCGGCAAATTGATGAGGGATTTCATCTCACAACACATTGTCAGGGCTTTTAAAAATCCCTTTCTGGACGAGCTTTCCGATTCAGCTCATCTCCCCGGTCAAACGGCCTTCACAACAGACAGTTATGTGGTCGATCCCATCTTTTTCCCCGGAGGAGATATCGGGACTCTCTGCGTCAACGGGACAGTGAATGACCTGGTCGTCTCGGGCGCTGAGCCTAAGTATATATCCCTTTCCCTGATCCTGGAGGAGGGAATGGCCTGGGAAGACCTGGAAACGATCCTCAAATCCATAAAAAAAGCGGCCAAAAAGGCCAAAGTGGAGATCACTGCAGGAGACACCAAGGTCGTCAGACGCGGGCAAGCCGATAAAATCTACATCAACACCTCTGGGGTGGGAAAAGTCTGGGCCAGGCCGACGATCGCCAAAATCCGACCCGGAGATAAGATCATCCTCACAGGAACTCTTGGAGAACACAGCGTTGCGGTCATGCTGGCTCGAGGTGATTTCGGGCTGGAATCGAATGTGAAAAGCGATTGTGCCCCCTTGAATTTTCTCCTCCCTCTCTGGAAGAAAGGTGCCCACTGGATGAGAGATATCACGCGCGGCGGGCTGGCCACGGTGCTCAGTGAAATCGCAGAAAAGATCCCCTACTCTCTCCTTATCGAGGAAGAGAGGATTCCCCTCTCCCGTGCTGTCCGAGGAGCTACAGAGCTTCTCGGAATCGACCCGCTTTACCTGGCATGCGAAGGAAGGGCGGTCCTCGTTGTCCCCAAAAGACGAGCCGGAGAGATCCTCAATATTATCCGTAAAAATCCCCTTGGGCGCAAAGCAAAAATAATCGGGGAAGTGGACGACAAAACCGGAAAACCCGGAGAACTCCTTTTGTCCACTCTCTCCGGAGGGCTGCGGCTTCTTGAGCCTTTGACTTCAGAGCTGCTCCCGCGTATCTGCTAAGGCCGGCTCTCAACCGCTATTTCCGTCCGATAGAATGATAATCAAAACCCAGCTCTCTCATCCGCGCTGGATCAAATACGTTTCGCCCATCCATTAATATAGGATTGGCCATCAGACTTTTGATCTTTTTCAGATCCATATCTTTGAACTCATCCCACTCCGTGATAAGGAGCAAAGCGTTTGCCTCCTCTGCGGCTTCATACGGGGATTTCGTATAGTGAACCTGCGGGGTTTTTTCCGGGAATACTTTTTTAACGTTCTCCATGGCCTTCGGGTCATACAGGCGAAGAGAAGCCCCTTCCTCAAGAAGCCTCTGGATGACCTTAATGCTCGGGGCTTCTCTTATATCATCCGTTTCCGGTTTGAATGACAATCCTAAAACCGCGATGACCTTATCCTTCAGTATCCAGAGAGCATTCTTTATCTTAGCCACAAAAATATCGATTCGTCTCGAGTTGATCTTATCGACCTCTTTCAAAAGGTTAAAACTGATACCCAGGTCTTTTCCGATCTTGGCGAGCGCCCGGATGTCTTTCGGGAAGCAGGAGCCTCCGTAGCCGATACCGGCTCTGAGAAACTTGTCCCCGATCCTCGGGTCCATCCCCATGCCTTGAGCGACCCGTTCCACATCCGCCTCCGTTTTTTCGCAAAGCTCCGAAATCAAGTTGATGTAGGAAATCTTGAGTGCCAGAAAAGAGTTTGAGGCATGCTTGATGAGTTCAGCGGTATCGATATTGGTCACGAGAAGTTTGTCTTTGAATTTCTTGTATATATCGACCAGGATATCTCTGGCTCTTTCCGTTTCCACGCCGATAACGATGCGGTCCGGGTGAAGAAAATCCGAGACGGCTGTGCCTTCTCGGAGGAACTCAGGATTGGAGGCCACATCGAATTCCACATCGGATTTTTTATGCAGGTCGATCGTCTTCTTGATCCACAGAGATGTTTTGACTGGAACCGTGCTTTTCTCCACCACCACTTTGTAGCTGTTTAAATTTTCAGCGATCCTTCTGGAGACGCCCTCCACATAAACCATATCCGCGCTCCCATCCTTCCTCTGGGGCGTGTTCACAGAGACGAACAAAACGTCAGAAGACCTAATGGTTTCATCGAGGTCATGGAGAAAAGATAGGTTCCCTCTTTTCAGGTTCTTTTTCAGGAGATCTTCGAGGCCGGGCTCGTAAATGTGAGAAATTCCCCGGGAGGCTTTGTCGATTTTCTCCGGTACCACATCGGTCCCGATGACAGTGTGGCCCAGGTCAGCGAGGCAAACGGCTGTGACCATTCCCACATATCCAGTGCCGATGACTGCAATCTTCATGACCTTCTCCTTTTAAAGCACTCCAGGGCGCGGATGAAATTATTTTCTGTTTTTCCAACCGCTATATATTCTTTTCAGGGCGATTGTCAAGGCTTTTAGGCTTTGACCACGTTTTTCGTTTTCTTCTTGATGGCGTTTCTGGTATCGATGACGAGAGACGCTTTTTTCGTGATCCAATCAAAATCATAGTCAGAGTGGGCCGTCACGATGACCACCGCATCAGACTCTTTGAGGATGTTCTCAGTCAATTCCACTGATTCCAGCTCCAGACCGGGATAGTCTCTGTATCCACTTGCCAGAGGAACATACGGGTCATTGTAGGAAACATCGGCTCCCTGCTTTTTGAGGAGACTGATGATCTTGAGCGACGGAGATTCTCGCTGGTCATCGATATTTTCTTTGTAAGCCAATCCCAAGATTAATATTTTGGCTCCTTTTATCGACTTTCCACTTTCGTTCAAAGCTTCGCTTGTTTTCGAGACCACATAATAAGGCATGAATGTATTGATCTCTCCAGCGAGCTCGATAAATTTAGTGGGCTGATCGACTTCCTTGGCTTTCCAGGCGAGATAAAAAGGATCCACGGGAATGCAGTGCCCGCCGTAACCCGGACCAGGGAAAAAAGGCATGAATCCGAAAGGCTTGGTCGACGCGGCCTGGATCACTTCCCATACATCGATTCCCATCCGGTCAAAGATCATCTTTATCTCATTGACCATGGCGATGTTCACAGAACGAAAGACATTCTCCATGATCTTTGTGGCTTCAGCCACTTTGGGTGAGGAGACCGGGACCGTTTTCTTGATAATCTGATCATACAGGATTTTGGCCACCCGGCTGCACTCTGGAGTTACGCCTCCGACAACCTTGGGTATCTTCTCGGTCGTATGGACCTTATCTCCGGGATTCTCTCTTTCCGGCGAATATGCCAGGAAAAAGTCCTCTCCGACTCTTAGGCCACTGGCCTCCAGCAGCGGAAGAATCTCCTCTTCCGTGGTGCCCGGATAAGTGGTGCTCTCCAGTATCACGAGCTGTCCTTTTCTCAAATTATTAGAAATTGTTTCTGTGGTGTTCAAGACAAAGGACAGGTCAGGATTGTTGTGCGCATCAAGAGGAGTCGGCACGCAGATGATTATCGTATCGACTCTCCCCAGAGCAGTGAAATCAGCCGTTGCCTGAAATTTTTTCTTCTTTAAAAAGCCTTCCAGTTCTTCCGCTGTCACATGCTTGATGTAACTCTTCCCCTTGTTCAGCATCCGCACTTTCTTCTCGTCGATGTCAAATCCCACAACTTCAAATCCTTTGTTCAAAAACGTCTTGACCAGGGGCAGTCCCACATACCCCATTCCGATAACACCGATAATGGATTTTTTATTCTTTATCTTATTTTCCAAATTGATCGCTGTCTTGCTCACAGGCTATTTCCCTTTTTTGTACCAGCGAACAGTTTCCCCAAGGCCTTCGCTAAAAGAGACCGAGGGCTCATATTTTAGCATTTTTCTGGCCTTTGAGATATCGGCATAGGAGTGCTTGATATCGCCGGAGCGTGGCTCCTCATATACAGGCTTGAATTCTTTATTCAATACATCATTCAATTTCACTGCCAAAGAATTGACAGAGGTCCTCTCTCCACTTCCGATGTTGAAAACCTCTCCGGAAACATTCTTCGCTTGAGATGCCAGAATATTGGCTTCGACGACATTGAACACATACAGGAAATCCCGGGATTGCTCTCCATCGCCAAACACCACGGGATTCTCCTTTTTGAGCATCTTCCCGATGAAGCTCGGAATCACTGAGGCGTACTGCGACGACGGGTCCTGACGAGGGCCAAAGACGTTGAAATACCTGAGGCAGACCGTTGATAAACCAAAGACCTGGTAGAACATGCGACAGTAGAGCTCTCCCATGCGCTTACTTGCCGCATACGGAGACAGCGGAAACCCTTCCATTTCTTCTTTTTTGGGAAGGCCGGGATTGTCTCCGTAAACCGCCGCAGATGAGGCCAGAACAAACCTTTGGACTCCCGCGTCCCTGGAGGCCAGGAGAAGGTTGAGCGTGCCGGTGATGTTGACTTCATTTGTCAGGAGAGGGTCCTCGATGGAACGCGGAACTGAGGTTAACGCCGCCTGATGCAGGACAAAATCCACATCCTTCACAGCCTGCTGGCAGGCCTTAAAATTCTTGATATCTCCTTCGATCAGCTCGATCTTTTCTAAAAAAGGATCAATATTCTCCTTTTTTCCTGTCGAAAAATTATCGATTACACGGACCGAATGCCCCCTATGGACCAGTTCCTCAGCAATATGGGACCCGATAAATCCCGCTCCACCGGTGACTAAGTACTTGTGCATTCTCTTTTTTTTATAACTTTTGTCTTAATTTATCAAACACTGATTGGGAAAACTCAGGGCATTGCCTTGAAAGATGGAAGAGGAACGGCATTCTCAATTCGATATGAGCGAAGAGATTTCTCTGCCGTTTCAATTCAACAGATTACACAAATAAAATGGAAGAGAACCTTTTTATCCAATCTCTCCTTTGGCTCGTCTTTGCCTGTAGAGAGATTTATCCACAGCCTGGACCATTTTTTCAAGATCCAGGTGTTTTTCCTCGAAGAAGCGATGAACTTTCGCAAGATGTTCTTCAGGGTTTGAAAGAATCTCGTTGTAACTGATGAAAAGCACTTCCATGTCTTTTCTTTGACTGATGTCGGATTTTGTTTTCTCGTTCAGCTTCTCGAAAGCCAGCTTCGTTTCCGCTCTCTCTTCATCCGTGGAATTCACCATCCTCTCCATCGAATCCAGGACTTCCTCGATGTTCCTCTCCATGTAAACCACTTTATAATTTCCAGAGGGAAGATACTGCAGACCGTAAGCAATGACCTTGAGGACCTGATCCTCGAAATTAAACACAAACTCAGGATTATCCCTGAGTTTATCTATGATGCTTTCCACTTCCAGGTAACCTTTCGGATTGCTTTCATCCGGCTTTCTGACACCATCAGTTGCAACAGGGAGTCCTCCTTCCTTCAAGGACTGCATCAGCAGCGAAGTGCCTGACCTTGGGAGTCCAGATACAATGTAAATCGGTTTCATCGGCATCACTCCTCGAGTGAATTAATATCGAACAGGGCGTTTCCAGCCAATGGCTTGAGGACTGCTCCCTATTTGTTTATTTGAATTCACCGCTTGTTTTCTATTATTTTAAAATCAATCCAGGTAGCCGAGAGCTTTCAGCCTCTCCTTGACCTTTTCCTCATCTTCCTTGCTCAAGGCTTCCGGAGCTGCGTCTTCTTTTGCCAGGATTTCTCTGAGGACTTTGGTGACATAACTCGAAACTGATTCCATTTCTGTTCCTTTGAGTTTCTCCTCGATCTGCTTGTACAAAGAAGCTGGTATGGAAATATCTTTCTGATCTTCTTTATCCATGATTGATCTCCTTTTTGATTGGCAGCAGTATCTGCCGATAAAATGGGAAGTGAAGATCCTTCTCAACCGTAACTCTGATATATACACCACCTCAGTGATATTTTCAAGCGACCTCGGGATTAGCCAATATCCCTGTTTCCATGACTATCTCTTTGACAGTCAGGCAATCTGGTGAGGAAGCCATCCGGAGGCGAGCGGGCATGGTTCCTCGAAGAGGAGAGCGAGCCAGGAATATGCGGATTTGGATTGATTTGGGCCACAAATCAATCGGGGGTTCCAAGGGAGTATGCTCCTTTGGTCGCAGGGCGAAGCCCGAGAAGGGGAGGCAGGGAGTTAGACCGAAGGTTGAACGACCGTTGGAAGGGGGAAAGCGGAGCTGTTCCCCCTCCAAGGTGTCGATGGGGAAAATCCACGGGCTGACGAATCAGTTTGCCTGACTGTTTCTTTATCACGGATATAATGATGCCTCCTCGGGATTAGGACATGAACAGGTCTTTGGTGGAAAAGTTTGGCTCGCTGGTCAGGTTCACTCCCAATCTTTTCAGCCCCGCCTCATCCCCTGGAGTGGGAATGTGAGTCAAATGGACTTCACATCCCTCCAGTTTTTTCAAGTTGTTGAGCGCTAACTTCGCGACCGGGTTCGAAGTCGCGCTGATGCTCAAACTGATCAGTGATTCTTCCAAATCCAGGCTGATCGATTTGGCGCTGAGAATATCCTTCTTCAAGCTCGATATGGACTCTATGATCTCCTGTGACAGAATGTGAATATGATCCGGAATCTCCGCGAGCATTTTTGTGGCATTTAAGACCAGGCTGGACGCTGCGTGCATCAGAGGAGAGTTTTTTCCTGTGACGATCGATCCATCCTTCAGCTCGATAGCCGCCCCGCAAAATATTCCCTTATGTCCCTTTTTCTTCTTTTTCGCTTCGAGTGCGGCCTCTCTTGCAGGCTTTACGACTCTTCTGTGTTCAGGCTGGATATTCAATTCATTCATCAGGAGTTCCATCTTCTGGACGGTGTCTTTGTCTACGAATCCCATGACATATTCACAGGAATATCGGAAATATCTTCGGATCACTTCCTGTCTGGCGGCTTCCTGTACCGTTTTGTCATCGCCGATTCCCGAACTGGCCCTGTTGACCCCCATATCCGTCGGAGATTTGTACATGGATTCAGCGCCTGTAAGCTTTTCCAGTATCCTCTTCAATACAGGAAAAATCTCGACATCTCGGTTATAGTTCACGGCTGATTTTCCGTAAGCTTCGAGATGAAAGGAGTCGATGAGGTTGAAATCACCGATATCGGCTGTGGCCGCTTCATAGGCAACATTGACAGGATGCTTCAGAGGCAAATCCCAGATCGGAAAAGTTTCAAATTTGGCGAAACCTGCTTTTATTCCCCGTTTGTAGTCGTGGTAAAGCTGGGAGAGACAGGTGGCCAATTTCCCGCTTCCCGGCCCCGGACCCGTGACCACGATGAGAGGTTTTTTTGAGGGTATGTAGCTATTGGCTCCATAACCTTCATCGCTGACAATCACATCAATATCCGTCGGATACCCTTTGGTATATCCATGGGTATACACCTTGATTCCGCGTCGTTCCAGAATATTCTTGAAAATTTTTGCTGAAGGCTGGTCATCAAAACGCGTAATGACCACTCCAAGGACACTCAAGCTCCAATCTCTGAGGTCGTCAATCAGCTTAAGAGCATCCACATCATAAGTGATCCCAAAATCCGCTCTCACCTTCTTCCTTTCAATATCCCCCGCATAAATGCAGAGAAGAATATCGGCTCTGTCCTTGAGCTTCTGAAGAAGCCTCATCTTGACATTCGGGTCAAAACCCGGGAGGACGCGTGATGCGTGGTAGTCAAACAGCAGCTTTCCTCCGAACTCCAAGTAGAGCTTGTTATTGAACTTCCTCACTCTCTCCAGGATGGCAGCGGCCTGCTCCTTCAAATATTTCTCGTTATCGAAGCTCTTTTTCGCGGGCATTCTCAACTCCTTACCGACTCATCCGGATTTTCTTCTCTTTTCTTTTTGCATCAAGAGCACCATTATTACCTAAAGCACTATTATTTTTCAACTCAGTGAGGTCGCGTCTTAACGTTTGACATTTCTTTGGCTTTTCAAATTAAAAAAGAGCGCAATTTTATTGTCAAATAGGAAATAAACGAGAGTAAATTTGAGGAATGTCAAATGTTAAGATGCGACCCCTTGAGCTTGACTTGAGCTTGACAAATTCCACCTTTTAATGGTAATTAATGGGTTTAGACAATGTCAGAAGAACCCCCGCCCGCGTTTTAATATGGAAAAAATCGAAAACCCGTATTTCAGGAAAAACTCTTTCTCTGGAGTCCTGGACAAGAACTTGAAGAGACTCGAAAAGAGACTGGGAATCTCTCTCTCTGTGCGCGGGGACAGCCTGATGATAGACGGAGCCCAGGACAAGATTGAATTCGCCAAGCGCTATTTCAATAAAATGGAGGAACTTCAGGAAAAAGGTTACACGCTCAAAGACGAAGACTTCCATATCGTCCTCGACCTTCTGGAGGAAGGCGGCTCTCAACAACTGGAGGAATTCTCTCCCGCAGAACCTTTGAGCTTGTCCCGGAAATCCGTCACCCCCAAAAGCCTCAAGCAGCAGGAATTCATCCAGACTATCAAATCGCACGACCTGGTCTTCGGTATTGGGCCCGCCGGAACCGGGAAGACCTACCTGGCCATGGCCATGGCGCTCTCCTTCCTTCAGGATAAACTCGTGAGCCGAATCATCCTGACGCGTCCGGCTGTGGAAGCGGGTGAAAGACTGGGCTTTCTTCCCGGCGACATGCAGCAGAAGATCAATCCCTACCTCCGGCCTCTTTATGATGCCCTTTTTGATCTCGCCCAGACAGAACAGGCCAACAGGTTGATCGAGAGGGGCATCATCGAGATCGCTCCTCTGGCCTACATGAGAGGGAGAACACTCAACAGTTCTTTTATTATCCTCGATGAAGCCCAGAACACGACCAAAGAGCAAATGAAGATGATCCTGACCCGTACCGGATTCGATTCCAAAATGGTTGTTACAGCCGATATCACACAGATCGACCTCCCCCAACCCGCAAAATCCGGAGTCTTGCATTCCATGAAGATTCTTTCTAAAATAAGCGGGATTGAATTTATCCACTTTAGCGAAAGGGACGTTGTCAGGCATCCCTTGGTTCAGAAAATCATAAAGGCCTACCAGAAGGCGGAGGCGAAAATTCGCAAAAGAAAATGAACTCGATATCCTTCAAAAACCTCAAGTTCTTCAAATCCAAAGAACCTAAAACGCCCAAATCCAAGAAGAGCGCCCCCAAAGAAGAACAGAAAAAACCGGACTTCTGGAAAAGGCTCATCAAGAGTCCTTTTCTCTATCTCTTCGTGTTCGTGGCGGTTATCTCTTACTTCATTTCCTATCTCCCCTCCAAGTCCCTGCCCTCTGACCTCATCGAAGGAGAAATCGCCTCCACGGATATCGTTGCTCCCGAAGACCTCACCATCGAGGATACCGAAGCCACAGAAAAAAGAAGGGCTGAGGTGGAGGCAGCGACTCTTCTGGTCTATGACTTGGACCCGAATGTCTACCTGGCCGCCGAAGAAGAGATCCGTGAGTTTTTCGTCTCAGGAAGGGAATGGCAGGAAAGACCTTTGTCGGAAAGACTAAGTGAAGAATTCCAGGCAGATATTCGAGAAAAATATGACCTCGTCATATTCTATAACAATCTGAGAACTCTGATCAGTGCGAAATTCCCTGATAAAATCGAGGAGAACTTGGTCTCCATCCTCGGGAAAGTCTATCAAAAGGGAATCGTCTCCTCTAAAGATATATTCTATAGAGGAGAACGGGAGAAGGGCTTCACTCTTCAAATCGAACCCGCACTCGAACGCACAGTGGAGGTTTCAGAAATACTGGATATCAAAGAAGCCAAAGGAGCTGTCGCTGAAGAAATCGACCTGCTGGATATGCCCCAAAATGAAAAATCTGTTCTCTCTGCGCTTTCCCATCACTGGCTCAAAGAAAATATCAAATACAACCGGATTAAATCCGGAGCAAAAAAGGAAATGGCCCGCCAGAGTATCGAGACTGTCTTCTACACCATCAAGAAGGGGAAAGTCATCCTCCGCAAAGGAGATGTGATCTTCAGCGAAGCGCTGGAAGAGATCAGTTTGATCAACCAGAATCTTCAGGCCAGGCCTGCCTGGTTGATAAATTTCACAGGCACTTTTTTCCTGTTCGGACTTCTGCTTCTCACACTCTGGTACTATCTGAAATCAATCTTGAAATTCGGCCTTGCGCTGAGATACTTCATGATGATGGGCGTGACTCTCATCCTCAGCCTCCTTTTCTACAAACTCTCACTCTTTTTATCCGGAACGTTCAGCGAGAGCACGAATTTTTCACTGTTCTCCCATTCCGAAACCTATATTTACGCATTTCCTTTTCAGCTCGGTGTGCTTCTGTTTGCATTTCTCGCAGGAACCCAACTGGCGCTGTTCTACTCGGTCATTAACAGCTTGCTCGTTGGCTACCTGTTTAAGGGAGATTTTTACCTGATGGTCTTTTGTTTCATCGGAAGTCTTGCCGCGATCTACGGAACCAAATATTTCGGAAACCAGAACCGGACATCCGCTTTCCGGACTGGCCTGCATCTGATTGCCCCGATCAATATTTTCGTCATTTTGACCATTAAACTCATCACGGAGAAAATGGGTTCTGTGAACATCTTCGTCAGCGAACTCATCATGGGACTCATCGGTGGTATCCTCAGCGCTTCTCTGGCAGTCCTGTTCCTCCCTGTCTTCGAAAACCTCTTTGGTTTCATTTCCCAGACCAAGCTTCTGGAGCTCTCGAACTCGGAACTCCCGGTCTTCAAACAGATGGCTATCGAGGCGCCCGGCTCCTACCATCATTCTCTCCTTGTCGCATCGCTCGCCGAAGCCGCGGCCGAAGAAATCAAGATGGACCCCATGCTGGTCAAGGCCAGTGCCCTCTACCATGACATCGGAAAAATCAAGAGACCGGAGTATTTCATCGAAAATAAAGTGCGTAATCCGGACATTCATAAAGACCTCACTCCCAGCATGAGCACGCTCGTGATCATAAACCACGTCAAAGAAGGAGTGGAACTGGCCAAAAAGTTAAGGCTTCCCTCAGTCATAAAGGATATAATCGAACAGCACCATGGGAATTCCCTTGTCAGGTATTTTTTCCAAAAGGCCAAAGAAAAATACGACCCCGAAATGCAGAAAATCAAAGAGGAGGCGTACAGGTATCCAGGGCCTATTCCGAAAAGCAGAGAAGCTGCCATGATCATGCTGGCGGACTCAGTGGAGGCCGCTGCGAGAAGTTTGAAAACCCCTTCACGCCCTAACCTGAGGCGAATGATCGATGAGATCTTCAACAGCTATCTCGAAGATGGCCAGCTCGATGATTGCGATTTTTCCCTGAAAGAACTCCGAGCCATGGCTTCGTCCTTCCTCGAAACACTCTACACACTCTATCATCCTCGAGTCGAATATCCCGGCTTTGATTTTGAAATGGCCAAGAAGAAAAACGCCTCCAAAAACAAAAAAACGAATGATAGAAATAATCAATCGACAGCATAGATACTGGCTGGATGCCAGAAAATATAAAGATCTGCTGAAGAGGTTGACGGCACACTACAAACTGAGCAATCCGGAAATCACTCTGGTCTTCGTGGATAACAGAGCCATCAAAAAGTTGAACAAACAATATTTAAAGAGGGACGCTCCGACCGATGTCCTCAGTTTCCCGATCGGCGAAAAGAGTCCGGATGGAAAATACTACCTCGGTGACATCGTTATCTCGGTTCCCCAGGCATTCAAGCAGTGCTTCTCAGAAGAGCACGGTCTGGAAAGAGAGCTGGAGTTACTGACCATACACGGTTTTCTCCATCTTCTCGGGTATGAGCACTCGGAAGGGATCGAGGAAGAGGAAGAGAAAATGGAGAACCTCCTCTCGGAAGATTGATATGGAAACAGAATATATAAAATGGGCGGGGTTCTTCCTGAGTTTCCTGGCTGCGTTTCTCTTTTCACTCTTTCACCTGTCATTGAGCTCCCATTCAAAAATATCCCTCAGCCGCTTCCTCGAAGACAGAGACAAGAAATACCGCGCCAAAATACTTGAAGTCTATGATGAGATAAAAATTGCAGTCGCTTTCTTGAGAACCATCTTTCTGATCGCATTCCTCGTCTACTTGTTCACTGTATTCCCCCGGTTGAGATTCTGGCCTCTCTGGATGTTCCTGATCTCTCTCGGGATTTACTTCGTGTTATTCGATTCTTTGCCCAGACTTCTCAACGCGCTGAGTGCAAAAACAATCCTTGGCTTCTCCCTCTCCTCTTGCGGGCTGGCCCGTATCCTCGCCTTTCCCCTCCTGGCCATCACAAGAATCAAGCCCACACCCGAAGAACAGGAAGAGCTCCGAGAAGCCTCGAACGAGGAGATCCAGGCATTTATCGAGGAGGCGCAGGAAGAAGGAATCATCGAGACAGAAGAACGCGGGCTCCTCAAAAGCGTTGTGGAATTCGGGGATACCGTTGTCCGCGAGATCATGACGCCCCGGGTGGATATGACGGCTGTCAAAAAAGACTCCACGATAGAAAACCTCAGAAAGCTGGTCATTAAAGACAAGCATTCCCGCGTGCTGGTTTACAAAGACAGGGTGGACAACGTCGAAGGGATCGTGATCGCCAAAGACCTTCTCGAATATGCGGATGACAAGCTTAAAAACAGCTCGATCGAGCCCCTCATCCGGCCGGTGCACTATGTTCCTGAATCCATGAAAGTGGCCGAACTCCTTAAAGAACTCCAGAAGAAGAAACAGAAACTGGCTGTGGTGGTGGATGAGCATGGAGGCGTATCCGGCCTCGTCACCATGGAAGATCTCGTAGAAGAGATCGTTGGAGAAATCCAGGATGAATATGACAGGGAAGAAGAACAGATTATAAAGAGAGGCCCATCGGATTACATCGTATCAGGCGATGCAGAGGTCGAAGAAATCGAGGAGCTTTTTGACCTGGAATTCGCTGAAGGCAACTATGTCACTATAGGGGGCCTGATTACACATCATTCCGGACGTCTTCCCGATATTGGAGAAAAACTTCAGGTCCAAGGTTTGTCTCTTGAAATTCTCGAGGTCGACCAGAAGACAATCAAAAAATTGAGGATTACAAAACTGAGCAAGGAAGAAGAGCCATAAACAGGGACAGGATTGAAAATAAATTCCAGAATAATCTCCTTTTTGATGTCATTCACTCTGTCATTCCTACCTGAGAGGCCAAATTCATGAAAGTTGGCTACGTCGCCTTAGTCGGGCGACCGAACGTCGGAAAATCCACTCTTCTCAACTTCATGCTCGGCGAGAAGATCGCCATAATCTCCGACAAACCCCAGACCACACGGACTAATATCCTGGGAATTAAAACCACACCAAAGGGGCAGATCATCTTCGTCGACAATCCCGGGATCCATAAGCCTCTCCATAAACTGAACATGAGAATGATGAGCTTCGTCTACTCATCTTTTGAAACCGCTGACCTCGTCGCTCTTCTCATCGATGCCACCAAAAAATACGGACACGGAGACGAGTTTGTCATCGAGACATTGAAGAAGATCTCTACACCGATATTCCTGCTGATCAACAAAGTGGACATCGTCAAAAAAGACAAGATCCTCCTCATCATCGACAAATACAAGGATCTCCTGGACTTCAAGGAGATCATCCCGATCTCTGCGCTCAGAGGGGCGAACGTGGATATACTTCAAGATAAGATCTATGATTTTCTGCCGGATGCGGAAAAGATCTATGCGGACGATGAGGTAACCGTTCAATCCGACAGGTTTCTGTTTTCCGAGATCATCCGCGAGAAGCTTCTCAACCATGTGGCAAAGGAACTTCCCTGGGTCACGGCGGTATACATTGATTCCATCGAAGATCATCCAGAAAGCGCATCTCCTGAAAAACCTTCCGAAAAGAGAAGGCAAAAAACTTCAATCCGCGCCACGATTTTTGTCGAGAAGGAATCCCACCGGAGAATCGTTATCGGAAAAAGAGGACATCTGATCAAGACAATCGGCACCGAGGCCCGCAAAGAACTGGAAGATATTCTCGGGACACGCGTCTACCTGGATCTCTGGGTCAAGGTCAAGGAAAAGTGGCGCGATAAAGCCGACGTCCTGGATTTGATCGACGGCCAGAAGTAGGCCTTATCTCTTTCCATTCCTTCAATTTTCCGATTGTTGAATCGGCTCACCCATATTGACTTTAAGCACGAGAGATGCGAAAATTTGGAATCCCATTTTTTATGGTGAGCGTAGCTCAACAGGTTAGAGCACTGGATTGTGGATCCAGAGGTTGGGGGTTCGAGACCCCTCGCTCACCCCACCTGTTTACACCTAATATTCCTTCATAATCAATAAGTTACAATCCATTCGTAATTTTTATCAATTCAACTCTATTCCATCATTTTCCACCATTTTCAACCCTAATATGGCACAAATGTGGCACAAATATGGCACAAAATTAATTAGAAAGGGAGTATGGGAACTTTTGATCTTCTCATTCTTCAGTGATCATGTTCCCTTGCTCTGAAATTGAAAAAATCCGTTAAAAAGGTGAAGTTTGTTTTGGTTTGGGCAGACGCACTGGGCTCAAAATCCTCCAGGAAGAAAATCTTAGTTTTATGTAACGTAAGTAAAGCCAGCATCTTATTGAAAAATCAATTAGTTCCAGAAAACAGGGCTAGTGTACAATCGAGTTTTTATTAATGAATATAAAAAATAAGAAAATTGAAAACAAACCTGTTAAACTTACTGAGAGTAATTTTTTAATTTTATTTCCCCCCTAATGAAAATTTTTTCCGGAATCCTTTAATATCCATATTTTATTCTTTTTATCACCTCCCCTCTTTAAAACAGTTTTATGATTATGCCAACTCTCAAAGAGAAGCCGCTTAAATCTAAGATTGCTTTTCTTGTATTAGATATCCATTTGAGTGTTAATTCGGGAGGTTCATCCCAGACCTCCAAGTCGTTATATCCCGCCCCAATCCAATCATCATACATACTAAAATAATAAAGT
>JABAOC010007401.1_pt3 | contig 28999 bp, 23 predicted proteins | sample 7062161 | NCBI WGS metagenome assembly JABAOC01 (sample SAMN14538625, study PRJNA623070) | marine sediment metagenome | biome: marine biome [ENVO:00000428]; feature: marine pelagic biome [ENVO:01000023]; material: deep marine sediment [ENVO:00002113] | place: India: Gulf of Khambhat ... | reverse complement strand
CCAAAGCCTGCGAACTGACGGACTTCAAGAACGCCCACTACGTCGGGACCCTGGCGGCGGCCTATGCCGAGGCCGGCGATTTTGATGCCGCGATAAAGTGGCAGAAAGAAGCGATAGATTTACTGACCGAGGAAGAGGAAGAACTGCGTGCCGATTTTGAAGAGCGGCTGAAACTATACCAATCGGGCAAGCCCTACCGCGAAAGTCCATAAGCCGGAAAGGCCCGAGGAATGGGCGGGTGGGGGATTAGGGCCCGGACACTTGCTGCCGATCCAGCGTCGCACGAAACACACATAGTCGCAGGGTGGGTCCTTGACCCACGCGTTCACCCTGACCAGAGCGTACCTTACGCGTGGGTTGAGAAGGGCTCCCAAACGCGGTATCTTGCGTTTGGGGACCCGAACCCACCCTACATGGCTGATCGGGGGCAAGGGGCCTTGACACGTGATCCGGGTCACGTGGCAGGGGGCCCCATCGGGCCCCGTTTGGCATTGCGGTTCATGGTTGGCGCCCGTCGGGGGGCCGCGTCCGTTCGCCCGAGCTTCTCGAGTTCCGGCAGCGACGTTTCCGTGAATTTGATGATTTCGTTCATCATGAGGACCGATTGATAGGGGTACTTGCCGACAGCGGTCTCGGCCGAGAGCATGACGAAATCCGTGCCGTCGATGATGGCGTTGGCGACGTCCGTGACCTCGGCGCGAGTGGGGCGGGTGCTCTCGGTCATGTGTTCGAGCATCTGCGTGGCGGTGATGACGAATTTGCCGGCCCGGTTGCACTTGCGGATGATCTGCTTCTGGATGACGGGGACTTCGTAGATGGGGATGGCCACGCCCATGTCGCCGCGGGCGATCATGATGCCGTCGGCGGCCTCGATGATCTCGTCGATATTGCGGATAGCCTGGCGGCTCTCGACCTTGGCCACGAGCCGGCAGCCGGGCAGATGCGGCTTGACGAGGGCCGCCGCTTCGAGAACGTCGTTCGCGTCCCGCACGAACGACAGGGCGATGTAATCGACCTTGTGCTCGATCCCGAACCGGATGTCGTTCTTGTCTTTCTCCGTCATCCCCTGGAACGCCAGCTTTGCGCCCGGCATGTTGATGCCCTTGCGCTCCTTGAGAATCCCGCCTTCGATCACGGTCGCGCGGATGCTGCCGGCGTGGACGCTGTCGGCCCGCAGGGCGAGATTGCCGTCGTCGATATAGATCATCTGCCCGGGCTTGATCCGGCGCAGGTCGCCCGCGTAGTCGAAGGGGATGGTCTTCGGGCCCTGCGTCTGCGGCCTGGATGCGGAGCGCCGCGGCGCGACGGGCGTCAGCCACACGACGGAGCGGTCCTTGAGAACCCTGGTCTTCTCGCCCTCGAAATGGCCGATGCGGATGCGGAAACCTTCGAGGTCCTGCATGATACGGACGGCCCGCCGGTATTTCCTGTTGATGGTGCGGACCAGGTTGATGGATTCCAGGTGCTGCCGGTGTGCGCCGTGGGAGAAATTCAGCCGGACCGCGTCCAGACCGGCGCGGACCATCTTGCGCAGCACGGTATAGTTGTTGCTGGCCGGTCCCAGCGTAGCCACGATTCCCGTTCTCGGCATCGCGTCAAACCTCCGCTTCATCATCTACGATCCACCATTTACGACTTACGATTCACGATCAACACTGGGGCAGGATACCACGCGATTTGCGACGTGTCCATGCAACGAAGTGTAAAGTGTCAAGTTTGAAGTGTGAAGTAGAGAGTGGCCCTGAAACTTCAACTTGAAACTTGACACTTGAAACTCCAAAGCCGAGACTCTCGGCACGAATCGCCAAAAATGGTTGGAACCCTGACAAGCCCCGACGCGCAGCGGCGCTGCGGGCCCGGATGCGCAGCAGTGCCGGGAGCAAGGAGTAGAAAATCAATGGCTGGGAAACGAATCCGATCGATTGCCGTAATGACGGGTGGGGGCGACTGCCCCGGGCTGAACGCCGTGATTCGAGCCGTGGTGAAGACCGCGATCAACAAGCACGGGCTCGAGGTGTGGGGCATTCAGGACGGATATCTCGGGCTGATCGAGAACCGCATGGACCGCCTGAGCTACAATGACGTCAGCAACATTCTGACGGTCGGTGGCACGATCCTGGGGACGAGCAATATTGCCAACCCCTTCCGGCTCGCGGTCCCGAAGGGCCGCCGGCTCCAGTACCGGGACGTTTCGGACGATTGCCTGCGGGTGCTCGCGGAGCGGAAGATCGAGGCCCTGGTTTGCATCGGGGGTGACGGCACGATGGCGGTGGCGGCCCGGCTGGCGGAGAAGGGGCTGACGATTATGGGCGTGCCGAAGACCATCGACAACGACCTGTACGGCACGGATGTCACGTTCGGCTTCGATACGGCCGTGACGACGGCGACCGAGGCCATCGACAAGGTTCACACTACGGCCAGCTCGCACCATCGCGTGATGATCGTGGAGGTGATGGGCCGATACGCCGGCTGGATTGCCCTGCATGCGGGCGTTGCCGGCGGCGCTGATGTCATCCTCATCCCGGAGATTCCTTACGACCTGTCGAAGGTGTGCGAGTACGTTATCGGCCGCTCGCGCCGGGGCAAGAGGTTCAGTATCATCGCCGTCGCCGAAGGCGCGCGGGCGAAGGACGGGCAAATGGTCGTCAGCCGGCGCATTGCGGGCAGTCCCGACCCGATCCGCCTGGGCGGTATCGGACACAAGCTGGCAAATGACATCGGGGCCCGAACGGGTCTGGAGTGCCGGGCCGTCATCCTCGGGCACGTTCAACGGGGCGGCACCCCCACACCGTACGACCGGACCCTCGCGACGAATTTCGGGCACACCGCCCTTGAGTTGCTGGTGAAGGGCCTGAAGAACCATCTCGTCGTTTTGAAGGACGGCCGATTCTCGAGCATCGGTCTCGGGCAAGTGGCCGGCCGGATCCGGACGGTCCCCAGAAATCACGCCCTGGTCAGAGCCGCCGTCGCCGTAGGCACAAGTTTCGGCGTGTGAACGGTCGTCGCGCCGCGCAATGCAGGCTGATACCGATTCCGATTGAGTTCTTCGTAGTACAGCACGAGCGCTGGGTGGCATCGTCAAGACCGAAGGTCTTGGCGATGGTTCCTGCGGATGCAGCAAGACCGTTGCCAGGCTGCGCTTGACGATGCCACCCGGACATACGAAATTCTCAATCGTAATCGGTATAGGAGGGTGTGTGAGAAGCTCATTCTCTGGGTGGCATGGACAAACTTGTTTGTCCATGTTTGCCAGGATTAGCTCTCTCTCACACCGGAAGAGACGCTCAAACGAGTTTGAGCGTGCCACCCGGCGATTCCCGGGATCGCGCGTGGTCAGGGCTTCTCACATACCCTCTGAGAGCCTGCCCTTGTGGACTTGCTGTCCGGCAGGACGGCAGTAGGAGCGAATGATGGTTCGCCCCTGCATCGTCGAAACCTCCACCCCGGATCATTCCCGTCCCCCCGGTTGGCAGGTCGCGGCCGCGGTTTGGGGTTGCGTACTCTATTTTGTTCAAAAGCCTCGGTTAAGGCGTCTCCCCGGTTGACCGATAGAGGTGTCATGGCAGGCGACAATCGGTAGGCGCGAACCATGATTCGCCCCTACGAGGTGGAGATTATGAGCAAGGAAATGGAACCGTTTCAATTCGACCTGACGGACGCCGAGAAACGGCTGTGCGATTGGGTCGCCCGGCAGGCGCGTGCGGGAGTGTTGCGCATCCGTTATGAGGACGTAAGAGCGGCGCTGGACGTTCCGGACGAGCAGCTCACGCGCATCCTGAGGGATATGCGGGAGCGCCGGGATGGCATCCACGAGATGGTGGAGTCACCTGTCGTGAACACGCGGACGCCGTACTTCGACGTTCCCCTGCGGGCACGCTGCATCTGGGATGATTACTGCCACGCGGAGAAGGAGACGACCAGTCCGCTCGCGGTGCAGAACGTCGCGCAGCAGTTCGCTGTCTCGTGTTGATGGGAATCGGCAGTAAAGGTCCGCCGGGTCCGCCGTGCGGGCGGGACCGGCCTCGGTCTGTCTGAATGAGAGGGTCACGATGAATTGCACCAAGCCAAAACCCAGTCTGCAGGACCAGCAGATCAATTGTTATCGACTCTGGATGAAACCGAAAGCGCCGCAGAGGAAGGTCGAGCGGCGCGGTCACGTCATGCTGGGACAATACCTGCTCAATATGAAGAAATAACCCTTATATACAACCGGCCGGGCAGGCGGTATATTGCGGAGGATGACAAGGAACAAGCCGGCATCCTGGTTTGGGTTCCCACGTGTGATATCTCGCGTTTGGGGTCTCTTTCACCCGCGACGATTGAGCGTCGCGCTGCTGACCATGGTATGCGTGCTCTTCCTCACCCACATTCCACAGGCGGCCTTGCCACGGGCCTTGCAGCATACTCTGTTCGACAAGTTTGAGCACTTTGCCGCCTACGGCGTCGTCGCGCTGCTGTTCGTTTTCTCATTGAGGAAGCCTCTGCGCTCAGGGCTGTTGCTCGGGGTCCTCCTGGCCCTCGCCCTGACCGGCGCCTTGGATGAGATAACGCAGCCTTTCGTCAACCGCCAGGCGAGCCTCGTGGATTACACGGCCGACCTGGCCGGCATTGCCTTTGCCTCTGTGTTCGCTTTGTTCCGAAGACCGCACAGAACTCACGTGGAACAGCCGCCTTCTTTTGCGCGGTCGCGCGCCCGGGACTGAGCGTATCTCTCAGACCGGGTGCCTGGCGAACCGGTGGGATTGGATCCTCGAAGCATCGGCGCGCAGGGCCGCCAGGCAGTGTGGGCACAATAACTGGCCGGAATCGATCTGCTCGAGCTGGGCAGCCGGGATGCCTGCTGACTCGCAGCATTCACAGTAGCCGGTCTCTTCGTATTGCGGATTGTGCGTTGCCGATTGCGGGTCTCCAGGAGCAACCTCCTGTGGTTGCCCTGACTCGTTTGGGCAGGCACAAGGGGGGGACTCCAAACGCGATACATCGCATCCGGGAACCCGGCCCGCCCCTACAACTCTCGCCCGCTCGTCCTCCGTCTTCTGCTGTCCTGCGGTTTGGACGATCCTGCGCAGCTCTGCCTCGGCCTCGGCTCTCGCGCGGGCTTCCGCCTCGGCCTTGGCCGTAGCGCGTTCGACGACCTCCGTGAAATGGCGTACTTTATCGAGGAACTGCGCTTTGAGTGCGGCGACCTTCTGGCTGCTCTCGGCCATCATTTGTCTCTGCGCCTGCTCCCTGATGGCCTGCTCCCACGTCTCCAACGCGATCTTCTCGGCCGTCTCGCGGTCGGAAACAGCGGCCTTGGCACCTTGGGGTCTCAAAGCCCGCGACCCGGCCTTGTTCTCTCCCGGCAGCTTCACGGACCACCACCAGCGGTCCCCTCGCAGGAACAGCTTGCCCGGCAGCGTCACTCTCAGCACTTGTCCTTCCATCATGGTTCCTCAGGTGCCCGACAGCAGGAAGTTCTGTCTTGGCGCCGGCTCCTCGATCTCCGTCTGCGGCGCCATCCGGCTTTCCTCCGGCGGCGTGTTCTTGTCCAGCCTGCAAAGGCCATCGAACATCGCGGAAAGGTCCTTCTGTATACCTCGTCTCGACGAACCGCGCCCCACAGGCTCGGAAAGGCACGTGGGCAGGGGCGAATAATCATCCGACCCTGCCCGGACCTCGGCCGCCAGCGCCCGGTATTCCATGGCGCCCCGGCATCGGGGAGCATACAGCAGAACCGGCTCTCCCGCGCTCGGCGCTTCACACAACCTGACGTTGCTATGGATGACTGTATTGAAGACCAGCGGCCCGAAGAGCTCTCGCATCTGTAGCTGGATCTGCTTGCTCAGGGTAGTTCTGTCCTCGACGAGCGTCAGGAGGATATTGAGGCGCCCCGCGGCGTCGGGATGAAAGCGCTCCCGGATCAGGCGGATACTCTCCATGACTCTTCTGAGCCCTTCCAGAGCGTAGTAGTGGGCCTGGACAGGCACGATGATATCACTGCTGGCGACCAGGGCGCCAATCGTCAATACTCCGAATGCAGGCGCGCAGTCGATTACACATACATCATATTGGGCCTGAACCAATCTCAACTGTCCGGCCACGACCAGGTGCCTGCCGGCGATTGGCGCCAATTCGACCTCCGCGCCGGCCAGAATGATGCTGGCCGGCGCCACCGACAGCAGGTCCATAGCTGTTTTGAGAATCACGTCGGCCAAAACCACGCGCGGATTGGTCAGCGCGTCGTAGATGGTCCGCTCCAGAGCGTCGGGGTCGTACCCCACACCGATGGTGGCGTGCGCCTGAGGATCGAGATCGACCAGAAGGACGCGCTTTCTCATTTCGGCCAATGCGGCGGCCAGATTGACGGCCGTGGTGGTCTTGCCGCAACCACCTTTCTGATTCACAACGGCAATTGTTCTCATGGCGTATAGACCCTCTCTTGCACCCTCCGTATCGGTCCTGCGGGGAATCACCTTTACCCGAGCGAGGAGACCGTTCTTCGGCTCGGGAGAGGCAGGCCCCCGATTCGCCGGGCTCGAAGAACATGCCCATCCTCCTCTTTATGAGTTTTCCGTCGATAAACGGTGGCGCTGATCGCTATCGCCTGGCGACGAACGAGCTGAGGACATACACCCCCACGATCAACGCCGACAGGCTCAGCAGCACGAGCCCGAACAAAATGGCGACGGTTAGCGGACGGTCCTGGATCAGCCCATTCCAAAACCACTGGCGCACGGACTGATCATGCGCCGGTACGTCGGTTCGGCGCACGCGTCCGCTCGTCCGGCCGCTGGTGTGGCCCGGGGGCGCGAGCCCGGCCCTCCGCCCCCTGCTCGTTGACACGTCTCGCGGCGGTCTTCGCCCGGTGTTTCTCGGACGTGCCATACTCGGAGCGGGAACTCTCATCGCCACCGCCGCGCGGTGCGGAAGCTTCATCTCTCGGCCGTCAATCGGTGTCCACGAACTGTCGGCAGGACTCATCACCAACGACTGTGCCAAGGCCCCCACGTCGGCAGCCTTCACCAGCCGATGCGGTCCCTCCCGGAACTCGCGCAGGGCGCCTTGTTGGAGCATGGCCTCAATTTCGCCTTCACTGACCTGGAGCCTCTCGGCTGCTTCTTTCAACGAGCAAAACATGCCAACCATCGGCGTCACTCCCGTCTGTATTTGTCTGACATACGGGGCCCGGCATCAGGGATTCCCTGATTTTTTTTCGGCGATTTGACTGCTTGACTGTAGAAGCGCGACACGATACACAACGGTTCAGAAAACGTCATAACGGGCCGGGACGGAAAGGCGGTGCCGCCATCCGACCTGTCTTCTTAGCATGATTGACTACACCGGGGCCGGAAACCGCCGGTATTCGCGGACCGTAATACGCGTGCACCGAAGTTGACAAGATTTCGTGGGGGTGTTAAAATTTGAATTTCAGGCTTGACGGCCTTCAGGTCCCCATCCTGTGGTTGGCCGCAGGGGGAAGGGGACCCAAACGCGATGTATCGCGGTTGGGAACCCAAGCGGCGCGACCGGGAGCGTTTCGGGGCAGGGTGAAAAATGGTAAGTGGACAGTGGCTACCCAAGGGTGCCACGCTTTGGACGGGGTAAAGGGATACCAAACGTGAGATGTCGCGTTGGGGAATCCAAGAGAGCCTGAAATGCCCGCGGGGGTGTGGGCTCCCGGACGCAAGGCATCGCGTTTGGGGTCCCTTTCAGGCATAGTTGGGCCAGAGTTTATGCTTTCTGTTCGTATCGATGGTCGCGAGGTGGAGACGACGCCGGTCTCGTTGGCGCAGATGGTGCTGGACGGCCGGGTGGACCGGTGCAGTCGAGCCAAGACCTCCGGGGGCGAATCGGAGCAGTCGCTCGAGCAGTCCCTCGGCTCCTCCTATTGTGAAACGCTGACCTCCGAGCTTCTGCAGCGTCTGCGGGCCATGTACTCGCTGGAGCCTGCGGTCGATATGCAGGAGCTTCGCGTCCGCGTCGAGGACCTGTGCCAGTGGCACTGGGCCAGTCCTCATATTGCGGCCCGGTTCTTTTGGGCGGCGGCGTGGCTCAACGAGTTGATGGACCGCCTCGAGAGCGCGGCGGCCTTCTACGACGCCTGTCTCCAGGTATCCTCCAGTGAAAGCCACCTGCGTCTGCTGGCCTACAACAACCGCGGCGTGTTGCGCATCCGTCTGGGCAGACTCGAAGGTGTACAGGACCTGGCGCGGGCGGCGATTCCTGCTGGCGGATTGCGGACGGCAGATTGCGGATTGAAGGGGACCTTTGATGCTCGTCCGCAATCGGCCGGACTGCCGGCCGCCTGTTTCAACCTTCTGAACCTCGTCAACGTCTCTCTGGGTATGGAGAATCTGACGCGGGCGGTCGATGAGGAATTGGCGGATTTCTTTCTGCATTTGCCTGTGGAGGTCCGATCACAATGGCTGGGACCTGAATCAGGAGAGGAGACTGACCAGCCGACGGGAGCACAACTGGGCCGGTCCGGCGGTTCCGAGGAAGGTTTGCTGATCCTGCGGGATCCGACCTTCAGGCGGCTGAACGCGTTGACGACACATCTGGCCGCTCAGGCACGCAGATGGATCGCGGACTGCGAATTGCGGAGCACGGATTCCGGGCGCGCCGCCAGTCCGCTTGTGGCACCGGAGCGTGTCCCAGCCGGGCAATCCGCGGGTCGCGGCTCACCGTCGTTCCTGTCCCTGTGGGAATGCCGCTGCGACGGCGATGGCTCCCGAGCTTTCGGTGTGAGTCGCGGCGCCAGTCCCCCCGTCCTGGCGCGGTACGCCGGACAACCCGTAATCACCGGTCCGCGATCAACCGGTTACGCGGAGGCCGTGAGTCTACTTCTCAGCGAAGACGTACCTTCCTCTTTACTGAGGCTGGAAAGCCCCTTGAGCCGAATGGAGCAGGCCGCGCAGGAAGAGCTGGCGGATATCGAAGGTCGTTTGACTCTGGAGCACCACGAGTTGATCCGGTCGCGCCTGCAAGCCCAGCACCGGCTCTTGTCGGCGCTCAACTACGGCGGACGCCTCGCCGGCTTGCTTGCGCGCGTGGACGCCCAACTCGAGCGAATCGCGCAAATCGAGGCGCAGGAGGAGCATCTCGAGTACCAGAGGGCCTGCGCCAGGCTCAGTTCGGACGTGGAACAGTTCTGCCGGATTACCGATCTGTGTCAGGCCGAGAAAGAACTTGAAGACCTTGGTCGCAGGCTGCAGCGATTGACGATCCAGCCCTCTGCCGAGACGGGCCGGGCCGCCGGCGGCCTGCTCGAGGAACTTGATGCGCGGGTCGCGCGGCACATGGGCCGGCTCAGGCGATTGGAGATCAGGAGGAGGATTCGCGTCCCGTTGCGGCAGATGCGCCGGAACTGGCCGACGGATTGGACGACGCCCGTTCCGGAATCGATGTATCGCATTCTCGCCCAGTGCCATTTGAATGACCCCGACGGCACCATCGAGGATTGGTCGCAACTCAAGGACCAGCTCGATGCGCATCAGGGGCGGTACCATCTGCGCACGGCTCTGGCCGCTTTGCAGGCCAACGGCGTCACCTGGGATCGGATACAAGAGGATATAGCCCGCGCGCTGGGCCTCAAACCGGACCTGTGGCTGATGGCGGCGCCGTTGTTCGGGCTATCCTGCTCGCAGCAGCGAACCGACACGGATGAAGACGCGGCGAACACTCAGGCCGCCCTGTGGGCAGCCGCAGGTCGTCTGTTCAGCGCAATGCCGCAAGCTCTGGACGCCTCGAAGAAGGACCGGGCGAGTGGTCCTATTCAGCAGGCGGGTCACTTGCTGGAGCACGCCTTCCGGCAGACGGCCACAGATTCGAGGAGAACCCTGCGACTCTGGCAGTGCGTCGAGGCCACGCTGTCACCTGTCCTGGCGCGAGGCGGCATTGAGGCGATTGCGGAGGTCAGGGCCCTTGCCGAGAGATGCCTCGACCACTGGCCCGTGGCACAGGCCTCGATCCCGGGACCGGCCGACCCGCGCAATCCGGTGAATCTGTTCCTGGAGTCGTGTGAGAAGGCCCGCGGCCTGGTGGAGGCCGAGCAGCTTCTCAATGCCCGACCGCCCCGGCTCGAGGAGGCAAGAAGGCGTTATGCGGAGGTCATCGGCTCAGGTCTCGACACTCGCGACCAACTCAGACGGGTAGTGACGGGGTTATATCTGGCCGAGTTCCGCCAGCAGGATGCGCCGCAGATGCAGAGACAGATGCTGTCCCGTCTGGAGGCCTGGGTGGAGGCGGTGGCGGACGAGGCAAGGCAGCGCCTCGGCGCGCGGGACGTTGTTTGCGAGATCGAGCGGTCGAGAGCCGCTTTGTCTGCGGGGCAGTCCGTGCCGGTCGCGGGCGGTGCGCCGCCGGGTGGTTCGGCCCGGGACGGAGTCGAGCGCGCGTCCGCCGGGGGCGGTTGTGACGATACGAGGGATGGGCCCGAGACGGACCATCACAATTCGCAAGAGGAACCAGAACAGCCCGGACAGTGAGGCTTGTCTTGTGGAGTCCGGGTCTTGCGCAGGATAATATGTACCGGCTACTGATAAGTACGATATCGTTGATCGGGGCGCTGGGGCTGGCTCAAGCAGCCGGCGCGCAGGGCCGTGAGCCTGTCTCCGGGCAACCAGAGCCGTCCTATGTCATTATTGCCGTTGACGTCTCGGGGAGCATGGAGGACGCCGATGCTCCTGCCGCGGACTCGGCCGGAAGACGGCAGACCCTTCGCGACGAAGGCCAACTGGTCTTTCTGCAACTGCTGCCTTTCCTTCGCTCTGATCTTTACGTCGGTGTGGCTCATTTCTCGGACCGGGTGAGGTACGCGCTGCCGAGCCGGGAGACGGGGCCGTTGCTGCCGTGGGGGCAGACCTATCTGAATGAGTCGGCGTGCCGCAACCTTGTGCGGCCGGTCGAGTTCCGAGCGAGCTTTCGCAGCGATGTGGCCGAGAGCATGAGCTGGGCCGCCGACCGTATTCGGGCCGCACGCCGACAATACGGGCCGGGCCCCGGCAAGCTCATTATCCTCAGCAATATTGAGGCATACGGCAACGCGCGAGAATTGAGTCGCGGCAGCGGCCCGATTCTGGACATGGCCAAGCGTTTGGCGCAACAGCAGATTCAGGTGTATCCGGTCCTTGTGAACAGCGCCCTGCTGCGTTCCGGTGAAGGGCAGATACGGCTATCCGGCAAAGACCTCGCCGCCCAGGACCTGATGCATTCGGCCGCCTCGATGACGGGTGGCAAGAGCTATCGGCTCACGCGCGCGAACGGCTTCGCGGATATTCTGATGGATGTCTTCGGGCTGGGAACGCAGGTTCCCGGTGAGCTGGTCGTCAGTCCGTACGACTGGGCCATCGTGACGGTGGGAACCCCGCTGGAATCGGTGACCGTCGAGCCGCCGCACGGGGCTGAGGGAGCCGGACCCCGCGTGCTGGCGTCGAACGGCGGACTGGAGACCGCCACCGGGATTCGCGCCAACGTCATCTCCTCGCCCTGGCATCGGACCGTGGTGCTGCGCCGGCCCGAGACCGCGAATCTGGTCAACCGTTCCTGGCAGGGGCGCTGGAAGCTCGCTCTCTCGGGCGACCCGTCGCAGGCTTCGGTGCGCATCTACCGAGTACCTGATTTTCTGGTACGGCTGGAGGCGGCGCCGGAGTTGCCCTGGTGGCGACACGAGCGGGTACAGTTGCAGGCCCGTCTGCTCGACCGGCACAAGAAGACCGCGGACCTGCAAGGCCCCGAGTCGCCGGTAAGCGGGCGGGATTTGTCGATTCGCATCAAAGGGACGTCGGCGGACGAGACCGGTTCGTTCGTCCTGGACAAGGGTCAATGGACCGAGCCCGGGCGACTCTATGAAACCGAGCCTTTCACCATCGGTACGGCGGGGCTGTATAAGCTCACCGGTGAACTCCGGGATTCGATCGATATGAATCAGGTCAACATCCCCGTGCTGTACTTCACGAGCGACGTGTACGCACATTCGGAATGCGTGGGCCTGGAGATTGTCGATGCCGCGACCGATCAATCACTTCGGGAAGTACCCCCGGCGGCCGGGCAAGTCCGCATCGATTCGCAAGGCGGGCAGCAGGTGTATTTCCGCATGTCCGGCAAAGGCGAGTTCGATGTCGAGTTGTTGTCGGGTGTGCTGCATCTCGAACCGCTCACGCGGGCCGACTGGTCCCTGAACAAGGATGAAGCAGGCAAACTGGTCTCCGGCCGTGTCGACCTCGTCGAGCGCGATGAGTCGCTCAGGGGCTGGGCCGAAGCGGACGTACGAACGTTTGCCGGCGTTCGACACATTCAACTGCCGAGATTCGAGATGGTCTATGTGCCGGCCCCGCTGCGCGTCGAATGCACCTTCACGGATCCCCGCGCGGCGCTCTGGGTGGGCGAGTTCCACCGGCAACATCTGAACATCTCCGCGTTTCCGGTGTTCGACCGGTTCCGGGATGAGACCTTGCGTCTGTTCCCCGAGAATCTCCCCGAGGCGCGGATCCGAGCCGTCGATATGCGTTCCGGCACGATGCAGATGATGGGCCCGGACAGCCGGCTGCTGGAGGGACCGCAACCGGGCGGCTACGAGGGGCGGACCCTCACCGCCACCTACTTCGTCGAGTCCAGCGTTCCCATACCGCCGGCGGACAGGTGCGAGATCGACGTCAGCGCCGCTATGGCCGACCTCCGGGGCGCTGCGAAGACCTACGCGGTCGTCGATCCGGCGGCAGAGGGACTCTTCAAATGGACGGTTCAGCAGGGACAATTTGCCCGGCAGCGGGGGCCGATTCCAGACACGTTGTTTTGTGGCGAGCCCGTCCGGTTCCGGGCCGAGTGGCGCGCCGACCAGAATGTCTCGGCGGTCCGCTTCGAGATCCCGCAGCCGGCGCCGGCCGAATCCATCTCTGTGGACCTGCCGCTGACTCCGGGGACGAACCAGGTGCAGGTCGAACAGGTCGTGCCCGGCTTGAGTCCCGGGGCGACCCTGCCGCTTTATGTGCATGTGATCATGCAGCCCGCCGGTGCCGATCACGCTTTGCGGCTCAAGCTCAAGGGCGGCCAGTTCCGCGCGGAGGATCGCAGGGTGGTCCTGGAGGACCTGATGGTGGGGGACGGCGCCCCGACGGATATCGCGGGCTACGCGTGGGAACCGGTCGAGGTGCCGCTGCGGGCGGTATTCAGCGGCTACGCTGCGGGCGACCCCCGGCACAGTGCGGTGGTCGAGCAGTTCAAGAAATCGTGTGCCATCACCGTGACCCCCGGAACCGGCGACGCGCAAAACATCACCGGCACAGTCGAATGGTCATCCGTCACGGCCGACAGCTCGAGCGGGACGTGCGAGCTGAAAGGTCATGCCGTTTACATGCCCGCCATTGCGGGCCGTGCCATCGTGGAGCTGACGGTTGATACAGCGGCGTCGCGGACGACGGCCGGCTCATCCGTCCAGCGCGCGTATGCCCACGTCCTGGCGCGCGAGCCGCGCCTGACGGTTGCCGTCCACCGGCTCACGCCCGGCGGCGAAGAGCCCGTGTTCGATTCGCGCCGATGGGTCCGGGGGGACGGCGGTATATCCGCTTTGACGACCCGGCTCTCCACCCGCCTGCGGATCGACGTCTCCAGCGTCGATCAGGCTGCCGCCGGACGGTCGAGCTCGTGGGGGGCCTCGATCCGGCTCCTGCGGCGCCCGGCCCCAAATGCGGAGTGGGTGCCTGCGTACCGCGACTCCGGCGAACTGGCCGCCAGCGGCTCGTTCACGCGCGAGGCCCAGGCTACCGAGAACGGCGAGTATGCCCTCGAGGTGGTGGGGCATGACCTGCAATCCGGCCGGCGCGCCTTGTACTTTCTGACGCCGGTGCTGACCTCCATCCAGCAACATGAAGTGAAACCTGCCACCGCTCCTCCGGCGTGGCTGACTTCACGGGTCCGACAGTGGCCTTTCGAGTACCTTGTGACGCTCTATCAGGATAGCGTCGAAGGGTCCCCTGGACCTGGTCTCGCGTCGGGGGTCCTCGATCTGGGCCGGCAGCAGTCGGTGGCCTTTCAGTTCCAGTTGCCGGGACAGCCCGATACCTGGCTGGACGGCGCGACGTTGCCGGTCAAGACCCAAGCGGCGGACGCCCGGCAGTTGTCGGCTCGGGCGCCCCGGTTCCTGCCCGCGGTCGATACGCTCAAGGACGGGAAACTCCAACTCAGGCTGTGCTCGCAAGGTCTGGAGTTTCTGCGGTGGGAGTATCCGAGTGTTCGTGTTATCCCGCCGGTGCTGGAAGGGCTGGTGCTCAGCGACAGGAGCAGCGGCGGGTCCTTTGCACTGGATCGCGGGGAGTTGGCCTCCGACGGCGCCACCGATCTGTGGGTCCGGCCGGCGTTTCGAGCCGCGCCTGAGCTGGAGGGCCGGTGGACTCCGGCCGAGACGACGGTCTACCTGTGGCGCGACCGCGCCGGTGGCCCGGCGGGCCGCCCGGCGGATGTCCGTGTCCTGGAGCAGTTGCGGGAGCGCGGAACGGCGACACAGGACCGGACGAGCCTGCGGGCCTTCCAGATCGAGGCCGGCGCGACGGACAAAGCCGTCCGGATTCTGCCGCGGCGGGCACGCTGGAGCTTCTGGGGCTGGCCGAGGTTTGGCAAGCAGGAACGATATTTCCTTGTCGCCTCCGTGGCTTACCGGCCCAAAGAGACCTTCGAATTTTCCCCCGACCGGTCCGAGACCGTGCCGGCAGACCGGACCATCGCCGAATGGAGCGATATTTACGCGGTGAACCTCAACCGGCCCGGTGTCGTTCCGTTGTGCTGGTGGCCTCTGGCGGCGGTGCTGCTCATGGCAGTCGTCACGGCGCCGCTGAGGCTGTTCGTGCCGAAGCCGAGCAAGCTCGCTCTCGACATGCGGCTGGAGGAGAATATTGCCATCATTGAGCCGGTCAGGCTCGATAACCCGGTGCTGCTCGATCTGCATGAGACGTCTCTGGCCAGAGAGATGCAGTTGTACACGCAGTACCTGTTCAGCGAGTGGGACATCATGGGGCGGGACCTGGCGCAACGAGCGGGCTTCAAGGCCGGCTCCGCCCTGGGCGCGGCGCTGGGCACTTTCGTCCGCTCTTTGGCTTTCGTCGCGGGTCCGGTCCGTGTGCTTCTGCGGCGTGCCTTCTACGCCCGGCGCTGGGCGTGGGCGGCCATCATACCGAGGGTCAGAGGCGACGCCCGGCGCGTACGCACCGGATTGGTGTGCGTGTGGACCAGCTTCGGCGCCCGGCGCGGACGCGCCTGGTCCAGCCAGAGTGGCCCGATCGAGCTGCCGGGGGAAGGACGGACGGGATTCATCAGTCTGGATCTCCCCTATCAGATGGATGGCGTGGACAGAACCATGCGCGTGACGGTCAGAGTCAGAAGAATGGCGTCCGGGCCCATGGAGACGACCGCTCCAGGCTGGCAGGAAGCCGGCTCCGAATTCAGTTCGTAGAGACCGCGATGCCGAATCGAGAGAGATCAAGTAGAGGAAGGTAGCGATGCGACTCAGTAATAATCCAATCGTCGTACGACCCACGCTGGTTGTGGGCCTCGGTGGTACGGGTGTGCTCGTGTGTCAGTGGGCGGAACATTACGTCCGCGAGCTGTTCGGGCACGTCCCATCATTCATCCGTTTCCTGAAGCTCGATACCGATGCCGCGGATGATGGCGGGCCGCCGGAGGGAATCATGTCCGACTTCATCAACCTGTTCCATTTCCTGGACGTCGGTGAGGTCGTGCGGGACAACGTCAGCTATCCGGAATTCCACCCCCATCTCGACTGGATCCGGGGCTTTCGGGAGGACGCCACGTTTGCCGACTATGGCTGCCAGGGCATTCCGCGGCTCGGGCGCCTCGTCTTCTTCGAGCTGCGCGAGACGGTGATTCACGAGGCGGTCGCGACCCGTTTCAGCAGCCTGCGAACGAGCACGCAGCAGCTCATGGAGGAGCAGTCGGACCAGTACGTCCTGGCCTCGGACGGCGCGCCGGCCGTGCACGTCGCCAGCAGCGTTTGTGGCGGGACGGGGGCGGGCATGCTCATCGACATGGCCTATAACCTGCGCTGGTGGTCGCGCGAATCGTTCCCCAAGCCCGCCGAGGTCATCGGTCATTTGCTGCTGCCGGACGCGTTCCGGGTCGATCCGATGCTTCGGCCGAAACTCGAAGCCACCGCCTGCGCCACACTGGACCAGATTGACTTTCTCAGCGACGAGCGCCGGCCGGACATTCGCGTGAGGTATCGCAGCGACCGCAGCGGCGAAGACTGCTTCCGACGGGATACGGGGCCCTTCAATTTCCTGTACCTGCTCAACGGCCAGGTCGATATGGGCAGCGGTGACCGCAAGCACCTGGTCCGAATGATCGCCCGCGCGATCCGGGCCATGGCGCTGGAGCCGGTGGGGCAGCAGGTTCGGTCGGATGCGAATAACAAGCTGGCGGAAATCCTGCCGCAGAGAGACCCCATCAACAACCATCGGCAGTGCTTCTCGAGCTATGGGTTCTGGTGCGGCACGCCCGGGCAAAAGCGCGCCAACGTCGAGTCCAGAATCCTGACCGAGCTGGAGGGCTTGGGTTCCGACCGCGACCGGGCCCGCTCGGACTACCGCCAGGAGGTGCAACAGAGAATCGCGATGATTCTCGGCGCCGCCCCGGGCGTCAGCGAGTTCATCCAGCCGGTGCTGCCTTTCCGGTGGGAACCGCCCGGTCGGGGGACTTCACAGGAGGTCGTTTCGAGTGTCGTGCAGAACGTCCGCCGGTACCTGGAGAACTCCCTCATCCCGGCAGCCCGCAAAGAGAGTGAGAGGGTCCTCGCGCCGGGCAAGCCCATTGTGGGCATGCTGGAAGCGGCCGACGAGATGATCGAGAGGGACTTCTTCAATGCCGAGCAACTGCGGCCGATGAGCCAGGTTGGCGGATGCCTCGATGCCTGGGTCGAGGGCCTGGAAATCACGCTCAGCCACAGNNGCCACAAGCAGACTTCGTCGGCCCCGAAGGTCAACGCCGTCATCACCGATATTCTCGCGAACATCAAGCAGGGGTTGGACAGCCTGCAACTGAGGGTCTCGCCTCTGTCCTGGACCGGCAGCGACGTGGCGCCACTCGTGGCCGAGACCATGGACACCCGCTGGTCCTCGCTGGCGGAGGCGTTGTTGCACGAGGACACCGTCGCGTCGATTCGGGCGACCCTGCGGGTCTTCGGCCTCAGAAAACAGTCGCTCGAGGCGATCATGGCCCTGTCCTGGCAGCGCAAGATCGCCGGGGAACGGGTCCAGCGCACCGACGGCGAGACTCGCCTGGCGGACTTCTTCTCGACGCCTCTGTGCGCGTCGCTGGAATCGATCGAGGCCTTGAACGCCGTGGCGAACCGGGACTTCCGTCAGAGTCTGATCAAGCCGGTCCTGTTCGACACAATCCTGTCGGTCCGGGAGGTCAAGCCGGACCTGGCCGATGTCAGGGCCGTGGAGGACCGGCTGGCGGCCAGTCTCGGCAAACTGTCGAACGACATGAAGCGGTTCCTGCGGGACATGGAGAACCACGGCTGGCGGATTTTCAAGAACGGGCTGACCGACTCCCAGGCCATTAACGACCATCCCTATTACCGGAGCATCTGCGAGATCTGGCGGCTGGCCGATCCGAAAATCGACCTGGACAAAACGAGAAAGTACGGGGCCCCTCTGGATGTCTCGGTGGTGCAGCAGGTGGCCAACGCCTGTGTGCCGCAACTGCTGACGCATAACTGTGAGGTCAGCCTGCGCGAGGCGAGCGTCGTTGAAGACTACCGGCATCTGACCGGCGAGTGGGTTCAATTGCTGCGCCTGCGCTACGGGTTCTGCCTCGAAGCCATCACCCGGTACAGCAAGTACGTCGCGGCCACGGACGAATACGTCCGACGCATGGGTTTCGAGTATGCGGACCTGTGGCTGGACAAGAACTGGTACATCTCGTTCCGGAGCGCGCTGACGGAATGGAAAAATCGGGTCGGAGTGAACAAGGACATGATGGAGAGGCAGACGTACGAGGCCAATGCGGCCCTGGTGGGCTCGCTCCGCAGGTTGCTGGAAGCCATGAGCGAGCGGCTGCGCAACCAGATGCGGTCCTTGAAGGACCCGGAAGTGAGCATTCGCATGGCCGAGATGCACGGCGGGGCGGACTCCCGGATCAGTCTGATGCTGCACGATCTGCCGCTGGCCAATCCGGACGCGGTATATCAGGGGGTGAGCCGTTGCATGGCTCTGGCGGATGGTCTGATTCAGAACATGAGTCAGTGTGCCACGACCCTGTCCGGCAGTGAGCTGCGGACCGTCAGTGACGTGCTCGAGAAGTGTCGCGGCGATCTGCAGCGGTTCCGTGAGGACTTGGCCGTAAGAAACGGGATGAAATCATGAAGGGCCGCTGAACTAAGGCTGGTGAGAACTCGTGAGAGAAAGTGACGGCCCAACCAAAGCGATGGTTTCGCTGCCCATCCTGTTTGTCGGCGTCGGTCCGTGCGCCGAGAAGACCCTGGCGAAGTTCTCGGAGACGGTCAGATCGCTGAGCCTCCCGGTCCAGGGACCTTTCGGCCTCTTGCTCCTGGACCCCCTCAGCAAAGAGCTGTTCACCTGGGATTGGCCCCAGATCACGGATTTCGAGATTCCCGAATCCCGCGCGCTTCGCGAGAGATCGGAGTCCGTGGGCAACAATGACACTCGCCTTCAGGCATCAGTGTCGTCCCTGGTGCGCCGGTTGCGCTCGGTCGAGCCGGCGGCCGACTCGACCTCTCCCGGGCGGATCCGGATGAACTCCTACGCGACGATCGATTTGTCCGCCGCCGAGGCGGTGGTGTCCGCGCTGCGAGTGGCCCGGGCGCTGCGCCAGGCGGACCCGGCACATGACATGACAATTCTGGGTCTGACGGCCCGGACCGCCGTTACCGATGCCGCGTGTGACGGTGAATGGTTCGAAGCCTGGAAGGAGCTTCTGGCCCGGCTTCAGGAGCAGCCCTTCGCGCAGAGGGTTTATCTGCTCGACGGCTGCGACTCGGACAAGACCTGGTTCGAGAGGCCTGAGCAACTGCATCATCTCGGCGCGGAGTTTCTTCTGCACCACGGGTTCACGTGCCGGGGCCTGCTGCGGCAGAATGAGCGGGCGCTGACCGGTCCGGGGGAGAGCCTCCTGAACGTCTGCGGGTCGTTCGGCTGTCGCACGATTCGGGCGAATCTGCCCGCGGTGGCGGAGCGGATTGCCGAGAGGCTGGCCCGGGAGAACCTCTTGGATTTGTACCATCGGACCGTGCCCGGGGGTTGGCTGGAGAGCGTTGAGGAGCAGGCCCAGTCGCTGGTCGAACGGATTGCCGTGATTTGCGAAAAAGCGGGTTCCGCCAGTTCCGGCATGCCGGGCGCGCGCCGGGGCCGCCCGGGCGGGAGTCTGGTCGCGGACGCGGAGTTGTCGGAAGCCGTCGCCAAGACCGTCAAGTACATTTGTTCGCGCGAGCCGCTCGTGAGTCTTTGTCATTTCTTCCGATGCCTTCAGCCACGGTTCGGCAGGTTGCTGACAAGACAGCGTCTCTGGGAACGAGCGCGGACCAGACGGCTTGTAGTGGAGGCTTTTCGCCGGCAGTATGACAGCACCTACGCGCCGATGAGGGTCTGGCTGTCCGGGCCCGAGACACGATGGGAGGATCGTTTCACGCCCGTGCAGGAGGAGCCTTCCCAGGTCGCGGTCAGTCGGCCCGCCAGCCTGAAGAGCTATCTTGCCGGGTGTGCCTTCTTTGCGCTGGGTCTGGCGTGCATCGGGACGGGACTGTTCTGGCGCGACAGATTCTTCGTGATTGGCGGCGGCCTGGTATCGCTGGCCTCGTCAGTCCTCATGGCTTTGCCGACGGGATGGGTCCGACGCCCCCGCAACAGGATTCATGAGGGGCAGGAGGTGACTCTCTCGGTTCCATTGGTTCGTTATCGCCGGCGCGCGTCCGGAGGGATGCTGTTGATCGCCGGCTTGCTGATTGCCGTGGGCCTGTCCGGCGTCATATGGACGCTATGGCCCGATGTGTGGACGTCCGTGACGGCGATTTGGGCGGTCCTATTGGCCGTGACTGCCGGCATTGGCGTGGCGTTCATTGTCGAATGCCCGACCGAATCGCAAAAAGACCAGGCAAACGCCGAGGAGGCTCCCGGCCATGCGAATCCTCCCGTGTGGCGCTATCGGGCCGCGGGACTGGTGTGCCTGGCATTGGCCTGGGCGACGCTCTGGCTGGGCGCTCCGACGCAGACCGCGGTACATACGATCGTCCAGTGGATCATCCATCTCACCGGTCTGCTGCTCATTGGAATCGGTGCCGTCCTGGCCTCGTTTCCACGGGTGGGCCGCACCTATCTGGTCGACCACACGCCCAGGATACCACAGCCGCTCGCCGGCGGTATTGGCCATCAGCCCGGTGAAAACGAGTTGAGCCGCCGAGTCGCGGCCATGGCGTCGTGGGTCGGCCGTGTGGCATTGGAGCCCGACCGCCATTCGCCACGGCCCGGCGTGACGGACATGCTGCGGGACCGCGAAACGATGTTCGATTTTCTCGCGGCAGATTGGGACAGCCAACTGGCCGAGGCTGTTCGAAACGAGTTGAAAGCCCGCTCGGACAAGACTTTGAAGGCCCTGGCCCTGCAGCCGGTCCTGTGGGCCAACTGCGTCACGAAGGAGTTTCAGGACCCGCACACGGGATGTCCGGATCTGCCCTCACTGTTCGCCCTGCAGGCCGTCAATGCCTGGATCGAATCGCACACGCTGACCGAATTGCTCTCCTTTCTCAAGATCGATATTGCCCGCTTCGAGCGTCTTACCGGTCGTCTCGCCGCGCCGCATTGGCCGGCCCCGCGTACCGAGCCCGATGTGAACGCGAACATCCTGGTGGTGAGCAAGCCGTTATGGGAGGTGTTGGCCCCGCTGACTCAGGTCGGCGGTACCCCGCCGCTGGTGCCGCTTGACTGGGATACCCAGGGAGACACGATTCTGGCCTTGCGTGCGGTGCAGGGACTGGCACAGGGCTGGCGCGGGTTTCCCGGTATGCCGGGACAACTGCAGAATGGCGCTACCAGGAGCAATGAAAGCAGAGGACCTAAATGACCCAAAGGACATAAGATCCATAACCCCGATCTCGAAGTCCTCTTCGTCTTTGCCCTCCTTTTCGAGAGGTCCCCGTGGCCGCGGCAGATTCATCGCCCTGACCCCGCGTTGCTCTCATTGACCCTCACGACGCTTCCATCTTGCCTTCCTCCCGAGTCTGGATGATAATCGGGTCGTCCTTAACATCACAGAAAGCTGAGCTGGTAAATGGCGGCACTTGAGGTAAGATCGCTGACGAAATGGTATGGCAGGACGCGGGGGGTCGATGACGTGACGTTCGCCGTCGAGCGGGGCGAGATTTTCGGATACCTTGGGCCGAACGGCTCGGGCAAGACCACGACGATTCGCTGCATCATGGGTCTGCTGCGCCCCAACGGCGGCGAGGTCCTCGTCCTGGGGGAACGAGTCCGGCACGGTCGGGCCACCCAGCACGCGCGGATCGGTTATCTCCCCGGCGAGTTTCGAGTCTGGGGGCGCAGCCGCGCGCGACGTTCTTTGAGCGTCCTGGCCGCATTGGGCGGCGGCGACGGTGCGAAGGCCCGGCGCGAGGAACTGGCACGGAGGCTGGAGCTGAATCCCAATCGTCCCTTCGGCGACCTGTCCAAGGGCAATCGACAAAAGGTCGCCGTGATCTGCGCCTTTCAACATGAGCCGGAGGTCTTGATCCTCGACGAGCCCACCGCCGGCCTGGACCCACTCATGCGACAGGTCGTCCTGGACCTGATTCGCGGGGCCGCAGGGGCCGGGGCGGCGGTCCTGCTGTCGTCCCACGACTTGAGCGAGGTGTCGGCCGTGTGTGGCCGGGCGGGCATCCTGCGTGAGGGTCGCCTTGTTGAGGTGGCGCCCATTTCCCGCATCGTGCAGCAGGGCGAGCATCGGCTGAAGGTCTGGTTTGCCGATGGGACGTTGCTTGCGGATGTGCCTCGGGATGGGCTGCCCGGCGTGCGCGTGATCGAACGGCAGCCCGGAATGCTCCACGTGGCCTATCAGGGCGCCTCGGATGCCGTCCTGAAATGGGTCGCCCGGTTCCCCGTGGATCGCATCGCCACGCCGCAAACGTCCCTGGAGGAAGCCTTCATGCAGTACTACCGGCAGCCCCGTTCCCCGCAAGGAACGGCCGAGGTGGTTGAAGAGGGCTCTGCTCATGAGTAGGCCCTCACGTCCCCCTTTTCCGTTCGTGCTGCTGCGTTTCTGGCTCGTGCGCATCCTGCCGGCCTGGTGCGGGATTGCCCTGGTGGTGTTCTGGATGCAGATCGCGGTCAGCGCCATCGTTCACGACAACGCGAACGTCCGAACCTTCCTGGCGTTCCTCAATATTCTTCCTTCGATCGTGAAGACCGCCATCGGGGGCGAGATGCTGCAGTCCGGGAGCATGCCGGCGCTGCTGACCATCGGCTATCAGCATCCGTTCGTCATGTTTCTGCTGATGCTCTTTGCCGTCGGCGTGCCCACGGGCCTGCTCACGGGCGAGGTGCAGCGGGGAACCATGGAGCTGATTCTCAGTCGCCCCGTCACGAAGACGCAGGTGTACCTTTGCGCGTGCGTTCTGACGCTGGCCGGCATGTTCGCCCTGGTCTTCGTCATGTACATCGGCACGGCGGCCGCCGTGAACGTGTACGAGTTCAACGAACCGATTCCGCTCGACCGGTTCCTGCGCATCGCCGTCAATGCGGGGCTGCTGGCCAGCACCTTCGGCGCGTTCGCCCTGCTTTGCGCCGCGTCTTTCTCGCGGTTCTATTCGGCCGTGGGGATCGCGGTCGCCTTCCTCTCGCTCAATTACTTCGTGGCCATCATCGCTGAGTGGTGGCCGCGGATGGGATCCCTCCGATATGCGACGCTCTTCTATTTCGTCTATTACTCGGACATCTGGCACGGCTGGCCTCTGGACCACATGGCCTGGCTGGCGGCGATCCTCCTGGTCACGGCCATCCTCGGTGGCATCATCTGGCACCGCCGCGACCTGCCCTTGTGAGTTCGAACCGTGAGCGTCCGATAAGCGGCAAGGTGTGAATCTCGGATTTTGTATGAAATTATCTTGCTTTCTTCCGCGCGGCCGCCACAATAGCGACACAGGGCTTGGAGCCCGCACGGTTCGTCGGCAGACTTGCGAAGGCTGCCGCAGTAATAACACCCTCCGGGCGAAGACCATCCGGAGAATGGACTATACGGATTCGAGGGTGACCACATGATGCTGCCAGAGAGAAAACCATCGGGTAGGGAGAAGGATCAGGCGGCCGTCGAGCGTTTGGCTCAGCTCCGCGTGAAGCTGCACGCCGAGGACGTTTCCGCGGCCCGCAAGGCGGCGTTCAACCTGTCGTGGATGCAGGAGGACGGGCTGGACATCCTTGTGGAGGCGTTGTTCGGCGGCTTTCCGCGCGTGACCAAGCAGGCGGCGGCCTACGGCCTGAGGAGCATGAACGGCCGCATGCGCAAGATGGCCGAGGAGGTCCTCACCAAGGGGCTCACGCATGCCAATCGCATCACCAAAGACGCCTGCACCAAGTCGCTGCAGTTGATGAAAGAAGGCCCCGCGAAGAAGAAAGCCGGCTTCCAGCGAAGGCCTCAGAAACCCCGCCGACCGGGAATCCGCGAATTCCGCGACCGCGGTCCGAGGAGAAGTCAGTTTTCACCGAGGAACGCGCCCCCCTCAGGGAACCGCTGAAGTCTCGCCGGTCACCTGTTGGACCTCTGCTCTCTGTGCGCGTGCTCCGACTGAAGGAGAATCGCACGGAATGGCTTTCCGCCCAGTCTGATTGAGAATGGACCTCCAGGAAAAGATTCGGACCGAGTTGGAGCGCATCGAGCGGGAGAAAGAGGTCTGTATCGTCTACGCCTGTGAGTCGGGCAGCCGGGCGTGGGGGTTCGAATCGCAGGACAGCGACTACGACGTTCGTTTCATCTACCTTCACCCCACGGAGTGGTACCTGCGCGTGCTGAGCGGCCCGAGTGTGATCGAGCGGCCGGCGGACGCGGTGCTCGACATCTCCGGGTGGGACCTGAAGAAGGCGTTGCAGTTGCTGCGGAAGTCGAACCCGCCGTTGCTGGAGTGGCTTCAGTCGCCGATGGTCTACCGCGAGCACGGCAGCGTAGTGCAGCGCCTCCGGGACCTGATGCCGCAGTACTACCAGCCTGCGTCATGTCACTACCATTACCTTCACATGGCGCAGGGGAACTATCGCGAATTCCTGCAGGGGGACATGGTGTGGCTGAAGAAATACCTGTACGTGTTGCGGCCGGTCCTCGCCTGTCTGTGGATTGAAAGAGGCTACGGAGTCGTCCCCATCGAGTTTCATCGACTGGTCGAGCGCGTGGTCGACGATACCGGCGTAAAGACAGCGATTCAGGACCTCATCCGCCGCAAAAAAGCAGGAGAGGAGCTCGACCGCGGCCCGCACATCCCGGCGCTATCGATCTTTCTCCAGCGAGAGCTGGACCGCCTGTCGTCGCTCCCGGCCCCGCCGGCCGTCCGCACGTCGCCGGACGCGCTGGACCAGGTGTTTCGCGCCAGCCTGATCGACATCTACGGCGTGCGCATCACAGCCGACCCGCTCCCGTGAAAGGCCGGGCGAGACTTGCCTTCATTTCATCGCGACGGTATATTGCATGTATGACCAAAAAACAGATAGCCATCAAGACTATTGAGGATCTGCCGGATTCCGCGACCTGGGCCGATATCGAGGAGCGAATTCGCTTTCTCGCCGGCATTGACAAGGGCCTGGAGGATATCAAAGCCGGTAGGGTCGTTCCCCATGAACAGGTCAAGGAAGATCTGCAGAAACGGTTTCCTGTGGGCAAAGGCAACTTGCGGGAGCTTGTCGAGGGAATGCCCAGGCGCCACAGAGTCGGGGAGCTTGGCTGGGGCGGCTCGGTCGGCAAAGAGGTCTGGTAAACGGCTCGGCGCGTTCCTAAAGGAGAGGATCCCATTGTCCATGGTTGGACGCATGATTCCCTGATAAGGCAATTTGCGCGGCGAGTCTTGACAGCGGTGTTCGACCGGCGTAAGCTGTCATCGGAAGATAGTCACATGCCTAGAGGTGTACTATGGCGGGAGAACGCAAGAATCGGGTTTCGCCGCGAATTGACTGGGATCGCACGCGACGATTGGCTCGCGAAAGTGCGAGACCTCATGGACTCCATCAAAGCGTGGGCCGAGCAGCGCCGTTGGTTCGTGGATGAGCAGGAGAAGGCCGTTGAAGAAGACCGCGTCGGGCGGTATATGGTCCCGACTCTATTCATCCAGGCTCCCGGTGGCAAAATCCATGTGGAGCCAATCGGGTGCGATATCATCGGTGCCCAGGGGCGGGTCGACATCGAGGCCTTCCCATCTCTCAAGCGGCTGTTGCTGGTCCTCGTGAATGGCGAATGGAAGATCGAGACGGATTCGCGTATCGACTGGCCGGAGCCCTGGAGCGAGCAGGCTTTTATCAGACTGGTTGACGCCCTGACGAATGCGGCATGAACACGTACGAAGTAATCTCGCAGATCAGGTCCTGTGAAAGCATGTGCGAAGGAGGCAGAGCAGCCACCGCACACTTCCTGGAGGTGTGCCAATCGGATCCGTCGCACGTCTCGCCTGTCGGGCGTTTCCGCATACGAGATATCCGTGCCTGTCATTACGACTTGGAACGGACCTACCTGGTTCGGATGTTTGCCATTTTCGAAGTCACACTACGGGGGTTCTGGGAACGCGTATCCGGCAGGAGAAGCCGTCTCGCGGCGACCCGCCTCATGGACAGGATTGCATCCCGTTACAGAATGCCGGCCGATCATCTTGCCCACGCTCACAAGGTGCGCGAGTTCCGAAGTACGCTCGTACACGGCGGCGGCAGCAGATCACTGGCGCTCCGCCATGCAGCGAGCCATCCGTGCAGATTCCTCTCTAACCTGCCTCGTGAGTGGTAAAGTGACCGCATGCTGATACCGTATGCCATCGAGACACTGGAACAGGAAAAGCCGAGGGCGAACCGGGTCATCATGGGTATGTGCGTGGTCGTCTTTCTGGGCGGCGCGTTGGGCATCCTGCCGGATTCCCTTCTCCACGCCATGGTTCTCCGGGGATTTCGTCCGTCCGGCCTCATCGGGCATATGTTTGTCCATGCGGGTCTCATCCACCTGCTTGGCAACATGCTGTTCCTGTGGGTGTTCGGCAACGCTATCTGCGCGAACACCGGCAATATCGTCTATCCGCTGCTCTATCTCGCCGTCGGCATTTTTGCCGCGCTCTTTCATCTGGCCTTAGATGGCAGCCCGGCTGTCGGCGCCAGCGGCGCCATCAACGGTATCACGGGTGTCGTCGTGGCACTATATCCTCTGAATCGGGTGTATCTGTTGTGGATCGCACCTAGAGGGATCGCCCGAGGCCATAACTTCCTGGAGCCCCGAGTCTGGGCAATCGTTGTTGCCTGGCTGCTGTTCGATATCTTGTGGATGATTGCGGGCGGAGGCGGTGTCGCTTACTGGGCCCATATCGGCGGCTTTGTCGGCGGCGTGGCCATTGGTCTCGTGTGCCTTCAGGCGGGATGGGTGCAAGTCACGGACTGTGACAACCGCACATTGCTCGATATGATCAAGGGTTCGAAGCGAGGGGGCACACTCGTGCCATCGCGCCCAAGTGGCGCTGCTCGGCGGACTCAGCGAAGGCGCTGAGACTTACAAGATCGGTCCCACAGATGCGAACGGGGCGGACGAGAATGGCATTTGTGACAAGTGTTTCGGTACGTTCAAGAGCGGTGCGGATGGTTGATCCCCCGTCACTAACCTGTACCAGAGCGTTTTTGTCTTGCCCTGGTCGCTCGCGAGGAGCACAATCGTGGGCCGGATGACGTGGTTATCCATACAGCTTTCCGGAGTATCATTGTGAGCAGTGACGCAACTCAAATCCTGACGGTCCGCCGAGGCAAGCGCACTGTGGTGAGGTTTTGCGCCATCGTCCTGTTTACGCTTGGGGCACTGCCTTCCGCTTGGGTATCGTTTTTTACGCACTCGATTCTGCCTTTTCTGGGTGGTCTGTATCTTGCATTCGTGGCTTACCATCTGATGAAAGCATCCAATTTGGTTTTGGAGATCGGGCGCGAAGGAATCTCGCTCGGAGAGGCGAGGCGTCGCCAGCTTACCCTGTGGTGTGACCTCGTCGGGTTCTCTCAGGGTTCCGGAATCGACCGCCATAAAGTGGCGATTGCGCTCGCGTCCGATCCGACGCCCCGACGGATCAATCTCGGGCTACTCAGCTTTGAGTGTCGCAAAGTGCGCTATCTGCCGGACGCTTTCGGTATGAAAGCTAAAGAGCTGGCCGATTTCTTGAATCGGGCAAGAGACCAATATGTCGGGACGGTCAGGCAAAGCGAGGACGTCAGCGCCAGACCCTAGCTCAACTTTCTGCGAAGGATGTAGATCAAGAAGGAGAACAGAATGAATCGACGGGAATTTTCGAAGAGTATGTTGATGGTGGGGATTGGGGTTGGGGCCGGCTCGGCGATGGGGACGCCGGCGCGGGCGGCGAGTCCGAGCGGGGAGTACTACGAGGAGCCGGTGAAGAAGCTGCCGGTGCGAAAGTTCGATGTGATTGTGGCGGGGGCCGGGACAGGCGGCGTCGTCGCGGCACTGGCGGCGGCTCGGCAGGGAGCGAAGACGGCGGTCATCGAGGTCAAGGGCTATCCCGGCGGGACGGCCACCGAAGGCGGCACGGCCCTGCATAGTTTCTATAACCTGTGGAAGGCGTTTCCCGGGGTCCCGAAGCGGCAGGTGGTGCGCGGAATACCGCAGGAAATCATCGAGCGGCTCATGAAAGTGGGCGGCTGCTCCGGCCATGCGGAGATGACGGAAGGGTACAATTACGATTCGGTCTGCACGTGCATCGATACGGAGCTCTACAAGCTCACGGCGTTCGAGATGCTTGCCGAGGCGGGCGTCCACATCTTCGTGAACACGCTGCTGGCCGGGGCAATTATGGATGGCCCACGTGTCCGGGGTGTCATTGTCGAAAGCCGCTCGGGGCGCGAGGCGTTCTATGCCAAGTCCTTCGTCGATTGCACGGCCTACGGCGATTTGGCCGCCTACGCCGGCGCGAAGTACACCGAGCCCAACGACTACGCCGTCTGTAACAGCGCGGGCATCGGCAACGTGGACATCGACAAATACTACGAGTTCCTCAAGGCGAACAAGGCCGTGGGACAGCTCGCGCGGGGGATGCGGAGCGGCCGGCCCGATCAGATCGTCCGTGCGGGCGCCGAGTGGCTCAACGTGCCGGGCCTGGCCGAGGGCGCCCGGGCTATCGGCATGGGCATGATCACCACGACCGTACACGACAACTACCTCATGTTCATCAAGTGCAATCTCAAGCTGCCCATCAGCCCGACCAATCGGGACATGGTGGCCCAGGCCGAACTGGAAATCCGCCGGCGGATGGCCAAGGCGGTGGAGCTGTTTCGCCGGTACGTCCCGGGCTGCGAGAAGGCGTTCATGGCTCGCACGAGCCCGAAGCTGTGCATCCGCCGGGGCCGGCGCATCGAGTGCGACTACGACATCACGCTGCCGGACGTGCTCGAAGCGCGGCACTTCGACGACGAGGTCATGGTCTACGGCTTCCACGACTCCGCCCCGCGACTCCAGGTCAAGAACGGCGGCACGTACGGCATCCCGTATAAGGCCCTGTGCGTCAAGGGCGTCGAGAACCTCTACGCCTGCGGCATGATGATCACCTCGAACCACGACGCCCACATGTCCACGCGCAACACCGTCTGCTGCATGGGCCAGGGCCAGGGCGCCGGCACCGCCGCCGCCCTGTGCGCCGCCAAGAACCTCGGCACCCGCGACCTCAAGTACCCGGCACTGCGGGACGCCCTCGAAAAAGCCGGTGTATACTTCGAAACCTGAGCCGGGGGACATTGGCTTTGTTTGACAAGAAGAATCCGCATGGGCTGAAGCCCATCCTACG
>JABAOC010003064.1_pt2 | contig 29059 bp, 28 predicted proteins | sample 7062161 | NCBI WGS metagenome assembly JABAOC01 (sample SAMN14538625, study PRJNA623070) | marine sediment metagenome | biome: marine biome [ENVO:00000428]; feature: marine pelagic biome [ENVO:01000023]; material: deep marine sediment [ENVO:00002113] | place: India: Gulf of Khambhat ... | reverse complement strand
CTTTGCCTTCGCCATGGTCTCCTCGCTCCTTCCGGAACGGTTCAAGCCGCGCCTCGCAACCCTTCCAACAACAGGGGGCGAGCGCCGGGTCATATCATGATGGTGGGGGAAGGATTCGAACCTTCGTAGGCATCAGCCGGCAGATTTACAGTCTGCTCCCTTTGGCCGCTCGGGCACCCCACCACTGGATATCACTGGATGGAAAGACCAGGCCATGCGAGCCGGTGGTCCGGCCGGCCTCCGAGCCTCCCACCTTGGGGCCAGGCCCTGGACACAGAGACACGACGAACCGGGGGGCCTCTGCCGCGCCGCCGGATCGCCTGTTTCCTGCCGCCAAAGCGTCTAGCCGTTGCTGTCTGGAGCTGACGGCGGGACTTGAACCCGCAACCTGCTGATTACAAATCAGCCGCTCTGCCAATTGAGCTACGTCAGCGTTTACAATTAGCCGAGAATTGTACTTCAGATATCACACAGTGTCAAGCTTGTCGGACCAAGCGCCAGCGGCTTCCCGCCGGCGAGTCCTCGACCTCTATGCCCCGCTCGGCGAGTTCGCCGCGGATCGCGTCAGCTCGGACGTAATCCTTTGCGGCGCGGGCATCTGCGCGCTCGGCCAGCTTTGCCTCGACCCAGGAGCGGAGCTCCTCCGAAACCACCCCGGCCTCTCGCTCGGCGAGGGCGAGCACGCCGAAGACCTGGTCGATGGAATCAACGGCGGCGAGGGCGGCATCGGCGTCGGCGGCCTGCACCCGTTCGCCGGCCCGATCGAGGGTGGTGTTGGCCTCGCGGACGAAGCTGAAGAGGGCGCCCCAAGCCTCGGCGACGTTGAGGTCATCGTCGAGCGCCGTCTCGAAATCCCTGAGAGCCTGGTCGGCGAGCTCGGGCAGGCGGGTCGCTTCCAGGCCGGGATCGTCCGAGCGGCTGGCCCGAAGACGGCGGCGGAATTCGATCAGCCGCGCGACGGAGCGGGAGGAATCATCTAGGCCGGCGAGCGTGAAGTTGAGTTCGGCGCGGTAGTGGCCTGAGATGAGGAGGCGCCGAATTGCAGACGGCTGGTACCCTTGGTCGACCAGGTCGTTCACGGTGTAGTAGTGGTTCTCCGACTTGGACATTTTGCGACCGTCTAGCAGCGCGTGTTTGGCGTGGAGCCAGAAGCGGGCGAACGGCTCGCCCGTGGCGCCCTCCGCCTGGGCGATTTCGTTGGTGTGGTGAGGAAAGACGAGATCGACCCCACCGGAGTGGATGTCGAAGGGCTGCCCCAGGTGCTCGATCGCCATGACGGAGCATTCGAGGTGCCAGCCGGGTCGCCCGGCTCCCCACGGCGAGTCCCAGATCGCGACGTCTCCTTCTTCCGGTCGCTCGCCGCCTTTCCAGAGAACGAAGTCGCGGGCATCGCCTTTATCATAGGCCGCGTCGCCGGTCTCCCGCCCTTCGCGCAGCGAAGCTCGATCGAGCTGAGCCAGGTCGCCGTAGCCCGGGAACTCGGAGATGTCGAAGTACACCGAGCCATCCGCCTCATAGGCGAGCCCGCGTTCGACCAGCCTCTGCACCAGCTCCACCATCTGAGGCACATAGTCGGTCGCCCGCGGGTAGTGCTCGGCCCGTTCGAGCCCCAGACGATCGTGATCTCTGAAAAACGCGTCGATGAACGGCAGGGTCAGCTCGCGCAGGGTTACGCCCTGGGCCACTGCAGCATGGATCGTCCGGTCATCGACGTCGGTGAGGTTCCGCACCTGAACGACCTGGTAGCCCTTCCATTTCAAGTAGCGTCGGAGGATATCCTCGAACAGAAAGGTGCGGAAGTTACCGACGTGAGCGGTGTCGTAGACCGTGGGTCCGCAGGTGTAGATGCGGACCCGTCCCTCTTCGAGCGGGCGGAAATCCTCGATCCGTCGTGTCAGAGTGTTGTAGAGCCGTAGCGTCATAAGCCGGAGACTGTCAAGCTCGGCCGCCCAAGGCGAACGATTGGGCTACCGCATCGAAGGCGGCAGCCGGGTCCTTCGCCCCGGTGACGGAGCGGCCGACGACGATGAAGTCGGCACCAGCCCGGGCGGCGTCTTTGGGAGTCGCGTAGCGGCTCTGGTCCGCCGGATCGTCACCGGGCAAGCGGATGCCGGGGGTGACGACCTTGAGGACGTCACCGTGGCTTCGCTTGATCGGCTTGACCTCAGTCGGCGAGGCCACCACGCCCGGCAACCCGGCGCTCACCGCCAGCGAAGCGAGGCGGACCACCTCGTCGACCAGCGAGACGGGCGAGCGGCCGAAAACCTGCTCGACGTCCTCGCTGACCAGCGAGGTCAGGAGGGTGACGGCCACGACATCAGGGCCGTCCGGGCCCGCGGCCTCGCGGGCGGCTTCGAGCATCGCCAGGCCACCGGCAGCGTGGACGGTCAGCATGTGAACGCCGCGGCGCGCGGCCGCCCGTACGGCCCCTGCCACAGTGTTGGGGATATCGTGGAACTTGAGATCGAGAAATATGCGCTTGCCGCGCTTCTTCAGTTCGTCAAGCAGGCTGGGCCCCGCCTCGGTGAACAGAATGGCGCCGACCTTGACGATCCGGGCCTCATCTCCCAGCGCATCAACGATCTGCAGTGCGTGTTTACGCGTCGGCAGGTCGAGCGCGACAATGATTCGGTCCTTAACAGGGTCAGTCATCAGGCCTCCAAAGCCCCAACCAGTTGAGCCAGCTTGTCCACTCCCTGGCGAGCGCAGATCTCTCTTAGTCCCTCGATCGTCTCTGGCGCCGTGTAGGGGTCGACGAACATGGCGGTCCCGATCTGTACGAGTGCTGCGCCGGCAAGGATATACTCCATGGTATCACGGGCGTTACATATCCCGCCTATGCCAATAACCGGCAGCTCGACCCGGGAGGCGACTTTCCAAGTCGCGTACACGCCCATCGGTCGTATCGCCGGGCCGCTAATCCCCCCGGTGACGTTTCCTATTGCCGGCCTGCGCGCTTCGACGTCGATCACCATCCCGGGGAACGTGTTGATCGCGCTCAGCCCGTCAGCTCCGTTATCCTGGCAGATCTGGGCGAAGACCCCGATATCGGCGACGTTCGGGGTCAGCTTGATCACGAGAGGTCGCTGCGTGGCCGCCCGGAGGGCGCCGACGAGTTGAGCGAGCGCCAGCTCGTCTGTGCCGAAGATGGTGCCGCCTTCGACGTTCGGACAGGAGACGTTGATCTCGTAGCCCAGGAAGCCATCCTCTTGGTCGAGGCCGGCGACGACCTTGACGAAGTCGTTCACGCTCCAGCCAGCGACGTTCACCAGAACGTGCGCCCGGCGCAGGTTATCGCGCAGCCAGGGGAGCTTCTCCCGCTTGAAGCCCTCGAGCCCGACGTTCGCCAAGCCGATGGCATTGATCATCCCGCCCGGCGTCTCGGTGATGCGAACGGGCGGGTTGCCGGCGCGCGCCTCGGGCGTTACCGCTTTCGTCACGATGCCGCCCAGCTCGTCGACCGCGATGATATCGGCGTACTCCTCGCCGTATCCGCACGTACCAGACGCCAGCATGACGGGGTTCTGGAACTCGACGCCGAACACGTTGATCGAAAGATCTACCATCTGAGCCGCTCCGCCGGGAAGACGGGCCCGTCCGAGCAGACCAGGCTGTAACCGGTCTCCCCGGTCTCTGGGTCTACCGTCTCAATGGCGCAACCGATACAGGTTCCCACCCCACAGGCCATGTGTTCTTCCACAGCAAGCTGGCAGGGTACGCCAGCCTCCAGGGCGAGGGTGCGGACAGCCTTGAGCATCGGTGTGGGGCCGCAGGCGAGGACGAGATCGACCCCCTTCAGGTCGAGGCCTTCGGTCACCCGACCTCGACGGCCCAAGCTGCCGTCTTCCGTCCAAATCTCCGCATCGAGCCCGGAGACCTCTCGTATCTTACCAGGATCGAACACCGCCGCCGCCGCTCGCTCGCCGTAGAGCAGGCGAACCTCTGCCCCACTGCGCTTCAGGGGTTCCCAGCGCGGGAGTAGCAGGAAGGGTGCCAGGCCGACACCACCGGCAACGCAGAGGACCGCCTTCGCTCCGCCCGGCTGGAAGCTCTTACCGAGCGGGCCGAGCAGCAGTACCTCTTCCTCGGGCCATAGTCCGGCTAAGCGGCGTGAGCCACCGCCGAAGACGCGGATGAGCAGACCGATGCGCTCGCTGAGCACAGCCGCCACACTATTGGGACGCGGCAGGAACGGAATGCCCCACCCGCGCATCCCGAAGCCAACCATCACGAACTGGCCGGGCGCCGCAGCAGCAGCGATCTCCGGCGCCTCCAGCTCCAGCCAGTACGTGTCCTCGGCGACCTGCTCGCGGGCGCGGACCAGGCTCCAGGCCCGGAAGATTCGCTGAGCTCTCATCAACACCTGTCAGTTCAGTGGTTCGGTTCCGGTGGCAGCCGCAGAGCGTGACCCCATCAGCGCAACACTTCAGCTCGCCTCGCCATCAGCGCTTCATCGGCCAGTATCTCCAACCGAGCCAGCCTCCGTCGCAGCTCCAACTCGAGCTCCTCGAAGGTGGTACCGTCACTGGGTCGCTCACCGAGGACCGCTTGCACGTAAGGCGATGTCCGGTAGTCCTCCCAGAGTCGCCGACGTAGCTCCTCCGGACCCGGGTCCAGTTCCTTGGCCGACGGTGGGGAATCTAGATCGCTTAGCTCTAGGGCCGCCAGCAGTGCCTTGGGCGCCCAAGCCGCGTCAGGCTCCTCCTCGGCGTAGCTCAGCAGGAGGGTGCGCGCCAGGCCAGGAGCACCCAACGCGTCCCGTGCTACCTCGGCCGCCAGCAGGTATGCCAATCCGCCCCGCTCGGCCCAGTACTCCATTTGCACTAGCGTGTCCCAGAGGCTCATGACATCGGGTAGCCGACGCGCCCGCTGCCGCATGAGAAGTTCGAGCCGCTCACGGATCGGTGCGACTTCCTCCGCCGACGTGGAGCGGGCCAGCGTCAGTTGTGCGGCCGCGATCTGCGCCTCCACGGCCGTCCGCGCCTGGGGAGCGATGCGCGGCGCCGCCTCGAAGTCGGCAAGCGCCTGCTCCGCTTCGCCGCGCGCCAGGTACAGATCACCTCGGAATTTCACCAGGGTCGCCCGACTATCACGGCCCAGAGCCGACGACTCGACCCCGACCAGGCCGAGCAAGGCCATCCCCGGACTCGTCTCGGCGAGACGCTGTACCATCTCAACCACGGTCCGCTCCTCCGCATCCGCCAAGCTGCGCGTCATGATCGCCGCGAGCACCGTCGCCGCCGCGGTGTCATAGCCGGCGTCGACGAGCAGTCGAACGCGCTCGATGCGAGGCCGGACCCAATCAGGGCTGAGCCTGGAGACGCGCTCCAGGTTGGCATCAGCCTCGGCGAAGCGGCCCAACAGCGCCTGGGCCAGAGCACGATTGTAGAGTAGCAGCGAGCGCCGCTGGTTGTCCTCCTCTTCAGCGAGCGAGAAAAGGAGCAGTGTGTCGGCGGCGGTTGGGTCACCGAGGTGCAGCCGGGCTATCCCCAGGTACCCCACCGCCTCGGCGGTGTCCTCGCGAGTCAGCGCGTAGCCCCGCAGACGATCGCTCGCCTCGACCGCTTCCTGCCACTCCTCGCGGAGTAGCCGCGCCTGTACGATGATACGCAGCGCGTCGTCGGCCCATCGGCTGTCGGGGTTGGCGTCGACGATCGCTTCCGCTTTCTCGATACTGGTGGCCAAGGTAGCGCGGCCGGTCGACTCGCTGCCCTGCTCGATGTCCTGGCGACCCTGGTCGAAAAGCTTGCTGGCGTTGTAGTAGGAATTGAAGTAGACGCAGGCCGATGCGCCGGTCAAACCGGCGGCGAAGATCAGGATCCGAGCATCGATCCTATCCGCCAGAACCGTAAGAAAACCAGACCCGCTGACCATAGTCCGCCAAGTAGTTCACCACCGCGTCGGCCAACGCATCTGCTATCTTCGCCTGATAGGAAGAGGATCGCAACAGCCTTTCTTCAGAGCGGTTCGAGAGGTAACCCACCTCGACAAGGACGGCCGGCATCGTCGCGCCGACCAGAACCTGGAACGGGCCTTGTTTCACCCCGAGATCCGGGCCGCTCAGGGTCGCCACCATGCTGCGATTGATCGAGGTGGCAAGCAGCCTGGATTCCTGCAGATTGGCGGTCGATTGCAGGTCGGTGAGCATGTAATTCAGCGGATCGAGCGCCGCCGCTGAGCCGCCATCCTCGAACCGAAGCGACTCGTTCTCGCGCAGCGCGACCTGCAGCGCCTCGTCGGTCCTGGCAATCGCCAGGAAGTATGTCTCGAAACCGCGTGCCGAATGCGGTTTACGGGGCATGGAGTTCGCGTGGATCGAGATGAAGAGGTCAGGGACCTCATCACGCCCGCGCAGTTGGAAGGCTCGCGGCCGATCGGCAAACGAGACGAGCGTGTCACGATTGCGGCTCAGTGCGACGTCGATATCGCTCTCGCGGCGCAACCGGTCCGCCAGTTGCTTCCCGATGGCTAGCGTCACGTCCTTCTCTCTGGTGCCTCCCACGCCGATCGTACCCGGGTCCCTACCGCCATGCCCGGGATCGATAACCACCAACCAGCGGTCACGCTCGGGCGGCCGCACCATCACACTGGGTCGCTCGACCAGGCGGCCGTCCATATAACTCCACTGCCGCGGTCGCGCCGCGGGCAGCCACTCGAGCGCCCAGCTGGCCGGAATCATCAGGTGGGGACCGCTCGCGTATGTGGGGTTCGCTAGCTGGTAGACCTGCTCGCCGACGGAGAAGAACGGCGAACCGGCGGTGAAACGGACCGACTCGCCGTCCATCCGGATGAGGTACCCGGCGTGAGCGTAGCCGAGGGCATCAGCCAGCGCGCCCACCCGGGCAGCGGGGTAGCCACGCTCTTCTTCCACTGGGACCGCGAACGACGACCCGTCCCTGACTACTATCAGGTTCTCCAGCAGAGGCGCCGCCCAGCCGAGGGTCGCCGCCAGCAGAGCTGCTAGAGCCGCGCTAACGATTCTTCCGCGCACGTCCGATCTCCCGATCCGCCTCACGCCGCTTGATGTCCTCTCGCCGGTCCTTGAACCTCTTGCCCTTCGCCAGTGCCAGCTTCAGCTTGGCCACCCCGTTCCGGAAGTAGACCTCCAGAGGAATCAGCGTCAGGCCCGCCTGTTCGACCTTACCGACCAGACGCCGTATCTCCTGCTTGTGAAGCAGTAGTTTGCGGCGCCGCTTGTGCTCGTGGGCGTCGGGGCCCGACGGTCCGTATGGCCCGATATGCATGTTGAACAGCCAGGCCTCACCGCCCTCGACACGGGCGTAAGCGTCGGAGAGACTCGCGTTCCCCTCCCGCAACGCCTTGACCTCGCTGCCGGTCAACACCAATCCCACTTCCCAAGTCTCTAGGATGTGATACTGGTGACGCGCTTTCCGGTTCCGGGTGACTAGTTTGGTGCTCTCCTTGGACATAGGGAGTTACGGCTGGAGGCCGTTGGGGGGTGCCTTATTATGACACTTTAGGCCCGACGGCGCAAGTGAAGTTATTCAAGCACTTCGATCTGTTGGCGCCGCACGCGACGCATCTCGTAGACCTGGGCCACCTCGGCGCCGACCACAAAGACGATCGACAGGTAGTAGAACCAGACGACGACCACCACCAGCGTTGCGATCCCGCCATAGATCGATTGATAGCTGGCGACTCGTGTCAGGTAGAAGGCGAATCCCACCTTGAGAAGCTCCCAGCAAACCGCGGTGAAGGCGGCAGCGGTTAACGCCATGCGCCAGGGGACACGCCGGGCGGGGACGTACTTGTAGAGGAGCAGAAAGAGCAGGAAGATGAAGGCCAGAGCGGTGAACCAGGCGGAGACCCGCTCGACGAGGCCCACCTGCGCCGCCGATAGGCCGACAAAATCGAATCCCCGGGTCTTAACCAGGTTGAAGACGATTGTGATGCCGATGTTGAGGATCACCAGAACGCTGGAGACCAGGACCATCTGGGCATCGAAGATCTTGCCCTGGATGACGCCGCGGCTCTGACGCAGATCGAAGATCTCCCTCAGGATCGCCCTCACCGAGCCGAAGAGGCGCGTCGAGAGCCAGACGAAGGCCACGAATCCGATCAGCCCGATCTGCCTTCTGCTGCCGATCACGCCCTCGATCACTTCCTCGGGCAGATTACGCTCAGCGGCTATTTCATTGGCACCGGCGAGCACGGGCACGATAGCGTCGAGATAGCGGCGTAACTGTTCGATCGGCTCGACGCCCGCCGCCTCGGCTGCGGCCTCCAGCGTGAGGCTGATCAAGGAGACGAGAATGAACAGGAAGGGGATCGCGGCGGCGACGACGCTGAAGGTGAGGCCGCTGGCCAGCACGAACACGTTATCGTCGTCGGCCTTATCGAAGACCCGAACCGCGTAGTCTTTGAGCGTGGCCCACGACTGAACTGCAGCGTATTGCGCCCTCCCCAACCACCTGCGTGTTCGAGAGGGCGCACTCGCGGGTTCGTGTGCAGCCAATTGCGCTAGAGTCGAAGGCGTTCAGCCGTCGCCCGGACTAGTCGGCGACCGATTCGTCGCCGTCACCCTGCGATCCGGCCATCCGGTCGTCCAGCTCGCTGCGCGCTGCCCGCGCAGCCTTCTTGCCGGCGTCCAAAGCCTGCTGGGCGCGGTCACGGCCCTCCTGGACCTTGCCCTTCGCCACCTCGTACTTCTCCTCGACCTGGCGGCGCCCCTGGCTAAAGGCATCCTGCAGCGTACCCTGGAGCTCGCCGGCCTTCTCCTCGGCCTGATCGCGCAGCCGGCGAGCCCGCTCCTTCAGCTCTTGCTGCGTCTCGGCACCCGACTTCGGTGCGAGCAGCAATGCAGCGGCGGCGCCAATCAGCGCACCCCAGACGAAGGGGATCAGCCCGGAGCCGGTGCGCTCGATCACCACGTAGGGGACGCCGTCGTCGTCATAGTCACGCATGAGTCTATCCTTTCAGGAATCTGCCCTAGCGACCGCGGTTCCTGGCTAGTCGCGCAGGGCGCGGCGCAACTCTTCCATGTTCACTGGCCGGGTCAGCGCGATCCAACGGGCGCTGTCGCCCTCCTTGGGACCGCGCGCCAGCCCCTCTCTACATACTACGATATCAGGGGCAAAATCGTTCACCTGGTCCCGCTGGTCCGCGGGACCCGCCGCGCGAACCTCGTGTCCTTCGCAGGTAAGTGCCCTTGCCAGCGCGTCTCGGTGGGGGCCTGCGCCATCGATCAGGAGGATGCGCCGGGCGGCCATGAACGACCTCGCGAAGCCAAGGCAGGGGGGATCCCGTTTGCGAACCGCGTTTCTACGATTGAAGATATGGAGGTGGGTTCCTTAATTCAACTGCGAGGGAGCGTTTAGAGGGGGATCATTGGGATCACCGGTTTCCCAGCCCTCATTCTATACCGACCACCAGCCCGTCATAGGCCGGCTCGATCCCCTCCGGCAGATCCGCCTTGAGCTCGGCGTAGTCCAACCGGTGAGTCAGATGGGTCAAATACGTCCGCCGCGCTCCTACGCTCTGCGCTGCGGCGATCGCCTCCTCTACATTGAAGTGCGTCGGATGCGGGTTGCCCCACCACAGCGCGTTGATCACCAGCGTGTCGATTCCTTTGAGAATGGCGTGTGCCGCGTCCGGGATGCTCTTCCCGTCGACGATCACACCCAGGCTGCCGCAACGGAAGCCGTAAGAGTTCATCCGTCCGTGAGGGAAGACCAGGGGTGTGAGTTTGAAGCCGGCGATCTCAACCTCCTCTCCGGTGGTGAAGGTTCGGAGATCGATCTCGGGCGCGCTGCTTCCGCGATCCTGCCTGACGTCCTCGTCGAAGATGTAGTCGAAGCGGGCCCGCAGGGCGCCGGCGAACTCGTCAGCGATATACACGCGGACCGGCGTTCGATCGCGCAGGCTGAAGATTCGCAGATCATCTATGCCGTGCAGGTGGTCGGCGTGCATGTGCGTCAGGAAGACGGCGCCTACCTCCGAGATCCCGGCGCCTAGCAGTTGCAGACGCAGTTCCGGTGGCGTATCGACAAGCACTGCGGGGCCATCACCTTCCAGCGATAGGCAGTGGCGCGAGCGGCGATTGCACGGATCGGTAGAGCTGCAGACCGCACAGCGGCACCCGACGACCGGGACGCCGAAGCTGGTTCCGGTTCCCAGAAAGCGCAGCCGCACGGGTCAGAGCGTCTGAATACGGATCATGTTGGTCGTCCCGCGCACGTGGAAGGGGACGCCGGCCGTGACCACGACCCGGTCGCCGACCGCGGCGAGCCCGCGCCGCAGTAGCTCGGCGCGGGCGGTCTCCCACATCGCCTCATCGCTCGGCTCCGCGGGACAGAGCGCCGGCAGCACCCCCCAGACCATGGAAAGTTGACGCAGGACGTGCTCGGTGTCGGTCACGGCGAGTACCGGTACGGGTGGTCGGCGTGACGAGATCACGCGTGCCGTGAAGCCGCTCCGCGTGTGGGTAACGATGGCTGGAGCGTTGATCGCCCGCACCGCCTCTAGCGTGGCTCGAGCTACAGCGAGCTCGGTGCTGGACGGCTCCCCGACCTCGGCCACCTCCGGAACGTCGTACGGCGGTCCGCTATCCAGTATCGCGCTCTTCGACTCGACCTCGCCGATGACCCTCGTAAGTGCTCGGACCGCCTCAACCGGGTGACGGCCGATCGCCGTCTCGGCCGACAGCATGACAGCGTCGGTGCCGTCGAGGATCGCGTTCGCCACGTCGGAGACCTCGGCGCGGGTCGGCCGTGACCGCTCGACCATCGACTCGAGCATCTCCGTGGCGATGATCACCGGGCGATAGCGAGCATTCGCCCTACGAACGATCCGCTTCTGAACCAGCGGAACCTGCTCGAACGGGAGTTCGGTCCCGAGGTCGCCCCGTGCCACCATCACCGCGTCGCTCGACTCGAGTATCTGCTCCAACTCCTGCAGTGCGACGTCCTTCTCGATCTTTGCCAAGACCAGGGTATCCGCGCTGACCAAGCCGCGGAGCTCTCGCAGGTTGTCAGCCGAGCGCACGAAGGAGAGCGCCAGGTACTCCGCCTCCAGCTCGCGGGCCAGTTCCACGTCCGCACGATCCTTATCAGTCAGAGCCGGCGCGTTCACCCGCACACCCGGCAGGTTCAGCCCTCTACCGGTCTTCAGTTCGCCGCCCACGACGACCTCGGCCTCGACTCGCGGCGGACTAACGCCCAAGACCCGGATTTCGATCCTGCCGTCGTGCATCAGTACGCGATCGCCGGCCGCGAGATCGGCGGCCAGCCCTGCATAGGTCACGGGAATCTCACCCGCAGCCGCCGAACCTTCCGCAGTCAGCACGACACGCTCACCGGGACTCAGCGACAACGGGTTAGCCAACTCGCCTACTCGTATCTTCGGCCCCTGCAGATCGACGAGTAGCGCTACAGGCCTGCCAAGCCTTTCCGAGCAGTCCCGGATCTGGCAGGCCGCCGTCCGTGTTTGCTCAGCCGAGCTGTGGGACATGTTTAGGCGAGCGACGTCCATCCCGGCCTTTAGCATCGCCTCCAGCGTGGCCGGGTCGGACGAGGCGGGTCCGATGGTGCAGACGACCTTCGTCTTCAGAAACGATCCGCCGGGCGCGTTCATCGTGAGCGTCTGGCTGCGAGGCGTGCCACCAGTGCGGGCAGGATCTCACCCGCGGGCCCCTGGAGAAAGATGTCCACGTAGTGGGTGAGTTGAGAAGGTTCGACGTTCACTTCTACCACCATGGCGCCCGCCGCCGACGCGACGAGCGGGAGGTTGGCCGCTGGCTGAATCATCCCCGAGGTCCCGACGACGAGCATGACGTCGCAGGCGCCGCTGGCGGCCTCAGCCTGCTGGAATACACCTGCCGGCAGCATTTCGCCGAACCAGACGACATCGGGCCTGACGGGCGATCCGCATTGCGGGCAGTAGGGGGGCTCGAGATCGCCGTCGGTGTCGCTCACCGGTTCATCGACCTCTACGGGGTGATCCTGCTCGAAGCACTTGAAGCGATGAATGTTGCCATGCACCTCGAGGACGGTGCTCGAGCCCGCTTCGCGGTGGAAACCGTCGATGTTCTGAGTCACGACGATGACCTGGGGGACCAGTTCCTCGAGCTCGGCGAGCGCCCGGTGCCCGGCATGCGGAGCCGTCTGAGCTATCAGCCCACGCCGGTAGTTGTACCATCCCCAGACGCGGGCCGGGCTGTCCTGGAACCCCTGGCGCGTCGCCAGTTCCTCAGGGTTGTAACGTTCCCAGAGCCCCTCCTGTGCCTCCCTGAAGGTGGCGATGCCGCTCTCCTTCGACATCCCGGCGCCGGTTGCGGCGACGACGAGCTGGGCTTCATCGAGCGCCTCAACGACTCTCTCCAGATCTTCCACTGGGCAGACCTCTTAGCCGGTCGCTTGAACATCGAACACCGAACATTGAACATCGAACATTGAAGAATTCATCCTCTCATAACTTCGATGTTCGACGTGCGATGTTCAATGTCCGATGTTCAGTCGGCGTCCGCTCGATACACCACCTCACCACCGACGACCGTCGCCAGCACCTTTCCCGAGGGTATCTCCTCGGCCGCGGCCGCCGCCGGATCGATGTCCCAGGCGCAGAAGTCCGCGTGGTGTCCGGGTGAGAGGCGGCCGCGGCGGTCGGCGTCTCCCGCCGCCACTGCAGGACCTTCGGTGTAGCCCCTCAGCACCTCGAGGCCGGTCAGCCGCTCATCCGGAAACCAGCCGTCGGACGGGTAGCCGGACCGATCGCGTCGTGCCAGCGCCGCGTAGAAGCACTCGCGCGGATCGGGTTCCTCGACCGGGGCATCGGAGCCGAAGGCCAGGACGGTGCCGGCCCTGAGCAAGCTACGCAGCGCCATAGTCCCTCGGCAGCGTTCGGGCCCCCAACGCTCCTCAGCCAGCCGTATGTCGGTGAGCAGGTGCGACGGCTGCATCGAGGCAACGATGCCGGAGCGCGCCGCTCGCGCGAGATCGCCTCGCTGGACGCATTGCAGGTGCTCGATCCGATGAGGGATCGCAAGGCCGCCGGAGCCAGCGCTCTCGAGGGTGTCGAGCACCATACGCACGGCAGCGTCACCAATAGCGTGGACAGTTGCCGAGAGGCCCGCGGCCAGCGCACGCTCGACGTCCGCCGCCAGCTCCTGCGGCTCGAGGCGCAAGATGCCGCACCCCTCAGAGTCTTCATAGGGCTCGAGCATCCAGGCGGTGCGTGAACCGAGCGCGCCATCGCTGAAATACTTGATCCCACCGACGCGGAGCCGCTCGCTACCGAAGCCGCTGGCGATGCCGCACTCGATCAGCGTGTCGATGAAACGCTGTGGGAAGTGGTGGAGTACCCGGAGCTCGAGCTCACCGCCGAGCTCGAGTCGCTCCAACAGGCGGAAGGATTCCGGTGCCTCCACCGAGTGTACGGCCGTCACGCCGAGACGGTGGAGCGCCGCCTGCGCCTGGAGCAGAGCCGCTCGGCGCTCCGCATCGCTGGGGCGCGGCCGTCCTTCATACCACCAGTCGAGGGCTCGCTCCTTCAGCAGACCGGTGGGCCGGCCGTCGGCGTCCCGCTCCACTGCGCCACCCGGCGGATCGCTACGGTTTTCGAGGATACCCAGCCGGCGCATCGCCTCTGTGTTCAGCCAGCCGGAGTGAAGATCGTGGGCGACCAAGGCGACGGCTCGACCTTGCGACGCCGCATCGAGATCTGCCAGCCCGGCCTCGGGCCGCAACGCAGGATCCCAACCCTTGAACTCGAGCCACGTTTCCCGCGGAACGGATTCGGCCTGATCCCTGACCGATGCCAGAACCTGGTCCATCGCCCCGCTACGCGACAGGTCGGGCACCGTCCTGCCGAGTGCCCATTCGATCAGGTGGATGTGCGAATCAGTCAGTCCCGGCACGACCGTTGCCGGGCGCAGGTCGAGCCACTCGCCGCTACCTCCGACCAGCGAGTGGATCTCCTCCGCGGAGCCGAGGCCCAAGATCCGCCCCGCCCGAATCGCAAGGCTGTCGACTTCGGGTCGCTCAGGATCCAGCGTGCGGATCTTACCGGCGCGCACCGCCAGTAGGCGCTCGCTCGTCATCTTTGGCCTTCGGTTGTTTGACGCCGGGCTAATCGAGCTGCAGCTCGAGGTCGGCCACCAGCTCCGGGCGGTGACGGGCGATCCACTCGTGCAACATCCTCACCTGCACCATCGAGAGCTTCTGTAGCACCGGGAGCGGCAATCCCGGGATCACCGCGGCCAACGAACGCCGAAGCAGGTAGTCCCGCTGCTTCTTCCGCAGCGTGGCGGACATGGCCGGCCCGCTTGGGGTGTCGGGGATCGGCTCGAGCAGAGTCCGGAAACTGTGGATCTGTCGATCTGAGAACTTCTTGGGGATCTGGTGGCGACGGTTGCCCACGAGGAAGGTACCGTCTGGGTCGACCGTGATCGATCTAGCCATCAGCCTTCCTTGCCGGATGTGTCGAAGAGACTCGTTCCGGCCCTCAAAAAGGGCGGCTACGTTACAGTTTTAAGTGGATCCAGCGTTACGAATCTACGACACTGGCGGCCGAATCGCAACAAAGGAGAAAGGCTAGCGTTCAAGCGTAGTCACCCCTGGGGCCGGGGGCCGCCATGACCCAGAGGGGCACGCTCTTGAGGTGATGCTCATCGATCATGACCTCGAAGGAGTAGTCGCCGGGCCTCGGGAAGCTGATGCCGCTGAGGCCCATAATGACGTGGGGCTTGATGGGACGACCCGGGGGTCCGCCGGGGACTTTGAGGGGCCCTTCGGCCTTGAAGAGCTGGGCGCCGTCGGCGTCCATGAGTCGGATCTCCAGCTGGTGCGAGCCCTGATCTGTGAAATCGGCGCGGACGCGCAGGACAAAGACCATGGCGGCGTGCCGGAAGGGAAACTCGCGAGCCCAGATTGTATCGAAGACCCCGAGGATATTGAGTTTCCCCTCCTGGCTGACGTTGGCTGCGTCAGCGACGACGGCGAGGTCTACCTCCATCGGGGCCGGCTCCAGGTGGCCTGTGCACTTACGGGTGCTTGCCGCCGCTCTTCGATTGGGAAGAGGACCCGAAGTTGCGCTCCAGCGGGCCGAAATGGCGCTCCAGCGGACCGAAGTGGCGTTCGAGAGGTCCGAACTTGGTCTGGATCGGGCCGAAGCGCCTCTGCAAAGGCCCGAAGTGCCGCTCCTCCACAACCGCTCCGGTGGGCGGCGCCGTGATGATCACCATCCGACCACCGGACAGACGCGCACAGTTGGCGAGCACCATCCTCCTCGGGTTCGGAGTGTAGACAATCGTCTCCCCACAGACGATCGCAGGTCCGGTCGCCGCCTGTTGGCTCGCCACGTCCTGCCCCTGCACCAGGACGCAGCCCTTCGGCTGACTGCGGCCGCGGATCAGACCGTTGGGCTCCTGGCGCAGAACACAATCGCCCTGCCCCTGCGGGTTCGGCGCCCGCTGCTGGGCGCTGGCGACCCGAGCGGTCCCGGCAATCAGCATGCTGGCCAGTACGAACGTCGCTGCACTGCAACGATTCATGTTTGCAAGCTAGGGCGTTCGGCGGCCGACTACAAGCGAGCCGCTCTTTCCCGGTCGCACCCCGTCGAGGGTTGGTCTACTGAGGCTGTTCCCGGAGGGAGGCGACGAGCGAGTCGACGTCCGGCAGGGCGCCGCGGTAGCCCAGGTAGCGGGCGATCCGGGAGAGCGGCGGCCAGTCGTACGGATCGATCGTGTAGGCGACACGCAGGTTCCCCTCACCGCCACCGCGAACACCGATCATCCGCTGAAGCAGTGCCTGGCTCTTGAGGGCGCCGACGTCATCCCGATGGCTGTAGAAGAGATCGTCGTAGGTGAGTGCCGCCTCGCTGTGACGGCCGTCCCACGCGTGTCGATCGGCGAGGACCCTCAGGCGTTCGCGCTCCGTGAGTCTCTCGCTGAAGCGCCAGGCGGCCTCGAGAGCGTTGCGGGCACTCGTTCGCTGGCCGTTGAGCGCGTAAGCCTCGGCGAGCAGACGATAGGCGAGAGCGAAGGTCGAATCGCGGACGACCGCCTGCCTCGCCGCGGCGATCGCTTGTGGGTAACGCCCGGCGTAGTAATGCAGGCGCGCCTGTGCGTATGCGTCGAGCGCCGACGAAGACGTGGAGAGCGCCTGCCTGGGAGGCAAGCTGGCCTCTATCTCATCACGCGGCTCACCCAGACGGCGTCGAACCGCTCGGGTAAGGCCCGCCAGCGTCTCGAGCGTGTTCGACTCGTCCGACACTTCGGCAGCGACGCCGTACAGCGTATCGCCCGCCGCGTTGAACACCTGGAGGTTCACGCTGTCGACCGCCTCGTAACGGGTGATCCGGCTTCCGAGGACCGCGGTATAGCCAGCCGCACCAGCCAGGGTCAGCGCGTCCGCCAGTGGCAGGGCCTCCGACCTCGAGCCCGCCGTCCTGCGTTGTGCGATCAGCGCCCGCTCGCGCGGCACGACGTTGAAGTAGCGTGCCTGGATCAGGTCTGCCTCGAGCAGCAGACCAAGCGTCGCGACCGTCGCACCGTCGGCGGTCGCCGGAGTTCTCTCTCCGTCGGGCCCGAAGATCTCGACGTCTGCCAGGAGCAGCCACTCACCGCTCTCTTCGAACAGCGGTCCGGACAACATCTCGGCGATCCTCGAGACACCGGTCTCGACGAATGACGGAGTGCGGATCGTGACTCGGGGCAAGGAGACCCTCGGAAGGGAGGGCGCTTGCACCTCTGGCAGCTGCGAGGGTAGCTCCTCGGTCAGGCCACCGATCATCCCTATGAGCCCGGGGCCGAAAACGACCGCGAGTCCTACGAGCGCGAGAACGACCGGTACGTAGCGCAAGCGACGCAGAAGCGGGCCGATCGGCCGGCGGCGACGTCTTACCCTGGGGGGCGTCACCTCGACGAGCGGTACTTCTGCAGCTGGCGCAGCGAAATCGACGGCCGCCCCGACCTCCTCGACCGGGGGTTCGAACGTCGCAGCTGCGGATGTGGCAGGTTGCGGAGTGGGCGGCGCCTCGAAGGGCTCCTCGTCCCAGGGGGTGGACTCCGGCTCCGGCGGCGCCGTCAGCGGCGCCTCGACCACGGCCTGCGCCGCTTCCTTCTCCGCTCGCTTCGCCTCTTTCCTAGCCTCCTTCTCCGCTTGCTTCTGCTCTTTCTTCGCCCCCTGCTTCGCCTGCTTCGTCTCTTTCCTCGCCTGCTTCTGGGCCTGTTTCGCCCCCTTCTGGGCTTTTCGGTCCGCCGCCCGCTGGGCCCTCTGCTCGCTCTTGACCTGGGCACGCTGGGCTCGGCTCTCTGCCGCCCGCTGGCGCCTCGCCTTGACCCGGCCGCCCATCGCGACCAACGAAGCCCCCGTCTTCAGCCCGAGAGCTTTCAGTCCGCGTCCGGCAACCTGTAAGCCGAGCACAAGGACGGCAGCCAGCCACTGTAGCACCTCGATACCCACCTGGGCGAGATGGGCGCGCAACGGCGCCAGATCGTCCCACCACTTGCGGATGATCGGCCCCCACGGCTTGCGGACCGAGGTGATCTCATGCCGCACGAACCCCTGCTCGGTGTGCTGGAACTCCTTGGCCGCCGCGCGTGCCTGCTTGAGCGCCTCGTCGTCCTCCACCCTGCGGCGCGTCGTTGGCGGCGTGGGTTTTGGCTTGGGCGGAGCGCCTTTGTCCGCCGGGCCCTTGGCGCCGATGTCCGGTGGCCGCGGCATAGGCGGCGGCGTGACCGCGGGCGCCGGCTCTATGTCGATCTCGAACTCCTCGGTGGAGGCGATATCGACGATCTCGTCCCAGGCCTCCTTAGGTTCCGCCGACTTGTCGGCCTTGGCCGACGCTTCCTTCGGCAGGGGCGGTGGAGCGCCGGCCTCGAACCCGGCGACCGTAGCACCTCCCGGTTTAGGCGCCGCCGGCTCGGGCGCCGGCGGCGGAACCGCAGGCTTGGGTGGAACAGCCTTCTTGGGCGGCGGCGTTGGCTCGATGTCGATCTCCGGCACCGACTGGCGGCTGGCGGCAGGCTCCGGCTCGGCTGGCCGGGCGCGAGGTGCCGGCCTCGCCTCTTCAGGTGGCTCGGGCGGAGGTTTGATGCGGCCCTCGGCGATCTCCCGCAGAAGCTTGTGCTTGCCGATCACCTCTCTTACCGGATCCGCCGGCTGCGCGATTCCAGATTCCTCGAGGCGTTTCGCGTAGTCGGCGTAAGCGCGGGCGGCTTCGTCCTGCTGGCGCGAATCAGCCAGCGCACCCAGTAAGCCAGCCACCGCTTCAGCACGCATCGGTGCACGGGCCACCAGCACGGCCCACCAGGCGGCAGCCAGCTCCCACTTCCGCCGGCGCTCCGCGTCACGCGCCGCCGAGAGCATGGCATGGTTCCAAGCCCGTTTCAGGCGGCCACGCTCTTTTTGTGCCCACTCGTCGAAAGCCGGCGCCCCGGACTCGAAACCCTCAAGAAACTCGCCGACATAGAGCTCCTCGACATGGCCCGGATCGCCACCGTCGATGGCCGTATCGACTTCCCGCGTATCCAGAGTGACGCCGCCAAATGCCTCGACCGTCTCACCGGTCAGGCGGATGTTGACACCAGGCACGTTCTCTTTCAGCCAGGTGACAGCCCGGGTGAGCCCCTCCGTCTCTTTCTCTGCATCCTGGCCGCGCCCCAAGAGGTCGGTGATCTCAGAGGGGTGCATGGGGCGCGCCTCGTGGAATAGGTAGACGAGCAGAGCGAGGTGTTTGGGCCCCAGTTTCGACGTCTCGTCGACGCCTTGGCGCACGAGCCGGACGCCCCCGAGCGTGAAGAGCTCGGGCGCCTTTCCGCTGCCCGCGCGTGCGGCGCGGCCACCACGGCGTTCAGCCGTCCCGCGCTTGGGGCTGGTCATTGGCTGTACTCGTACACCTTGCAATCTGCGGGGGATGTCGGCGGCACCGGGCATACTACCCCAGAGGGGGCTCGGAAGTCCCCTAAGTATAAGCAACCGCGTTCGTTCGCGCTATCGGTGGCCCCGAGCGCGCCGCCGTTGGACGCGATCGTCCACCTCGGGCGCCCCTCCACAGACATGCCTGGCACGGTGGTTTCAACCAGCCTCTTGGGGGAACGCCTAAGGAGTCTTACCATAAGTTGCTGCGCCGGTTCCGCTTAGGTACGAGCTATGCAAGGAATTGGGCGGAACCCCGGACACGACACCGCTGTTACTTGCCGCGGCGTCAGGTGAAGTCCCGGCCGGCCACACTCTAACAGATAAATCGATCGGGGGTTCATGCCAATGCTGACGCACGAACGATTCGAAACCGGCCTCGAATACGAGGAATACCGAAAGATCGTTGAAAAACACGAGGGCCTCTGGGACGGCGTCTACGATAATCTCGAGCTGCCAGAAGACGCCGTGTTGCGCGCGAAGGAGCTGCCGGGCAGACGGCTGGTCGCCGTACTCACGGAGGATTGGTGCGGAGATGCAGCTTCACTCGTCCCGATACTCGCAAAGCTAGCTGCTGCGGCGCCCGAGAAGATCGAGCTACGTGTCTTCGACCGCGACGAGAACCTGGACATCATGGATCGCTACCTGACTCACGGCGGCCGGTCTATACCGGTGGCGATCGTCTTCGATGAGGACATGCACCAGCTCGGTTGGTGGGGTCCGCGGCCGGCGCCAGCACAGGCGCTGTTCCGGGAGAAGCTGCGCGCGCTGCGCGCCGGACAGCTCACAGACAAGCGGGAAGAAGTTAACAAGCCGGTGCTCCGCTGGTACCGCGAGGACCGCGGGCGCCACACGCTAGATGAAATCCTGATGGTCCTGGAGCGGGGAGGTGAGCTGCGCACCTGAGGGCGCGGGGCCTGAATCGGGCTACCTAGGGCGCCGCGGCGCTCAGTCGCCGCGCCACCTCCTCAGCGCCCTCCATCGCCCGGAGGATGTTGCCGCCGAGGATCTTGACGATATCCGACTCGCTGTAGCCGCGCCTTAGAAGCTCCTCGGTAATGGCCGGGAACTTGGAAACGTCCTCCAACCCTTCCGGCGCGTTTATTATGCCATCGAAGTCCGAGCCCAAGCCGGCGTGGTCGATACCGGCTACCTCTACGATATGATCGATGTGATCGACCAGGTCCGACACCGTGCCAGGCGGTATCGGATGTTCCTCCTCCCACTGATTCATGTAGCTCTCCAGCGCGGCGCCGTCTTCAGCGAATCGCGCCCGCGCCTCCCGGTATGCACTCAATATGTCGCGGGCGACCTTTGCCGCCTCCGGCACGACGAAACCGGAGTAGAAGTTCACCATGACGAGCCCACCGTTCTCGCGTAGTTGCCGCAGAATATCGTCGGGTACGTTCCGCGAGTTCGCGTTCACCGCGCGCGCCCCGCTGTGTGTAGCGACGACCGGCGCCTCACTGACCCTCAGTGCGTCGGCCATCGTCTCCGCCGACACGTGCGAGATATCGACCAGCATGCCGAGCCGATTCATCTCCCGAACCACCTCTTCCCCGAACTCGCTCAACCCCCCATGTCGTGGCTCGTCGGTCGCAGCGTCCGCCCAGTCGGTGGAATCGATGTGCGTGAACGTCAGGTAGCGCGCGCCGAGCGCGTAAAGCGTCCTCAGAACAGCCACTGAGTTCTCGATCGCTTGCCCTCCCTCGACGCCGATAAGCGCCGCGATCTTCCCCTTTCCGGCGATCCGCCGCACGTCGGCTGCGCTATACGCCAACTCGAAATCGGAGTACCGCGCCACCATCCGCCGGACCAGATCGATCTGTTCGAGAGCGATGCGGCTGGCACCGGGCCCCTCGCGGTCCGACGGGACGTAGGCAGCGAAAAACTGAGCATCGACCCCACCCTCACGAAGCCGCGGGATGTCCGTGTGGCCATCATCGTGACGGACGGCGAGATCGAAGCGATCGAAGCTCGAGTCTGCCTTCGTCAATAATCGCCACGGCAGATCGTTGTGGCCGTCGATCACGATTGCGCGTCTGTGCAGCTGGGCTGCCTGCCGTGCTACGTCCACGATTCTCGCCTTGAGCTAGCAAGTGTGCAGTGTGCGGTATGCGGTACGTGGTAGCATTGGAGAATACCGCACACCGCATACTGCATACCGTTCCGCCGCCTACCGTCCACCGCCGTACCCTCTGCGAGCTACCCCCCGATTACCCGTCGCAACAGTTCGTCCAACGCAGCAGGCTCATCCAGCGCGAGTTCGTACGTCACCCGCACCGTCGGCCGGTCGATATCTATCAGTCGCGCCAGATCGATCGGTGTGCCGATGGCGACGACATCGGCGTCTGAGTTGCGAATCGTCTCGGCCAGTTCGCCCACTTGTTCCTCACCGTAGCCCATGGCCGGCAGAACCGGGCCCGTGCCGGAGTACTTTTCGAACGTCTCGACGATGGAGCCGACAGCGAACGGCCTTGGGTCCACCAGCTCCTTCGCCCCATGCTCCTGCGCAGCCAGACTGGCTGCACCAAGCAGCAGGTCGCCGTGGGTGAGGCTGGGTCCGTCCTCAACGGCGAGCACCCGCTTTCCCATCAGGGCCTCGGGCTTGTCGACGGTGAGCGGCGAGCGGCCGATTAGCACACGGGCACCCGGGTTGGCTACCGCGATATTGCTCCGCACCGTTTCCACGTCCTCTGCCCGCGCCGAACCCACCTTGTTGATGATCACTACATCTGCCATTCGCAGGTTTGCCTCGCCGGGATGATAGATCAGCTCGTGTCCAGCCCTGTGTGGGTCGGCGACAACGATATGCAGGTCCGGCCGGAAGAACGGGAGATCGTTGTTGCCGCCGTCCCAGAGGACGATATCGCCGTCGCCTTCAGCCTGGCGGAGGATCGCCTCGTAGTCGACGCCGGCATAGACGATCGTCCCCACCCTCAGGTGGGGTTCGTACTCCTCGCGTTCCTCGATCGTGACCTCGTGTCGCTCGAGGTCCGCGTAAGTCTGGAAGCGTTGCACTCGCTGTTTGACGAGGTCGCCGTAAGGCATGGGATGCCGAACGACTACCGGCTTACGGCCAAACTCGCGCAGTCGATCGACGATGTAGCGGGTCGTCTGGCTCTTCCCTGCTCCGGTGCGCACGGCACAGACGGCGATCACCGGCCACTTGGAATCGACTAGCGTCTGCCGTGGTCCGAGTAGCATGAGGCCGGCCCCCGCGGCGAGGCAACGGCTGGCGATATGCATGACGTACTCATGGGAGACGTCGGAATACGAGAAAGTGCAGAAGTCGATCCGCTCACGCTTGATAACGGCTTCCAATTCCTCCTCGGGCAGGATCGGTACTCCCTTCGGGTAACCGGACCCTGCGATCTCCGCAGGGTAAAGCCGGCCCTCTATATTGGGAATCTGGGTGGCGGTGAATGCGACGACCTCATAGTCGGGGTTGCCCCGGAAGTAAGTGTTGAAGTCGTGGAAGTCGCGCCCTGCCGCGCCCATGATGACGATCCGTTTCTTTCGGTCGCTCCCAGTCATGACTCCTCGTTTCGTGTTCGTGTGACGCCTCAATCATCGGTGTGCAGTGTGCGGTGTAGGCGTAGCTCGTACACGGTTCCACCTCACATCGCATACCGCAGCCTGACTACCGTCCACCGACCCCCAGCCACTTTACCAACTCTGCCAGATCCTTCACCACCTGGGCGGGCTCCAACCCCTCGTCCAGATCCTCCCCTTGCCTATTCACCCACACGCAATCGATACCTATCTCTCCGCAAGGCTGGATATCGTGAAACTTGCTTTGCGCCACATGTAGCAGACGCCCGCGATCCCCGTCGAGTCGCTCGAGCGCTGCCAAGAAATGTGCGTGTCCGGGTTTGTAGCCGCGGACCTGTTGCGCAGTGACCGTCCAGTCAAACTCGACTCCTATCCGACGGAGTGTCGCCTGCAGCAAGTCATCGTCGACGTTCGAGAGGATCGCCAGCTCGTAGCGCGACTTCAACCGCTCGAGCGCGGGTCGCGTATCGGCGAAGACCGGCCAGTCGGGCAGCGACTCGGCGAGGAACCCAGTGCGCCCAGGCGCCAGGGGCCAACCCAGTCTCGTAGCTACCCGGAGCGCCGTCTCGCCCAATACCTCCCGGTAGGGACGGTAGGTGTCCGACTGCACCTCCGGCTCAATCTCGTGGTAGGCGGCGATCACATCATCCGCTGCGAGCTCGATGCCGTCGCCCGCCGCAGCCTCGCTGAAGGCCCGGGTGATGCCGCTGACCCAGTCTACTAGAGTTCCGTAGCAGTCGAAGCTGAGCGTGTCCCAGCGCACCCGGCGTACCACCCCTAGGCCCCGTACTTTGCCAGGCGCCCGGCGTGGGCGAGCGCCAGCGGCATGAGGTCTTCGGAGCGGCACAACCCTCCTTCGCCGCCACGGCACCACTTCTCCCCGAAGCGGTCCGCCTCGTCGCGCCGGCAGGTCGGCGACCATAACAAGAAGGGTACTGGGTGCCAGCTGTGGCTTCGCAACGCCGCGGGAGTGGAGTGGTCGCCGGTGACGAGAATCACATCGGGCTGCAGATCGACGATCCTCGGTATGTAGCCGTCCAGCTCCTCGATGACCTCTACCTTGCGATCGAAGTCGCCGTCCTCACCCGCCTTGTCAGGGTCCTTCACATGAACGAAAGCGAAGTCGTAATCGGGCCAGACTCGCGTCAGAGTCTCGAACAGGTCGTCGCGCGACGGCCCCACGTCCACCGAGTCCATACCAACCAACTTGGCGACACCGCGGTACATCGGGTACTGGGCGACCGCCACCGAGCGCAGTCCAAACGTCTCCGGAAAGAGAGGCCAATCCGGCTTCTTCGCGAACCCGCGCAGGGTGATCATGTTCGCCGGATCGCGTCCGGCCAATCGGCCGCCTGCCTCTTCGACGAAACGTCGGGCGAGGGCCGCGGCGGCTTCCGCTCCCGGATCCGTCGCCGTCACGTCGAGCGGCGGAACACCCGTGTGGCCGGGGTCGGTGTCCGCTACGCCCTCAGCCAGCCCCTCACCCCGGAGCACGAGCAGAAAACGATGCTCGCGGACCGGCTCGACGAACAGCTCCACCCCAGGCAGCGCTATCTGGCGAAGCTCGGCGCAGAGTTCGGCGCAGTGCTCGGTCGGAATCCGACCGGCGCGACGGTCGGTGATATTACCTTCCGCGTCCACACTGCAAAAGTTGCCCCGCGCCGCCAGGTCCGTCGCCTGCAACTCGAAGTCGACGCCCAGCGCCTCCAAAACCCCGCGCCCGATCTGATAGCGGATCGCATCGTAGCCGAAGAGCCCGATGTGGCCGGGCCCGCTGCCCGGCGTGATGCCGGGACTCACCGGCTGATGGAGCCCGACGATACCCTCGGCGGCCAAGCGATCGAGGTTCGGCGTCACAGCTGCCTCGAGCTCGGTGGGCCCGCCGGGCTTCACCGCCAGGCCGCCCAGTCCGTCGAGCACCAGCAGCACGATCTTCGTTTGCGCCGCGGTCAGCAGCTCGTGGATGAGTTCCAGGTCCGCCATCTCTCGGCCCTCTCGTTCAGCGCATCATCATCACCGAAGCGTAGAGCTCGATCCCCGACCAGAAATTACCCAGCCGGAGATTCTCGTTCGGGCTGTGCTGGTTGTTGTCATGATTGACCATCGGGACGCTCACCGTGGGCAGGCCGAGGACGTCGGTGAACCAATACAGCGGAACGCTGCCACCCGACGTGGGGATCTTCACCATGCTCTGCCCCATGTGCTCTTCCACCGAGCTGATCAGCGCTCGGGCGATCGGCAGGTCCATCTGAGTGCGATAGGCCGGATAGCCGTCCGAGCTCACGACCCTGGCGAGCTTCGGATGCCGGCGCCGCGTCTCGGGGTCGGGCTCCTCGCCTACGACCTCATACCCCAGCTTCTTGATGTGCGCGATCAAGCGCTCCAACTGCTCACTCGGATCGATGTTCTTCACCAGCCGTAAGTCGATGCTGGCTATCGCCCGGTCGGGGACCACGGTGCGCGCTTCGCCGCCCACCCAAGCGCTGCGCAGACCCCGCACGTTCAATGACGGCAGATTGATCAGCGCCAGTCGCTGGCCCTGCGCCTCCGGTTCGGCGAAAGCGAACGCGTGCATCCGTTCCACGTCGTCGTTCGGCGCCGCCGCTAGCGCCGCGCGCTCGAACTCGCTCAGCTCCACGACATCATCATAGAACCCGTCGACCAGCACACGCCCGGTACCCGGGTCCTTCATCGAAGCCAGCAGCTGAGCGAGCCGCATCGCTGGATTGGGAGCCCAGTTGCCGTAGTGGCCGCTGTGCAGCGGCCGCAGCGGCCCGTAGGTTGTGATCTCTACGCTGACTATCCCGCGGGCGCCAAACTTCATCGTCGGCAAGCCCGAGGGATCAGTCGGTCCGTCCGCGGCGATCGCCAGGTCGGCAGCCAGCAAGTCGCCGTACTCGCGGGCCACGAAACCGAGATAAGGTGATCCCGCCTCCTCGTCGCCCTCGAAGATGAACTTGAGGTTCGAGGTAGGCTTCGAGAGGTTGGCATGGATCGCATCGAGAGCGACCATCATAGCAACGATGGGCGACTTATCGTCCGAGGCAGAGCGTGCGAAAATCCGCCAATCGTTCTCGAACCTCCCGTGGCTCGGGAACTCGATGATCCGGCCACCAGCCTCCAGTGCGCCATCGCGCAGCACCGGCTCGTACGGATGGTGCCCTACCCAGCGACTGGTGTCGACCGCCTGGCCGTCGTAATGGGCATAGAACAGTATCGTCCGCGTCGCCCCCGGCACCTTTAACTCGCCGTAGACGTACGGCGCCCCGCCCGTCTCCAGCAGCCGACCCTCGATCCCGCGCCGCGCCATCATCTCGAGGATCGCTCCCGCGTTCCGTCGTATCGCCGGTGTATCGGCAGCATTGTTGGGAAGGCTGAGGAACTCGACCAGTTCCTCGACGATCTCGACCTCGTGAGAGGTCCGATAGCTGCGGACGCCGTGGACCTCGACCGACTGAGGATACGATTCACTACCAGCCAGCAGGCCAACCGTGGCGAAGCAGAGAGCTGACGTGCAACGTCTCACCGTAAGACTATCCATCTCTTCCCATCGCGTTCTGAATGTGGTGGCGTCTCGCGCCCGTGCTTCAGAGTACGCCATCGCCTGTGGACTCTGCCGGTGGCCTTGCCTCTATCCGATCTCCGACCCTCACTCGGCCACCCGTCTTCACCCAGGCGAGCACCCCGCGCCGGCCCCGCAGCTCCTCTTTCAGGCCGGCCCGTATCTCGTCCATCAGGTTACAAGGGTGACACGGCCCGGTGACCCACAGCTCAACCTCGTCGCCGAGCAGGAGGCGCGTGTCGTTAGGGAGAGATGTGAGATCGATGCCCCGGGTCGTGACGTTTTCTTTGAGAATTGCCGTCTCGAGCCCGAGAGCGGCGAGCGTCTCCTCCTCGATGAGCAGCACCTGCCGCCGGCTCTTTGGCCCGGCATGTCGGCAGCCTTCCAGCCCTAGGTCGGCGATGAAGACTGCTGGCTCTACACGTCGCATCGCCAGGCCGTGGCCCGGACAGACCTGTAGCGACGTGATTACTCCCGAGCCGTTGCTCAAGACGCCCCTCCGGTCCGCTGTTGAACGTCCGTTATGAGTGCGGCGATAAAGTAGTGGACCGGTGGGCGGTAAGGCTAGAGACGAGAGGAGGGACAGGCGAAGAGCGGTGCGAGTCGCTTAAGCTCGTCAGCCGGCAGGTTGCCCACCAGCGCGTGCTGATGCCCGTTGTCCCACCAGGTCGCTACCCCCAGGCCCCGCTCGCTACTCAGGCCAAGCTCGCTCGACACCGGCCCAATCGTCCCGGCATCGACGCCCGACAACCCGACCGTCGCTTCGCCTTCGAGCGGGATGAGGTAGTACGAGAGCTGACGGCCTCGGCTCTCGTACTCGACCACACCACCACGCCGGCCGTTCATCAGGCAGATCGTCGCGCGGTGTACTTCGAACTCGGGGACGCTAGGCGGCGGCATCGCGACACCCAGCTCACGGGCAAAGAACGCTGCTATCTGCTGCCGGTCCGCGGTCCGTAGTTCGTCCTGCTCAACCACGCGCCGCAGATAGTCCTCCGCAAAAGCGGTGGCCGCCGATGCACCGCGGTTACCGCCGGCCAGCCAGTGACCGGCCAAGCCGAATGCGAGGCCGGCCACCAAAACGGCGGCCACGACCCCCGGTTGCCGCCAGTGACGTCTGACCTGAGGCGAAGCGGGCGAGCCGGCTCGCTCACGCGCCAGCGCCGTGTAGAGCCGCTCCCGCAGCTCGCGCGGCGCCCGCACTCGTGGCACGCTGTCGCGGATGAGCTGCGCCACGCGCCGGTCCTCCTCGAGGAACTCGGAGCACGACACGCACTCCTCGGCGTGTGCGAGCGCCGCCTCGACCTCGGCGTCGCCGACACGCAGGCCGTCGGCGGGCCAGAGAATCCTGCGAGCTTCGCGGCAGTCTACCATCAGACCTTTGCACCTCCGCTTGCCCGGCGGCCCAGCTCGCGAGCCGCGCTGCGACTTAGATTTCGCCGGGCTCGGTAGTGCCGGGCCCGCACCTCTTCCACGTCGAGACCGGTCATCTCGGCGACGCGCCGGTGCCTCAGTCGCTCCACGTCCGCCAGCCAAAGAATCATCCGGTCACCGTCGTCTAGCTGCTCCCAGACGCGTGAAAACCAATCGAGCAGCACCCGATAGCCCGGCGATCCGAGTTCGGGGAATGGCTCGATCGGCATCCGCTCCGTGCCTGGCACCCTCTCGTCGTACAGCCCACCGTCCGGTGCCAATGGGTCACGCCCACAGCGCCGCTGTCTCTGCAAGTACGTCGACACCAAGGCCCCCAACATCAAGTGCCGAAAATCAGCACCACGCTGTCTATGCGGGTACTCGTGGAACGCTCGGATCGACGCTTCCTGGACCAGCTCTTCGGCCCGGCCCTCGTCGAGCGTGAAACAGAGGGCGGCCGAGTACACATCGTCCAGATGAGTTCCAATCAGCTCTTCGAATGCCTGCGCCATGCGGTTTGACCTCGCTTGCTGGCATCCTCGGTGCACTGGCCCGAGGCGGACCCAGGACAACCTCCACAAGAGAAACAACAGGGGAAAGCAAGAAGTTTCAGCCGGGAAGGTGGGAGTTGGAGATTCGGGGATTCAGGGATTCCGGGATTCGGTTTTTCGGAGTTTCGGGAATGGAGTGTCGGGGGGTTCTGAGTCAGGGAGCGGGGAATCCGAGGCATCCGTGGAGTCGGTGGTGTTCGGGAATTCGGGACTCTGGGAATCCGACTCCCGAGTTCCCCGAGTCCACGGATTCCACGGACTCCCATACCACAGGATGGGGAAGGGCGCCCAATGGGCGCCCTTATTGGCCGGACAACGGTGGGGGACTGCTATCGGTTAGCCGCACTCCGAGTAGCCGCAGGCGGTGCACTTCATGCACCCCTCGGCAAACTGGAGCGAAAACCCGCAGTCGGGGCAGGTCTCGATGAATGCTTTGATGTCCCGGCCGAAGTGCTTGGTCGGGTCGTCGAAAAGACCCCGGCCTATGTTGGGTGGCTCGGCACTCTGGGTGCCGCCGTTACCCTTAGAGCCGGTCTGCGGATCTGTGAGCGGCAGCACCTGCTGTTCGCCTTCCTTCTCGACCAGGTATTCCTCGATGGCCAGGGCGACGGCGTCCGGGACCGAGAGGATCTTCTTGGCACCGAAGCCCACGGCCCGGTCGCAGGAAATACCGCGCAGCTGCTTGCTGATCGTGCTGAGCGGAACACCGCTGCGTAGCGCCAGTGAGATCAACCGACTGATCGCTTCGGCGTCGGCCATCGCGGCACCACCGGCCTTGCCCAGCGTGGTGAAGACCTCGAAAGGCCGGCCCTTCTCGTCCTCGTTGATCGTCACGTAAAGCGTGCCTAGCGGTGACAGCATTTTCCGCGTGACACCCCGCAGCTTATCAGGCCGCTCGCGCACGAACGGCTTGCCCATGAGCTCGCCCTGTTTGGCGGATAACTCACGCTTCAACCGTTCGTTGTCCTTCGCCAACAACTCGAGCTCGGCCCGTAGCTGCTGGTTCTCGGCCGCCCGCTCCAAACTGGCGAGCTCGGCCCCAGAGGCGACTCCAGCATCCCCTGCCACGTCTTCGCCCTTCCGCCCAACCTCTGAGACCGAGC
>JABAOC010002294.1_pt2 | contig 29074 bp, 37 predicted proteins | sample 7062161 | NCBI WGS metagenome assembly JABAOC01 (sample SAMN14538625, study PRJNA623070) | marine sediment metagenome | biome: marine biome [ENVO:00000428]; feature: marine pelagic biome [ENVO:01000023]; material: deep marine sediment [ENVO:00002113] | place: India: Gulf of Khambhat ... | reverse complement strand
CGGATGTAGACCGGCCCGAACGCGGCCTCCACGCCGAAATCGTCGCGGAGCTTGTATTTGGCGACGCCCGTCGCCGAAAGCTTCGGCAAGACCGCCGGCTCGCGATGCGGGACCTCGGCGAGGCGGAACGCGCGGTGCGAGAGCGCGACTTCGCGCGCGTCGAACTTGCCGGCGCCGGCCGCGCACCACACGTTGATACCGCGCGTGTCGATAACCAAGAGATAGGCGTCCAGGCCGCGCAGCGCCCGCCGTACGAGGTTGAAGGTCAGCTCGAAGTTGGCCGTCACAAGGAGCGGCGCCGCCGGCCCCGGTTCCCCTATGCGATACAAGCCGGGTACGACGCGGAAGAACGTCGCGTAGAGGGAGAGGTGCGAGGCGACGTTGGCGAGGCGGTCGCGGAACGTCAACGTCGTGGCTGCTTCTTTTATTTCCGGGGCGGGCCGGTACGAACTCTTCGTCGCCTCGAGGTAAAGGAGCGCGCCGCCCTCGAGGTACTTTTCCCGCGTTACGTTAAAACCGCGGTTCTTGACCGTCGTCGGCAAATCCTTGAGCGGCCGCGTCACCGCCCGGGCGACGACGTAGACGATCAGCTTGAGCCAAAACCGTTTAAAATAATACCACGCCTTAGCCGCGAACGGCCGGGGCGGTACCTCGTCCACTATCACGAGCTTACCGCCGGGCTTGAGCACTTGCCACGCCGTCTCGAGCGTCGCGAGCTGCTCCGCGCCCCGCATCTCCGACAGCGCGAGCGACATCACGACGGCGTCGTACGCCTCGCGCGCGAGGGGCGCCGTCGGCGCGTCCCGCACTTCGAACTTGACCTCGTCCGCCAGCCCGAGCTCGAGCGCCTTACCGGTGGCGAAGGTTATCATGTCGGCGTTGCGGTCCCAGCCGGTGACGCGGGCGCCCCGGTTCGCGGCGAGCAGCGCGAAGGTGCCCGGGCCGCAGCCGACGTCGAGGACGCGGTCGCCCGGCTCGAGCAACGCCGCCATCTCGTCGCGTAGCGCCTCGAAATCGGTGGCGGCGAATTTCTTGATTCCCCGGTCGTACTCCTCGGGGACGAGCTCGAGTATTTTCATGTAAATATACGACATGATATTTAACCGCGTAGCCCTAACCTTTTATTTTTACATAAAAAATACAACACGTTAAGTTAAAAACGTCGCCACTGGTCACCTTGCCCTCGACGGCCGTTCGTGGTAATATTCAATTATGTGGCCTACGCTGTTCAGGGTCGGAAGCTTCGAGGTCGGCACCTTCGGCCTGATGGCCGCGTTGGGCTTTCTCGTGGCGTACGCCGTCTTCCGCGCGGACGCGAAGCGCCGCGGCCTCGAGGTCAAGTTCGCCTCCGATTTATTGATAGCCGCGATCGTCGGCGGCCTCGTCGGCGCGCGCGCCAACTTCATCCTCGAAAACTGGGGCGCGTTCTTAGCCGGCCCGTGGGGTTTCATCTGGTCGCGCGACGGCTTCACCTGGTACGGGGGCTTCGTCGGCGCCGCGGCCGCGGTAATAATCGTATTAAAAACCCGCAAGCAAGAGGTCGGACGGTACTTCGACGCGGGAGCGCCAGCGCTCGCTTTGGGCTACGTCTTCGGGCGGGCGGGTTGACAGCTCGCCGGGGACGGAGATTACGGCGTCCCCTCCGACCTGCCCTGGGCGATGTCCTATCCGAAAGGCGTTATCCCGACGACGGCGCGCGTGCATCCCACGCCGGTCTACGAGATGATAGCGTTCTTCGCGATATTCCTCGTCTTGTGGCGGCTGCGCGGGGTTGACAGGCCGCCGTGGTGGCTTTTCGGCATTTACATGATACTCGCCGGGGCCGAGCGATTCCTGATAGAATTCATCAGGACCAACGCCCCCTTATGGTTGGGTCTAACAGAGGCGCAACTCGTAAGCGTAGGAGTGGTTGCAGCCGGCGCCATTACCGTGTTATTATTAAAAAAAAGGCGAAAGCGGACGCCGGCCTAATATGGTAAGAAGGACTTCAGCGATTTTTCCGTTGGGCGCGGCCTTACTCGCGACGTTCTGCGGTGGCGGCGGGACGCCCGAGGAGGCGGTCGAGACCTTCAACGGCCATATGGCCGCCAAGGACTTCGGACTCGCGGCGGGTTTGGTTTATTGCCGCGACTGGCTCGGGGCGTCGGACGCAGAGCTCGCGGCCGGGCGGGCCGCGTACGCCGACGTACTCGCGGAGCGCTACGACGGCGACGACCTCGACTACGGCCGCGCGGAAATAACGGAACGTACGCGCCGGTCCGGGAGCGAAGTAGGATTCGCGGTCACGTATCGCCGCCGCGCGCGGCCGTCGGGGCCGCCCGTCGTTCTGGAATTAACGGCGAAAGAGATTGAAGGCCGTTGGTATTACGTGCCCGACGTCGCTGTGGACCGGGCCTCCGCCTCCGAGAGGGTTGATTGGCGATGAAAAGGCGAACCGTCATTTATCTCCTGCCGTTAATCGCGACGACGGCGCTGGGCGCAGATACGGATTGCGTAGCCGCGGGCGGGGCGGATTACCCAACGCCCGCGACCGGGGGCGACGGCACGCGCGAGCTCGCCTGGGACAACGGCAAGTGGTCGTACCTCGTCGTCTGGTATACCGGGGCGGGCTCTTGGGTAGGAAACGATTTCTACGACCTCATCCCGCATAAAACCGGCGAGAGGCGGATAGTCAAGATGCGGGTTTTCTCCTCGAGCAAATGGCCCAACGACGCCTGGGACGGCTTCCGCGTGGCGTTTTACAGCTTCGAGGGTTGGCCCGACCCCAAGCCGGGGGAAAAGTTATGGCCCACGAGCGAGGCCGGCTATTTTTACAAGCCGTCCGGGCGAAGCGGCCACGTCTGGGTCGAGGTCCCTATAGGTTGGGTAACGCGTCAAACCAGCTTCGTGGCCGCGATGGGACAAGTATATAACCAGCCGGATTGCGATTCCTTCGCGGTGGACACGAACCGAAAACGTCTAGGGCACTCTTGGAGTTACTACAACAACCGGTGGAACGAGTACGAGGAGACGGATCCGTACTTCAATTTGATGATTCGCGTAGTGGTAGAGGAAACGCCGTACCGGCCGGCGGTGGCGCCCACCAGCTTCGGCCGGGTAAAAGCCCTATACAATTAATATTAATAAGGGGCGAAAATCTTATTGACGGCCGCGCTCATTTGCCGTAAAATGGCGCGGTATAAAATTAAGGCCATTTAAAAGGAGGATTAAGCTATGAAAATTCCAGCGTTTATTGGCGTCATATTCGCGGCCGCGGCGCCGCTGTGGGCCGCGGACGTCGCCGTAGACGGCGGCCCGAGTTCCGCCGCGCCCGCCTTCGCGTCCCCGACGGCCTGCGACCAGGCCACGATGGAGCTGATGTGGGACAACGGCCAACGGCGTTGGAGCTTGGCGTGGTATACGGCGGCCGGCATATGGGTCGGCAACGACTTCAACTTATCGACGCTGAAGACGAAGTACACCAAGATATTGAAGTACAAATACTACACACGCGGCGCCTGGCCCAACAAGGGATGGGACGGCATGCGCTTCGCCTTCTACAACTTCGTGGGCGGCGTTCCCGCCTCCATGCTCTGGCCCACGAGCGGCGGCGGCTATTTCTTCAAACCCAGCGCCGGCATCGAAGGGCACATATGGGTGGAGTTCGACGTCAACTGGAACTGTCCCTCGCCAGCGTTCGTCGCGGCCCAGGAACAATTCTACAACCACCCCAACTGCGACCCGTGGTCGGTGGACAACAATTTAACATTTTCCGGTCACTCGTGGTTGTATTCGCAAGGTACGTGGTCGAAGTACCAAGTTTCCGGCGTATCGGCACCGTACCGCAACGTTATGGTCCGGGTCTGGGTCGAGCCGGGGATAGAGTTCCCGGGCGTAGCGCCCTCGAGCATAGGGCGCGTCAAAGCACTCTACTACTGACCGTCCGACGAGTTATCACGCCTAATGTAAAGGGAGCCGGCGGCTCCCTTTACTCGTCCGGAAATTTGTCTTGACTTGGGCGAGGCGCCTCTTATAATTTCGAGATAATCCACGCGCGTGGAGGAAGGTCATGAAAAAAACCCTTTTAACCATAGCGGCCGCGCTTTCGGTTTGCGCCGGCGCCCGGGCCGCGGACGTCGCCGCAGATGGCGGCACCAGTTCCGCGGCGCCCGCCTTCGCGGCCCGCACCTCTTACGGCCCGGGCGCGCTCGAGCTCAAGTGGGACAACGGCCGACGGCGGTGGAGCGTCATCTGGTATACGGGCGCCGGCTCCTGGGTCGGCAACGACTTCGACGTCTCGACGCTCAAGACGAAGTACACCAAGATATTGAAGTACAAATACTACACGCGCGGCGCCTGGCCCAACGGGCGATGGGACGGCATGCGCTTCGCGTTCTACAGCTTCGTCGGCGGCGTGCCCGCCTCCATGCTCTGGCCCGCGAGCGGGAGACCGTTCTTCTTCAAGCCCAAGGCCGGCATCGAGGGCCACATATGGGTGGAGTTCGACGTCAACTGGAACTGCCCTTCGCTAGCGTTCGTCGCGGCCCAGGAGCAGTTCTACAATAGTCCCAACTGCGACGCGTTCTCACTGGACCATAACGCGACCTTCATGGAACACTCGTGGCAGTTCTTCGCGGGCCAGTGGGCCCCTTTTCAAAGCGAACCCAATATCGGACCCTATCGCAACGTCATGGTCCGCGTATGGGTCGAGCCGGGGATAGAGTTCCCGGGTGTGGCGCCCTCGAGCATAGGGCGGGTTAAAGCGTTGTATTACTAATCGGCCGGCGAATAATAACGCCAACTGGAAAGGGAGCCGGCGGCTCCCTTTACCCGTTTGGAAATTTGCCTTGACGCGGGGGGTCCGGCCGGTTATAATGCCGGTAACATTTAAACCTCAGGAGGAAAATAATGAAAATACTCGTTTCAACGTTGGCGGCCGCGCTCGTCGTTTGCGCGGGCGCCCGGGCCGCGGACGTCATCGTAGACGGCGGCCCCGGTCCCGCCGCGCCCGCCTTGGCGGCCGCAATGCCCTTCTACCAGGCCACGATGGAGCTGGCGTGGGACAACGGCCAACGGCGGTGGAGCGTCGTCTGGTACACCGGCGCCCAATCCTGGGTCGGCAACGACTTCAACGTCTCAACGCTCAAGACGAAGTACACCAAGATATTGAAGTACAAATACTACACGCGCGGCGCCTGGCCCAACGGGCGATGGGACGGCATGCGCTTCGCCTTCTACAACTTCGTGGGCGGCGTGCCCGCCTCCATGCTCTGGCCCACAAGCGGTAACCCGTACTTCTTCAAACCCAGCGCCGGCATCGAGGGCCACATATGGGTGGAGTTCGACGTTAACTGGAACTGCCCCACGCCGGCGTTCGTCGCGGCCCAGGAGCAGTTCTATAACAACCCCAACTGCGACCCGTTCTCGGTCGACCTGAATCCAACGAATTTAAAGCATAGCTGGCAGTACTACAACGCGCGGTGGGCGCTGCTCGAGCTCGACTTCCCGGGAGCTGGGCCCTACCGCAACCTGATGGTCCGCGTATGGGTCGAGCCGGGCATTGAATTCCCGGGCGTGGCGCCCTCGAGCATAGGGCGGGTTAAAGCGTTGTATTACTAATCGGCCGGCGAATAATAACGCCAACTGGAAAGGGAGCCTTGGGCTCCCTTTACCCGTTTGGAAATTTGCCTTGACGCGGGGGGTCCGGCCGGTTATAATGCCGGGAACATTTAAACCTCAGGAGGAAAATAATGAAAATACTCGTTTCAACGTTGGCAGCCGCGCTCGTCGTTTGCGCGGGCGCCTGGGCCATTGACGCCGCCGTCGATGGCGGCGGCAGTTCCGCGGCGGCCGCCCTTGCGGCCCCCACGGCCTCCGACCAGGCCACGATGGAGCTTAAGTGGGATAACGGCCTACGGCGGTGGAGCATCGCTTGGTACACCGGCGGCGGTTGGTGGGTCGGCAATGACTTCAACGTATCGACGCTCAAGACGAAGTACACCAAGATATTGAAGTACAAATACTACACGCGCGGCGCCTGGCCCAACGGGCGATGGGACGGTATGCGCTTCGCCTTCTACAACTTCGTGGGCGGCGTGCCCGGCTCCATGCTCTGGCCTACCAGCGGAACCGGCTACTTCTTCAAGCCCAGCGCCGGCATCCAAGGCCACATATGGGTGGAGTTCGACGTCAACTGGAACTGTCCCTCGCCGGCGTTCGTCGCGGCCCAAGAGCAGTTCTACAACCACCCCAACTGCGACCCGTTTGCCCTCGATAACAGTACTATCTTCCTGGGACACTCGTGGAAATATACCTTGGGGAAATGGGAAAAGTATATATCTACCAGACCCGAAGTTGCCCCCTACCGCAACATCATGATCCGCGTGTGGGTCGAGCCGGGCATTGAATTCCCGGGCGTGGCGCCCTCGAGCATAGGGCGCGTCAAAGCGCTGTATTACTAATCCCCTTGCGAGAAATAACCCCGACTGGAAAGGGAGCCGCCGGCTCCCTTTACTCGTTCGGAAATTTGCCTTGACGCGGCAGCCCCGGCCGGTTATAATGCCTTGGTAATTTAAACCCCAGGAGGAAAATAATGAAAATACTCGTTCCAACCATCGTGGCTGGGCTCGTAGTTTGCGCGGGGGCCTGGGCCGCGGACGCGGCGGTGGACGGCGGCGCCAGTTCCACGGCGCCCGCCCTCGCGGCCCCCACGGCCTACGACCAGGCCACGACAGAGCTGATGTGGGACACCGGCTCGCGGCGGTGGAGCGTGATCTGGTACACCGGCGCCGGTTGGTGGGTCGGCAACGAATTCAATACGTCGACGCTGAAGACCAAATACGTTAAAATTTTAAAATTCAAGATGTATACGCGCGACGACTGGCCCAACACCCAGTGGGACGGCTTCCGCATCGGCTTCTACGAGTTCCGCGGTGGGGTCCCGGGTTCTATGCTTTGGCCCACAGGAGGAACCGGATATTACTTCAAGCCGAGCGGTCTCCACGGCCACGTTTGGGTAGAATGCGATATTAACTGGAACTGTCCCTCGGTCTCATTCGTCGCGGCCGAAGAGCAATTCTACAACAACCCCTTAGGCGATCCGTGGAGCGTGGACAATAACCCGACCTTTCTGGGACACTCCTGGTACTACGCCCTAGGTAGGTGGAGCAAACTTTCTGAAGTTTCGATACCGGATATAAAGCCGTATACCAATTTGATGCTCCGCGTGTGGGTCGAGCCGGGGATAGAGTTCCCGGGCGTGGCGCCCTCGAGCATAGGGCGCGTCAAAGCGCTGTATTATTAGCGCGTATTCGGGCCGTCAAATACGATTACGGGGATTCGAAAAGGCTCCCTTTTTACGTGGTAGCGAATGAGGTAACCCTCCACGCGGCCGTCGGATTTTTACTTTGACGGCGACGCCGATATCTTTTATAATAATACCGGACCGCCCGGGCCCGCGCTGTCCGCGTACACGGGGAGCTTTCTCATGATAAATTATATTCGAATAACTTCGGCCGCGGCCCTGTTGGCCGGCGTCGCCGGTGCCGCGGTGGTACTGGAAGAAAAATTCGAGGGCGCCAAGTTCCCGCCCGCCGGCTGGGAGAAAGTAGAGGTCAAAGGCGTCTGGACGCGCGAGCACGTCGGCGCGCCGTACAACTGGTGCGCGTACTTCCACAGCTACGCATACGTCGGCGGCGAGGGTACGCTGGGGACCAAGGGCCAAACATTGGCGACGAACGACTACCGCGTTTCCTTTGCCTACCGCTACCGCGTCGAGCCCGCGAGCGGCACGGCGTCGGCCGAAACCCGCGTCGAGCGCCTCGAGGGCGAGGTGTGGCAAGTGGTATCTAGTTGGCCGCTGCCGCGAACCTCCACCTTCCAGGTCTTCGAATTCAAGTACGCCGCGTCGCAAGACGGCACGTACCGCCTGCTCTTCTACGCGGAGGCCGCGGAAGAGGCCATCGTCTTCTTCCGCGTCGACGACGTATTGTGGGAGAGCGGGCCCTTCACGGCCGTGGCGCCGGCGAGCCTGGGCGGGGTTAAGGCTTTGTATTATTAAAACCCTTTCATCAGAAAACTTAAAGGCCGCCCCGCCGGGCGGCCTTCGCTATGGACGGCTCCTTCCTTTTTGTGATAATATAACGACGAGGTGAAGCAATAAATGGCCCGAGCCAAGGTGGCGGCGCTCCGCACGAGCGCCGAAACGATAATCGACGACTTCACGCGGCTGATGCGCCTCGCGGACTACCCCTCCTACCTCCCCCGCGACAAGAAGACCCAGCTCAAGATAAACATCTCCTGGCACAAGTATTTCCCCGCCTGCTCGACGACGCCGTGGCAGCTCGAGGCCGTCGTTAAAACGCTTCTGGAGGACGGTTATGCCAAAGAGGACCTCGTCCTCTGCCAGAACGCGACCGTCGTCGTCGACCCCAAAATCGGCGCGCGCCTGAACAAGCTCGAGGGCGTCGCCGAAAAGTACGGCCTCGAGTTCCATTACTTACAAGACCCGGACCAGGACGAATGGGTGCCGTACGAGCCACGCGGCGAGATGCTCGTGCTGGCCGACGTATACAAAAAGAAAGGCCTCTGGCTCCCGAAGTCCTTCCCCGGCACCAACATAATCCACCTCCCCACCGTCAAGACGCACGTCTTCACGACGATGACGGGCGCGATGAAGAACGCCTTCGGCGGCCTTCTCAACCTCGAGCGCCACTGGACCCACGCCGTCATCCACGAGACGCTCGTGGACCTCTTGACGATTCAGAAGGAGATCCACGCGGGTATCTTCGCGGTGATGGACGGGACGGTCGCGGGCGACGGCCCGGGCCCGCGGGCCATGCGGCCCGTCGTCGCGAACGTCATTCTCGCCTCCGGCGACCAGGTCGCGATAGACGCGGTCTCGGCCAAGATAATGGGCCTCGAGCCGCTCGAGTTGGATTTCATTCGCCTGGCGCACGAGCGTGGCCTGGGCGTCGGCGACCCGCGGGAGATAGAGCTCGTCGGCGACGATATCTCCGGTATGAACCTCCGCTTCTCGCCCCACGAGGACACGTTCGCCTCGCGCGGCCAGAAGGCGATATACCACGGCTGGCTCAAACCCTTCGAGCACTTCCTTCTACGATCGCCCCTCGTACCTTGGGCGTACGTGGCCTCGCGCCTCTACCACGACGCGTTCTGGTATCCGTTTATCGGGAAGAAGCGCGTCCAAAAGATATTGGACGAGAGCGAGTGGGGCAGGCTCTTCCTGCGCTACCCGCCGGAGGGGATGTACTGGAAATAGGACCGAAGTCGGGAGGGACGTATATGCCGATAAAAATATTAACGTCGTTCGCGGTGGCCGCGGCCGGGGCGTTGCCGGGCACCGCGTCCGGCGTTTCCGTGGGGGATTACGCCGCCGAAACGGCCGTCGCCGCGGGCTTGGAGATCGGCACTCTCTGGGCCTCCTTTTATATCGGCATGAATTCGTGCGGTTGAGACACGGGCACTACCGACCCGGGCGGCCTCGCCGCATCCTACGTCCTATTTGGCGCTTACCCCTTCGCGTGCGCAGGCGGGGCAGTATTAACCGGCGAACGGGTAGACGGGGCGTCGTCGAATCCGGGGGCAACCTTCGCCTATACCCTAGTCGCCGCTTACGCTCAAAGCGCTATGCTCGTCGGTACCGGCGCGGCCATAGAAAGCTCCAAACTGTACGATATCGACGACGTATTCTTTTGGTACGGCTTTATCGATGTCGTAACGAAACCGTTCCTTGTCACGATAGTTTATAATAAAGTTAAAAAACCGGCCGGGCCGCGGCCGGAAAGCCGTCGCCCCGCCGTACGGCCTTACGTCAGCGCGGCCGCGGGTGAAGGGGGTAGGCCGGTGCCTTTATACGGCGTCTCGCTGTCCTTTTAAATACGGACGGCTCACGAACCTTCGTAAAAAAACGTAGGGGCGAACGGCCGTTTCGCCCCAATTTTATTACGGCGTCGCGGGCCGACCTGAAGGTCGGCCCCTACGTTAAATACTTAAAACGCTTCGTTGAACACCAAATAAATCCCCTGCGAGTCCTTGCCCCGGCCGTAGTCGAGGCGGACGCGCGCCTCGCCGTCACGCACGAGGTCGAGGCGCAGGCCCCCGCCCGCGGTGAGCATCACCGTGTCGAACGAGAAGTCGCCCATCGTGAAGCCGACGTCGCCCACGTCCACGAATAAAGCGCCAACGAGGCGCCACCACAGCGGCACGCGTATCTCCTCCTGGTAGGCCGCGAGCCAGCGGTTCCGCGCCCGCCCCTCCGGCTGGCCGCGAAGGACCGCGGAGCCCCCGAGCTCCGGCATCGCCCAAAACGGCGGCGCGGCGTCCCGGCCCGAAAGGAAGAGCCGGTTCGCGCACGTCCACCGTCGACCCAGGCGGTCGACGCGCCAGAAGAAGCGCGCGTCAGCCTCGTACCACCGGAAAGTATAATCCGAGCCGGCGCCCTCGTCGAAGAGCGAGAAGCGAGCCTGCAAGAAAAGGCCTTTCGTCGTCGCGTTGCGGCGGTCGCGCGTATCGTACTCGACGAACGCCGTCGGCCCGATTATCAGGCCGCCCTCGGCGCCGGGGGCGTACTCGGGCCCGGGGAGGAAACCCGGCTCGAGGCCCTCCGCCTCGGGCGCCCATTCCACGATTTTGTAATTCTCTAGGAAAGCGCCCAGGCCGGCGTAAAGCGGCCCGCGTGCGCGCCGGTACCCCTTGAGGTCCGCACGGAACATCCGCCTCGTGTAGTCGGCGTAATACTCTTTGGGAACGTCCCTCGAACCCGGCGGCGGCCAGAAGACGGTGGGATACTTCTCGAAGCGGTTCTCGGCGAGCAGGCGCCAATCACCCGAGGGAGAATAGAGGTCGCCGTTGAGGTCGAAGCGGAATTGCCTCTTCCACGTGTAGACCGCCATCGGTTGGACGTAGGAGTCGCGCGTTTCGGGCAAGCTTCCGCGAAAACGGAAGAAGGCCGCGGCATAGACGCCGAGGGCCGGGCCGGTATCCGACGTATAGTATCCGAAAGGAAGGCCGGCCCATTTCACGGCCCACGCCTGCGACGTCAAACAAGCCAGGACACATATCGCCGTAAACTTCGCGCGCACGACGCAATAATAATTAACAACCGAAGGCGCCGCAACCTAAAATTCGACGCGCCTTTCTATTTACAACGCGCGCTCGAAATATTATTATACTTTGTGAAATGCCTTAATTGGCTGGCGGCCGCGGCGGCGTTTATGGCGATGCCCGCCTGGTCCGACGGCGCGGGCGTGGTCGCCGCGGAGGTAGGGTGCGGCTACGTCGGCGGCATCGCCGCGGGGCTGGCGGGCGTACCCGTCGGCAACATCTTTTCCACGGACGAGTTCGCCGGCGGGGGGTTCTACGGCTTTTTCATCGGCTATCCCGCCGGCGTCGGCCTGGGCGTCTACGGCGCGGGCGAGATATGGGGCGACGACTCTCGTAACGACTGGGCCAGCGTCGGCGCCGCAATAGGCGCTTCCTACGCGCCCGTCGCGGCAGGTTATTTACTCTGCGGATACAAGGGGCTGTTGATAGGCATGCTCCTCGCCCCCGCGGCCTCGACCGCGGCTTACAATTTGGTTAAAAATTCGGAAGAGCGAAATTCGTCGGGAGACGGGCCGGCCCCCAAGGCCTTCTACGTTCAAACCACTTTTTGCTTCTAAGGAGCGTTCGGTTATGAAAGGCAGGTTAACCCTAGCGTTCTTTTTGGCTTTTTCGGGAAACGCGGCCGCGGTATTGGACGTTGGCGCCGTGGCCGGCTTCGACGCCCGGCCGCCGGCACAAGCGGACCCCGTCTTCGGGTTATCTATCGGAATTCAACTCGGGCCGGCATCGCTCTACTCGAGGGGAACGATAATGGCGACCGACGCCCAAGATTCTACCGGCGACGCCTACGTGGACGAATGGAAACGGCGTTATTACAGCGGTGACGTTACGGCAAGTGTCAAGATCGGCGCGAAAGAAATCGCCCCCGTCGTCGGCCTAAGCTACCGCCAGTCCCGCTTCAGCGATTACGACTACGAGGGCGGCGAGTCGGGCGCGGGCCCCAAACCCCTCTCCTACAACGACGCGAAGACCACGAACCGACGAATCCTCGCGCAGGGCGGCGTGTCCCTCGCCGACGAAGAAATAACGACGCTCGTATGGGGCGGCGTCGGCGGCGCGCTTAAAAAACGCACCGGCCTCGCCTGGACGCAAACGCCCCCGCCGGAGTCGAAACGCACCGAGTGGTCCCTCGAGGCCGAATGGAAGACGTTGGAAATCGCCGTCGGGGCCGTCGCGACGTACCGCGTCGCGAGCCACTTCGGGGTCGCCGGCGGCTTCGAATTCTCGAACCGGATTACGACCCTTAACGGGGAGGAACCGATAGACGAGCGCCCACTCGGCTACACGTTGTTCGTCGCCCCCACGCTACACCTATGACGCCGTAGGATGGTAAAGTCGCTAGCCATCGCCGCGAGCCTCGCGCTCGCCACAGCGGCCGCGCGCGCGGGCGAACCGGGGGGGACGCCGGACACGCTATTCTTCGGCGAGGCCGCGGTAGGGGGCGCCTTAGGGGTCGCGTTCTTCGTGGCCGGCTACGCCGTCGGCGGCGACCCCAAAGAAAACGAGGGCACGAGCCGCGAGAACGCCTCCTACGTCGTTTACGGCGCGGCGCCGCTCGCCTCCGCGCTCGGCGTATACCTATTCGGCGAAACGGTGGGGCAGCGGTCCGCCAACCGCGGCGTACTGTTCTTGGCGACCGCGGGCACTTTTTACGGCCTGACCGGCGCCGCGGCCGGTACGGCCTACGCCCTAACCAAAGAGGATAAAGAGGCCGGCGCCCTGAACGCAGCCTTCTACGCGATTATTCCCGCCGGCTTCGCCGGGGCGGCCGTTTACAACGCGTTAAAAAGGCCGTACTTCTACGAGATCCCGGGCTACTCGATTAAAGTCGGGCCGTCGTTTACGGTCTGCCGAACGGGGCCGGGGGAAGGCGGGCCAATCCCAATCTACGGCGTTTCGATCCACTTTTAATATGAAGTCGATACCGATCGTATATTCCTCCCAATACTCCGCCGACCTGCAGGGGCACGTCTTCCCCATCGAGAAGTACCGCCTGACCGTGGAGCGGCTCGAGGCGGAGGGCATCCTGGGCGACGTTCACGAGCCCGAACCGGCGACGCGCGAACAGCTCGAGCTCGTCCACACGCCGGAATACCTGGACGACCTCGCCGCGGCCCGCTGGACGCCTCGCACCGCCTCCTCGGAGATGGCTTTGACGCCGGAGATCTACCGGGCCTTCGTATTGGGCGCGGGCGGCTCAATCCGGGCGGCGCGGCTCGCGCTCGAGGGCCGGGGCCCGGCGATGAACGTCGGCGGCGGCCTCCACCACGCCTTCGCCGACCACGCCGAGGGTTTCTGCTACATAAACGACGTCGCCCTCGCCGTGCGGGCGATGCTCTCGGAAGGGCGGTTAGAACGAGTCGCGGTCATCGACTGCGACCTGCACCAGGGAAACGGGACCGCGGTCATCTTCGCCGACGACGCGAACGTCTTCACCTTCTCCATCCACGAGGAGCACCTCTACCCGGTAAAACAAAAGAGCGACCTCGACGTCGGCCTGCCGTCGTTCGCCGGCGACGACGTATACCTGCCGCCGCTGCGCAAATACGTCCCGGCGATACTCGACGAGCACCGGCCGGAGTTCGTGGCGTACGTCGCGGGCGCGGACCCCTACGCGGGCGACCAACTCGGGACGCTGCAGCTCTCGCTCGAGGGTTTGATAGAACGCGACCGGCTGGTGCTGGGAAGCTGCCGCGAGCGCGGCATCCCGGCGGCGATACTTCTCGCGGGAGGTTACGCCGCGCGGACCGAGGACACCGTGACCATTCACGTCAACACGTACAAGGTCGCCGCGGGTTTATTGTAAAAACCCCCGCCCATAAATTAAAAAGGGAGCTTGGTCGGCTCCCTTCTTTCTTTTTATTTATTATTCAAAATCTACTTCCACGCGCGGCGGTACTGGAGTATGACGCTCTGGTCGCCGACGGCCCACCCCTCCGCGCTGTTGCAGAGTACCAAGCCGTTCAGGTTGACCGGCCCCAAATCCAAGCGAACCGGGCCCCAATCGCCGTCCTTCCTTCTCAGGAGAACGCCGTCGTTGCCGCAAGCAAAAGCGACGTCGGGCGCGGCGCCGAGGCCGAGCAACGAGTGCGTCGTCGGCGTCCGTACGACGGACCAGCCGCCGCCGGCATTACGGAGGATGACGCCGTCGTCGCCCGCGGCGTAAACGCCGTCAACGGTTACGGCAACGGCGTTCAGACGTTCCTTCGCCGGCGACGTGACGGGTCGCCACCGGCCGCCGTCATAGTACAAGATCGTACCCACGTCCCCCACGGCCCAGGCGGTCCCCCCGCCCGTGACCGCAACACCCCGCAGGTCGGCCGTAACCCCGGCCAGCGAAACGTCCCGCCAACTCTCGCCGTCGTAACGGAAGATCGAGCCGTGGTCGCCGACGGCGAAACCCAAACCGGCGTCGTCGAAGGCGACGCCGTAAAGGTCGTAACCGGCCAGGTGCACCGTATTAAACCACTGTCCGTTATGATAACGGAGGACGGCGCCGTCCGCGCCCACGGCCCAGCCGGAGCTACCCGAGGTCATATTCACCGCGTAGAGGTCGAGGTCCGTAACCGAGACGCGGTAGAAAGCCCAACTGGCGCCGTCGTAGTGAAGGATCGTTCCCCGCGCGCCCACGGCCCAAACGTCGTTGGGCCCGGAGGCGTCCACGGCCCGGAAACTCGCCCCGCCGATGGTAGGACCGCGATAGACCGACCATACCGACACCTCGGGCGGCTCGTCCTCGGCACACGCGAGTAGCAGAGCGAGCGGCAGCGCCGCCGCGATTAGCATGCTCCGTCTCATATACTACCTACCCTTCCCGCGAGCGATCTCGGCCAACGCGCGCACGGCCACGTCAACCTGCTCCTCGTCGTTGTAATAGCCAAAAGAGAAACGGACCGTCCCCGAATCTATCGTCCCCAGCGTCCTGTGAGCCAGGGGCGAACAGTGTAGGCCGGTCCGCGCCATTATCCCGTAATCGGCATCGAGCCGATGGCCGACCATGGCCGCGTCCATACCCTCGAGCTTTACGGAACATACGCCGGCCTGCCGGCTAAAATCCCTCGGGCCATAATACGTAACGCCCGGCACTTCGTCCACCGCGGCGACAAAACGTTCCGCCAATCTCGCCTTGTGGGCCCCCATGGCCTTTGGCGTAACCTCGGCCACGAATTCGCATGCCGCCTTCAACCCGGCCACGCCGATCGCGTTGTGGGACCCGGCCTCGTAGTAGTCGGGTAACGCTTCGGGTTGAAAGGTCTGGTCCGAATCCGTGCCCGTGCCGCCCTGGTAGAGAGGTTCCGGCCTTACGTCGGGGCCGACGTACAAAACGCCGGTACCGAGCGGCCCCATCAACCCCTTGTGGCCCGGGAAAGCGAGGAAGTCGGCGTTCGTCTCTCCGGCTTCTATGGGTATGGCGCCCGCGGACTGGGCGGCGTCGACGAGAAACGGCACGCCCCGCTCCCGGCATATCCGCCCCACCGCGACGACGTCGTTTACCGCGCCGCAGACGTTCGACGCGTGGATAACCGCGACGAGGCGCGTTTCGGCCTTTAACGCACGCGCCACGTCGTCCGGGTCCAATAAACCCTCGGGCGAACATGGCACGTAGACGACCTCGATCCCGCGCTCCTGTTTCAGATGATTCAAAGGGCGGGCGACGGAATTATGCTCCATCGACGTCGTGACGACGCGGTCGCCCTCGCGGAGCCAGCCGCGCAGCACGATGTTCAACGCCTCCGTGCAGTTCAAGGTGAATATAATTCTCTTGGAATCGGTAACGCCGAACAAACCGGCCACCGCCTCGCGCGCGTCGAAGATGAGACGCGACGCGTCGATCGCGCGGCGGTAGCCGCCGCGTCCCGCGCTCGCGCCGATACGTTCCTGGTAAAAAACCATGGCCTCGAGGACCGAGGGCGGCTTGGGCCAGGACGTCGCCGCGTTGTCCATATAGATGGCGTCTTCTTTCACGAGAGGGTTGTCCACGCGCGTTGATAGCCGGTAATTTATTTAGCGACAATATTACCATACGCGAGCGCCCCGGTCAAGTTAAGCTACCCCAAGGCCTTAGTTTCGGCTTGTAGTCATAAAAGGTTTGTGATATTAATTAGTAATTAAAGTTTCCGCAACGTTTCGCGCCAAATGGCCGAAGTAGAAAAGATCCCCATCCGTACGCACGTAATCGGGTACGGCGATAATGTTTTGGAAGTCGTCGACGAGTATACGCGGGCGGCGCGGCGGCCGGGCGACACCATAATCGTAACGTCCAAAATACTATCGCTGTGCCAGGGGCGGACCGTACCGTTCGACGATTTGCGCGTGGGCCTTTGGGCCAACATTTTATGGCGGTTCGCATCCAAACCGCCCTACGGCTTCGGCGCGGTGGGCATTCCGGAGAAGATGCAGGCCGCGATAGATCTGGTGGGTCTGCCGCGCATACTGTGGGCCGCCTTCTTGTCCGCGTTAACCAAGCTGTTCCGGCGACGAGGCGTCTTTTACAAGGTTACGGGCCACGGCGTCGCAGAAATAGACGGCACTCGTAAGCAGAGCTTCGAAACGCTCATCAGGCTCATCGTGTACGGGCCGGCGGAGGGAAACGCGGTCGCGGAAGCGGTGAAGGAAAAGACCGGCTGTGAAGCGGCGATTATCGACGCGGGCAACTACGGCGATTGCGACTGCCTGGGACATTCCGCGGGCGTCGACCCGCGTTGGCTCGAGGGGAATTGCACCGACAATCCGCTGGGCCAGGAGCTCGAGCAAACCCCCCTCGGGCTTCTGAGGGTCCGCGAACGAAATGTCGGATAAAACCGAAGAATACACGCGACTCATCGAAACCGTCATCCGGCGTGCGGGCCTCGAGCCCGAGGAATGCTACAACGAAGAGCACCATTGCTGGCAGTTCGCGAAAGGCTCGGCCGACATATTCATGTCGTTGCTCGAGATAGGAGGGGAATACTATGTAAACATAGCGGCCCCCGTTATGGCCGTTCCCCGGGAACGGCGGGAGGAATTATTTCAACGCCTGCTCGAAGAAAACGCCCAACGGATCGCGGTGAAATTCTCGCTGCGGGAAGACGTCGTCTGGCTCGAGATAAACCGCGAAATGAGGGGCTTGGGATTCGACGAAGCGATGCGGGCCCTCGTACGGGTGGCGGAAGTCGCCGACGAGTTGGACCAAATACTCGTAAACGAATACGGGGACCGCTGGGACGGTTAAAGGAGATGAAGGTATACGAGGCAATCCTGACGCGGCGGTCGATAAGGTGTTTTAAACCGACGGCCGTCGGCCGCGAACGGCTCGAGAAGTTGTTGGAGGCCGCGCGCTGGGCGCCTTCCGCCGGCAATTTGCAGCCCTGGGTATTCGTCGTCGTCACGTCCGAGGAGGTCAAGGCGAATCTCGCCGCGGGGGCGCTGGGGCAACGGTTCGTAGCGGAGGCGCCCGCGGTGATCGCGGTCGTCGCGGCCCCGCTCGAACTTTCGCCTTACGGGCGACGAGGGCGCGAGCTTTACTGCCTCCAGGATACCGCGGCCGCGGTCCAGAACGTTCTACTCGCGGCCCACGAGATGGGCCTGGGGACGTGTTGGGTGGGCGCCTTCGACGACGAGGCCGTGGCCCGGGCGTTAGGCCTGAAGAGGGGCGAGCGACCGGTAGCGCTCATCCCCATCGGCGTACCCGCGGAGAAGGGAAGCTCGAGCCGGCGGCCGCTCGAAGAAGTCGTCAGGTGGATAACGTAAGAGATGTCGGTATACGGCCACGTAGCGGTGGGCGCCGCGCTCGGGTCGCTGGCGCCGCATCCCGCGGTCGCGTTGGCGCTAGGCGCCGCGGCGCACATACCCGCGGACCTCGTCTCGCACCGGGACTTCAATCGGGCGGCGGAACTTTTGATGGCCGCCGCGGCCCTCGTCTTGTATACTTGGCTCGGGGGCCTGAGGCTTTCGATCGCGCTGGGAGCGGTCGGCGGCGCTCTGCCCGACGTTGAAAGCTTGTGCCGCGTCGGGCTCCGCGGCGGAGTAAAATTATTCCCGTCCCACTCCCGCTTGCTCCGGCACGGCGACGCGAGGCCGGCTTGGGACGCGGTGGTCCAGCTCGCGGTCGTCGTAACGATGGCGGCCTGGGTGGTGTGGGCTCCGGCTTTCTGGTAGCGCGGCATGGGAGAAGACGGGGGCGCCGAACGGAGGTTTTTAACGGACGCCGCTCTGGGACGGCTCGCGCGATACTTGCGGATGCTGGGCTACGATACCGTATACCTCAAAGGCCGAGACGGCGCCGCGGTACTGCGCGAAACGCTCCGTACGGCAAGGACCCTGCTCACGCGCCGCCGCGACTTGGCCGCGCGCGAGGACATAGACGCGTTCCTCGTCGAAGACGACGACGTCCTGGCGCAACTCTCGGCGACCGCGCGCCGCTTCGCGCTGCGGTTCACGGCCGCGGCGATGACGCGGTGCATCGAGTGTAACGAGCTTTTGCGGGAGGTCTCCAAGGAGGCGGTCTTAGAAATGCTCCCGCCCCACGTACGGAAGACGCAAGAGACGTTCGCGCGGTGTCCGGGTTGCGGCCGGATATATTGGCCCGGTACACACTACGCCCGGGCGGTGGCCAGGCTTTTGAACGCCCTCCGTGAGGGTTAACGGCGAAAGGGCGGCCCGCTAAATGGCTGGCGAGCGAATAACGAGAATTACCATACTACTCGTCGCGGTTTTGGCGACGCTGGCGTTAGCCTGGGTATATGTCAACCTCGGCCTGAAGTTCCTCGCGCCCGGGTTGTTGATCTTGGGCGTCCTCGCGCTTATGCTCTTCTTCCGCGACATAAAGACGCCCTTCTTCTACCTCTTGGTCATCCTCCTCCCCATTTTTATCGCGCGTTACCTCAAGCCGATTCCGGACGTGGAACACCCCGGCATTTTAAACGTCCCGGTCCTTTACTCCTACGAGATACCGTTATACTTATTTATTTTCTTTTGGTTCATAGAATTCATTGCCGGCCGGGGCACGGGGCTCCGCGTACCGCGCACCACCGGGGCGCTCGCGTTGTTGTTCGTCCCGGCTTTATTCTCAACGTTCTTCGCGTTGGACGCCTCGTACGGCGCGTACGAACTACTTCGCATGTTCGAGATGTTCCTGTTCTTCCTCGTGGTCGTAAACTACTTGAGGACCGACCGCCAACTTAAAATCGTACTCATTATCCTGGGGGTCGACGTCGCGGTCCAATCCGTCGTCGCGATCTTGCAGTTTTTGAACCCGTGGGGAATGTACGACCTCCTGGCGACGTTCGGCATCTACATGGGCATCTCGCACGCCACGCCCTACGACCCCACGAGCCCCATCCGGGCCTGCGGAACGACGGGATATTGTAATTTCTTGGCCGGCTTCTTCGAGCTAACCTTACCGCTCTTCGCCTCGTTGTTCTTCTTCTACCCGATGTCCAAATCGCTCAAAAGGGCGATCATAGCCCTGCTCGCGCTTTCGTTGGTGGCGTTGTTGACGACGTTCTCGCGCGGGGGCCTCGCGGCCGCGGCGGTCGCGGCAATCGCCCTGCTCGTAATCGGCGTACGGCGTTTCCCGGAACTGGGCCGACACGCGCTGCGGGTGTCGGCGGTCGTCGGCGTGCAACTCGCCATAATATTCGCGTTGTTGTCGGAAAAGCTCTTCATGCGCGTCCGGTTCTTCATGGAGACGATGGAGGACGAAGTCCGCATCGCGCTTATGCGGAACGCCTTCGAGATGATCAAACATAACCCCCTCGTAGGCATAGGCCTTAACAACTACCCGGAGGCTTTCTTCACGTACGAAGTGACGGGCCTGGAATTCGAGATGTTGTTCCCGGTCCACAATACCTGGTTGCTAATTACTTCCGAGCAAGGGCTCATCGGCTTCGCGGCGTTCGTGCTTTTCATGGTCTATATACTCTTCGACGCCCGGCGCGCCATCCGCGAGACCTCACCCCTCCGCGCCGCCACCGCCGTCGGCTTGAGCGCGGGCCTAGTCGCCTGGTTCGCACACAACCTCGTCGCGCCTTTGTACCAGACCTCGCTCGTCAACCGCATAACGTTCATATTCGTGGTAGCGGTCTTAGCGACAATAACGCACCTCCGCTCCGAAGGAGGCCGCGGGGCCGGGTAACGAGCCGCCCTCGATAACCTTTCCCGGTCGGACGGGCCCCTCGGGCCTTAATTTTTTATCATGAACCACCAAACCCGGCTTTCGCGCAATTACATATCGCTCGCCTTAGCCCGTTTCACCGCCAAAGTAATATCTTTCGTCGCCGCGGTCGTCATCGCCCGCCACCTGGGCGCCGACGACTTCGGCGTCTTTACCTTCTCCTTCGCCGCGATCACGCTCGTGATCGTAATATTTCAGGCGGGGCTAACGCCCCTCGTCGTCCGCGAGATCGCCCGCAACCGCGCGGACGCGCCCCGCTACCTCACGATTTCGCTACTCGTCCGCGCCGCGGGAGCGTCGACCATCGCCCTCGTCGCGGGCGGCATCTACGCCGCCACCGGGAGCACGGTCGCGCTCGCGGCGGCGACCGCCGCCGTCGCCCTCGGCTTCTCCAGCATTCTCGCCTCGTTCACCGACGTCTTCCAGGGTTTCGAGCGGATGGAATTCGTGGCCGTCGTACTGGTCTTCAACAACCTGGCGACGCTGGCCTTCGTCGTATTCGCGGTCGCGGTCGGCGCGGGGGTCTTGCCTATCATCGGCCTGTACGCGGCGGCGAACGTGCTCTCGGTCCTCTTCGCCGCGGCGATTTGCTTCGCTAAATTCGCGCGGCCCGCGACCGGCGTAGGGTGGAACGACTTGAAAAGGTTCGTCGCCGAGGCGGTGCCTTTTTCCCTCTCCGCCCTGGTCGCGAGCTTGTACTGGCGGAGCGACGCGGTCCTCCTCAAGGTGCTCGCGGGCGACCGGGCCGTGGGGATTTACGGCGCCTCGGCCCGGATCGTGGAAGGGCTGGTTTTAGTCGCGGGTTCGTTCCGGGAGGCGATATACCCCATCCTATCCAAATACTGGCCCTCGTCCCCCGACCCTTTCCGCGACGCGTCGCGCGCCGCTTTCAAATTTCTCATCGCCCTCGCGATCCCCATTGGCGTGGGGACGTCCATCGTCGCCTACAAGCTTTTCCCCTTTATCTACGGCCCGGACTACGCCGAAGGCTGGATCGTGCTCGCGATCCTGATTTGGGCCCTCGTGGCGATATTCATACGCGAGCTCACCGCGGCGACGCTATTCGCCTTCGACCTTCAGAAGATGGTCCTCGCCTCCAACGCGCTGGGCGCCGTGGTGTCCGTGGGCCTGAACCTCGCGCTCATCCCTCACATTTCGTACGTCGGCCCGGCCGTGGCCGGCGTTTGCGCGGCGCTGGTCACGACCTCTTTCAATTTAATAATGGTCGGCACCAAGATGCGGGGCCTATACCGCTGGCGCCTCGTGCTCAGGCCGGCGTTCGCGGCCGCGGTTATGGCGGCCGCGCTGGCGCTGGGATGGCGGTGGCCGGTACTCTTAAACGTGTGCTGGGGCGCGGGCGTCTACGGCGCGACGATACTCGTTACGCGCTATTATCGCTTGGGCCAAATAGGCCAACTCTTACGAGGGCGGTGATAATCGCGGTAAACAAAAAAGCCCCACGCGGGCTCTCTCTCGCGGCGAGGGCGGGGTAAAAAGCCAGAGCCGCCGGTACGCCCAACGTTGCGCGAAACCGGCGGCTACTTCGTTGACGTCTCAACTTCTTGTGGCGCGGCTCGTCGGTAAAACTTCCCCCCGGCGGCTAACCGCCGTCACGACGGCTTATCGAAATCGAAGTCGTCGGGCGAGAGATTCTCCAGTAGGCTCGCCAGGTCGTCGCGGCTTTCCCGAACGACTTCCGCGTCGGCGCCGCTGATCTCGATTACCTCTCTGGCCACATATATGGGGGATTCCGTCCGGAGAGCCACGGCTATCGCGTCCGAAGGCCGGGCATCGACCTCGAGCGTTCCATCCCCCGTCTCGATAATTATCCTCGCGTAGAAAGTATTATCGGAGAGGTCGTTCACGACGACGCTCTCGACCCGCGCGTCGAGGGCGTCAACCAACCCCTTGATGAGGTCGTGGGTCATCGGGCGCGTCGGCTCTACGCCCTCGATAGCCATCATTATCGCGTAAGCCTCGTACGGGCCGATCCAAATAGGCAGGATCTTTCCGGCGTCCTCGTTCTTCAGAATAAGAACCGGCCTATTCGTGTTGGGGTCGTGGGTCACCACGGCCACGCGCATTTCCAAAAGGTCAATCTTCATATCCGACCACTTCCTTAACGAACCCAACTCGATTATATCACAAAGCCGACGCCATTACAAGGGAAGGAAAACGTTCGATCCCGGGTTAAATTGTCTTGAAACGTGGTAAATTGCCGCGGATTTCGTGTTCCAAGGTATTGCCGCGGCGCCTTATTATTAGACAGGCGGGCACGCCGGCGGGTTTAAGGAGGCGGTCCAGTTCGTCCGCGGGCATGACCGCAAGCGCCGTGGCCCAAGCGTCCGCCTCCGCGCACGTAACCGCCACCGTCGTAACGCCGGCCGGGCCGTCGACGGGCCGCCCGGTTCGCGGATTGAAGAGGTGGCTGAATTTCCGGCCGTCCGCCTCGTAGCGCTGCGCGTAACCGCCCGACGTCGCGCAAGCGCCCGCGGCAAGGCCGAACGTCGCGTACAGGCCCCCGCCGTCGGGGTCCTGTATCCCTATTCGCCACACCTCGCCCTCTTCGGGGCCGCCGCCGAAGCACGCCACCTCCCCCCCGGCCTCGACGATGCCCGCCTTCGCCCCGGCCGCCGCCATCGCCGCCGCCGCGCGATCGACGGCCCAACCCTTAGCTATCCCCGACAAATCGACGACCATCCCGGCTCGCGCGAAGGCGACGGTCCGGTTTTCTTTATTTAAAATAATTCCCCGGTAGCCGACCTTCTCCATCGTCGAAGCCAGCTCATCGTCGTTCGGCCAGCGCGGCGTCCCGCGCTTAACACCGTAAGCCTCGATAATCGGGCCGACCGTCGGGTCGAAGTAGCCGTCCGTAGCCGCGGCCACCTCGCGCGCGAGCGAGACGATCTCGAACAGCGCCGGCGAAACCTCTACCGGCGCCCGAGCGGCGCCGCGGTTCATCCGGCTGAGCTCGCTGTCCGGGTCGTGGTAGGAGGCGACGCGTTCCACGTCGCGTACGGCCCGGAACGCCGCTTCCACCGCCCGCCGCGCCGTTCCCTCGTCCGCCGCGACCGCCCGGGCCAAGACGACGGTCCCCATGGCCGGACGCTCGTCGCCGTACTCCGCGGGACCGCGGCCGCAAGCCAACGGCCAAATTAACAAAAAGGCCCAAAGGGCGCTCCGCACGTCGCGGTTCACAATCGAACTCCTCAAACGCTTAGCGCAGCTTTTCCCACGCGGGTTTATTCCGGCCAAAGAAATACAATAACCACCCGAGGGCCAGCGCCGCGTTCGCCAATAAGAAAAAATACGGCCCGCGGAATAAAAATGGTGCACGGCTCCCCCCCAGAAGCCACCCGGCCGCCGCGGCCGCGTAAAATATTAATTGAGCGACGAGTAAGACGAGGGCGAAAACGCTACCCGCGGCCGTCGCCCCGGCCGCCGCGGCCAACGCGACGGCGAGGAAGGCGGGCCCGAGCCACCGCAAAATTTTGTGCGAAAATAATTGGCAAGGTATCCGGCGCCAGATGGCGCCGCTCAAGGCCGCGAGCGCGGCGACGGAGCCGGCCATGATGCGCGCCTTACGCCTGAATTCGCGGCCTACGTCGTCGAGCGCTTCCTCGTACGCCACGGCCGCGGGCGCGTACGCGAGGCGGTAGCCCGCCGCCACGGCCTCCAACGATATGTAGAAGTCGTCCATAATCAAACGGCCCTCCGGCACCGGCCGATACAGGCCCCGCCGCACGGCGTAGAGGGACCCGTCCGCTCCCACCGCGGAACCGACGGCGGCCTCGAGCCGCTTCAGGTGACTCTCGAGCTGCCAGTAAGTCCGCTCCGGTGAAGCCCCCTTCGTGATTACCTGTTCGCCGCAGGCCGCGCCTACGCCGGCGTCCGCGAACGGCGCGACGAGCTCGCGCAACGACCGAGGCGGCATGCGAGCGTTGGCGTCCGTGAAGACAAGGATTTCGCCGCTCGAGGCCCCGACGCCCGCGTTGAGGGCGGCCGGCTTGCCGCGCCTTTGGGGCCAAGAGACGACGCGAACGCCGCTTACACCCTCCGCGACGGCTGCGGTATCGTCGTCCGAACCGTCCGAGACGACGACGACTTCGATCTTATCCCCCGGATAGTCGGCCGCACGCAGGTCTCCCAATTTAGCCGGCAAATTCGCCCCCTCGTTGTGACACGGAATAATTACGGACAAAGACGGCAGCGCGGCCGGGGCGGGCGGCTCCCGCGGAACCCGCGCGAACGCGCCGGCCAGCCGCAAAAGCAACGGATAGCCGACGTAATGATAGGCGACGGCCGCCAAAGCGGCGGCCGCGCATACCTCCAGCCCGATCCTTAACCAGAACACGATGAGGGCGAAAGAAATGCCCCGCGCGACGCGGAGCGCAAGGCTAATAATACTGGCCGCTCAACGCCCGTCGCTCGCGGGGCTCGAGGTAGAGTAGGCCGCCTTTCAGATAGTAACGCCGCGACCTCATCCCGAGCGACGTTATCATCTCGTACGAAACCGTTTCCGCGTGGCTCGCGAGCTCGTCGGCCGTTATCTCCTCGTCGCCGTCGCGGCCTAAAACCGTGACCTCCTCCCCCAGGCGCGCCCGGGCGCCCGGGCCGAGGTCGAACATCGTCATATCCATACATACCAAACCCGCGACCGGCACGCGGCGCCCCCGCCACAAGCCCTCCGCGCGGTTCGAGAGCAGGCGGGGGTAACCGTGACGGTAACCCATGGGCGTGGTAACGACGGTGCTTTTTTCCTTAACCTCGTACGTCCGTTGATACGATATCGTGTCGCCGGGCCGCACCTCCTTGGAAAAGATTACCGGCGTCCGACAGCACATTACGGCCTCGAGGGCGATAGAGCGCTTGACGGCGTCCGAGGGGTAAATGCCGTAGAGTATAATACCGGCCCGGACCAAGTTGAAATACGCTTCGGGTAAATCGAGAATGGCGGCGCTGTTCGCGACGTGGTTGCGGGGTATGGCGTAGCCCCTTCGTCGAACCTCGTTAATCAACTTCTCGAAAACGGCCACCTGTTCGCGGGAAAAACCTTTGTCGTCGGCGTCGGGCAGATGCGTCAAAAGCCCTTGGAGAGAAAGGTGGGGAAGATCGCGCAGGCGGTCACAAAATCTCGCGACGTCCCGCGGCGCAATACCCAACCTTCCCATCCCCGTATCGACCTTGACGAAGACGGGCACGCGCTGGCGCGCCTCGCGCGCCCCGGCCTCCAAGGCCTCGGCGAACTCGAGATGGCACGCGATCGTGGCCAACCCCCAACGGGGTATCTCCGCGGCGCCCGCGGGTGCCGTCGCGCCGAGGACGAGTATGGGCGACGTAATCCCGGCGACGCGCAACGCCCGCGCCTCGTCCACGTTTACCACGCCCAGGATGTCCACCCCTTCCGCCACCGCGACGCGGCTCAATTCGGCCGCGCCGTGGCCGTACGCGTCGTCCTTGACCACGGCGAGGAGTTCGCGGTGGCGGCCGACGTAGGCGCGGATAGCCCGGACGTTGCGGGCGAAGGCGTCGACGTCAACGTAAACGCGATTCTGCCACAGGTCGCGGTCGCCCACGGCGCGGCCCGCGACGGCCTCCGCTTCCCGCGGTTCGCCCGCTGTGCGCGGCTTCGTACGGAGCGCGTCCGCCGCGGCGCTTCCCAAATACTCGGGGCCCGTAACCGTCAAAACGACTCCTCCACGCCCGGGACCGGGGGCCCGAAGGCATCTTCCCGCCGCGTCACGTTTTCGAACCGGGTATATTTCCTGACGAACAAAAGCTTAACGCGGCCAGTGGGGCCGTTGCGCTGTTTGGCCAGTATAACGTCCGTCTCGGCGTAGATTTGATCGTCGTCGCCGCGGTCGGCCGCCGGCTGGTGGAGGAATATCACGACGTCGGCGTCCTGCTCGAGCGCACCCGACTCCCGCAAATCCGAGAGTTGCGGTTCGCCCGATACGCGGCGCTCGACGGCGCGGCTCAACTGGGCGCACGCCAAAACCGGAACGTCGAGCTCCTTGGCCAACGCTTTCAAGAACGAGGAGACGGCCGCGATCTCGGTCTGGCGGTTCTCGTACCGGCCGTAGCCGTGCACCATTTGTAAATAATCGACTATTATCAACTTAACGTCGCGGCGCGCCTTTATCCGCCGGGCCTTGGCGCGCATCTCGAGAACGTTGAGCGTCGGCGAGTCGTCGACGTAAATGGGCGCCCCGGAAAGCCTGTTGACGGCTTCGGTCAGCGGTCGCCACATCGTAGAAGATAACCGTCCGGCCCGCACGAGGGCCAGATCGGCCCGCGCGACGGAACACAAAAGGCGTTGCGCCATCGCCTCGCGCGACATCTCGAGCGAGAAAAAGGCGACGGGGACGCCGCGGTCCAGCGCGAGGTTCTGCGTTATGTTGAGGGCGAGCGCGGTCTTTCCCACGCCGGGGCGCGCGGCCACGATAATCAGGTTCTGTTTCTGCAAGCCGCCCGTGAGGTCGTCGACCTCGATATAACCGGTCTCGAGGCCGGAAATATGTTCTTTCCTTCTCGCCCTCGCCTCGATGGCGTCGTAGACCTCGCCGATGACGTCGCCGACGGGTACGAAGTCCTGCTTCAAACGCCTCTCCGCGATGGCGAATACCTTGGCCTCGGTCTCATCTATCAATAAGTGCGGGTCCTCGCGCTCGCCGCTGGCCCGACCGGCTACGTCGACGGAAACGTCTATCAACGCGCGGAGAAGGTATTTCTCCTCGAGCAACCTGAGGTGGTGGGAAAAGGAGGCTACGGTCGTTATGTCCTCGACCAAGGAGAGGAGGTAGGGCGTACCGCCGACGTCGTCCAACCTTCCTTGGCGCTTCAGCGCATCGGCTAACGTGACGATGTCTACGTCGGCATCGGTCTTGAATAAATCCACCAGGCCGCCGTATATATGGCGATGCCCCGGGACGAAAAAGTAATCGCCCGCGAGGCGTTCGAGACCTTCGTGGAGCGCCTCGCGGTCGAGGATCATGGCCCCGAGGACCGCACATTCCGCCTCGACGCTTTGAGGGTATTGCCGCGCCCTAGCCATCCGGTCTACTCCTCAGGACGCACTACCGTTACGGGTACGGTTACCTCGACGCCCTCGGCGAGCTTCACGCGCGCCGCGAACATGCCGATATGGGATATCGGCTCGTCGAAGGACACTTGTTTCTTGTCGACGTCGAAGCCGTACGCCGCGAGGGCCGTGGCGACCTCCGCGGCGGTAACGCTCCCGTAAAGTTCGCCGCTCTCCCGGCACAACTTCTGGAACTTCAGCGCCACCTCGGCGAATCGGGCCGCCGCCTCTTCCGCGCCTTCGCGCACGCGCTCTTTGCGGCCCTCGCCGCGCGCGAGCTCGGCCGCCAAAGCCGCGCGGTTCTTGTTCGTCGCCGGGACCGCCAGGCCGCGCGGAATGAGGTAGTTGCGCGCGTACCCCCGCGCGACCTTAACTACCGCACCCCTCCGGCCCAGCTTGTCGACGTCTTTTAACAGGATGAGTTCCACAACGTCCCCTACGGCGCCACAAGTCCTAGCGATACAGCTCGCGCACGTAGGGCAGCAAGGCCATATAACGCGCGCGCTTTATCGCCCGGCTCAGTTGCCTTTGGTGTTGCGAGCAGTTGCCCGTGGCACGCCGCGCCTTTATCTTCGCCTTGTCGCTCGTGAAGCGGCGAATCAGCAGGATGTCTTTGAAATCGATGTAGTCGACTTTATCGGCGCAAAATCGGCAATGCCTTCTCTTGAACGCCCGGCGTACTTTCAACTTCGCCACAAGCTATCCTCACTTCGTTACGGCGAACGTTCGCTCGAGGGCTAGTAGAAGGGCACGTCGTCGGCGGTCCCTTCCGGGGCGGCCGCGGGGCTTTCTGCGTCCCCCGGGCCGCCGAGGAACACGACGCGGTTGGCCACTATCTCCGTCACCCAACGACGCTCGCCTTCCCTTTCGTAGTCGCGGATGTTGAGCCGTCCCTCCAACAGCACGCCGCGACCCTTGTTTAAGTATTGGGTACAAAGCTCCGCGGTCTTGCCCCACGAGACGACGTTGAAAAACTGCGTATCCTCTTTGAGCTCGCCTCCCGCGTCCCGGTACGCGCGGTTCACGGCGAGCCGAAAATTCGCCGTCGCCGTACCCTGAGGCGTGTAGCGCAACTCCGGGTCCGCGGTGAGGTTGCCCATCAGTACGATCCTGTTAACCCCTCTTACCATCTTCCCTCTCCTCGCTCGAGCGCCTTATCGTTTTGATCGCGGCCGAATGCCGCTGCACGAGCAAATAGCGCAATATCTCCTCGTCGACGCGGATCCGCTGGGCCATAGCCTGGGGCAGCTCGCCCGGACCTTCGAACCAGAACAACAGGAAATGGCCCCGGCTATTCTTCTTCACCGGATAGGCAAGCGGTAACTCGCCCAGGTCGACAACCTCTTCTACGCTGGCGCCGTATTCGCCGAGCCAACCCTCGAGGCGTCCCCGGCAGGCCGTCAAATCCTCGTCGCCGATAGCCGGCTTGATCATAACTAACATCTCGAAAGGTTTCAATTAATCTCCTCCTAGGTAAATTCTTCATTTCGCGCCATGCTTTATGGTGATTACGTCGCCCGCGGCGATCGCGTACGCCGGCCCTTCGGCCCGCACGACGCCCGCGGACCTCGCTTCCTTGAGCGAGCCCGCCTCGAGCAAATCGGAGGCGCTCACTACCTCGGCGCGGATAAAGTGCTCGGCGAGTTCGGAATGAATCCGCGCCGCGCCCTCGCGCGCGTTCGTACCGGCCGGGACTTGCCACGCGCTCGTTATAGTCCCCTCGACGGTGTAAAAAG
>JABAOC010020460.1_pt2 | contig 29136 bp, 23 predicted proteins | sample 7062161 | NCBI WGS metagenome assembly JABAOC01 (sample SAMN14538625, study PRJNA623070) | marine sediment metagenome | biome: marine biome [ENVO:00000428]; feature: marine pelagic biome [ENVO:01000023]; material: deep marine sediment [ENVO:00002113] | place: India: Gulf of Khambhat ... | reverse complement strand
CCCGCCGCACGGGCCGTCCAGGTCGATGACCTCGCCGGCGAAGAACAGGCCCGGACGAATTTTCGATTCCATGGTCCGGGGATCGATCTCGTCCCGGCTGACGCCGCCGCGGGTCACGGTGGCTTTCGTTATCGGCTCCGTGCCTGCTATGCACAGCGGCAGTCTCTTGATGGTACTGACAAGTCGCCTGCGTTTTTCGCTTGAGAGTTGCCCCGCCTGCAACTTGCAGTCACACTCCACCAGGCGGCATAGTATGCGCGAGAACTGGCGGGGCATGAAGCTGGACAGGACGCCCGCTATGGTCTTCCTCGGATGGGCCTGCAAGTCCTGTTGCAGCCGCCTGTCAAGTTGTGCGTTGTCAAGAGCAGGCAATACGTCAATCAGAATGGGGAGGCGGGCTCGCCTGGCGGACAATGCGTCGGCCAGCAGACGGCTCAGGTCCAGTACCGCCGGGCCGCCGATACCATTCTGCGTGAAGAGCATATTGCCGGCAGTCGTGAGCTTATGCCCGTCGATGTCGGCCCATATTTGCACGTCCGGCAAGGAGATGCCCGCCAGTTCGCCCGGCCAGGTCTCCTGCGTGATCAGCGGTATCAGCGCCGGCCTGGGCGGGATGATTCTGTGTCCCAGTTGTGCCGCGAAGCGGTANNTCTGGGGCCAGGAGACGCCCCCGGTGGCGAGAATCACCCGTAAGGCGAGCATCGGGCGTACTTCGGTGCGGACCGCAAAGCCGTCGTCACCGCAGGCAATCTCCCTCACTCTCGATTCGTACAGAAAGTGGGCCCCCAGATTCCCGGCTTCCGTCACCAGGATATTCCGTATGTCTGCGGCCTGGTTGCTGGCGGGGAAAACGCAGCCGTCCGGCTCGACCGTGCTGGCCAGACCCCGCGCGCGGAAGAATTCCCTGATATCCTCTGGAGACAACTCGTACAGGCTGTGTCGCAGGAACCGGCCGGCCTTGCCGAACGCCCGGGCGATCTCCTCGGGGCCGCCAGCGTGGGTGAAATTACACCGTCCTCCACCGGTGAGCAGGAGCTTTCGCCCGGCAGTGGCGCTGGCCTCGATTACCGCGGTCGGGGCACCAGCCCCCGCCGCGTGGATGGCGGCCATCAGTCCGGCCGGACCTGCCCCGACGATGCAGACTCCTGTCGTCATATGCGTTTCCTGTGAGAATTTCGTGTCATGGGCCGATTGTATTGTGCCCGTTGTGGCCGCGGCCTGCAACTATTGAGCCGGTCCAGTACCAGGTAACGATTCCGGCTGTCACCCGCCGCGGTTGTTGCTTTCTGTCGGGCCTCCTGTGGGCATCATGCGTGGTGAGTAGTCCGATTCCGATGCATTGGCTCGGGCTGGCTTATGGCTTTTCCAGTATGCCCTGGACCCGGGGATCGTCTTTCCTGATTTTCATCGTCACCCATCCCTCGGTATCCACGCCAAGGTACTCGATGCAGCCGATTAGCAGGTAGTTGATGGCCTCGCGCAATTCGGGGTCGTGCCGGCCGACCACCGCCTCGCCAATCCAGACCGGCTCCCTCCCGGCCCCGGCGGCCTGGTCCTGCGCATAGAGCTTCATTTCCAGCCAGTGGGTATAGACCGTCTCGATAAAAGGCATGTAGGCGGTGTAGCCGTAGCGCCAGGGGCCGCCATACCAGCCGTAGAATCCGTAGTAGGGCTGATAGATTGGCGTATAATCTACGACTCTTTCGGAGTCCACTCCCGCACGGAACGTGAGCGAGTACTGGGCCGCCTCAACCTCGTCGACCGGACCGTAGCCGCAGCCTCGCAGTAATGCTCTGGCCCTCGCTTCGATCTGCCTGCTGAGGATGGGATTGCGGGAATTCGGGTCCGTGGCCACATAGATCGGGGCGGTTTTGCTCACGGGTTCTGCCAGATCGGCAAAAGTATTCACGTGCACCCTGTAGGTCGGCGTGCAGCCTGCTACACCTGCGGCCACGATGGCGAGTATCAGCATATATCTGCTCATGGCATGCCCTTTCCCTGAGATGGATGCAACACCGATTCTGCCTACCGCCGTATTCTCGCTGTCGCCGCGAGCGAAATCAACCTGTTGACTGTCAGGAAAACCCGAAGACTGGGCACCAGTCGCAGCAAGGCATCTCGCCGCGTCAGGGGGAGCATCGGCGGCGGACGGAAGCCTTCCCTGGACCCGCGTCCGATGCATCGTGGCTCCGCTGACATCCGGTTAGGCAAATGTCGTATCCGCTATTGAGTCTTTGTCCTGCCGACAGGAGATACGTCGGCAACGTAGGAATTGTTGTAACGGGCAATAGAAAAAGACTGACGAGCAGCGTTTTCGTCAGCCGCGATCGTTGGCACTTTTGCTGAGTATAGAGAGGTGCATCATGACCGGAAAAGCGAAAGTGGTTGTGGCGGGTTGGATGGCAGTGGCTTTGCTGCTGTGGTTTGCCGGCCCGGCCGGCGCACAAATCCAACCAGATCGCCAGATGGAAATGGAACAGAGTGAACAGGTTACACCGACAGAACCTGTCCGAGAGTTTCAACCGAGGCTCGAGAAGGCCAACGCGCTAATCGGCGCCAAAGTCATCAACGATGAGAACGAGCGGCTGGGAACTATTGAGGAGATCGTACTCACTCCTGACCGCAGTTCTATCGACTATGCCGTCCTGTCGTATGACGGATTCTGGGGCTTTGCCGCCAAGCTCTTCGCCGTGCCCTGGTCGGAATTCGAGGTCAAACCCGAGGAGAGGGTTCTTGTCCTGAGCCGGGTGAGCAAGGCCGATCTCGACAAGGCCGAAGGTTTTGACAAGAAGAACTGGCCGGACAAGGCACAGGCGAACTGGCTCGGATTCGAGCGTATGCCCTCCGCTGCTATGGAACCGCGCGAAGGTGAGAACGGCACGGACATGGCGGCCGAGTCCAGGGCCGCTGCGCCGCAGACCGCGCTGTTGGGCGACGTGAGGGCCGACATCAAGTACAGGCGACTCACTCGACTGGTCGGCACGACCGTCAAGAATCCTGAGGGCGAGAAACTTGGGGAGTTGGAGGATATTGTCATTGACGTGCATGAGGGCAACGTTGCCTATGCGGTCTTGTCGATGAGGAGCGGGTTCCTGGGGATGAGTAAGGAGTTGGCGGCCGTTCCGTGGTCGGCGCTTGATGTTGTCAGCGAGTTGGGAACGGCACGACTGGATGCCGACAAGCAGACGCTCGATGCCATCGCCTTCAAGGCGAAGGAGTTCCCGGACCTCGAGGACCCGCAGTACAGCCGCGAGCTACACCAGCGGTTTAACGCCACGCCCTATTGGGAAGTCATGGGATTTGTCCCGGGCGAGGGCGCGGAGCGCGGCATGTCATCCCCGTGGCAGGAAGGCAGCGAATACATTTCGCTCTATAATCCCGACGCCGTCGAAACGATTCATGGAACTGTCGAGAGCGTGGGGACCTTCCGGCTCGAAGGCACCGACATCGAGGGATTGCGTCTTCAGATCCGGACCGAGGGCGGCGAGACCGTAACGGTCCATGCCGGACCCCGCCTGTATCTGGAACACCAGGACATGCACTTTCATTATGGCGATGAGGTCACGGTCACCGGGTCGGAGGCCAGGTGGGATGGGCACGATGTCGTCCTGGCTGCGCAGATCAAGATGGGCGACAAGACCATCGATCTGCTCACCCGCGAGGGCAAGCCGCAGTGGAACATCGACCAGTTGCAGAGCTCCGGTGCTATGGAACGCTCTCCCGAGTGCGAGAGCTGTCGTTAGTCAGCGTAGCCTTGCCCGGCACTTGCAGCCGTGCTGCGCCGGGCAACAAGAGCTCGATGTTTCATAGCAACAGGCCGGTGCGGCGGGTCGACAACGATCTTCCGCACCGGCCGTTGTTCTTACGGACGCATCCGGATTTCGCATTCCCATCCGACGGCCCCCAACATGCTACATCGCACTGGGGTCCCTTGACGATGTCACCCATGCCGGGCGACGATGCGCTTGCCTGAGCTTACTCCCTGATCGGGACCTCAACGATCGCGATATCGTCCACGAAGTCCCGGCCGATAGCGAGGACTCTGCCTCTGGGGTCGGCGGCGACGCTGTGGCCGGCGTAAGTGCGGCCGGTCCAGGGGCCGTGGGTGATCTGGCCGATCAGGTTCGTGCCAATGACCGGCGCGTTGATGATTCTGGCGGCATTCCTGACGACCCTCTCCAGTTCCTGGCCGTGTTGGGGCCATGCCTCTGCCGGGGCCGCATACCCATAGGGCACGATGACAAGGTCGGGCGTCAGGCTCGCCATTCGCTCGACGATTTCGCGCTCGTGGGTATCGGCGCAGATCAACACGCCGATTTTGCCGAACTTCGTTTCCGCGACCGTGACAGCGTCTCCGGGCGTGTACGGCGGCGTCATCAACTCGCTGAGCAGGATGATCTTGCGATGCTTCAACAGAATTTTGCCCTTATCGTCCATGAGCAGAGCCGAGTCGTACAGATGTTCCTCGTCCTTTTCCGCCAGACCGGCGCAGAGGAACACGTTGTGTCTTCGGGCCATCTCACAAAAGCAACGCGAGTCTTCACCGGGAATGGGATGTGCCCTGTGATGAGCGTCCGGATTCACCCATCCGTAGATGGCCGTCTCGGGCAGGCACGCGAGGTCCGCCCCGGCCGTTGCGGCCGCAGCAACGGCATTCTCCAGTCGGGCGAGGTTTCCCCGCCGGTCGCTGTCCAGGCACACGATTTGACACATGGCAATCCGGATCGTACCCATGAATTCCTGCTCCTGCTTTCTTTTCCTGGGCCGTCACTTGCTTTGCCCGGCCCGCCCGCGTAGATTGTTCGACGCGGATCTGGTTACACCGTGCCGCATATTTGACCGAACCATATTAAGCGATGGTGAAGGGGAATCAGCCATGAAAAAGCTGCCATATTCCGCACCGCCGGCAGTGTTTGTCTCGGGCCTTCTTCTGTTGCCGCTGGTTTGGCTATTCCTGGAATCCTCAGTGGCGGGGCAGAGGGATACCGGAAAGCGCGTTTCGAACGCCGCATGGGTGCCGCCTTCCGGCCCCTGGATGAAGGAGAGAAGCTGGCGCCTCGGGACGTTTCCGAGCCAGACCGCCGATGCCCGTGTCGGCTACTATTACTACCTTCCACCGAGCTACGAGATCGACCCGAACCGGCGCTATCCCGTCGTCTACTGGCTGCACGGTCTCAATGGCGCCCCGGCTTCGGCGAACCCGGTAGTGTCGCTGCTCGATGCCGGAATCAAGGCCGGCACCGCTCCTGAGATGATTCTGGTCAGTTGCACCGACCCGAGCAAGCGCAGCATGTGGACGGATTCCAGGGACGGCGCCGTGCCCGTGGAGACGGTGATTGTGAAAGAGTTGATCCCACATATCGATGCGACGTTCCGCACGATTGGGACGCGGGAGGCGAGAGCTATCGAGGGGTACTCGATGGGCGGTTATGGCGCGGCGTATCTCGGCTTCAAATATCCGGAGACTTTCGGCGCCGTCTCCATCCTCGCCGGTGCCTTGCACTCACCCGATACGCTCAATTCCCGGCGGCGCGAAATCTTCCAGGGCGTGTTCGGCGGGGATGCCGAATATGCCCGGGCGCGCTCACCCTGGAACCTGGTGCGCGAGAACGCCGACAGAATACGCGGCAGGATGTTTGCCCGCATTCACGTCGGCGAAAAGGATGGACTGCGAGAGTGGAACACGGAATTCCACGATGTGCTCACGAAGCTGGAGATAGAGCACACCTGGTCTACCATCCCGAACAGCACGCACAACCCGGCCGAGTTCTTCGCCAACTGGCAGGGCAGTCTCTTCGACTTCTACGCGAAGGCCTTCGCCGGGGCCGCTTCGGGCGCGGCGTCCGAGGCGGACACCAGGGAATTCGTCTACAAGCAGACGCCCCAGGGCGATCTCAAGATCAACATCCACCTGCCGAAAGGCTGGACAGCCGGGGACCAGCGGCCGGCCGTCGTCTTCTTCTTTGGCGGCGGCTGGAGGCAGGGCACGGTCGAGCAGTTTCGCCCGCAGGCCGAGTATCTGGCGCAGCGGGGCATGGTGGCCGCCCGCGCGGATTACCGGGTGCGGGGCCGGCACGGGACCACGCCGGACAAGTGCGTCGAAGATGCCAAGAGCGCCGTCCGCTGGCTGCGGGCGAACGCCGCCAGGCTCGGCATCGATCCGCAGCGGATTGTCGCTTCCGGCGGCTCGGCAGGGGGGCACATCGCCGCCTGCACGTCCGCAGTCCCCGGTTTCGAAGCCGAGGGTGAGGACGCCTCGGTCTCCTCCCGGCCGAATCTGCTGGTCCTCTTCAATCCCGTGCTCAACTGCGTCCCGATTGGCGAGAGGTTCGGCATGGGGGAGATGGCCCGCCGGATCTCGCCGAATCACCACTTGAGCAAGGACATCCCCGCGACCATCATCTTCTTCGGGACCGAGGACCGGCTCAACGAGGGCGGCAAGGAGTTCATGCGCGAAGCAGAGAAGCTCGGTCTGTGTGCCCAGATGTACCTGGCCCCGGGCCGGCCGCACGGCTTTTTCAACCGCTCGCCCTGGCGCGAGCAGACTATTTTCCTGATGGACCGGTTCCTGGCTGCGAACGGCTATCTGCAAGGGAATCCCGCCCTCCAATTGCCGGCGGGCGAGCTCTCCATGACGAAGTACGAGGGAGACGACCGGCAATGATGCATCGCGGTCCGGTTTTACCGCACCGATTTGGGGCTTTTCCCTACTGTGCTTGCGCGTCGCACACGGCACAAGTTGATGGCAGGGGAGAATCGCACGGCAGATTCTCGCCGGGGATGAACCGGAGCCGCCACCTGAACGACCATGCAAATGGAATCGGTTGGTGCAGTGGCCGAAGGCGCAGAAACGCTGCCGGGCGAAAGGAGCGCAAGATGGAATTGGCAAACAGATGGGCCGGACTCGGGCGTGTGCGACCGGTGTTGCTCTGGCTCACGGTCTGGATACTGTTTTCGGCCGGACATTCTGCCGGGGCCGAGCCGCGTCCGGATTCTGCAGGTGATCCCAATGCGGCCTCTCCCGCTTCGTTTATCCGGGACGGTCGGCTGGACGTGAATGCGGTGGTGGACTATTTCGAGGACCTCTACCGCGCCGACAGCAGCATTTCCACGGCGCAGCTCAAGGTGATCAAGCCGCGGCGGACCAAGACGATGCGGCTGAAGATGTGGACCCAGGGCGAGGATCGGGCGCTCATCGTCGTCCAGGCGCCCCCGCGGGAAGAAGGGATCGCGACCCTCAAGGTCGATGACAACCTGTGGAACTACTTTCCCCGGATCCGGCGGACCATTCGCATCCCGCCCTCCATGATGCAGAGTTCCTGGCTGGGCACGGATTTCACGAACGACGACCTCGTGCGCGAGTCGTCGTACGAGGAGGACTACCGCTATGAGCTGGTCAGTCAGGTCGAGGACCCCAACGGCTGGCTGGTCCGCTTCACGGCCAAGCCTAAGACGGTCGGGCTCTGGGAGCAGTTCGACCTGATCGTCTCGCCGGACGGGACCATCCCGATCCAGGCGAAGTACTACGACCGCAAGGGCCGACACGCCCGGACCATGTACTGGAGCGATGTGCGGGTCTTCGATGGTCGGCGCCTCCCGGCCCACCTGAAGCTGGTCCCGGAAGACAAGGAAGGCGAATGGACGGAGATGCTCTATCTGGATATCGACTTCAATGTCGAGGTCCCGGCCTCCGCATTCAGCCTGTCCGAGCTGGAGCGCACGCGGTAAAGATCGCATAGGGAAAGGAGCCATGAAGCACACGACCCTGCGCGTTGCCTGGCGCAATCTCGGGCGCAACCGGCGTCGCACGCTGCTGGCGCTGGGAGCGATCGCGCTGGGGCAGTTGACGCTCGTGTTCGTCAACTGCCTTATGGCCGGGACATACAACCAGATGCTCGAGACGATCACCGGTCCGCTCATCGGCCACGTGCAGATTCATCATCCCGAGTGGCGTCAGGAGCACGCGCTGGACCTGTATCTCGATGACGTGTCGGAGCTGGTGTCGAGGCTGCGGGCGCTGCCGGAGGTCGAAGAGGTGCTGCCCCGCATCTATGCGCCGGTGCTGGCAGCCTCGGGTGAGAAGTCAGACAAGCCGGCCGATGCCGAACCGGCCGTTGTGATCGGTGTGGACACAGCGGCCGAACGTGCCGTGAACGGCATCCTGCACGCGCTGCCGCCTGCCGACGTACCGGGTGATCGGCTCGTGGTCGTCGGTAAGATCCTGGCCAACCGGCTTGGGGTGGCCGTGGGACAGCAACTCGCGGTCATCGGCCAGGATATCGACGGGTTCCCCGCCGCCAATCTCTATCGCATCCGGGCCGTTATCGAAAGCACCGTCGACATCGTCGAGAGCCGGGGCATCGTCATGGACCTTGGCGCGGCACGAGAGCTCCTGGCCATGCCCGACCAGGCCCATGAAATCGTCGTTCGCGGCGCGGATTACAGGCAGGCGGCGGCACTGGCTCCGCGAATTTCAGCGCTGGATGGCCTGGCGCGGACCGAGGTGCTGCCCTGGCGGCAACTGGTGCCCGAACTGGCCCGCATCACGGACCTGAAGGCGTGGGTGGACCTGATATTCGTGGGCATCGTTTTCGTGGCGGCCGCCGCCGGGATCGCCAATACGGCCATGATGTCCACGTTCGAGCGCACGCGCGAGTTCGGTATGCTCCTGGCCCTCGGCACGGCGCCCCGGCGCATCGTGCGCATGGTCCTTTACGAGTCGGTGATGCTCGGTCTCATCGGGGTCGCCGTCGGCTCCGTGCTCGGTACGGCCGCCGTGCTGATCACCTCCGAGACGGGCATCAACTATGCCGCCCTTTCCGAAACCCGCCCGGAGGACGTGGCCTTCGGCGGGGTCAGCATCTCCTTCATGGTCTACCCCGATTTCGAGCTGCGCCACGTCATCTTCGGCATCCTGGCGGTCACCGCCACGAGCGTGATCGCCGCGACGTGGCCGGCCCTGCTGGCGGCTCGGCTCGAGCCGGTGGAGGCGATGCGCTCATGATCCGCAGTGTCTCGGCCAGATACGCCTTTCGCAGCCTGTTCCGGCACCCCCGCCGGACGGTCCTGTCTGTGGCCGGCATCGGCGTCGGGTGTGCCATTGCTCTGGTGGCCATCTCCTGGATCAGCGGCTCGGCCGAGATGCAGATTCGCGCCACGGCTGAAAGCGGGGCGGGGCATCTGCGTGTCGTGCCGCAAGCGTGGCTTGCGACGCGCGCGAACTCGCTGCGCCTGGCGCAGTGGCGAGAGGCGGCCGGGGCCGTCGCCGGCCTGCCGGGCGTGCGGGTGGCGGCGCTGCGGGCCCGCGCCAACGCGCTGCTGGCCCTGGGCAATCGCACGGCGGGGGTGGAGATCGTCGGTGTCCAGCCCGAGGCGGAGGCCCGGCTCAATCGCATCGTGCGCCGCGCCGAAATCGAAGGCCGCTACCTCCAGCCGGAGGATGAGAACCGCATCGTCATCGGCCGGGCCCTGGCTCAGCGGCTGGACGTCGGACTGGATGACGAACTCTATGTGACGCTCTCAGGGCGCGACGAGATCCGAAGCGCGATGCTCATCATCGTCGGTGTCATCGCCACCGGCAGCCGCGAACTCGACACCTCCATCGCGCACACGACGCTGGAGACGCTGAACGAGGTCACCGGTTACGAGGGCCCGGGGGAGATCTGCATGCTTCTGGAGGATTATGAGCTGATCGATGCGCGCCGGGAGCAACTGGCCGGGCTCGTGCCGCCCGGCAACGCCGTAATCACCTGGAAGCAGGTCAGCCCCGGCATCGCGGCCAACGTCGAGGGCGACCGGGCCTTCATGCACATCCTGCTCGCCATCATCATCGTCGTGGTCTCGCTCGGCATCGCCTCCGCGCAACTGACGGCGGTCCTGGAACGCCGCCGGGAACTGGCGATCCTGTCGGCCCTGGGTATGAAGGGGCGACAGGTCCTCGCCCTGATCGTGCTGGAAGCCATGATGATCGGCTTGGGCGGCGCGGTGGTTGCCCTGATGGCGGGTGGCGCGGGGGCCCATTATCTCGCCACCAAAGGCGTCAATCTGGCCGTGTTCATGGGCGAGGAGTTCTCTTTCGCCGACGTCTTGTTCGATCCGTACATCTACGGCGACTTCGGCGCGTGGCTTATCGGGTACGCGCTGGGCATCGCGGAGGTCGCGACGGTAGCCGCCTCGCTGTACCCGGCGTGGCTGGCCATACGGGTACACCCCGCGGATTCCTTGAGGACGATATGAGATGAATCGAACGAATGACACACCTCTGGTCTCGGTGCAGGAGGTCACGAAGGTCTACAAGATGGGCAAGGTCGAGGCCCCGGCGCTGCGCGGCGTCAGCCTGGATGTGCGCGCCGGGGATTTTCTCGCCATCGTCGGCCCCTCCGGCAGCGGCAAGACGACGCTGCTGAACCTCATCGGAGCACTGGACTCGGCGACGGGCGGCCGGCTCATGGTCCTGGGCAACGATGTTTCGGCCATGAGCAAGCGGCGGCGCGCCGACTTGCGCCTGCATGCGCTTGGCTTCGTCTTTCAGGCCTACAATCTCGTCCCGGTCCTGACGGCGCGGGAGAACGTCGAGTTCGTTCTGGAACTGCAGGGCGTGGGGACCGAGCGCCGGCAGCGGGCCATCGAGGTACTGGAGCAGTTGGGCCTGGGCGAATTTGCCGACCGGCGGCCCGGCGAGATGTCCGGCGGCCAGCAGCAGCGGGTCGCGGTGGCACGGGCCGTGGCCTCCAATCCCAGACTGGTCCTGGCCGACGAGCCCACGGCCAACCTCGACGGCGAGAACGCGGAAATCCTGTTGCAGATGATGCGGCGGCTCAATGAAGAGCGTGGGACCACGTTCATGTTCTCCACCCACGATTCACGGGTCGTTGCCCACGCCCGGCGGGTCGTGACGCTGGTCGACGGCCGGGTCGCGAAGGATGAGTCCCGAGGCGCTTCGACCCCCGCCGCCCAGCCACGGGAGCCAGAGGAAGGTTGAGACGATGGACCGCACGCGCAACGGCGAGAAACCGAGCAGGGGCGGTAGCCGGGACAAGTCCTATAGGTCCCACCCGTCCTATGCCGCTCCCTTGATTGGCGTCGCATTGCTGCTCGTCTTGCACCTGCTGTGCCGCAGCGCGCTCGCCATCGAACTATGGTCCGACGACGAGGGCCGGCGCGGGGACCTGGATGTGGCGGGCAAGACCACCTTCCTGACCTCCGACCTGCCGCCCGATCCCTTCCTGTTTCCCGAGGGCTGGAGCCGGACCACACTGGCCCGGCTGCGGCTCGGGCTCGACATCCACTACTGCGATTTCCTGGATTCGCAGCTTGCCTACGAGCAGCGGGCCCGCTGGACCTCCGGCGGGGCGGGTCCGACCGCGACGGGCAGCTTCCTGCCGTCCGGGGCCGAGGCGCCTTTTCGTATCACCCAGCTCGACTGGGAAATCTGTGGGCAGGACGACGATTTCGCGTACCGCCACGAGATCGACCGGGCGTTCGTCGCGCTGCATCCCAAGTGGGGCGAGGTCACGGCGGGCCGGCAGGCGATTGGCCTGGGCCGGGGCGTGCTGTTCAGCGCCGTCGATTTGTTCGCCCCGTTCTCACCACTGGAGGTCGATCGCGAATGGCGGCGGGGCGTCGATGCGTTCCGGGCCGAGTACCAGCTTACACCGACGAGCTCCGCCGAGCTGATCGGGGTCTTCGACGAGACCTGGGAGCAATCCGCCGTGCTCGGACGGCTCCGGGGCTACGCCGGTGACATCGACGGCTCTTTCATCTTCGGCAAGCACGCCGAGGATTTCCTGCTCGCCGGCGTCGTCTCCGGCACGGTCGTCGACGCTGAGGTCCACGCCGAGCTGGCGGTCTTCGACACGCCCGAGGCACAGCCCGACGGCACGCTCTGGCTGGGCGACGATGTCGTCACCAAGATTGTCCTGGGCAGTTCCTATGTCTTCGACATCGGCAGTGGCCTGACGGTGCTGGCCGAGTACCACTACTCCGGCTTCGGCGTCAAGGATGCCGAGGACGTCGTGAGCCGCTTCCAGGACCCCGACTTCGTGCGGCGTTTCCTCCGGGGCGACACGCAAATCCTCGGCCGCCAGGCCCTTGCCGGCCAGCTCAGCTACCCCTTCACCGATGCCATCAACGGCACGTTTCTCGTCCTGACCAATCCGACCGACGGTTCCGGCGTCCTCTCGCCGAGCCTTCGTCTGGACCTGCAGGACAACGTCACCCTCATCGGCAGCTTCTTCATCCCCTGGGGCGACGAGCCACGATTCGGACAGCTCCAATCCGAGTACGGCGCCACCCCCGCCAGCCTCTTCCTCCAGGCCAACATCTACTATTGACCCGCCTGTTTCGGAGTGCGGTCGGAATACGGTGGCGGCCCCCGTGGCTTTCGTAGCATGGGCGTCCCGCCCATGAAGGGTTCCCAAAACGCGATCTTCGCGTTTGGGGGCCCCAGACGCCCGTGATACTCATGGGCAAGATGCCCATGCTACGCGACTGCGGATGCGCGGTTGCCGAGCAGTCCGAATCCGCCACCGAATGCCGACCACACCCCTGTTTCGCGGCCCGCGGCCCTTGCATTGCCGCCAGGAGTCAAGTACACTCAACGTCGCGGACGAGTATCTTCTTTTGCAGGATGTGTCTAACAAGGGCGACGTTATCGGCGTCCTTATATCGAGCAGCGGTAACTGGCATCGTGGTGTGCTGCTGGAGCCGATTCCGGAATGGTGGGGCAGATGAGAGGCGCCGTGCGGAGTCGCGTATGAGAAGGAAACGTCTTACGGTCATGCTGCTGATTGCGGCGGGGGTGACAGGCGGGGCACTGCTGGCGCTCTGGGCGTGGAGACCGCCGGTTTTGTACGAGGTGACCTTTCTCAATACGCCGAGCGGTGAGCGGATTATTCCTCATTCGATCAATGACCGCGGTCAGGTGGTCGGCGTCACACGAGCGGGACTAGGCGACAGGCATTTAGTCTTCTGGGATCGCGCCGGTGGCATTCAGGACCTCGGTCCGGTTCCTAGGTCGGAATGTGCCCTTAACAACATGGGCCAGATTGCAGCGACAGTGATTGACTCGAATGGCTTCCACCAGGCCTTCCTCCGTGATCCGAATGGCGCCGTTCAACTGCTAGGCACGCTGGGCGGGGTAAACAGTGTGGCCACCGCTCTCAACAACCGTGGTCAGGTCGTGGGCTGGTCGGACACCCGCATGGAGATTCACGCCTTCATCTGGGATCCGGCGAGCGGCATGCGGGATCTGGGGGCGCTTGGAGGAACCCAAAGTGTTGCCACGGTCGTGAACGACGTCGGTCAGGTTTTCGGTTTCTGCCAATCTGAACCCGGCCGGAGCCTGCCGCGCGAGCCCTGCTACTGGAATCCGGCGGATGAGACGGCCACTTCGGGCATCCGCCTGGCGGACCGTTCTTATGCCGACATGAACAGCCAGGGCTACATCGTCGGCAAGCATTGCTTTCTGGATAGTACGCCGCACATCGTGCTCTGGCAGGACCATACGGGCATGAAAAGACTGTTTCCTTACGACCCTGGTGGCGATGCGTTTGGAAACGCTCGCTTTATCAATGACATGAATCAGGTCATCTGCGCCGAGGTGCGCCTCAGCCGGCGGGGGCGATACAGCAGGCGGCCCGTTCGCATCCGGCATTTTCTCTGGGACCCGCAACGTGGCAGAATATGGCTCGACAGGTACTTGCCGCGTGGGTCTGGGAGCTTCGAGGTTCGGGACTTGAACAACCAAGGTTGCATCCTGGGCGTCATCCACGCGCGGGATGGCGGCAGTGAGGCTGTCCTGCTGGAACCGATCCCGGGGCGGTGGGGCAGATGAGAAGCGCTGTGCGGAGTCGGATATGAGAGGGAAACGCCTTATCGTCACGTTGCTGGTTGCCGCGGGAATGATAGCTGCGGCGTTGATAGTCCCGTGGGTCCGGAGGCCGGCGGTCTTGTACGAGGTGACTTTTCTCACTACGGCGGCCGGCGAGCCGATCATTCCTCATGCGATCAACAACCTCGGGCAGGTCGCAGGCTTGGTCGAGACACCTGATCGCCGGCAACATATCTTCCTGTGGGATAAAGACCAGGGGGCACAGGACCTCGGTTGCTACCGTATCCCGCGGCACCGTTCGCTGCGCGTGAACAATGCTGGTCAGGTCCTCGCCCAGGCGATAGATCCCAACGGCACTTGGGGAACTTACCTGCTGGACCCGAATGGGCATGAGCGGCTGTGGGACGCCTGGGGTAATGCGGGCCATCAATGGGTCGCACTCAACAATCGTGGTCAGCTTGCTGGGTACTCTCATACACCGACCGGTGCGATGCACGCCGCGATATGGGATCGGAGCACCGGTGTCAGGGACCTCGGAACACTCGGTGGCACCCACAGTTGGGCTCTGAGCATCAACGACAGGGGCCAGGTGGCGGGCTCTTCCCAGACCGTTGTTTCCGAAATTGCCATCCTTCACGCCTTCTTCTGGGACCCGAATACCGGCATGCAGGACCTCGGTCCCCTGGGGCCCGGCTCCGGCCAACGTGCTCACCTGAACGAGCAGGGCCAGGTTGTCGGTGCGTTCGACGTCGCGCGCTATCCGGCCTGCATTTCCATCTGGAGCCAGGCGCAGGGGCGCCGGCCGGGGCCCGTGATGGAGGACTGGTTCGCAGCGCAGGTGCTCGCCCTCAACGACGTCAATCAATTCCTCGTGCGGGTTACCTCGCCTGCCATCACGTTTGGGAAGCATCATTTCCGATATCGCGTCGAAGACCACCTTTGGGACCCCAATCAGGGCTTTGTGGCGCTGCGCCGGCACATCGGATGTCGAGGCATCCTTGCCTTCCGCGCCCGCGACCTGAATAACCGGGGACAGATCGTAGGCGAACTGGACTTGACGGCGTCGCAACGCACCCAGGGCGTGCTCCTGGACCCCGTGCCGAAGGGCGGGAAGAAATAACGAGTGGCGTAGAGGATCGAAGCCGTTGCGGAGTCGCTGAGTGAGCGACAACCGCTCACTACCACGCTGCTCGGGGCCACGGCCCTGCTCGACGCCGTGCTGACCAAAGACCAGAGCGGATGACCGCCGGGGATGGTCCGCAACCCATAGGATCTGCCTTCCTCTCAAGAAAGGGGCTGCGGACAGTGCCCACAGCCGCGTAAGAATCGCATACCATAGATGACTTGGGCTACTTGGCGTGGATCACGGTGGAGCCGCCGCTAATGGCCAAGGGAGTTGCCCTATCCCACAGAAGCTTTCTCAGTTGCCTCCGCTGGTGACGCGGATTACGTCCGCTCCTTCAAAAGAAGGTCCACCGACAAGGTCGCCGGTCACGGTCAGCTCGACATAGCCGGTCAGACCTACTCCAATCACGTACTCCTGGACAGCGGATCGGTAGAACTTGACCATTCGTTCACGAATCCCATCTCCATCATGATCCATGATGTTCGAGGTATTTGCTCCCGCCCTGGCCCAGCCTTCTTCTCCAATATAAGCGGGGATGCCTTCGAGGGTGACAGTCGAACCATCGATATCGATCACATCGAAACCGTTCGGTAGCTCGATATAGCAGGTGACCCACTTGTCCTTGCTGCTCAAATCGAGGGTATCAGGGTCTATGTCAATACTAGCCGCAATCGTAGTCCTGGCAAGCTGCTGAATCTCGGGCTCCGACAATGCCCGGTTGTAGATTCGGACTTCATCAATGTCGCCAGTCCCACACCTGTATCCTCCCTGCCAGCGATACGTACCGATATAGACCGCTGCCGAAATGTTGTTTATTGTGGAAATCGTCTGGGTTTTTTGAAGAACCGGCACCCCATCCTGGTACATACGGATTTGACCTCCAGAACCGCTCCAAGTCACTGCAATGTGGTGCCATTGATTGTCTTTTAAGTTCGGTTGCGGCGTGGGAGTCCCCCCCTCAATACTAATACTGTCTGAAATGGCGAGCGTTGGATATGTTCCGTAGCCCCTCAGAAGGAACTCATATGCAATTGCCCCTATAACGCTGCTGTTACTCTCCTTGGCTACTATTCCCCAATCATCACTTGATTGGTCGACCTTTATATGGGCCGAGATTGTGCCGCTTCCGCCCGAGAGGTCCAGAGTAGGATGGTCTGGTACACTGATATAGGCGGACCCGTTTAAGTGGACTGCCCCACCTGATACTCCCGCCGTGGAAGTCACAGCTCCCACAAGAGAACCATGATTTCCAGTACCAGAATAATCGCAGCCGAGATTACCGGCGTCGTCGAAGCTCCAGTAGCCGACTAAGCCGGTACTTAGGTCAGCATATCCAAAGCTTCCTGTCAGCAGAATCGCCAACATCGCCCCTAACATCGCTTTTCTCATTCTTGTCCTCATGGCCCTCTCTCCCAACAGAATCATTGTTCTTGAGTTTCCATTTTGCTGGTCTTCTGAACTGTCGCCACGTGATTGCAGGCGGCGTTCTGGTAGCCTTCGGCCCTCTTGAGACCGTACGCCGCAATCGAAGAATGGATCGCAGTTGCTCGATAGGCATCCTCCTTTCTCCCCTCCGAGCGCGCAGAGCCTCTGCGCTGCGCCTTGGTTTGTTTCTCAAGCGGCCTCTACCACCTACTCCGCTTCTTATCTCAGCCCACTCCATGCTTCTCCTCCGGGGCGCCCGCTGAAGCCCCAAAGGCCTATTCTGTAGGCTTGACAAGCCGCCAATGTACCACCGGACGATGGAGTCTGTCAATCCAGATGAATACGTATTCTGGCCGCGAGCACGCAGATCTCTGAGCCGGAAACGAGGCCCGTCCCACGAGTGCCCGAGTTCTTGTTAATCACGCAGTGACGCACCTGGACGCACGCAGGTTAGACGTGCAGGGACAAACCTATGAGGGATATTCTGCGACCTCGACGTACCCCTTCTTCTGAAGGTAATCCCTGACATATTGCACAGTAGCGGCGAAGTCCTGGCCAAGACCTTTCTCGCTGTCGTTCGCGTGTCTGGTCCACTTCTGGTTGAGGCCCACCGTTCCCTCTTCCATCTCACAGCGAAGGTCTCCTCCTGCGCCCGGTGTTCCCTCGAGCTCGATATCATATCCTCTCAGCATGGTAGCCACTTCGCGCGGTTCCCCAACACCTATGTTAGACTCATTGGCTCTACCAGTCACCGTAAGTAGATGGACTTCCGTTGCGTCTACATCGCGTTCGAGAAACATCCACTCAATGTCGCCATTGTGGTCGACTCGCTCGATCTTAAGGTCGAAACCAGCCGCCGGAGCTTCGTAGAACCATTTGCCCTCTGCTCCTTCGCCGTACTCGATATAGATCGCTTGGCTGAGGCTGACCCTACCGTCTGGGTCGTACGCAACCTCCATCATCAAGTATCCTTTGTCATCTTCGAGCGCGACATCCCAAGTGTTCTCATGGCGGTCATACTCACGTCCGGTTGTGGTGAAGTCATAGATTAATATCTCCGCGTATCCAGGTATACAGCAGGCCAGCACTACGGTCAGTGTTGTCAATAATCGTGTGTGCGCTCTCATCTCTCATCTCCTTCAGGTTGTGCGGTTAACTACGCGGCGGCGCCACGTCGCGCTCAGAATCCGCATCCGAGACGCATCAGGCGTTTGCCCTTGGCGCGGTTGAATAACCTCCTGGTGTCTCTCCTTTCTCCCCCAACGCGGCGCAGACCCTCGGTGCTGCGACCCAGTCCATTCCTCATGCGGCCTCTACCACCTACTCCGCCAATTATCTGAGCCCACTCCATGCTGCTCCTCCGGGGCGCCCGCTGATGCCCCAAAAGCGTTATTCGGCAGACTTGATAACTCGAAAATCTACCCCAGGCCGGTAGAGTCTGTCAATCCCGATAAGTACGTATTCTGCGGGGAATGGGCAGATTCCTGAGACAGTTCTGATGATACCGCCGATGTCCGCTACCACTCGCAATCGCTAGGGGCTGCGGAGAGGCTGAGCACAGGGGAGAATTATGTTCGGCGCAGAGGCTCAGCCGTAAACGGCTTCGCCGTTGTGGGCGTAGTCGGCAATCAGGGAATCGCCGCTCTGCCATTCCTGAGGCGTCATGGCAATCGCCTCGATAGGCTGGAATACGGTGGCTATGGCGGCTGAAAGAATGTCGATCCTTTCCCAGTAGCCCTTGCCGGCAAAGCCCTCAGAGATCACCACGAGATCGATATCGCTGTCCGGGCGCTGCGTGTCGGTGCTCCATGACCCGAACAGAATAATTTTTTGGGGCCTGATATTCTCAGCTTTCAGCGCCTTGGCGAAATCGGAGATGACCCTCAAAACTGTTTCTTTATCCACTCCAAAATTTCCTTTTTCCACGCCAGGGGAGACCGCAGACTGCGACGACGAGACGGTGCGTGATACGCACCCTACAGACTGAATTCTGGCAAGCACGGTCAAACACGTATGGCTGTGGTACCCACCATATCGCCTTGCCCCGTTTCGAATTTGGGATTTAGAGGTTTCGCATTTGTTTCGGATTTCGAGCTTTATGCTCCGCGTTTCGATTCATCGCACCACTCATTATAGCGTCCAGGGACTGCGCATGGGGCGGGTCAGGAGGCGGTTGGCTTGGTCGTCGTTGACGAGTTCCTCCTTGATCGGGTCCCAGCGGAGCTTGCGGCCGGTGCGGATCGCGATGTCGTCGAGGTGGCAGATGGTGTCGGAACGCACGGCGGCCTCAATCGGGGAGATCGTCTGCTGACGGGTCCGGACGCAATCGAGGAAGTTGCGGCGGTGATTGTTGCTGACGGGCAGTCGCGGCTCGCTCGAATCGAAGACCGTATCGAGGAGCGATTTCGGCCCGGCGTCAATCCCGCCGCGGGAGACAATGACCCAGCCGTCGGCGCCGAGGAAGAGAATGCCCACGCCGCTGTATTGGAGCGCCTTGGATTGGAACTGGGGGAACTCGCGCACGGCCTGCGCCCGGTCCAGGTGGATCATCTTGACGCCGTTGGCATAGGCGTGCTCGACGCGCCAGGTTAGCGCCGTATCACACAGCCCATCTTTGGGGAGAACGCCCGTTCCTTCGATTTCCAGCGGGCCCGTGTCGTCGGCGTTATTGCCCCATTGGGCGATGTCCACGTGATGGATGCCCCATGCGCCACTGAGACAACCCAGGCCGTAATCGTGGATGTGCATCCAGTAGCCGGGGCTGCCCTCGGCGCGCGAGGCGGCCCGCTCAAACGTGTAGGGAGCCCAGGGGGCCGGACCGAGCCACATGTCGTAATCGAACTCGCCCGGGTCGGGCTGCAGCTGGGTGGGCTGGTTCGGCAATTCGGCGCCGGGCAGGGAACCGACGACGATGGTGTGCAGCTTGCCGATTCGGCCGTTGCAGACCAGTTCGCAGCCGAACCGGAAGTCACGGCCGCTACGTTGCTGCGTGCCGAATTGAAAGACCACACCATAGCGGTTCACCGCCTCGCGAAGGGCCTTGGCGGCCGCGACGTGTACGTCGATAGGCTTCTCCAGGTACATGTCCTTGCGGTTCCTGGCGGCCTCAATCGCAATCAGGGCGTGCCAGTGGTCCGGCGTGGCGATGCAGACCGCGTCGATATCCGGCCGGGCCAGCAACTCGCGATAATCGTGATAGGTCGTGCAGCCGTCGTTGCCGGACCGTTGCTCGACCGTTTGTTTCGCCCGCTCCCGGAACTTGCGCCGCAGGTCACACACGGCCACCATCCGGACGTCGTCCTGTCCCGAGAAGCTGCGCAGATGCCCGCCGCCCATGCTGCCGACGCCGACGCACCCCATCGCGATTTTCTCGCTGGCCGGCGCGGCGCCGGCCGCACCAAGGACCTTGCCCGGGACAAAGTACGGGAAACCAACGGCGCCGGCGCCAAGGGCGGCGCCCGCTTTTAGAACGTCACGACGGCCAATTCTCTCATTCATGGTTGCTATTGTACTGTCTCCAGCGGCTGAATGCCACTGGTAGAATTCATCTTGGGTTTCCGGGGGACTCTTGCTACACTATACTGCTATGGAGTGCAGCCGGTCAGAACGGATCATGCTTGCGCAAGCGTGAGCGTGGTACCCGCTTCTAATGGTGTCGTCGTGGAATGAGCTTGTGATTTCGAGGGGCAACTATGAACAAGGGCAAGAGAAGAGCATCGAGACGACAGTTTTTGAAATCGGCGAGCGGGGCGGTGGCGGCGTTCACCATTGTGCCGCGACACGTGTTGGGAGGACGGGGGCAGACCCCGCCGAGCGAGAGACTGAATGTCGCGGGCATCGGGGCCGGCGGCATGGGCGGCGGGGACATCAACGCCGTGGCGGGCGCGGGCGGCAATATCGTAGCGCTCTGTGATGTCGATCTGCGGCGGGCGTCCGCCATCGAGCAGTATCCCGAGGCCAAAGTGTATCGCGATTTTCGCCAGATGTTCGACGAGATGGAGAACAAGATCGACGCCGTCATCGTGGGCACGCCCGACCACACGCACGCCGTCGCGGCCATGGCCGCCATCAAGCGGGGCAAGCACGTCTATTGCGAGAAGCCCCTGGCCCACTCCGTCGCCGAGGTCCGGGCCCTCATGAAGGCCGCCCGGGAGCACAAGGTGGTGACGCAGCTCGGCAACCAGGGCCACTCCTACGACACGATCCGCACGTTCTGCGAGTGGATTTGGGACGGGGCGATCGGCAAGGTCCATACGATCCACTGCGGCTGCGGGGCCGTCAATTCCGGCCTCGACAATCTCTCGCGCATGAGCGAGAAAGAGGAGGTCCCGCCCGAGCTGGATTGGGACCTGTGGCTCGGCCCGGCCCAGGAGCGGCCGTACCATTCCTTCTATTTGCCCGGGCGGTGGCGCGGCTGGGTCCCGTTCGGCAACGGCACCATCGGCGACTGGGTCTGCCACGTGGTGGACCCCGTCTTCTGGGCCCTCGACCTGGGTGCGCCCAGCACCGTCGTGGCTCAGGTGAAGGACTACGACCCGAAGACGCAGGGCGACGCCTTTCCGAAGGGCGACATCATCACCTTCGACTTCCCCGCCAAAGGCGAGCGCGGGCCCATCACGCTCGTCTGGCACAGCGGCACCGAGAGAATTCCGCGCGCGAAAGAGCTGGAGCCGGAGCGCAAGGGCGTCGACACCGGGGCCTACGTCTACGGCGACCAGGGCGTCATCATGTACGGCTCGCACGGCGCCGGCGGCGTTCGCATCATCCCCGAGGAGAAGATGAAAGAGTACAAACGCCCGGAGCAGAAGATCCCCCGCGTGCCGGGACATCACCAGGACTGGCTGCGCGCCATCCGCGAGGGCGGCACGGCCGGGTCCGATTTCTCCTACGGCGGCCCGCTGACCGAACTTGCCATGCTGGGTATCATCGCCCTGAAGCTGCCGGGCACGAAACTGGCCTGGGACGCCGCTGCCATGCGGTTCACCAACTGCGACGAGGCCAACCGGTACATCGACCCGCCGTACCGGCAAGGCTGGACGCTCTAACATCAGGAACGGTTCGCAAGAGGCCGCTGGCCGACGCACGCGATGACCTGTGCCGGCGTCCTCGCTCGACACCCGCCAACCTGGCGCGGGCAGGGGTCCCGGTCCGTTTCGGCCCCCCGAGAAGCGTCGACGACGTAGGGCCTCCCATCCACAATTCGCCTGATTCCTATAAAGACACGCAATTTCCACAACGGATTCGGGCTGGTGGTGTGGTATGATGGTGTATATCGCCCTGCCGGCGCGACAGGGAGCATTCCTGCCATCATGCACGCTTGGCTTGTCGTTGTCGGCACGGAGTCGCTGGAAGATCGGAGGACCGCCAGCGCGGTCGTCCAAGAAGCAACACAATGCTACATCTTGGAAAGGGCGCAACCATGAGACGGTTGATCGAAGTTGCCATTGTCATGTGTCTGTTGAATTCTGTCGCGTGGGCCCAGCCGGTGTATTTCGCCGATCCGTACCTCAAGGCCGCCGTCGAGGCAGAACTGGGCGTAACGGACCCACAGGTAGGCCATATGCTGAAGCTGGCTTCCCTTGACGCCTTTGATCGGGGTATTTCCGATCTGACCGGTTTGGAGTATGCGACGAACCTCAACTGGCTTGACCTCTCTGTTAATCAGGTCAGCGACCTGTCCCTGCTGGCGGGATTGGCGAACCTAAGCACCCTCTACCTTGCGGGTAACGCGATCAGCGACATCTCCCCACTGACGGGATTGACGAAGCTGGAGTCCCTTGACGTTGCCAGTAATCAGATCAGCGACCTGTCCCCGCTGGCGGGATTGACGAACCTACATAGGCTCGAGCTCAGCCGCAATGAGATCAGCGACCTGTCCCCGCTGGCGGGATTGACGAACCTCACTTACCTTGATCTTCGTATTAACCAGATCAGCGACCTGTCCCCGCTGGCGGGATTGACGAACCTGGATGTCCTTGCTCTTGACTACAACCAGATCAGTGACCTTTCCCCGCTGGCGCGCTTGACGAACCTGACAAGGCTCGGGCTTTGGGACAATCAGATCAGCGACCTGGCCCCGCTGGCTGGATTGACGAACCTACATAGGCTCGAGCTCGGCGTCAATGAGATCAGCGACCTGTCCCCGCTGGCTGGATTGACGAACCTCACCGACCTTTACCTCAGCGAGAATCCTCTCAACCAGGAGGCATGTGATGTTTACATCCCTCAACTGGAGGCCGCTGGTGTGGTGGTTTGGCACGACTGCGGCACGTGGCCCACGGTCCCCGATGTGGTGGGCCTGAGCGAATCGATGGCGGCGTCCACGATCACATGGATGGGACTGACGGTGGGAGTGACGACCTCCCAGTGCAGTGACACTGTATCGGCCGGAAACGTGATCAGCCAAAACCCTGCGGCGGGGGTTCTGGCTCCCGTCGGTTCGCCGGTGAATCTGACTGTCTCTTCCGGGCCCTGTTCCCTGAGGGTCCCGAATGTGGTTGGCATGAGCGAATCGCAGGCGGGCTCTACGCTCACCTCGGCCGGCCTGACCGTCGGCACGAAGTCGTATGTGGAAAGTGACACCGTCCCCGCAGGGTCTGTGATCAGTCAGAACCCGGTGGCAGGGCGTCAAGTGCCTTCTGGCTCTGCGGTCGGACTGACGATATCCACCGGGCCAGCCACATCGCCGAAGGTCACTGTTCCCAACGTGGTGGGAATGGCGCAGGCGGCCGCTCAGTCAACGATTACGTCTGCCGGGCTGGTCGTGGGGATGGTCAGCCAAGCCTCAAGCAGCACGGTGCCCGAGGGCAGTGTCATCAGCCAGGCCCCGCCGGCCGGGACATCGCTCGCGAAAGGTTCAGGCGTGGACCTGGTTGTTTCCTCCGGCCCGCCCGAGCCTACACAGGTTCAAGTGCCTAACGTCGTGGGGATGACCCAGACGGCCGCTGAGGCCACGGTCGTGGCCGCCGACCTTGCGGTCGGGACCATCACACACAGCCAGAGCCAGACTGTGCCAGAAGGGCAGGTTATCAGCCAGAACCCTCAGGCGGGCACCCAGGCGAGCCCTGGTTGGCCGGTGAATCTGACGGTCAGTACCGGCTCAGCGCCGCCGGGGCCCATTCTAAGTGACCCGGTGGCTCATTGGAGGCTGGACGAGTCAACTGGCACTGTGGCACGCGACGAGACGGGCAAGCACCACGGCACGGTCTACGGCCATCCTATCTGGCTGCCGGCCGGCGGCAAACTGGAGGGAGCGCTTCTATTCGACGGTGCCGACGACTACGTGGACTGTGGGACCTTCAATCCCTCCGCGGCCACGGGGCAACTGACGGTCTGCCTGTGGGCCCAGTGGAACGGTTTGAACGGATGGTATCAGGGTCTGATCGGAAAGCGAGACTCCTTCAACGCGCAGGCCATGATGTGGCAGGTGGAGACGACTCTGGACACCGGGCATCTCACCTTTAAGCAGGCCGGTGATCCAGGCATCGGCGCACCCGCGTTGCCAGTTGGCGAGTGGACGCATGTGGGCGCGACGTTTGACGGCTCGACCGCCCGGTTGTATCTCAACGGCAACCAGAGCAGTTCGGGAGCATTCTCGCTCGGCTTGGGCGCCACCACCCAAGTGGTCTTCGGCGCGTGTGAGAAGAATGGCAACAACCCGTTCAACGGTGCGCTGGACGATGTCCGGCTCTACGATGAAGCCCTGAGTGAGGACCAGATCCAGGCGGTGATGACGCCTCCGGCGACCATCGTCTGGGACCGCGCCGCCTATTGGGATACGCGGTATCCCAGCACGTGGGTTCACGGGTCTTCCGTGCGGGACGCCCTCGACTTGGCCGGATACACGATCCTCGACGCGGACCAGCTCAAGGCGTGGATGGATGCCCGTATCGCCGACGGCGCGCCCGCTGTGGTGGTCTTCTGCCAGGACGTGGCGCCCGATACGGTGTACGAAGCGGCCTCCTGGACCTGTACGCTGCGGCAGTATCTCAACGCCGGAGGCAAAATCGTCTGGTACGGCGATATCCCGCTCTACTGCCAGGGACACAACGACGGAACCACGACGGCCTTCGAGGTGGATGGCTCGATCAGCGTCTTGGGTTTCAACGCCGCCAGTGGCACCTGGGACAGTGGCGAGCAGGTGACACTAACGGATGAAGGTCGCGCCTGGGGCTTGACGCAGACGTGGCCCTCGGTCCGTCCGGCGTTGAGCAGCGGCCTGCGGGCCCTGGCGCGTGATTCGAGCGGCCAAGCCGCCGCCTGGGTTAAACACTTTCTGCCCGGTGATACCTACCGTGGCTTCGTCCGATTCTCCGACTGCGGCGCTGTGCCTGACGTTATGGACGTGCGACGCCTAGCCGTATACCCCATGGCCCCCGGCGCGACCGGCCCCGGCTCGGCCGACCTCGTGGCGCACTGGGCCTTGGATGAAACATCGGGCCGTGTCGCCGCCGAGAGTGTCAATGGCGTCGACGGGGTTACCGTGGGAGGCCCTGTGTGGCAGCCGGGTGGAGGAAAGGTCGGCGGCGCTCTGAACTTCGATGGGGTCAACGATTCCGTGGTGATGGACTTCGTCCTGGACCCGGCCGATGGGCCGTTCAGCGTCTTTGCCTGGGTCAAGGGCGGCAGGCCGGGCCAGGTGATCCTCTCTCAGGACGGCAGCCAGGCCGGGCTGGATTGGCTGGTTGCGGATCCGGCGGGTCGGCTCATGACGCGTCTGGGGGGCACCGGTTCCGGCCGGTTCGGCACAAGCTTGTCCTCGACGACGGTCATCACCGACGGCCGCTGGCACGAGGTAGGTTTGGTCTGGGACGGTGCCAATAGGACTCTGTATGTTGACGGAGTCGCCGTCGCTGAGGATAGGCAGACCCAACTGCGGGGCTCGACGGGCGGTCTGAACATCGGCGCCGGCAAGGACCTCGACGCGGGCGCCTACTGGTCCGGCCTGATCGATGAGGTCCGTATTTACAACCAGGCGGTGAGACCGTAGAACGCGTCTCTCGCCCGGCAAACGGACAAGATCAGGGCACGTGGGTCTTATCCGGCAGACGACCGCACGTGCCCTTTTGCAAAGGCTTACTCAGCCCTTGATGGCGTCCCATCCTGCTCAGGGGGCCTTTTCGCCCACCCCTCGCGCATCCTGTCGCTATGTCTCTCTACCAGATCAGTCGCGGCCCGCCGCGAAAGGTTTCGGGCCAGGAGGGCGAGACACAGGTTCCAGGTCGAGCCGCCGAGGGCAGCGCCCTGAAGGGTGTATGGTCTTCGTCATGGACGGGCGCATCTGTCGCCGTGCCATGCGCCGGATTCGTGCAATAACGCGCGGCCGCTGTCCGTCGTAATCATGCAATCGAGGGCCGAACGCGCGGCTCGGGTGAGAAGTTCATTGTGAGCTTTGCCTGTTCCGCACGCGTTTTCGACCTCTTGGAGGATGTCACCATGAAGAAGATCGCATTCGTGATCGTCGTCGTTGCCACACCATTGCTGAGCACCGCGGCCTGGGCCGAAGAAACGCCGGCCAATCAGCAGGTACGGCCTCAGACCGAACGCCCGCGCGAGAGGGTCCAGAACCTCACGCCGGAGGAACGCGCCCAGCTTCGGGAGAAGTGGCAAAACATGTCTGCGGAGGAGCGGGCCCAGTTCCGGGCCAGGATGCGGGAGAATGCCGGTGGCGAGCGTCCGGGCCCTGAGGCGGCACAAAGGGCTTTTGCCAACGAGCTGGCGGCGTTCAAAAAGCAGTATGAGCTCACGCGGGGCGAATTGCAGGCCATCCGGCAGCTTGCCCTCAAGGAAAAGGCCACCCAGACGGCCAGGGCCCTCGAGAAGCTGATCGCCCGGAACGAGGAGGATTACCAGAAGAGGCTCAAGCAACTGGAGCAGAGGCAGCAGCGGCTCCAGGCCGCCCGGCAGGAGCGGGGACAGCAGGTGCAAGGATCCGAGTCGGATGAGCAGTCGAAGCCTGCCGATACCCCGCAACGAGAATCCGGCAGGCAACGCCAGAGAGGCGGTGCGACCCGATCACGACAATGATCGCATTCAGGTTGTCACGCGTGCCCTTTGCACAGGTCAGTCTTCCGGCTTGCGGGGCAACCAGCGCGGTACTTGCTTACAGTATTCCAGGTAAGCGGCCCCGAACCGCTTGGCGAGCAACGGCTCTTCGATCCGCGTGGCCTGCAAATGGGCCAGCGGGATGGCCAGCACAAACAGCAGGAAGATGCCGGTCGAGGACAGGGCGATGGCCTCGCCGAGCAGCATGAGGACCACGCAGGCCGCGATTGGGTTCCGCATCCAGCGAAATGGGCCCGTGGTCACCAGTTCGGCCGGCGGTTCCAACTCGATGTGCGCGCCGCGGTCACGTGGCGTTAGCAAGAAGGAACTCCAGCAGTACACGGTCAGGGCGGCGATGAACAGAAGGAACCCGACGATACGCACGCAGCCCAACTCGACGTGCCAGCGCGGCCAGGCCACGTCGACTCGGTAGGCCAGGGCGGGCAGAACGGCCAGGACCAGAGCCAGAACCAGCGACCCGTAGGCGCTCGTGGGAACGGGCAGCGGGACCTTTCGCAGCCACTCGGTCAATCTGTCGGAGGCGTTCATAACGGACCACCCGTCACCATCTGACGACAAAACCGGCGGTCATCGATTTGTTCGACTCCACCCCGCGACCGACATTATTCTCTCTGGTTCGGGTCTTTCTTCCTGCCGCCGAGCAGGCCGCCCAGGCCGTCGACGAGGTTCTGAGTGGGGGCCTTGAGCTTGTCTTTCAACTCGGCGGGGACCTTGTCGCCAAGCTGCTTCTCGAGTTGTTTGTTGATCTCGCTGACGGCACGGTCCTTGCCGGCCGCGATCAAGGCCTGCTTGAATTCCTCGGTGAGCCCTTTCACGTCGAAGACCAGCCGGGGCTCGGTCACGGGGCCTACGACCCGGATCGTCGTGGTCAGCTCCTTCAAGGCTTGCAGCGCCTCGGACGTCTCCTGGGCGCCGAGACCCAGCACGCCCCGGCCGGTGCCCTGGGCCTGGAGGTCCTTGATGCTCATGTTGATAGTCAGGTCCACGCGCTCTTTGGTCAGGACGCCGGTGAAGGTACCCGAGGCCAGGCCCGACTGGAACGCGACGCCCGCATCCTGCGACATGTTGGCCTGGACCTTGCTCAGGTCGAAGCCCTCGAATGTGCCGGAGACCTCCGGCGTGTCGCTCTGGGAATAGTCCATCATGATTCTCAGCAGGGCGGGCGTGTCGTACGATTTGTTTGATCTGCAGCGTCACGGGCAGGTCCAGTGCCTTCGGCGCGTCGCTGAGGTTCGCCATCTCGATGCGGCTGTTGCCAAAGAGCTGGGACGGAATCTCCGTGTTGTCGGCCAGCACGAGCTTGGCGTGCATCCTCGGCACCGGCGCGGTCCGGGCCCGTACCTGGAGGTATTCCAGGTACTTATGAGGCGCTTCTCCGGCCTCGACTTCGGTCGGTGCCTCGTTGCTGTCCGGCAGCCAGTTGCGCAGTTTCTCCAACTGCTCCTTGAGCTTCTTAGCGTCCTTGAGGTACTTCTCCAGCTTGGCGGGTTCGTTCGCATCGGCCTGGTAGGCATTCGGGTCGAAGGGCTCCTCGGTGGTGGGCTGCTCCAGCACCGCCCCAGGCGTCTGCCGCGCCTGATTGAATCGCACCTGTGAAAGTTCCACCTTTTCCAGAACCAGCCGACCCAACAGCAGCTTGTAGATGTCCGCATCCGCGGCGACGGTCTCGATGGCCAGATGGTTCTGCTGCGGGTTCTTCGGATCGGTGAGCTGCACGCCCGTGACGGAGACGCTGCCGCCGAGAACCGAAATGCCCAGCTTGTCGAGATTGGCTTCGGCCTTGTTGACTTGGGTCAGCGTCTTCGTGGCGTAGCCCTTGACCGCGGTGTCCTGCACGAAGTGGGTCACCACGAGGAATCCCGCCACGAGCACCACGGCCAGAGCGGCCCCGGCCTTGCGGACGTACTTGGGCCTGGCGAACATGGACTTGACGTCCCGGGCCCGTTTTCCGACGATGAACCGGTCGAGCAGACGCACCCAGAACTTGGAGTAGTACGTGCGGAATTTCTCCGATTTCCCGTCGAGCTTGACCATCATCCGGCGGAAGTTGATGACCATCAGGGCCAGCGTCACACCGCCGACGGCGCCGAGAATCGGTCCCAGAATCAGTGCCCCGGCCAGCGCGAACTTGCCGAAGTCCGTTATGCCGATGACCGGGATCGAGGCCAGCGTCGACAGCAGCCAGGCCAGGTGCCCGTGGACCCAGACGCCCACGTGGTAGAGCACCGGGGCCGCCGCCAGGCTCAGGGCCTTGGCGATGCCCAGCGACAGCATGAACAGGCCGATATGGACGTTCACGACCACGACGATGACGGCCAGCGCCGTGTGCAGGCCGGACCAGCCCGGCATCAGCCCCATCCAGAAGCCCAGCAGTACGGACAGGAAAATCAACGGCGGGGCCACGCTGCCCCGACAGATGGCCAACAGCTTGCGGATGAACGGGGGCAGCGGAATAAGCATAAGCACGACTCCTGTAAAGAGACCTCAGAACTCCAATCTGTTCCAAGAGGGCAGATTATAGTGTTCCGGTGGTCCCCTGCAAGCCGATTCCGGCCGCAGCGCGGGGCCGGCCACTCTACCCGGAAATTGGCTTTGTCTCGCACGAAGGCTCGTTGGCCGCCGGAGCCGGCCTCAGTTGCGTTCCGGGGACACACGATGATTGGGTGCGTGTCATGTTTGTAGGTAATAC
>JABAOC010000803.1_pt10 | contig 29171 bp, 20 predicted proteins | sample 7062161 | NCBI WGS metagenome assembly JABAOC01 (sample SAMN14538625, study PRJNA623070) | marine sediment metagenome | biome: marine biome [ENVO:00000428]; feature: marine pelagic biome [ENVO:01000023]; material: deep marine sediment [ENVO:00002113] | place: India: Gulf of Khambhat ... | reverse complement strand
TCGGGGTTAATCGTCAGAACCTTAGGTCGATCCAAATGCTTGGGATTTTGAGCATTCTCACACACGATCCCCATTTCCTGATTATCCAACTCAACCAAGGACCCAATCGGATAGGCTCCTATGGCGTTCACAAATACCTTGAAGAGGATGGGGTCAAAAGTAACCCCGCATTCCTTCCACATTATTTTCAAGGCATCTAACGGAGAGTAAACCCTCCGCCGATAACACCGGGGCGTTGTCAGCGCATCGTAGACGTCGGCGATCGTGACGATCTTGCCAAATAACGTCTGCTTCTTCTTCCGCTTCAAACTGGGATAACCCGACGTATCTAAGCTGAGGTGGTGGTCGAAGATGCCGAAGAGAATTCGCGGATGGACTTCAGCAAATTGATGGTATTCGATGATTTCTTCCACCCCAACCATCGGGTGTAATTTAACGATTTCCCATTCCACACGGTTCAATTTGTCAGGCTTTCTGAGGATCCCATCGGGTATCTTTACTTTCCCCACGTCGTGGAACAGTGACGCCAGGCCGAGCTCGGCCAGTGTTTTCTTGGAAAATCCTAACTTTGCACCGATCGCCAAAGAGTAGATACACACATTCACCGAATGATTGTAGGTATATTCGTCATAGTTCTTGACTGTTGAAAGACCCAGCAATGCGAAACTGTCCTGCCGAAACAAGTCCACCACTGACTGAGTCAACCGTTTTGCTTTCCTCAATGCCAGAGGTTTGTTGTCCAGGACGTTCTGACAGACCTCTCTGACCATCGCGATCGACCTGAAATAGACTTTTTTGGCCTCATCCTTTCTCAACCCCTCATCGACGAAGATGGGGTGAAATGGCTTTACGGTAATGGTATAGATACCCTTCTTGACGAGGTCGTCTGCGAGTGCAGGAGCACCGTCAGCATCCCCTCCTGGAGGGTCCAGGAGAAGATAGAAGAAGCCTTTGAGATCTTTAGGGGAAATTCCCTCACCGAAAACCACCTCTCCAATCCTCCGCTCCTTCATCTCCTCCAGGATGCGTTTGATTCTCGGATAGGTGTCTTTGCTTCCCGTCACCCGTTCTTCATTCACGAAAACCGCATCCATCAAAACTCGGAGACAGAGGCGCTTTTCGTGCCTCCAGATAGTCTGAAGAAGGTGCAGGAATTCCTCAAGTTGTCGGTCAATCGTCTCGTTTCCAGGATCGTAGACTCTGGTTGTCCGAATGAGACGACTGAACCTGAGTACAAGATTCAGACGGGTTTGATAGAGATCCTCAAGGGAACTCATGGGTAGAACCTTCGACATTTACGGACAAAACAGAAGTCTGAAAAACCATTTCTCGCGCTTCTTTTTCCAGTGAGCCAATGCCACCTTGGCGTCATCGAGTTCCAGCGAAGCCAAAACCGATTCGATACAGGACTTGATCTCTCTCCATTCCCCTCTTCTAAAAAAGGCTCTCATGTAGAGGAGACCTTCCAAAATTCTCACAGCATCGGATTCCTGAATTTTACCGATGCCTTCCAGAAAGGCCTTTTTCTCCCTTGGGTCTCTTTTGTGGAACTCTTGAGATCCGACAAGAGGTCCGAGCAAAGGCAACGCCTCTGCCCCAAGTCTCTCGACCAAGATTCTCGAAGCATGGATCCGTACCCGCATTTCCGGGTCTTTTAGAAACTCAGGTAGTAAAGCCTTGGCCTTCTCGTTGTTGAACCGTGAGAGGGCGTGAAGTGCTTCGTTTCTCACCTTCGCATTTTCATGCCCCCTTGCCTGGGCCAGGTAGGGAATACATTTGTCCTCGCCGATCTTTCCCAAGATGCTGGTTACATTGAAAACCAGCTGCCAATGGTGGTGCTTCAAAAAACTTCCCAGAGTCGGGATATCTTGCTTTCCCAATTCCACCAGGGCGTTGGAAATGGCAGTCCTCCCTGCGGCCGATTGCATCTGCAACCACGCACTGCACAGGGGGGCAATGGCGTTTTTGGACAGCTGAAGAAGGTATTTCTGGAGCTGTTCATGGTCGAAATGCTCAAATCTGGCGAGCGATCCCATGAGCCGTTCGATGCTCTGGGGTTCTCCCAGATAGAATTTGATGCTCTCAACAAAGGCCTCCTCGTGGGAATCGAGCCTTCGATCTCTGATGAGAATGCTGGCGAAGGAGAGAATTTTGATCAGGTTCTTGAAGTCCTGGCGAAGGAGGAGTTTGTCCAATACAATTTTGAAGAAATCGACAAGGGGGCCCGGATCTCTACCATCCTTCCCCGAATTGCTGACCATCTCGGCAAGGATCATCAACAGGTTGATATAATCGACCTGTTCAATCTCCTGGGGAACTTTCTCTTTAGCCTCCTCCATCTCACCAGGCTTAAAAAACCAGCGGGGAAGCGGCGTTTCCATTTCCATGGTTTCCTGCTCAGCCATGGGCATTTCCATTTTTCCAGCAAGGTCTTTCATGTTTTGGGGGATCTCAACGGGAGCCCACAGAAAGTCATCTGTCGCCCAGAATTGGATGGCTGAGAAATCCTTATCCCATAAAAGGGTAACCAAATCCTCGTAGGAATCCTTGAGAATCTCGTAGGACCTGAAGGTCTCGAGAAAATCCACCAGCTCGCCGTAATTGATCCCCTCGTCGAACCAAAGTCCTCTCAGCCCGTTTCGATGCATGAGAAAAGGAAGACTCTCGGTCACGTTCTCATTTTCATAGATGACCCGCCCATCGACCATGAATTTGAATTCTTCCACATCGAATCGAAAGGACCCGTGCCTGTTCACATAACGTCCGAGGCTCTGATACAGCTGGTCGACAAATCTCTTCAAGATGGGGTTCCTGGGGGCATAGATCCGATAAGACTTGATGGTCTTGACGAGCATCCAGATCAATTCACGGGCTTTTCGGCATTTTTCGGATCGATCGGATTGAGGAAGCCGATCCGGGTCGTGAGCGCTTTCTGTATTGAGTTTAGAGGATTCAGCTCGCATTGATGATATTTTCCCTGGATCTGGAGGTTGGGACGATCTTCGATCCCCTGGCTGAAACGATTTGGATCGGTTGACGCCAACTGCCCCACCCCTCTTCGTGCAATTGCCATACCAGCACGTGTTCGCTTCCCGTTCTCAACCGCCCAGGGAATATGCGGGATAGAGTGGCGTCTATTTGTCCATTTGCGAAGAGATACTGCGACGAGGGCAAAACCTCTAAGAGTCGGAAATCAAATTGGTAGTCGCGTAACTGATGGCACAGAGAGAATTTCCCGAACCTATCGGGTGGGTATCGAATTTGAGGTTTAGATCAGAGTCTTCAGGAAGGCTGACCGTATCGCTGTCGATGGATCTTCAGATCTTTTCTTGGCGGCGGTTCTACCGAGCCCTTCGGTTTTCCAATGGGAACAACCCCTGCTATTTCTAGATTGTCTGGGACATTCAAGAGAGCCTGAAGCTTCTCAGGTCTAAAAAAAGTGCACCAGAGCGATCCCAGTCCCATATCGGCCGCGGCGAGCATCATGTTCTGAACGCAAGCAGAAGCGGCTTGAACAGCCCCGTGAGGTTGGTTGAAAAAATTCCCCAAACCGGATCGTGAAGGGTCAAAAACGACGGTGATCAAGACCGGGGCTTCTTTGAGATAGTCCATTCCGTACTTGGTAACCCAGCCAGGGCCGCCCTTGTCAATGACTTCCTGTCTTGCCTCCTCAGCGATTTGGCAGATCTCGGCTTTCAATTCGGGGTCGGTAACAATAATGAACTCCCAGGGTTGGAGATTAAGAGGGTTTGGGGCCCATCGCCCGGCATCCAAAATAACAGCCAACATCTCCTCGGAAATGGAAGAAGGCTCGAAGGATCGGCAACTCCTCCTTGTCTTGACCAGGTCCTTGAATTCCATGATATTCTGTCCTCCCTTTCGGTCTTTCTGCGTCGTAACCAGGGGCGCCTTGGGTGAAGTCCATAAGAAGCCTTTGTCTGGCGAGGGGAGTATAGGATAAAGCACTTCTGATGTCAATGAAGACGGCTCGGAAACGCCATGTTCATCATTGACTGGTTTCTTCCACTTGATTTGTCCTTTTTCTCACGAAACTCCGGCAATCTGGCTTTTGAGATGAGTTTTCTCAGTTTTCTGGACGCTCATGTCCCTGAGGGACATTTGCGGTGGAAGGGTGTCGGTATTCCTTGGGCCGTTGCCTGATTGCTTTAGAATGCTCTGGTCAAGGCCTTGCAAGCGTACTTCGCCAGAAAGTGGGAAGGGAAGCTCCGAACCAAAAGTCGGTGCTCGTGGTCCGTTGTCCGTAGTTCGTTGCATAAAAGACCAAAATTTGCACATCCACGGCTATTCGAGTAGCAGACCCAGGGATTTCATTTTCAATCGAATGGCGTGAATTGATGGTTACAAGTGACCTCTGACAACCGACAACTGACAGCACCAAGAAAAGCTTTCGAGCAGGGAAGAGCACCCCTTTCCGCTTTCATCAGACAAAAGTCAAAAACGGAATTTGGGCAACGGCCCGTCCCCACCCGTTCCGCCAACGGCGAGAGGGAGGGAGCAAAGGGATCTGAGGGTCCCAAATAACAATTCAAAATTCTCGTGAAACATCAGAAGGTTAGAAATTCCTTACCTTGAAAACTCAGGAAACTCCTCGTCTTTTGACCGGATCTCGCGCGGCGAGACAAGCGAACCAGACGTCAGCTCGAAGGGATAATCGTACCTAAAATCATCTGTCATATCCCTGCGAGTACTCCAGTTTCATCATAATATCCTGGGCCACCCGAGATATCTCATCGAGGGTAATGCTATCTGGACTTCTCAGATCCAGGCGCCGGTTAAATTCTCTCCATAGCCGGCGGGTGGGACAATTGGATCCCTCCGACGAACAGCCGAGCAAGGAAAGCATGGTGTAGTTCGGCTCCAGATAGAGCCCTGTCAGATAAGCTCTCTGATATCGGTAAGTTGAGGAGAAATCAGAGGTCCGATCGGCTACCATCCTCCCAGCCATCGCAAGCATTGTCGGTAAGAAGAGGTCGAATCCCTCTTCGATAAAATAGGCCCGGGCCACCCTTTTGCTTCGATAATGGCGATAGATGAAAACGTCCTCACAGACACCATCGAGATCAAGGTAGAGGGAATACGTCAGAGGCCATTCTTCCCAGCGGAAATCCCCGGGGTGCTTGGCGTTCATCGCCCACAGAAAATTGAAGTATTGCTCAAGAATCTGCTCGATGCTGTCTCGGTGAAGATAGACCCCTTGTTCCCCTTCTGACACGAAAAAAATTGGCCAATTCTTGTTCCTGTACTCTTGCCAAGGCGCAATCTTCTTGTCGCCGAGAACATAGTAGTCAAAATTGACCTTCTCGGGCACCTCTTCAACGTGGCTGCCGTTCTCCAGGATCGGTGCCAATAGGTGAGAAAACCCCCCATCTTCTTCCCAAACTTCGTAGGCAAATCCGCGATGGAAGAGAAAACTCTGGAGCTGTCCAAGCTCCTGATAATCGAGACGGTTTCGCGTGAGCGTGGCCAGCCGCTCCTCGTATTTTTCTTTGAGAAATTCGGCCTCCAGGTCTTCTTCTGGGGATGTTGTATCCCTGGCAAAATAATCGACGTAGGCACGCCACATGAGGCTGTCCAAAATCCTATCCAAAGGGGTCGTATGGGTGACGGCCATCGAGAGGCCATAGAGAAGGAACAGACCAACTGTGAGATGCAAAAATCTCGACTTCACAATATGTCTTACAAACCTCATTCCTCTTCTCACCCCTGGAGGGAGGTCATCTGGGTTCCTCTGCCGACTTTCTTCTCGGCAAATTGCCTGTACCTCGACGCCGGGAACTTCTGGAGGAATTTGTTATACACATAATGGGCCAGGTCACCGCGCCCAAGCTGACTATAGATCTTTGCCAGATCGAGATAGGCTCGCTCCATGAACAAATCTGGGGGTTGGCTGGTGTCAATCAGTGCCCGAAGCGTCTTTGCCGCAAGGTCACGGTCGATGTGTTTGCAGATCAGGCGACTCAACGAAACCTGGTATCGAGGCTCCATCACTGTTAGATATTTTGTCCAGTACTCGTCGAAGATCTCTGCAGCCTTTCTGGGATCAATATTTAAGAGTATTCTAATGGCGGTCTCGTAGTGACGTCTGGCTTCTTCAGAGGGTTTCCAGCGGCTCTCCGCTCGCGCCAACTTCAGGTGCAGATCCGGGTTCTTGGGTTGTTTTTCCAGCAATTCCTTACAACCCTGCATCCCCTCACCGTAACCGATGCGTTGATTTGTTTTGGTCTCAGCAATGAATTCGGCTTTTTCTATGCGAGCTTCGATCCCATACCTGAGATACATACAAGCTGCGAGGCCAGCGGCGAAACCGCCCACATGGGCCCAGAAAGCGACGTTTTGGTAAATGCCCCGGATAGAATCGATGCCTCCAAGGAGGTCTTTCAGAAACCACAAACCTAGGACCACCACCGCTGGAATCTGGAACCGTATCGGGAGCCAAAGACTGATAACAATTTTTCTTTGGAGTAGTAGCACCGGTAGAGATAGACTCCCATAACCCCCGAGACCGCTCCAGAAGCACCTAAGGTTGGAATAAAAAGACTGTCTCTCATGAAGATCCCGACCATCATGCCATGGACCAGATTTGCGGCAATCCCAGTCAGAAAATAGAGAAAAAGGTAGGCCTTCCAGCCAATCTTGTCTTCCACGAAGATTCCAAAGACCCATAGAAAATAGGTGTTACCCAAGATGTGTAAGAAACCGCCGTGGAGAAACATGGAGGTGACGAGCTGCCAGGGATATTGTTCACCAGGAACTGAGAAAAGATATTGCCTCACCCAGAAATAGGTCTTGTGATAATCCCATCGGAAAAATATGAAGATCAGCCAGTTGACCATGATCAGGGAAATTGTGGCCAGAGGGACTTTCTTTAGCTTCAGATTGGTTCCGACAGGAATCACTGACAACGTACTCCGAACATCCCGGCACCTCGAATCAGATGCTCCCGGAATGTCAACCCAAGTAATCGGAAAGTCTGCAGTAATTCTTTAGTGGAATTTGTAACTCTTGTGAAAATTGGGGGAGGGTCAGGTGCCTTTTGGTTTCCGCGGGATGGAGCGTATGTGGGAGAGGATTAATTTCTCTCTCCGGTCCATTCGCGTATGAACGGAGACAGTCGTGAGCCAGTGCTGAATCCGGTTTCAACGGGGGTTTCGACAGGTGATCCATCCGAAGGTCTCTATTGAGATTTCATGTGAATATGCCATGATTATTCCTTCTGCTCCATTTTCTTGCATACAGGTTCTCCTTCATTCTTCTGATCAGGTTCCACGAGTAGCGTCAGTCTACGAGTTCCTCGGACCCGTACACCCTGCCCCCTGCCGATCGAAGGACTCCCCTCGATGACCTCTGCCCGCCATAGCTCACCATGCACCCGCACGTACCCGGCAGGAGCCAGCGGGTCCTCGACGGTTCCTCGGGCACCGAGCATTAAGTGGGTGTTTCTCGGTTGGTCAGTTCCGGCATAGGAGCGCCAGACGAAGGGGAACAGGGCCACGTCCTTGATCATCCAAAGAGCGACGATACCGCAGACAAACCACCACGAGAGATCGACCCATCGCCGAACCAGAACGAGGATCGACGCGAGCACAACCAGGGCCGGCAGTTGAGCCAGCACGTATTTCCCGACGACCCGCTTGGACCAGTGACCCTGACTCATGACTCAAGATAACCTCAACGGTTCAGACTGACTGCTTCGGTCGACCGAAATTTCCGGTTCCCCCCCAACCGCAAGAAAGACGATCTTTCGATTCGAAGGCCGGCTCGATTCAAACGTAAAATAGGGCTCCATGACACCAAGGACCTTGGGGGGTATTTTCTTTTAGCAAAGCGGTATTCCGAGTGGACACGCCTAGTGATCAACTTTGCCAATTTGAGGATAATCTCACTCTCAGCTCACAGTCAACACATAATGATGATAGAGAAGTTTCCTCCGGCACTTCTTGGTCTTCTTCCCTTTTTCCTCTGTCCTTTGACCTTTATCCTTTTTTTGATTGACCTGTGAATCCCGATAGGGTCAACGTGAGAAGCAGGGGGCGAAGGGATATGGAGGCCTTTCTGAAAATTCAAAATTGTCTTGAAAAATCGAAATGTTAGAAATTTCTTGTTTTGAAAACTCAGCAAACCCGTCATAATGATATCATCGACCTCATCGTCAAAAAGCCCGGTCTCCCGCACCCAGAAAGCAGATTCTTAGGTTCTACGTGCATTGTGCAGCTATCTGGGCGCTTATCTCTCAAGGTTTCCACGCGGAAGGAACGAAGATGAACCGAACGATGAAAACCCTTCTCAGCCTCGTGCATGAACACGAGCAATTTGTTGACCGAAAGTGCATTCAACTGAACCCAGCGACGAATTTGATGAGCAAAAAGGTCAGAGGCTTATTGTCTTCGACGATTGGTTCGCGGCCTGCCGAGGGGGAAGCTGGGGAGAAGTATCAAACAGGTATGACTTACATCGAGGCCATCGAAAGGCTTACCCACCAACTTCTGCGAGATCTTTTTCGTGCCAGAGGTAGCGAGTTTCGACCCCTGAGCGGTTCCATGGCAAACGCCCTGGTCCTGAATGCCCTCACGCAACCAGGGGATGCCCTCCTCGCCCTTCCTCTCGTCGCCGGGGGTCACATCTCTCACCATGGGATTGGGGTTGCGGGTTACCGAGGGCTTCGAACCATGGAGATTAACTTCAACGAGCAATCCATGAACATTGATTGCGAATCTCTTAGAGAACTGGCCAAGAAATATCGGCCGAAATTGGTCATCCTAGGCCAGAGCTTATGCCTCTTCCCGCCTCCTTTTGAAGAGATCAGAAAGATCGCCTCGGAGACTGAGGCCGTTTTCATTTACGACGGAGCTCACGTCTCCGGTTTGATCGCAGGCAAGGCCTTTCCCAATCCCTTGGAATACGGATTCTCCTTTCTTACGTCCTCATCCTACAAGACCTTACCTGGACCTCCTGGAGGTTTCATCCTATCAAACCACGAGGATTTACTTCAAAAAGTCAAGCGGGCAGCCTTCCCGGGTTTTACGGCGAATTACCACTGCAACCGTGTGGCCGCCCTGGCTGCCGCCTGCGTCGAAATGCTCCAGTTCGGAGAAGCCTACACGACTCAGATTGTGAGGAACAGTAAAGCCCTTGCAGAAAACTTGCACAAACTCGGGTTTAACGTCCTCGGGAAGGAGTTCGGGTTCACCGAAACCCATCAAGTGGCCTTAAACGTGTCCGAAATTGGGGGTGGTGCCCGGTGTGTTCGCCTGCTTGAAGAGGCGAGCATCCTATGCAACAAGAACCTTATCCCTGGAGACAGTCCAAGACAGGCCAAAAATCCCATGGGCCTGCGGATGGGCACTCAGGAAGTAACCCGACTTGGCATGAAAGAGACCGAAATGGCCGTGATCGCCAATATGATAGCCGCCCTTCTATTGAAGCAGGTTGATCCGGTAAGGGTAAAAAAGGAGGTGGAAGCGCTCAGATCTTCCTTTCAGGAGATTTTTTTCTGCTAATGCGAAAGTCTTATTTTATATATACAAACAGATACTTAAGCTTTTATTGTTCTTTTGATTTATCATTTTTTTGTTTTCAAGTATCCATTAACGCTTGAGAAATTCTGTTCTAATTTCTCAAAATCTAGGCGAAGGTAAACGCAACGACTCATCCTGAATGCGGAAGGGAAAAAGGTCGTCTGCAAGACAGCACCGGGGTAAGTCGTTTTCTTCCAAAATTTGCCTGGAAATAGGTTTTAGGAATCGTAAGACACAAAGGGAGGGATGACTATGGGACTCTTAACTCTCATTCTGACTTTAGTTGCAAGTATCGAGCCCGTTCTTTCGGAATGAAAGGGCGGGCTTTTGTTTATTCCCAGAAGAAACGACCTCAAAGTGCATGAACAAATAACTCTATAGGATCAGCATCCTAATTCCCAGCGCCACACCTAGCCACAAGCCAGAAACCACAGCCGCAAATCCGACGGATCTAGCCCAGGGAGGTGGAAGAGCGCTCCGCTGCAGGAGTATGCCAACTGAGATTAGGTGGAAAGGAACCGGCAGACTCAGGCCAAGAGCGTACGCATTCCTTATCCAAGAACCCTGTGATTGAGCGAAGAGCTGCCCAACCAAGGAACCGTTAGCCGCGTTGTGAAGAACGCTGGCGAGCAAAAATAGGCCCACAGCAACAAGAACGTTCGCTGCAACTCTGGCGATTATCCTCAACATATATTTGTGATCCAGAGACTTACCAAAGCCCGTAAAATGTTCCTCCCGACGAAATTCCGCCTAAAAGGAATCGCTAGGCTTTACTGAGTGGCAAGCCCTTGGTCTTTTCAGCCCGGTTGCTCGGACGCCAACGGTGTCATCAACCCGGCTTGAAGCTCTCTTTCCGAAACCATTTGGTAGTCGGAACGCAACACCATAATGACGCCGATCCAGGTTATACAGATACCTACAGTAATCCAACTCAATTGGGCAACGCCCACCTTGACCGGCAGCCATTGCGTGAGCAACAGGATCATAACGGAACTGAAAATCTTGAACATACGATAGCCAAACATATCGATCCATGCTTTAGCCTGGTAAATCAAAACGGGATTGACCGGCACGTATAGCAGTTCTTTCGACGCACGGTTAATCGAATACGAGAGTCCTCGGTCACTGATCTTCGTGGCCACTCCCATGAGAAGCGTCGAGTGAACCATGAAACCCAGGGAGCAAAGGATCATCGTCAAGGGTTGGACGAGTAACCCTGCGATCACCCCAAGGCGACGTTGAATCAGGGGGGTCAGCGTCAGGTTCACGGCAATGGCAATACCCCCGAGGAGGCTAAAAATCGAGGATAGAAAAGCAGTGCGCGCATCGAGCTCTACATAGTTCACCTCGACGGTTTTGAGGTACTGAAACTCGACCACCGGGGAGGCCAATTGGGCCAGCAATAAGATAGCAGCGATCAGAATCAAATACCGGCTACGGCCGAGCGCTTTCCATCCTTCGCTGGCATCATCGGGTGTGACGGGCTTCTGGACCTCGCAATAGATCCCGAGGCGCCCCATGTACCAGGTCAGACCGAATATAATCAAAAGGGTCGCAGCCGCCGCGAGCAGGAGATCCGGGGTTTGCAAAGGCGTCCACTTGATCAAGATCAGAGCGATACCCCCCCCGATGAGTCCCCCTGTCAACCCACCGGTCCCCACCAGACCGTACCACCGCTTTCCTTGATCGGTGCTGTAGATGGAGTTTGTGAGGCTCCAGAATTGCTCGACCAGTACAACCCCGAAAATATCCACGAAAATATATAGACCCACTGAGACGGCCGCGGTGGGATTGATGAGAAGCACCCGGAACATCACCAAAAGTCCGGTAAAGGCCAGTAAGGTCCACAGCACCACGTGGAACCTGTTGTATCTCTCTACCAGACTGTGATACCCCAGGACCACAAAGCCCATGATCAGAGCCGTGCCGATCCACACGTAGGGAACCCAGTCTGCACCAAGAAACTCGATGAAAAGCGAACGGCTGGCCGGCTTTAGATAATAGAGCGCCGTGATGATGAGCAGGAAATTGTTGAACAGAAAGGCCGCACGGATTTTCAGGGAACGAAGCGCCCCAAATCTTTCAACGCAATCTGAAGTGCCGTATTTTGCTGGAATCGACATTAACGGTATCTCCGCTAATCTGGTCTTGCAATTCTGCCGATAAAGCTATATAGTAGGCGCCCATGCATTCATTATTCCGAATTCTAGCCGCTCTGACACTTGTCCTGGTCGTGTCTATTCCAGCAAGGGCCCAGCAATCTTACCCAGCTCTCTGCCAGACCGACGACTCGAGTTTACAACAGGGGCTCGAGGAGCAGCTATCCTCCCTTGGACTGCAAAAAGCCGTTCAAAAGAAATCCCTATCGGTCGCGGTCGTAGACATCACCGACCGGACCTCACCCCGCCTCGCTGCCGTGAATGGGAGTGAAATGATGTATGCAGCGAGTCTCCCAAAAATCGCCATCCTCTTAGGAGCTTTCGAACGGATCGCCCAGGGCGAGATGGTACTCGACAAGGATACGCTCGATAAACTCACCCGCATGATCCGCAATTCATCAAACGGAGCCGCAACCGAGATGCTAAACCGTGTTGGTAAAGCGTATCTTGCCACTCTCCTGCAATCTCCCCCCTATCGCCTCTACGACCCCGGCCAGAACGGTGGCCTTTGGGTGGGCAAAGATTATGGTAAAGCCCCTGCCTGGAAGCGGGATCCACTTCACAATCTCTCCCATGGTGCTACTGCCTTACAGGCCGCTCGGTTCTACTACCTCCTCGAGACGGGCCGACTCGTCTCACCGGAAATGAGCCAGATGATGAAAACGATCCTCGGAGACCCCGCGATCCAACACAAATTTGTCAGAGGCCTGGAGGAGGCGCGACCCGGTTCCCGTATCTACCGGAAATCCGGGACGTGGAAGCAGTACCATTCCGATAGCGCCATTGTCGAACGTGACGGCCGCCGCTATATCGCTGTCGCCCTCGCCGAGAGTCCAAAAGGCGGGGAGTGGCTCCGCCGTCTCATCGTGGCCTTTGATGACCTCATTTTTCGCTCCCAGAAGGAGCCGACCCAGATTTCCCGCCTCGGTGATAAGACTCGATCAGCCGATGGAGTCGAGTAGCAAAGGTCTGGTGCTCCACCGCCGAATTCTTCCGTAACACGTTCGACATCACAACCGTCATATAGAACAACGGGGGATCATGCCCCGGTGTTTCGACAATTGCAACCGAATTCATCCAATTCACGACATTGCCGTGGTATTTGCCGCACTTAAAATCGGGTTCAGGCTGACATTTGTACAGAGATCCCGACTTGAAGTAGACCGCCGCATTCGCCAGAGCGGGAGAAGAGGCGTAGCGGATTCTGCGCTGAGTCATATACAAGAGTCTTTTAAACTCCCGACTCGAGAAGACATCCACCATCCTACCCTGCTCTAATCGCAGCAAAAACCGCATCAACTCTCGGGGAGTGGCGTAGCTGGGCACGCCCGGTACCAGCTTTTTACCTTTCCACGTAAAAAACTTTCCTTGCCGAAGCTGCTCCAAATCCAGGCCGTTCCGCGAAACAGGATCTTGCAGAGCCCGAGCGAGCAAAGTGGAGAGTTCCGCCTTGGGGGTGTCCCCGAAGAACGTCTGAATCTCAAACTCGCTCACAGGATATTCGCGGCCAAAATGAGTCATCAGCAACAGATCTCGGATCACCATGCTCGCTGCAGCATTGGAGCTCGCCGAAAGCATCCAGTCAAGGTAGGTCCAGAGGCTCGCCCGATCGCCTACCTGGAGTCGACGATGGATGAGCTTGAAAGCCTCCGGATTCCAAAACGGTACCACGTGGTGATCGGAGTTAACGAATTCATCCGCCGTCACCATCGACTCACGCAATACTCGTATCCTTGCCTCGATGTCGTCAGGATAAATATCGGCAAGGGCCTGAAACGCCGCGAGGCCTATCATCAATTTCCCGACGCTGCCAGGATTACCCCGTGCCTTGCTGCGGTGTTCGGCATAGCGTGGGTTTGCCGGGTCAGTCAGGTCTAAAACGGCGAGTCCGTATCGTTCTGATTCTGAGCCAAGGAATTTGCGCACCTGTTGGGCGAATTGAGGATCCGGCTCGGGGAGCTCCATGTTCGCGTGGGCCCCGAGACGCAGATCGACTTGTTCAGTCTTCAGCAAAGCGCCAGGTGGAAGGCGGTGACCTCGTACTTTTCCCTCTTGCGCGAGCCGGTACCCTTTCAGACGAGTGATCCCTGTATGTCGATCTCCATCCAATGGATAACTCCATCCGATGGATGCAGAAAAGAGTAAAGGGAGTGTCAGCCCGAACATCCCTTTGACCCCTTTCCGACCAATCGCTTTCATGGTTTAACCTCTCAGCGCCCACACCGGTTTGAAATGGCATGGATCAACGCAGTGAGAATGTTTTTGCTCTTATCCTGTTGACGGCGTCTCGTCCAGATCGACTGTGAAGACGGCCCGTCGGTCCAGTTCCCGATCGAGACTGCTCAAAAACCGGCTACGACGGGCATGCGGACTTTCTAGGAAGGGGCGGATCTGAAACAGCACCAGGCGGCCCTCGTAGAATCCGAATTCAATATCCGCAGGGACCTCCCGCCCGTCCGCATCGCGTAGCGAGGGAAAGCGACTTGGCAATGTCGCGGCGAGTTCGATCAATTGACGGATTTCTTCTCGCTCCAGGACGCTCTCCCTACCACTTGCCGCGGCTTTTGCTACCCCGCCAGCGGGCAGAAGAATCCGCTTACGCGGTTCCGTGGCCTGAGCCATCAGACGCACCTGGCCGTTCTCTGTGTTGATGAGCAACTCTTCGGCTTCCTGGCCGGCCACAGCGCCTCCGACCCCCTCGTTCACGGCCACGGAAAGCCATCCAAGGCGTCCATTTTCGAGATCAGCGGTCACCATAACACCGGATTTCTCGACAGGCACGCTCCTCATCAAAAGTACGGATGCATAAACGTGCTCTGGTAATTCCATATGAGCCTGGCGCCACGCATAAGCCCGTTCCGTAAAAGGAGAGGCCCAAACGCGAGTGATGGCCTCCAGCACGGCTTCTAAACCAACGACATTTGGAACCGTGAGGTTCAACCCAGCTCCGGTAAACCCCGGGAGGTCTTCCACGTTCGTATCACTCCGAACAAAGACGCCATAGGTTCCCTCCGGACCGAACGTCTTCGTCATCGATGCGTACAAACTCTCGCGAAAGTCAGCACCCGGATCGGCCCTCAGGATCCAATGCCGAAGACGTTCCAAAAGGCGATACGTTGCCTGTTCCCGCTGCTCAGGATCATTTTGCATGGTCCAGAGGATTCTATACTGGTTCTGCAACCAGCGAAAAACCGACGGACCACCCGGTTCCATGGGCCGATCGAGAAGAGCTCGAAAGACACCAAAGGGAATGACCAGACCATCGGGGACGGCTTCGGGAAACCGGGTCCTGAGTTCACCGAGATTGGCCGCCTTCGGCCCGGCAATTCGCCCTGAATCTGACGCGCGCAGACGGTCAAGGGGAATGATCTCACGGGTCTGAAGATCCAGTTTTGCAAGATCGGGTCGTATGAGGCTCTCTGGCGCTTCTGTGTCCCCTCCGAGGACTTCCTCCCATTCCGAACCATCCTCAGCCAGTCGCACCACGCCGCGGGGGCTGACCGCAAGCACGACCCTCATACCCTCCCTTGCCCGAAGCCGGGCCAAGAGCCTTTCTCCAACTACCACATTGGGAATTCCTAGGCTTCGAGCCAGAAGTTGGACATGGGAAAGAGAATTCCCCTCGCCGGCGGTTACGATACCGGCCACCGGAGGAAGGTCAGACGTCGTCGCGGGAAGGACATAGATGCCGTCCCGTTCATATTTTCCATTTCCTTCCCTGTCGGGAAACCTGAGGACACCCCGGGCGAGCCCCGGATTGAGACCACGAAGCCCCCCGGCCACGGTCTCTCCAAAAAGTTCGTGACGAATGCCAAGGAGCGCGTTTGCGTCCTCCAGAAGGCTATCGAGGACCGCCCCGTAAAAAAGCAATGGACTTCCATGTAGACGGTCGTGCAGGTAGCGTCCCGTGAGGGGTTCGATTCTCGCCAGGTGTTCTACGGTTTCGCAGAAATGAAAACAAAGCCATCTCTGGGCCCATTCCGGGACACGGGAAAGGTAATCCAGTTCACTCTTGTAAAAGCTCAGAGTCGAATGTGATCCACTGAGCCTGGCAAAATTCTTCTGGAGGGCGTGCCACTGACGCGGAGAAATCAGACCCGTTCCGTAGAGCGCGGCAGCACTACTCCGGAGCCATGAGAATCTTTCACGGCGCGTTGTCCCCGAAAGATGCTCGAGTAATTCGTTACCCGCGCGATATACTTCCCGTTCCAGCTCCAATCCAACATCCAATGCAGCGATCATCAGTCTTGAATTTCCCATCAGGGAAAGGCCGTTACGGATGAGGGCCAGCGAATTGCTGGCAGCCTCCAGACGGGTTGCCGGATCGTTCTGGGGGGACAGGGGCTCAACATTCTTTTTCAGGGCTCTCGCCAGAGCTGGATCTTTCAGCTGGCCCGCCAGCGATGCTAGCTTAGGCCCGATGTCGTGATCGCGGTACACTTCGTCGATTGTAGCTGCCAGGCGCTGGTAGTCTTCGGAAAGTTCCGGAAGGCCTTTTGCCGCATAGGTTCGCACCCTCTCCGCATCTCGTGCGTCCGGCTTCACGTGGATTTTGACGCGGAGGCTCTCGAAGCCCCTATCCTTTTCAGCGATGGCCAGAGAAAGCTGCCTCATCTCTGTGATGGGCGCTCCCTTTTGCAAGTGAGGCAACAAACGGACAGCTTCGTGCAGAAGGGTAAAACGCGTGGTTCTCCAGTACGGGTCCCGGACCAGAGCACGCAACAAATTATGACCGCTTCTCATTTCATCTTCCACCTGGAGGGCGCCGGGATAATAAAAGGCCCGGCGGAAAATCCACCCATCGTCAGAAGCGACCAGGAACTGCTCCAGGAGGATCTGCTCCAGGATCTCTTCCGCCCCTCCATGGTCCACGAATTCTTCTGGTTTGATGTCTGCAAGCACGTTAGCGATGTAATAGCCGTGGCCGCGGAGTAGCTTCACCCGGTCGTTCCATTCGCCGTGTTGCACTCCCCCTCCGCGCTCTGCACACGCATAGGGTCTGGGTGGTTGTACCGTCCCGTCATTACAGAACCACCGGATCCGCTTGAAAGGTCCCCGTGGGGACTCTTTCATCTCTTGGATCCATTTGCGCAGAGTCTCGGTGTCAGGGAGAGTCTTTTCAGCAGATGAAATGGTTGGGATAAAGAGAATTCCGACCAGGAAGCCGGCGAGAAAAGCGCGCACCATTCTACGACACATGCTTTCATGAATTTGCGAAATAAGCACAATCATACCTCACCTGCCCCTGGCGCGTCAATGTGAGGAGACAGGGGAGTTACCGCATTCTTGAGGGGGCCTTCAGAAAATCCCCCAAAGACCGAGAAAGTGCTCGCATACATACTTTTTGACCCACAATTTTTGGGGAACTCCTCGTGGAGAGACTCGATGTCATTCAGGGGGATGGCCAATTGAAAACAGATCACGACCGTGGTATATGCAACAGTGTTCCGATCTTGGAGAGGACTTTGCCTTGTCATCGAGAAACGGCATCATCGCTCTCATGGGGTCAGGTGAACTGACTGCGACCATGGTGGAAGTTCACAAACAGTTATTGGCGGATTTGCCCCCTCATCCACGAGCGGTATTTCTCGACACGCCTGCTGGATTCCAGCTCAATGTCGATCAGTTGTCGCAGAAGGCGATCGAATATTTTGCCACTCGAGTGAGACAGCCCATGTCCATCGCCTCCTTTAAGTCGACCGAGGTGGCAAAGCCCTATGAAGCCGAGCAGGCCTTTCAAACGCTACGAGAGGCCAATTTTATCCTGATTGGACCCGGAAGTCCGACCTATGCCGTGCGCCAGTGGCGACAAACGGCTATTCCGGAAATCCTCACGAAACGGGTCCAGAGCGGCGGATGCCTGGTCGCTGCCAGTGCTGCCGCCCTGACAGTCGGCTCCTTTACCCTCCCTGTTTATGAGATCTATAAGGTGGGCGAAGACCTGCATTGGGCCGAGGGGATGAATATCCTTGGCCATTTCGACTTTAATCTTGTGGTGATTCCCCATTGGAACAATGCCGAGGGGGGGACTCACGATACCCGATTCTGTTATATGGGTGAGACTCGATTTCGTAAGCTTGAATCCCTTCTCCCTGAGGATGTATCCATCTTTGGCCTCGATGAACACACGGCCTGCCTCATCGACCTTGAAAAAGGGGAGGCCGAAATCAGAGGCATCGGCCGTGTGACCCTGCGCCGTGGTGGAGCAGAGATTTATTTTGAAAAGGGAGACCGATTCGCTCTTGAGGTCCTCCGCGGAGGGTTTGGCGGAAAGCAGTGGAGAGTGATGACTCCTGAGCGGCCGCATCCAGAGCGGGCCTCGGACACAAAGGAGGAGTCCTTCTGGGATAGAGTTCATGGCCTCGAGGAAGTATTCCGTGTCGGTCTCGACAAGCACGAGCCGAAAGAGGCCACGAACGCGCTTCTTGAACTTGATCGAACCATCTGGAAGGCTAAGCAAGATCTGGAAAACGAGGAGTTTATCTCCCAGGCAAGAGACGTGCTACGGGAGCTCATCGTCTGTCTCGGAGTAAAACTCGAGTCTTCTCCGGCAGACGAAGTAGATTCCCTGACCCCTCTCGTAGACGAAATGCTCGAGTTGAGGGAACAGTTCAGGCGCAAAAAACTATGGAAGGAGGCCGATGCCATTCGCGAAAGCCTTCAGCGAGCCAATATCATTCTTGAGGATACCCGGGAAGGGCCAAGGTGGCGGTTAGAATCCTGAAAAACATCTGGACGGAGACCTGGTTTTTTCCCGTGTCGCCATCCAAAAAATGGCGACCTGGGGTCCGACAGACCCCCAACGGTCCTCAAATGATTCGAAGCGAGGTAAAGTGACATGATGATCCATCCTCCTATGTCGGTTCACGTTGTGGCCGAAGGTCAGAATAGGTCTCTAAGACCGTTTTTCTCATACCTGCAATCCATCAATCACACCCGGCTAACGGTAACCCCCCAGCTCCCAGACGACCTGAGCCACTGTGATGTGATTGTCACCGCGGACACGGCCGCCTTTGCGGAGGATTGTGATCACCTCCGACAGTTCGTCAACACCGGGGGAGGGTGGTTGGGACTGGTCTGCCCATCGGAAAAGCCATTACCGCAGCTTTTCGGGGCAAAACCCAGCCCAATAGGCCCATGTACTGAATTGCGTGTCTTATTTCAAGATATGGACCACCCCATTGCCATACGTCTGCCTGACGCCATATATGTGAAGGGCCGGTACCAATCCCTCGACAAAACCGCAGAAGACTCGGAAATTGTTCTGTACGCTGACTGGCGCTATCAGCACCGACCTGTCCTGGTCAATCGCTCTGTAGGCGACGGACGCGTCGCCTGCACCACACTGGAAGCCTATAACAATCCGGCTGTCCAGCAGATTCTCTACCGAGTGTTGCGCCATCTGGCCGGAAAACCGTTCCCCAATCATCAAACCTTGGGCGTTGGGATTTTGGGCTATGCGCCATCTGTTGGCCAGGCTCATGGCTTAGGGGTCGAGGCCACATCCGGACTGGTTCTTCGGGCCGTGTGTGACGTTAACCCGGAACGGCTGAAACAGGCCCGAGAGGATTTTCCGGAGGTGAAGACCCACGCGTCACCCGATGTCCTTGGAGACGATCCTGAGGTTGACNNGCAGGCAAGCACGTGGCTTGCGAGAAACCCCTGGCATTGAATCAGAAGGAAACGGCCGCTATGGTCGAGATGTCCGAAAAACAAGGGGTCCATTTGGGTTGTCACCAAAACCGGCGCTGGGATGTCGACTACTTGGCCATCAAACAAGCCCTGGCTGATGGACTGATCGGCAATCTTTTCTACATGGAGACCTTTGTCGGAGGTTTTCATCATCCCTGTGGTTACTGGCATTCCCACGATGCCATTTCAGGGGGTACGGCATATGACTGGGGAGGCCACTATTTGGATTGGATCGTGGGCCTCATACCCGAGCCCGTAAAAGCCGTTCTCAGTACCCGCCAAAACCGCGTTTGGCCGGACACCACCAATGCCGACCAGGAACGCATCCACGTCCGTTTCGTCGGTGGGCAAGAGGCCGAGTTCATGCACTCAGACATCGCCGCCCTACGCAAGCCAAAATGGTATTTGCTGGGTACAGAGGGTGGAATTGTCGGGCATTGGCGGGATGTGACAGCATACGAGATCGACCCTGTCCTCTACTTCCACGAACACGACATTCCTGCTACCGAAATGCCACCGGACTTAACCTTATACCACCGCCATCACTCCGGCCAGGTCGTCGCTCAAAAACTGGCAGTGCCCAGGCGGCAGCACCATCTTTTCCATCGGAATCTGGCCGATCACCTGCTCACAGGGGACCCCCTCGTCGCCCCGCTCAACGACTCAGTGCGGGTCGTAGCGATTCTGGAGGCGGCGGCAAGGTCAGCGGCCAGGGGTGGAACAGTAGAGGTCCTCGATGGCTGAGCGAGCAAAATGGGGCGTTTTGGGCAATGCCAATATCGCCCGCGTGTGCATCATCCCGGCGATTCAGAAATCGCGAAACTGCACGGTACACGCCCTGGCTGCGCGTTCCCCGGAGCAAGCCAAACAGGTGGTCGCAAAACATAACATTCACCACGTCTACGATGACTATGCTGCCTTGCTCGCTGATCCAGAGATCGATGTGGTTTACATTCCGCTGCCCAACCATCTCCACCAATCGTGGACACTCAAGGCGTTTCGAGCGGGCAAGCATGTTTTGTGCGAAAAACCACTCGCGTGCAGCGCGGCCGAAGCCGGAGAGATGGCCGATGCGGCCGTAGAGGCAGGTTTGTTGTTGATGGAGGGCTTTATGTACCGGTTCCACCCTCGTAACCAGCGCATCAAAAAAATGATTGCCGAGGGTGGCATCGGAACCCCACGCCTCGTAAGATCGACCTTCTGTTACAACATGGGAGAGGAACTCTTGACGAGCGGCGATAATGCCCGCTTCAAAAGGGAAATGGGTGGTGGGGCACTCTTGGACGTCGGATGCTACAGTGTGAGTGTTGCCCGCTGGCTTTTGGGCGCAGAACCAACGCAGCTTCAAGCCGAGGCTGTTTACCATCCATCCGGAGTCGATGTTCACTTTGTGGGCCTCCTGCGTTTTCCAGATAGCGGGCTCGCTACGCTGGAAGCAAGCTTCATGTCGGCATTGCAGCAGACGTACACGGTCGTCGGCAGCGAGGGGGCCATCGAGCTACCTCACGATGCCTTTATCCCCTGGGAAAAGGACACGGTTTTTACCCTGCGAAATAAGGACCAGGAAGTGGGCCAGGTCCATGTGACACCGGGTGCAGATGAGTATCAGCTCATGGTGGAGCATTTTACGGATGCAGTCTTGGGGAAAACCGCGCTCGATTTCCCGCCGGAAGAGAGTGTTCGGAATATGCGGGTACTCGATGGCCTGGCCGAAGCAGCGCAGAACGGCAGCACTGTTTATCTGTGAGACTTGAAATGTTTCCGGAGAAACCCGGCCCAGGGAAATTCAATGTGAACGCGCTGTTACCCAAATACCTTTGGGACAATTCGGTAACGGCTTGGCAAAAGTATTTCGTCAGAAGATGGGAAGGGAAGCTCTGAGCGCGAACCGTTTCAAGGAAGATCGAAAACCGGATCGTTCAAATTCTCCGGAGTGATTCTCCTCTTGCCCCCCTCGATTTCCTTGATCATTTTCACGACGCCATCGTTTATGGGGGTGGGCACCCCATGCTTTTTCCCCTGACCACAGATGTAGCCGTTGAGATAATCGATCTCGGTCATTCGTCCCCGTTCCAGTGATTGCAGACTTGAGGACTTGATCTTCCGGTATTTAAGGCCAATAATCCGGATCAAGACATGCCGTGTCAGTTCAGCCAGCGTACCCTGGCCTCGCAGAAACCAGTCGTAGTCCACCTTGCCAGCGCCACCTGGCTCCACCTTGATTCCCATGGCCTCGGCCACGGCCATCGCCTCACCCATAAGGCTGAGAAAAACGTACCTCACCTTTCGATTGGCCAACAATTCTCCCAGCCTCAAGCCGGCGATGACCCCGAGCGAGTTGATGCAGGAGTTGACCACCAACTTGGAGTATAGCTCGCCCACGATATTCTCAGATATGCGAGTGGGCATCACGGCACGCAACATCTCCTGCAGGAAGGGGAGCCGCCGATCAGCCTCGTTATCGATGTTACCAATCACGAACTCCCCTCGAGAAGTCACTTCCAGTTCCCCTGGGCCGTGCATCGTTGCTCCCCAGCCGACCACGCAGCCGACGACTCTTTCCCGACCCAGTACCTCTGCCAGTGCATGCTCGCACATGCCATTTTGGAGGGACACAACGGCTGAGGCCTGACCGAGAAAAGGCAGCAGGTCCTGAACAGCCGCCAAACAGTCATAGGCCTTGGTAGCCAAAAATACCACGTCCTTGGGCCCAGACAGATCAGCGATATCCTTTACAGCCCTCAAAGGGACGCGGTAATCCCCCTTGGCCCCAAAAACATGGAGTCCCCGGCTGGCACGTTCGACAATCTCCTGGTGCTTACAGACGATCTCCAGGTCCCAGCCCGCCCGGACCAGAAAGGCCGCCGTCACCCCTCCGATAGCTCCTGCGCCCACCACCGCAATTTTGGCACGTTCGCCCAGTTCGATGGACACGGGCAGGTTTTTAGTTCTCATGGAAAATCCGGGGGTTGGTTGGACCGGGACTCAAAATCCCGTCTGGGTGACGGGACTTTCGAGGCGTCTTCAATCCCTCATCTCTCATTCCTCTGCCACGAGAGGCAAGCTGAAATTCCCTGTGTTCCACTGGTCGTGGTGGAACTTCTGCCATTGAACGCTTGGGCGGTTTCCCACTCTAACAGGACCCGGTGTGTCCCAAACGAAGAGTTTCCCCTCTCTGCTGCAAACGACCACCTCTAGGAGACCATCGCCATCCGTATCGCCCACAGCCGGAGAAGCGGCCTGCCAGTGACCCGTGAATTTCGGCCATCCCACGGGTTCTTGCCCGAGATGGTCCATGGCACGGACCAGGTAGCCGCCACTGCCCGCGATGATTTCTGAAAGTCCATCACCGTCGATGTCCGCGATCGCCGGGTTCACGAAGAACTGGAAGTCCTCAATGATTTGGGGAAAGTTGGGGAGATATTCACCGGTTCGGGCTTTCCAGGCCGAAAGGTGGTGCTCATAGGGAATCCTGAGACCGGGAATCGCGATCGTAAGCCCGTTTCGGGCTCCTGTGGTGCCTGCGGTATACTCCAACTCGCCGTCGCGATCGAGGTCACCGAAGGAGCCACTGGTCATCGAGAAGATGGACGGGCCATCTTTTGCCTCGCTCTCAGACCCGAAATCCGAAGTCCTGCTTTTCAGGCTGGTAAAAAGACTCCCATCGGCCTTGAACAGGAAACCTGTTCCTCCAACAGAGGCGATCCCAACCTCTGGGGTCCCATCGCCATCCACGTCAGCGAGGGCCGGGGCCGATGGAACACCCTCGCCAACCAGGGGAAGCGCTTCGGGTCCTCCAGGAATCAATGATGGCACGCGGACCGGCCAACCGGGCAGAAGGGTACCATTGCTCGAGAAGGCGTATACCCTGCCGCTCATTCCGTAAACTTCATTGGTCCCTACGACCACATCCAGTAACCCGTCCCGATCCAGGTCCCCCAGAGCCGGGGAGGACACGATCCGAGCGCCTTTCGGAACGACTCGGGCCAGATCGCGAGCAAGGGCTGGCCATCCGGAGAGAAGGGTCCCCTCCCCTTTCCAGACATAGACATGTTGATCCATCGCCCCGACAACAATCTCCAGCTTTCCGTCCCCATCGAGATCGCCCAGGGCTGGCGAGGCGCCAATCCCCTTGTCTAGGACGTTATTTTTGTTTCGGTCTTCGGGCCTGGAGAACTCTGGGCTCGTGGAGACCGGAAAGCCCGGGACCAGAACGCCATAGGTGTCCCAGGCATAGACCTTCCCTTCGAGGTCGGCGACAACCACTTCTGGTTTCCCGTCTCCGTCGACATCCCCCACAGCAACACCGCCCATGATGGGGCCGTGAACCTGGGGATCGACGCCTCCATCTCTATATGCGGGAGCTTGAAGGTGATTTCGAGGGTTCTTGGGGTCCAGGCCTGGCAACAGGTCTGTGACCACGGGCCAGCCGGGAAGAAGGCTCCCATCTCCTTGATAGACGAATACTTTGCCATCGGCGGTGGCAACAATGATCTCCGAGGCTCCGTCACCGTTCAGGTCGACTAGGGCCGGAGAGGATTCCCCTGAAGCACCGAGGGCCATGGGGAATCCGGGATGGAGATCCAAATCGCGATGGATGAAAACCGTCTTCCGATCTTCGCCCATTTGGCCATTTTCATCAAAGACCCTCAATCGAAGCGTCAGGGTGAAATCGTTCGGATCGCTCGGGATCCGATTGGCAAATCCCAGAAAGGAGCTGATATCCCACTCGGCTAAAACACCCTCAAGTGGGCTTGCCAGCCGGCGAGAGATGTAAAAGGGTACAAACTCCTCTTCCAGGGGCTCCACGCCCAGGCCGTATTCGACGATGTATCGATACCACCCAGCCCGTTGGGCGGCGGTCCTTCCGGCAATCTCAACAATAGGGGTCTTCACCGGGTCTAAGGTTTCAAACCACTCGGGGTTCCAGATGTCGGCCTCAGGGGGTATAGTCCCGGGGCCGATCCGGTCGACTGCGGCCATCAGATTGACCCTTCCATAGCCGTAGTACTGATCCCATCCTGGCTGGCTGGGATAGAACTCTGAGAGATAACTCGCTCTTCGGTTAAAGACGTCATCGGCCGATAGGGTGATAATCTGCTTCACCTCGTTGACAGAGAGATCGCTATCGAGAACCCCCGCGTCCACGAGATCCCTTCCCCTCGATATAACTACGGCTCCTACCCCTCCGGCCTGGCCTGTAGCTCCTGAGGAGCAGCTATCTGTGGGAAGGCTCAGCTCCATACGACCACCGTAGTTGGCGCAACCGGAGTGCTGCATGAACGTGGTCGTCAAGGGCGCCAGCGCATCCTCCAGAGGAAGCAGGAACGAGTCAGGCACAATGGCCTTCACATTCACGAGGTGGTTATAGTTGCTGGGGAAGTTATGATGGAAGCTGTTCTCGTCAGCGGCCGAGGCCATGATGACAACCCCCTTGCCATAGGCATATTCAACAGCCTGCTGACCGAAGCGGGAATTGTTGTAGGAGCCGACTGCTGCCGCAACAACTCGGGCACCAGAATCGGCCGCATAGATAACCCCTTGGGCAAAGTCATTCACATCGACAAGGAAACTGTCCCCGATCCTGATCTCAAGGAGACTCGCACCCGGGGCAACACCGATTCCTTCAAGACCGTTGTCCCCCCCGGCAGCAGCCTCCTTGGAGCGGCCGGTCCCATGATTGAAATCCACGTTGTCGAAGGGATCGTTATCATCCTCAAAAAAGTCCCACCCGCTGACGTCGTCCACATACCCGTTACCGTCGTCATCGACCCCATCACTGAAGACCGCGATGAGATCCCCGGGATCAAGGATCCCATTTTCGTTGGCATCGAGGACCCGCGAGTCATCAACATAGTCCTGGACGTTGAACACTCCGTCCTCATTCAAGTCAAAGGTGCCAGGCGCCCAATCCCCATTAGCATCGCGGGGCTCAGACAGTTCGTTTTGGTTCAGGTGGAACTGATTCACGAGGTCCTGTTCTCCCCATTCGATCCCGGAGTCCAGAACAGCGACGATGACGTCCTTTCGCCCTGTGGTCGTCCACCAGGCCAGATCAGCACTAATGCCACTGGCCTCTCTCGTCAGGCGCACGCCCCGTGGCGTAAAACTAAAAAGGGTCCATTGGTCGTCGTAGAAAGATCTGCCCCCCTCGTCCGTCTCCCACTGATCATACTTTGGGTCGTTGGGTGGAGCCTCCGGAAAGTCGGCCTGACCCATCGGCACGGCCGCAAATGTGAGGACAAGAAAACCCATCAGAGTTACGAGAAATGAGCGACAAGACATCTTATTCCACCTCCCTCACGGCTTGAGAACGACCACAGAAACCTGCCGAGCCATCACGATGGCCACGAATATCCACTCTGACCCGGACCAGAGACTGAATAAAAGGGGTCCCTTCCAGACACAAAGCCTTACGAATCCTCCCACGATACGGGAGCGTTCGCCTCTTCCTCTGAAATCAGGTCAAAATACCGCCCCATCCAATAGACAAAAAGGTAGTCTTGACCAGAATGCTCGACACTCATCCTCTCAGAGGTATCGGTCAAGATCGCTTTCCTGAAGTAGTCACTCTTCCAGTAGTGAGACGATATCGTCTGATTCGGAATAGGCTGGACCTCATGGGTATCCTCGGTCAACAGATTTGAGATTGTCCGCTTATCGTCGGGAAACATTCTGAGTGTCTCAAGAGCGTCTGCGAGTTCCTCTGAAGACACCTCTGACAGGATGGCCTGGATGAATGTCATGTAACTTTTGAGTGAGTAACGAAGGAACTGCCACATCTTGTCCAGGGCGTATTTCACGTAGCCGAGGGTCTCCGCATCTTCCTCATCTGAATTCAGATACAGGGCAAAGGCGTTTGTATAGATAGCTTGGTCGTCACTATAATGGTCAAAAGCGTTCTCTCGCCCCAGTCGGGCATAGAGATCTCCCATTTTCCCCAGGGTGACCGCCACCGTCCTGGCTGCCCCCGCCCTGATGAGTCGGTCATATTCCCTCGCACAGCTCTCATCGCCTGTGGCCTCACAGGAACGGAGCATGGCGAGGAGTTGGAGGCCGTCGAACCCGTTGACGCGCCAATCGTTTAACCGCCCGAACTCTGTAACGTTCCCGTTCTTGTCAATGATCCGGTATTGATTGTCAATGAGGTAATGGGCAATGTCGACCAGGGTTTCGCGAACCAGTGTGCTCGTTTCCGGAGCAAGGGAGATGGCACCACGGTCTTCGAGGCCAATAACGGTGGCCAGTCCGAAAACGGCCTGGGCGTAGTGGTCTTTGGCGACACCGTTTCGGAACCAAAAACCGTTTTCTCCCTTCTGCCAGTATTTGGTCGGGTTATTTTCCTCGGTTGCCATCCACGGAAGCGGCTCGTCGCCATCATATTTGAGATAGGCACGACCCAACAGGCCAACGATTCCCGTCGCCGTAAAATTCGTTCGCAGACCTTCCACGGATTCATGGAGCAGCGATTCGATCTCCGGGACTGCGCCCAAATGAGCAAGTCTCATGGCGAGACCAGCCATCCAGTGGGCGTGCCACGCGGGAAGGTCTGCTGCGTTGTGAGATTGTTGATAGTTTACAGGATCGGAAAATGGCAGGTAGGATCGGTAAAGCAAATATCCCTGCTCATTGAGATGCCGTTCTAGGATGACGTTGAAAAGGATGGTTTCCTTCTCCGACAGAGAAACCGTCGGAAGCTCGTAGATTGGGTCAATATCGGCTACCGGCGGGACCTTGATCTTATTTCTGTTCGATCCTGGAGTCGCACAACTGGCCAAAATCGTCAGACAAAAAAATACGGAAAGCAATGCCACCCTGACCTTCCGTCTACCCATGACATACCTCCCAGTGATAGTTTGCTGCAATTCGTCGTCTAACTCCTCGGAAATAGACTCATCCCACGATACGCCTCGCTAACCCTTAAAGCTCCTGCAATAGGATCTATGGTCGCAATAGGGTAGCCCTTTCAATGTTCTGGCTCTTCCGTTTAGAGACAGATTCAATAAGCAAGTCAATCGATCCAGATCGGCGAAGAGATTGCTTCGTCATGGCGGCCGTTGCCATCATTGTCGTCGGTTTGTCGCACGATTACATAGTAGTAGTCTGAACCGGTACGGAAAGGGTCAGTGAACTCTTCCAGAATGCTCTCACCCGAAACAACCCGAGTCTCCAACAGGTCTCCATTGCGATAAAGCCGCACCTCTTCGAAACTGTCTTCGCTTTCATCCCAAGCCTCAACCGTAAAGACTCGCTGTACGCCAGATAGCCTGGCCCCCATCGGGTAGCCCTGACATCGAAGGTCGAGAAAAAGGTCCTTGTCCTCGGTGGTATAGAACCGGCGGTTCCGATAGGCATCGATGATATTCTCCCGGGTGAGATCCTCGGCCAGCACCGCAGTGCGAAAGTCGTTGCGCGTGCCCCAATTCGGACTGTGGTTGTCCTGTGCCCCAAAAGCGCCGAGGTACCACCCTTGCAGGTTGCCCTCGTCCCAGTAGCTGTCATCGCTGAACCACCCGCCGGCGTAGTAATACATATCGAAGCTGTCATTCCCGTTCCACAGCTCCATGCCCACCATTTGCGGTGCGACGTCTGGATAGAGTTCCATGTGTAAGAACTCCCGGTTCAAGAAGTCGTAATCCCCGGGATGGTTGTACCGACCGAACCCTTCAGGGCGATCGGTTATCCAGTCGTAGAGCCGTCTGATCGAAAAGAGGGTGATGGTATCGGTGAAGTCAGAAGTATTGATTACATTGATGTGCCCCAGGAAGGGGTTACTCCACTCAAAACCCCAGAGGGTCACGTAGGTGCCCGGGTCGTAGAGCGCCTCAGCAGCATCGACCAGCTCTTCCCACTTGTTCTCCCAGGGCCAGATCCGCAGAAACTCACCGTGATCGGTCAGGGCGAAGAAATCGAGCCCTCCCTCCTCATGGGCGAAGGCGTAGGCCTCCACAGGGTCTCCTTCGCCATCTGAGAGTTCGCTATGGGCGTGAAGGTAGCCAAAATAAGTGTCATATTGGACGTGTGGCACGGGAGGCTCGGCCGGGAGTTGTTCTGGCAGATATTCCATCCCTCCGGCCTCAGCCATCTGGTTGATGCTTTCTATGATTTCTGAGATCGGGACAGAAGCCAACTCACGGGCTATTCTTCTTACCTCCGGATCGACCCGGAAGTCAGAGATCCTGACCCGCCTGACAAAACCGCGGCACTGAGCCCACGTGGCATAGGGACTCTCCCCACGCAAAGCCACGGACAGGACCGTGCTCCGCCTCATCCCAATGCCTTCATGGAGTTTACGTAGGAGGAAAAACTCCAATGGGCTGGGTGCCCGCACCTGGGCCAGCATGTAGGAGAGAACAACGTGTTCGTTCCACGAAACCGTCTCCACATAGCCCGGTGAATCGAGGAATTCGATCAATCGCTCCATCCTCTTTTGAGTCCACTTGTTCATCCACTGCTGAATCAAACCCGGCTTCTGCTGCTCGAAAGCGTCTATGCGGCCAGCACGCAGCAGCACTGGAACGGCCAGCAATAAAGCTAGCAACCCGACGACGATTGTTCGTTTAATCCATGACCTCTTCATCGCACCTACCTTCCTGTGTCTGGGGCCTCAGTCACCCTACCATAGATGTATTTTGAATTCCAAATACCCACAGGTTCCACCATAAAGAGACAGAAGCGGCATTGTCAAGAAAAAAACAGGGGGAGTTTCCTCAGTTTTGTGGACCCTCATGTCCCTGAGGAACGTTTGCGGAAGCGTTGGGGTACCCATCGAGGATGAGCAGGA
>JABAOC010012597.1_pt1 | contig 29180 bp, 16 predicted proteins | sample 7062161 | NCBI WGS metagenome assembly JABAOC01 (sample SAMN14538625, study PRJNA623070) | marine sediment metagenome | biome: marine biome [ENVO:00000428]; feature: marine pelagic biome [ENVO:01000023]; material: deep marine sediment [ENVO:00002113] | place: India: Gulf of Khambhat ... | reverse complement strand
CAAAAAAAATCGTCATGACTGGTTTTCTTTTTAGTATGGTCATTTTCCTGGTATCAAACTGTAGTGTCAAAGCGCCAGAGGTGAATATAACTGGCGAGAAAACGGCATTGGAAAACCAGGTGATCGGTACCTATCGAGAAATTGAACAGGATGCCTGGACACTGGCTTCGGTTCGGTCTACGACTCCAGGACAGCAGCCCGCCATGTCAAAAGAAAAGAAACTGGTGTTTGAAGCTATTCAGGGCAGAAAATTCAATAAAGACGATATCGATGAATTTAAGCAGTCAGAGATTGTCGGCGAAAATAATCGTGGTCTACTGGAAATAATGAACCCTCAAAAGTTGGACGCTGATCCTGATTTAAAGAAAAGAGTGACAACAATTGTTGAGAATGAGAATAAATATCGTGAGATTATAATAGAACGCATTGTCCTATTAAATGAACAGGCGTCTCAAGCAGGAACTGAGAATGTTGCCAAGATCTTTTCTAAAATCAATCAAGATAATTCTGAACCTGGGACATGGATTCAAATAGAAAATGGAAGATGGATTAAGAAAGGGGAATAGCTTAAAAGGCTGGATATGAAGAATGGAACGCGGATGACGCGGATTGCTCGGATTTACACGGATTCTTTTGTGAGACGTCAAAGGTAAGACGTGAAACGTGCCACTTATATCGTCTCACGTCTCCCGTTTCACCTTTAAAAAATCCGTTGATAACCCTGCCTGCGGCAGACAGGTGTTCGATAAGTTGAATCCCTGTTCTATTAACATACGCGTATCCCCGCTTCTAAGCCAGACATGAACATCTCATCTTTTCTTACATGAACATTAGTTCGAAAAACGACAATCATCAACAGTATGGATTTAAAATGCGTCTGCAGGCAAGGCTAATCATCTTTTTTATTCTTTTTATTGCTTGTTCAAAAATTCACGTTTTAAAAATAGATTTCACCACAGAGCAACCGAAAAAATTTACACCACAACAAGCCTTTGATCTCACCCGTGCTTATCATCAAGTGACAACCCATCCTGAAATTGATGCATATCCTTCAATATCGCCAAATGGGCAGTGGATTGCTTTTGCGTCTCGCCGCAGCGGTAATATGGACATCTGGATCAAGCCAATCAAGGGGGGCTCTGCCATCCAAATTACGACTCACCGTACCGATGATATTATGCCTTCATGGTCTCCAGATGGTAAACAAATAGTATTCGTATCCTATAGTGATGATGCGACAGGTGACCTCTGGATTGTGTCACTTAAAAAGAAAGGCGATAAATTTTCTGTCAGGGGTGATCCGAAAAAAATCACTCATTATCTGGGAATGGACATCACACCTACATTTTCACCAGATGGAAAATATATCGCATTCACATCAGATCGAGATGGCGAACAAAATATTTATCTTTTGCAACTGAATAATCAAAACATTTTAAAAATTACTCATCAGGGTGGTATAAATCCTACGTGGTCACCTGATGGTCACCGAATCGCTTTTGTTTCATTTATAGACGCTCAATCGCATTATGGACAGGTTTTTTATGCCAATCTCTCATTCAAATCGAAAGTACCATCTGTTACATCGCTAATCCAATTAACATCAGAAGGTTCAAACGATGCTTTTCCTTACTGGAATCCCTTAAAAGACGAAATCTTTTTTTGTCGTTATGATCGCGATACAAATGTTGATGGGCAAATAACACCAGAGGATAAGCCCGGGCTATGGAAAATTATTATAGAACAAGATTCAACGCTAACGAAAAAGAAAGGACCAGAAGAGTATGAAGATACAGATATTGAACCAACCCAGGTCCGAGAAGAACCACAACATTATTTTCAAGAATTACAATTAATGCCAACTCTATCTTATGATTATTTTCCAGTGTGTGGCAGCGATTCATGTGTCTATTTTGTTTCTCAGCGTAGCGGAAATGATGATATTTGGTCCATCCCCGCCGACGGAATTATTCCACGCATGGATGATCCCTTCCTACAATATCAGTTTTCCGTAAATTATTTTCCATTACCTTATTCAGATTTGATATTTAAGCCCGGAACTGATTCTATTCAAGCGATGCAACTTCAGGAACGCCTGTTAGCCTTTAATCGAGTGAGTGAATTTTTCCCAAGAGAATATAATTGGGTTGGTTGGTCTCAATACGAAATCGCACGAACATATCATGCATTAGGAAATCATGATCTGGCACGGGTTTATTTTGAGGAAATATTAACGCAATTTAAACAAATCCTGGAACTCCCTGGAGAAATCGAATTAAGATTATTTGAATTGAATTTTGACTCTAATCCTGAAAAATTAAATCCTCAAGTCGAGCAGTTAAGGCAAGTAATTGATAGGTTTCAAGACTATCCTCAGATACAGGCAGAAGCTCAGTTATTCCTGGGTGAGGTGTATTTTTTACATGGTCGTTATGCTTTTGCACTCAAGGTGTTGGAGGAACTAATTGATCATTATCCTGAACAGACGGAGAAATGTGCCCTGGCTCAGCTTCTTATTGGAGAAATTTATAAAAAATTTGGTCAAACTGAGGAGGTCATAAATTCGTTTCTTCAGGTTATTCAAAATTATCCGTCTCAAGAAGTATGGGTCGATACCGCATTAAATAGGATTTTGAACTTAGAAACAAGCGACGATTTTAATTCAGTAATATCAATTTATCAAAATATTATCGCGCGATATGGACAATATCGACGCTTGGTTTCTCGTGCCCAATTAAGAATTGGTGAAAAATTTTTTCAGCGAAAAGACTATGAAGCAGCCATTGAAGAACTCTACCTGGTGTCGACAACTTATGCTGATCAACGTTCTGAGGTTGCTCGTGCCGAATTAATATTGGCAAAGATTTATCTTAAAAATGGAGAAGAACTCAGGGCGATCAATCAATACAAAAAAGTAATTAATGAATATGGAGATGTTCAAGGGGGATTATTCGTTGTTCAAGCCAAGGAAGAATTGCTTGCGATTTATCTCGAATCTGGAAAACGTTATCGGTTAGCTGGGGAAAGGGATGCAGCCTATTCTCGATATCGAGAAGCTGTTAAAATGTTTCCCCGAAATATTGAAGCTAACCGGGGTATGATTGCCGCGATGTACAGTCTTGGTATGATCGATCAGGCACTCAAAATGTATGAAAACGCGAGGGCAAAGCAACCCAATGATGAAATTCTGCTTTATATGTTAGGGCTGTGTTATTCCTACAAGGCGACCGAGAGGAGTGATAGGACTCAAGATATTGAAAATTTTGATCCAATTCTCATGAAAAAATCTAATAAGTTAATAAAAACCGCACTTTCAAAAAATTATCGTCTTATTCAGGCTTATCTAACTTTGAGCTATAACTATGAATTTATTGAAACTTATGAAAGTGCGCTCAGGACGAAAAAGCGCGGTTTCTTTGCGTCGGCGGTTCAGACGCTAGTCGCCCCAATTAAAACGCTCGTTCATTGGATCACTTTTTATGAAGAGAAACCGCCCCGCCAGTGGTTTGAACAGGCGATTGATGCCCTCACAACGGCGTATGTTTTAAATGATGAGAAAAAAGATCCCCAGTTAGAAAGCGAGATAGCCTTAAATTTAGCCAACAATTATTATAATTTAGAAGAGTTTGGTTTTGAACGTGCATATCATTATTATCAAATTAAACTTCAATATGACACAACGTTTGTAACTGTCAATATGGCAGCAAGGATTTATAAACAAATAGGGCACTGTGCATTGGTCGTAGAGGATTTTGAAAATGGACCGAAGTATTTAGAACAAGCAATTCGTCTATATCGTGATTTAGGAGATGAAGAAAATTGGTTACTGAACATCAAGAGACTGGCTTTATTATATCAATTAGCAGAAGATTATGAATCCTCTGTTGACTACTTTAAAATCGCGTCTCAGGAAGATGAAAAGAAAAAACGATATAATCAACTTTTAGCTGATTATCGAAGCATGGCTTATAATTATCAATTGCTGAACGATGAGGAAGAAGCCTTGCGATATGCAAATAAAGCGCTCGATTTACTTCGAGACGGTAAAGCTGAGAAAGTGAAATCCAAGCCCAATTGGATCAAAATTGGAGTTATGGGTATTGAATTTCCAATCTGGAATCTCGGTCAAATTGGCGCTGGGTTTTCAACTGCGGCTGAAGGATTTACTACTGATGAAGAAATCGCATTACTCTATTCAGTCATGGGGCAGGCTGAATATGGTCAAAAGTCAATTCCTGGAGCTATCAATTATCTCAATAAAAAATTAGAAATTTATCGGAAGAAGAAAGATAAAATTACAGAAGCAATTTTTCTGAATAATATTGGGTACCTGTATTTTTTAGATCTGAATTATTCTAAAGCCTGGGAATATTTTGACAAGTCTTTTAATATTTGTAAAGACGAAGAAAATGCTCCGGGCATTCTAATTAATGTTTTGAATTTGGGCAACATAGGTGTTCAAATTAATAAACTGCGATTTTTACCATCAGATTTTATTCTGGATAGTTTACACTATGAATTTATACATGAATCATCGAAATTTTTAACCTTAAGCTTTGATTACGCTCACTTTGGCCTGTCACGTTATGAGAAGGAACCGATTGGGTTTCTAAATGAAAAGGCACAACTCTATCATTTATTGGGTAATTTGCACTTTTTAAATAACTTATATCTACCAGACTCTTTAAAGAAAAACCATCCATTGGTGATTCAGCAACAAATAAAAAGATTTGAAGATTTAGCCATTGCTGATAGTTGCTATCGTTCGGCACTCGAGATTGCGAAGGAAAATAATTTTAAAATTGATCAGATCATTGCCTATCAAAATCTGGGACAGATCTCTTTTGCATTGGGAGATATGAGCAATGCCATCATTGAATTTACAAAAGCGCGTGAATTAGCAATAGAAAGAAACCTGCTCTCACAGTTGTGGCAAATTAATTTTGCTTTGGGGCAAATTTTATCAATTTATGAAGATAATTCAAGAACACCTCATGTGAGTAAAGATGCAAATTTCTATTACAACGAAGCGATCAACACTTTTGAGCAGATTATATTCCAATCACAAACTACTCAGAACTCACCTTTTTATCGATATCAAGTCAGAATGCTTTATCAGACTGTAATTGATTATTCAATTTCTCGAAATAGGATGATTAACGCGTTAAGATTAACAGAACAATATCGTGGTAAAACATATTTAGACTTTATCAGCAATCATCGACTGGAATTAAAAAAAGAACGCCATAAGGTCTTTTTCGGAAATGCACGGTCCTTAATTGAAGAAATAAATGAAAAAACTACTGAAATTTTGTTGGCAAAAGAGAAAGAGAGTCGATCAGAATCTGAAATTATTGAATTGCTAAGGGAAAAACGTGAACTTATACATGAGTACCGAAATTTAATAGACGAATATAAAAAAGAAGATCCTGAATTAGAATCTTTCGTTCATGTTGAACCTGTTACTTATGTCCAGCTTCAAAAAATTTTGGATAGTAACTGTATCATCGTTAATTATTTTATTTCAGGTCAAAAGACATATCTATGGACGATTTCGGCTGATTCCATTACCTTCAAGGCGATACCCGTTACCAGGGATTCGATAAACTATCATATCGATCAATTTCTCACAGCAATCAATTCTAATCAAATGTTTGAGCATCCGGCTCAGTGGCTTTGGCATAATTTGTTTCAGCCCATAACAGATCAAATCGGTCAATCCAATAAGATTATCTTTGTTCCTGACGGTTCCATAAACCGAATACCGTTTTCTTTTTTAAAAAATTTTGCATTTGAAAATAATTCTTCAATCAAAAAAGTCATGATCACACCAAGTCTGTCTGATTATTACTTTAGTTATCAGAAGAGACAGATTCGGGGGACAAGATTATTGTGGGGGGGAGTAGATGCGACATATAAAATTGAGGATGCAGGATTTACTATTGAAAATTTAACGAATGGAAATAGTAGAACTGGTGTTTCAAAGAGTCAATTTATAGATCATTTACAAAATGCAGACATAATCTATTTAGATATTCAATTTGAGCCCAATAATAATGACCCATTAATCTCAGTCATGACTCCAATTTCACGTCAAAAGATGTCTTCGCTGCAGTTGAGAGAACTTTATCGTATCAATTTGCAAGCTTCTCTAACAATAATAAATGGAATTGCGCATCCTGAAACTCCATCGTTTTTCGCTTTAGAAAGAGCTTTATTGTATGCAGGCGCCCCAAGCATCATTATTTCTTTGTGGTCTAATTCCAATAATCAGTTTTGGGATTATTTTTTTGAAGCGCTTTTAGATTATTCGGTTGTCGATGCTTTTTTACATGCCCAGATCGAAATGCGACGCGCTGGTTGTGATCCTAAATCATATGCTGGCTATCAGCTAATAGGCTTTGAGGGAATGAACGATGAGGAGGAGAAACAATTTGCTCAAGAAAGATTTGAATCCAAGGTGAGGATGGCGAATAGTTATTATAACGATAATGCTTGGTCTGATGCATTGAGAAATTACGAGCAGGCATTGATAATGGCAAAAAAACAAGGAGATTTAGAATCGATCAACATTTTATATAATTTTATTATCAAAAGTGCTGCGCTAGGTGGGTTCTATGATAAAGCGATATCTTATCAACTTGATGTGATAGATATAGCTAAAGCGAACAATGATATTCAGAAAATGGCTGAAGGGTATAACAATCTCGTCCATTTTTATACGGAAAAGAAAAAATATGACCAAGCTGTATTTTATCAAAACGAGTATCTTAAGCTTGCAGAACGTTATGGTCTTCGAATTGAAATGGCGAGTTCATATCGGAATATTGGATTAGTTTATGAACGAGGCGGTAACTATGAGAAAGCTATAGATTATTTTTCTAAAGCGATCGAATCTTTTAGGGAAATTGGTGATAGCACAAATATTGCGGTATGTTCAAAAGATCGTGGAAGGATTTATTTGTTGTATTTAGATAATTATTCGAAAGCTATTGAAGACCAGGAACAGGCATTAAAAATTTTTAAAGACCAAAATAATATCGAAAATACAATAGAGGTTCTACAAAATTTAGGATTCAGTCACGAAAAATTAGCTAACTATCAAGTGGCATTGAAGTATCAATTAGAAGCTTATCAGTTGGCACAGCGATTGGAGAATCCTTACTGGAACGCTTTATCCCAACAATACCTCGCTAATGTCTCATGGAAAATGGGCAATTATGAGCAGGCACTCAAATATCAGAAACATGCCATTCAGATTTTTGAGAATTTCAATAATTTAAAATTGCAGTCTGCGGGGCTTACTACACAAGGCTTGATTTTTATGAGTCTGGGAAATCTTGAAGAGGCAATTAAAAATGAACAACAGGCATTAGAACTAGCACAGAATATAGATGCGCGCCAGGATATGGCTACCATTCATACCAATTTAGGATTAATGTATCGGTCGCAAGGACAGCTAGAAGTTGCTTTAGAGCACTTTCAACAGGCGATTCAGATCGTTGAAGCTATTGATTATAAACGGGGATTGGGTTATGGTTATATGAATTTAGGAAGCGTTTATTTACAGCACGGTAAAACTGATATGGCGTTTAAATATTTTCGTAAGGCTTTGAAAATAAGTCAGGAGATTTTGGATGGCAGAAACGAGGTTAAATGTTTATATCAAATCGGAAACGCATATCACTCTCTCAATAAAACGAAAATGGCATTAGATACCTTAAATATTACTGCAGAAAAAGCTGAAAAAATGTTTATACCTGAGGTCGAGTGGAGAGCTCATCGTTTAATCGGGCAAATTCATTTTGAAAACAAATACTTAGAGGAAAGTTTGTCAGCTTACCTTAAAGCACTTTCAGTAATCGAAAATATGCGGTCTCAAATTAAGGTTGAAGAATATAAAGCTGGATTCATTGATGACAAATTGGATGTTTATTCTGATCTGGTTAATTTATATATCCAACTTGAACAGCCCGGTAAAGCATTAGAGATTGTTGAACGCGCGAAATCACGAAATTTTATCGATCTGCTTTCCAATCGCGAAATAAAATTTAGCGGGAGTTTCAGTGAACAAAATCTGGAACAAGGCAAAAACATCCAGGATGAAATTCGTCGGATTCAAAACGAAATTTCCGGATTAATTGTAAAAGGGGTAGAAATTTCTGTTCCCGAAAAGGAGAAATTGAATATTTTAAATAAACAATTACAGGATCTAAAGCAAAAGTATGAGGAATTTTTGGTCGAATTAAAGGAACAGAATTCCGAACTGGCTGATATGGTTACAGTTGAACCGCCCAATATAGATTCATTAAAAACAATTCTACCGAACAATGTGATTGCATTAGAATATTTTTATACGGATGATAAATTGTTCATTTGGGTGATTCGGAACAATCGTGTAATCGCAATAAAAAGAAATTATTATGCCGCAGAGTTAATATCTCAGGTAGAGGCACTCAGGAAAGCATTAGGAAAACAGATGTCTATACTAAACATTTCCCAGCAACTATATAATTTGTTAATTGCACCAATTGAAGCTGATTTTGCTCGCAGTGAGCATATTGTTATCATACCGCACGGAATCCTTCATTATTTACCTTTTGCGGCGTTATTAGATGGTAATCAAAAATATTTAATTGAAAAATATTCACTCTCTATTGCTCCAAGTGCTACGGTACTTGATATTTGCATGAACAAAGGTCAGCCCTATCTAACCAATAAAGACAAGATGGCTGAAATATTGGCCTTAGGGAATCCTGATTTAAATAATCCGCAATACGAACTACCTTTTGCCGAAAGAGAAATCGAAAGCATTCAATTGATTTATCCAAAAGTTATTTCATATACGAATAAAGATGCAACTGAAAAAATGTTTAAGGAATCATGTGCGACTCCAAATATGATTCTTTTATCGTGTCATGGTGAATTTGACGCTACCAATCCATTATTTTCATCATTATTATTAGCACCAGATCAAGAAAATGATGGACGTTTAGAAGCGCATGAAATATTTAGCCTAAATATGAATGCCTACCTTGTGGTGATGAGTGCATGTGAAACTGGATTGGCGAAAATCGGAATAGGAGACGAACTTATTGGTTTGTCCCGAAGTTTCTTCTATGCTGGAAGTTCGTCGCTTATATCCAGTTTGTGGAAAGTTGATGATTTAGCTACGGCTGTCATGATAAAAAGGTTTTTTCGGTATCTGAAAGAAGGAGATTCAAGAGCCCATGCCTTACAAAAGGCACTAATTTTTGTGAAAGATCAGATTAATGTTCATCCTGCTTACTGGGCTGCATTCAATATTACAGGAGATTTTCGATAAATATCGTCTTCTGATCATTTTTTACTTGACAAATAAGAATAATTTATTATATTATAGGCTATCTTTATTTCAATATCTATGTAAGGTATAAAACCTTTTATAATTTTGAACATTTAGATGACAAACAGAAAGCGCTAAAGGAGGTGAATAAGAATGAAACGATTCATGTTGTTGATTGTGTCAGTCCTTTGTTTAACTCTGCTGCTTATGTTTTTGAGTGGTTGTGCAAAAAAAGAGGAACCACAACCAGAACCCGAACCTCAAGCTGAACAAATGGAAGAAGCACCCGTGGACACCTTAACTCCTGATACAACAGCAGTACCAGAAGAAGTGCCAGAACCAGAATAATCTGGTTCTATGTTCATCGGTGGAGGGAAAGGAAATTATTCACCTAACAACATCAAACTAGGAAAAGGAGAGAAAATATTTTTCTCTCCTTTTCTGTTTATATTTGTAATGTAAGCAACCGGTTGGATGGAAATATTATTTTTATTTTAATAAAACACTTCCAAATTCAAAAAAATAAGAAGTCATTAGTCAATCCATTTTATCTCCTTAAATCATCATTTGATCCTCTTAATCGATCATGTATTTTGTGTTTTCTGCTCAAATCTAAATTTAAAAACAACATCCTTAATTTCTATTGTTCAATTTGTAGTTGACTATAAGCAGTCTCAATTTGCTTATTAAATGTTTTAACATAGTACAGAAATAACATAATATTTTAATTAATTTAACATTTAATAATAATAATAATAACAAGTAACAAAATAGTATCATATAATGGTATGATATTTAATTAATAATATCCAGATTATCATTTGGCATAAAGGTTGCAAATTTTTAATATACAGAATAGATTATAAATGTGATTATTTTATTCGCAAAGATAAATGGCTCTGCATATTTCTTCATTTCCCATGCAGTTTTCGATAAAGGTAAATGATAATGGAAAAGAAAAAAATATTCGTTATTGATGATGATTTAACATTCTTAAAATATCTGAAGGTTCTATTTGAAAGAGAAAATTACAACGTCATTACCGATCGAAACAGTTCCAAGATTTGCCATAAAGTTAAAATTCACCAACCTGATATTATCTTATTAGATCTTTTAATGCCTGACAATAACGGTTTTCAAATTTTCAAACAGATGAAAACGGATGATTATTGTTCCTCTATTCCAGTTGTCGTTTTAACTTCACATCAGAATTTTAATAGCAAAATACAATTGTTGAGAGAAGGAGCTTTGGATTATATATATAAGCCCTTTCGCAAAGAGGAATTAATATTACGAATGAGAAATTATATCAATTATTGTAGCTATGGGAAAGCGAAACCGTTTGATGAGTATTTATTATTTAATCAATTAAAAGAAATTTTAGGTGCTCGCAAGAAGCAGTGGATTGATCCCCAGTTAAATAAGCAGAGTTTATATGGTTATGTTTACCCAGATATTCGTCTTGTATCCAATAACATAATTAATGGTAAAGAACGTGACCTGTTAGAAGAATGGGCTGATAGAAACTTGCTCGAAAGAACTCTGGTCGATATTATTGAACTTTGTCCCGTCTGTTTTCATTACACCGTATCTTTAAACTATATCTGTCCAATTTGTAGTTCAATCAATATTGAAGAACTTTCTTCTGAAGATAGTTCTCACGCGTCATTTGTGTGTAATGATTGTGGAATGAACATAAAGATTTTACAGATTCGTTATCATTGTTTAAATTGTGATGAAAAGTTCAAACGTGATAAAATTGTTAAACAGAAAATATATAAGTATAAAATTTTGAGTTCAGATTATACTGATAGAAAAGAGAAAAGAAAACAAAAAATCAAACCGATAATCCAAGAAAACAAACACACAACACAATTATCAGCGCCATTAGTAACAACAGAAACACGTATTTATTACAGTAATAATAATTTTGTCTATACCGCTCTTAAAGAAACCAATGTCCCCTATGTTTTACCTAGAAGATTCAAAGAGAGAATTTCAAAAGAAATTCAATTTACCGAATATGATCAAACAGAAATTACTGTGATGTCTGTAGGTATCGAAAATTTATATCAGTTAACGTTAAAATTGAAATCTGAAATTATTGTAAAAATATTTAAAGGGATTCTGCTTACCATGGTAAAACATTTGAGGCCACAGGATGTGATCAGTTTTAATGAAGACAAACATAAAATTTTAATTATGTTACCGAACACTCATTTAAAAATTGCTAAGATAATTGCTGAGAAAATTCAGCAAAAGTTAGATCGATTTCGTACTACCTTCCCCCTTGAAATTAATCTTGCCAGCTATCCTCAGGATGGAAAAACAGCCGAAGAAATCCTTGCCATGATGGAAGTAGGTATCGAGAAAATTGATAGTTATGTTTTTACTTAGGTATGAGAATAAATAAAATGTATTTCCATGTTATTTGAATCATATTTTACTTTGATTTGTTTTAAAAAATTGTTACATTCCTCCTCAAACATTAATCGGTGTGATTAAATATAGAAGAGAATAGGACGAACATATATTTTATTCATTATTTGAAAAGAATTAAAGACTGAAGCATCATGATTGGACAAAGAGAAAAGGTGGCAATTATTGGTGTTGGTCGATTAGGAGCGGCTTTAAGTCAAGCATTACATAAAAATCATTACCCTATTGTTGATTTAATTGATTATGACTTGCTCCGAGCAAAACAAATCGCTTCTGTAGTAGGAGTTGAAAATTATTCAGATACGATTTTTAAATTAACCAATCCTGATATAATTTTCATTTCCGTACCTGATGATGGGATTGATGCTGTCGTTTCTGATTTAAAGATTCATTTCGAGCGAAAGGAAGAAATCCCGAAATTTGTTTTTCATACCTCAGGAGCCTTATCAAGCGATGTATTTAAGCCGCTGAAAGAGTTAAGGATTGCATGTGGCAGTTTTCATCCAATTCAGACTTTTTTAGGTGGAAACGATGATTGGAAAAAATTTGAGGGCTGTTATTTTGGCTTGGAGGGTAATTCTGTTGCTATTGAAAAAGCGACCCAGATTATAAACATTTTGAATGGTCATAAGATTATTATTAATAGTGAAGTTAAGCCTCTCTATCATCTTGCTTGCACGATGGCTTCAAATTATATGGTTTCCCTGATGATTCCAATAGTGGAATTATTTAAAAAAATGGATTTTTCAGAACAAGAAACATTAACGGTTCTAGCTCCGTTAATATCAACTACATTAGCAAATACACAAATTTATGGTATAGAGGGGGCATTAACAGGACCGATTTCACGAGGTGATATTGGGACGATAAAAAAGCATCTGGAAATATTATCAATTAAATTTCCAATCTATAAATCACTTTATCAACAACTCGGAAAATTTTTACTCAATTTAAAAGCAGTTTATAATAAAATTCCTATTGACAAATATGAAGATATTATAAAAATTCTGAGCGAACAAAGGGTCTGAACATGATTGAGAAGTTGGCGGATTATCATATCCACACCTCGTTCTGCAATCACGCCAATGGAACGATGAAAGAATATGTGAAATTTGCTATATTAATGGGTTTAAAAGAGATAGGTTTTTCTGATCATAATCCGTTACCTTCTAATTTTGATAGTCATTATCGTATGCTTCCAGAAGATTTACCAAATTATTTGAAAATCGTACATGATTTACAATTCCAATTTCCACAAATTAATATTAAACTTGGTATTGAACTTGATTATATTGAAGATGCAGACGATTATCTTGAAAAATTTGTGGATGAAAACAATTTCGATTATATCATTGGGAGTGTTCATTATCTTAATGTTGATTCTGCTCATCGATGTGTTTATTTAAATGATTTGCATCGGGATAAAAAGCCAGAATTATTTCGTATCTATTTTGATTCACTTGAAAAGGCGATTCATACAGGGCTGTTCGATATTATCGGTCATTTCGATCTACCCCGACGATTTTGGGGAGATTTGAATGCTGAATGTCTAACTTATGCTAAGCGTACAATGGAACTGATTAAAAAATATGATTTATGTCTTGAGATAAATACTTCTGGATTTCGCACCAAAAATGTTGAAGAACCATTTCCAGGAACTAAATTATTATATTTGGCGAAAGAAATGGGGATTCCCATTACTCTGGGTTCTGACTCACATTCTCCTCGTGATGTAGGAAGCTATTTTGATGAAGCCATCGCCTTATTAAAAGTAATAGGATTCAAAAATATAAATATTTTTTCCAATAGAAAGAGAGAAGCAATACCAATCTAAAATAAGAGAAATATTGAGGGAGGAAAAACATGATGAGAAAAATATTGTTGCTATTATTTGGGGTGATAGTTATTGCATTTTGTTCAAAGCGAAGTGATCAGGTTGTTGCATGGAAACCAGAACACCCAAAAGCGGGAGAAAAAGTTACGATTAATTTTAGACCTCAGCGATTAGTAAAATCTGAACAGCAAAGTTTACTTATTTTTATGGGTTATCAGCTTGTGCAAGAACAGGCGGTAAAGACATTTAGAATTCCAATGGTTTCTAAGAAGCAATTTTGGCAAGCAACTATTAAAACTGAACCTGGCACATATTTACTTCGTCTGAAATTTGAAGATCAGTTGGATCGTGTAGAAGATAATAACGGCTGGGGATGGAACATCGTTATTAGAGATGGTATAGGTAATATCATACGAAACACGGGTTATAAATTAGGCGTTATTTTTAGCCAGGAGAAACGCTCTGGTTTTGGGCCTGATTATTTTAAGTCGTATGATCAATTTAAACATGAGCTTTCATCATTCCCCGAAAATTATCAGGTCTGGTTTGATCTCTGGATTACAACACTCAAAGAGACTAATTGGTCGAAACAGCAATTGGATAAAATTACCTTTCAATTGGATAGCATTTTAACGAATTCCAAACCTAGTGCTGATGTGCTGGCTTTAGCATATAATACTCAATGGAAAGTGTTAAATGATTATAAGTCTGCAATAAAATATGGGGAAATAATTTTATCAAAGTATGAAAATTACCCCAAAAAAGATGAAATTGAATATTCAATGATTTTTCTAAAAAGCGGTGGAAATCGAGATGTTATTGATTCTGAATTACTTAAATTTATAGATCAATCAAAAGATCCAGAATATTTAAAAAAGGCTTATTATCAATTAGGAATATCTTTTCAACAACGCCAGATTATTGATGAATCTATCAAATATTTTCAAAGTTACATCGAATTAGAACCACATGATATCCAAATCAGGTTAAAATTGGCTAATTTACTTATTAAGAAGCAAGATTATGAGTTAGCACAACAGATGATTGATCAGGCCCAAGCCAACTGTGTAGATGAAAATTATTTTCAAACTAATCCGTGGGAAGAACCTGCACAGCGACGGGAATGGCTGAAAGTGGATCAATGTCAAATCTTATCCACTCAAGCTACATTGGAGACCGCTCGTCAGAGTTATCAATTAGCTATCCAGAATCGGAAACAGGTAATTGAATTAGGTACTCCTTTTCCAGCATTTGAATGGGTGAAAATTGGAGATATTTACTTTCAATCGGGACAGTTGGATAGTGCGCAACAGGCATACATTAAAGCCTTAAGTATCAACAATGCGCAGGAAGATGCTATTAATAAATTAAAGTTTATATACCGACTCACCAAAGGGGATGACGTTAATTTTTATGATTATTTACGGACTGAAATCGACAAGGAACTGAAAGCTTCGGCTAAATTTGCTCCAGATTTTGAGTTAGTTGATTTGGAAGGAAATATGTTGAGACTCGCTGATCAAAAGGGAAAGGTTGTCGTATTAACTTTTTGGGATAGTTGGAGCACAGCATGTCAACAGGAAATACCTCAATTAAACGCCCTAGTTGATGAGGTTAAAAATAATTCTTTGATTTTATTTTGGGCGATCTCGGTGGAGGCACCTGTTTCTATTAATAGATTTATCAATCAGAATCCATTCTATTATCATCATTTTCACTCTGGTTATCAAATTAAGAAGTTATTCAATGTCATTGGATTCCCAACCCATGTGATAATTGACCAATCTGGAAAAATTCGTTACACCCATATCGGATACTCACCTCAGATACAGCAAGAACTGAAAAAAGAGATTGAATTATTATTACAAGAGGTTAAGGTAACCTCATAAGGGATTGAGAATAAATAAAATGTATTTCTGTACTATTTTAATTAATAAAAACAATAGTGGAACAATTTTAAGAATTCCAATTAATTTTTTCTCATCCCCTAATGTTTATCTCCTTTAATTATTTGGTGAATTTCCATGAGGTTTCAGATTCGAAATCGAGAATTTTATGAAGAATTAGAAAAACGCGTGCTAGCTCTCTATGCTACTAAATCTATAGGAGCCCATAAAACAAGAATTCACAGAGAAATGGAGCACCCTTATCGAACAGCTTTCCAACGTGACCGTGATCGTATCACACATTCCAGAGCATTTCGTCGCTTAAAACATAAACAGCAGGTGTTTTTGATCAGTGAGGGCGATCATTATCGGACGCGAATTACGCATACTATGGAAGTGTCTCAATTATCTAGAACAATGTCCAGGGCCCTGGGATTAAATGAGGATCTGGTAGAAGCGATTGCACTGGGACATGATTTGGGCCATACGCCTTTCGGTCATGTGGGTGAAGTTTTGTTGAATAGTATCCTTTCTGGTAATGATAATTTGGATGGTCTCCTGCAAGGAAAAAACTTAGGAGGATTTAAACACAATTATCAGAGTGTTCGAGTTGTAGATTTAATCGAAAAAAAGTATCAATTCGATGGATTGAACCTAACTTCTTATGTACGTGAGGGTATTTTGAAACATACCCGCGTACTCAGAGATCAATTTAATTATCCTGATTTTATCGTTCAGGGATTAAATTTTGAGATCGATGTCGCTACGACGCTTGAAGGTCAGGTCGTAGCCATCTGTGATGAAATTGCTCAGAGGACACATGATCTTGAAGATGGTATCCGAGCAGCGTTAGTAGAATTAGAACAGGTGCGTGTTATTGAAATAATTGACCTGGTGGAAAGGAAATATGCATTAAAAAGTCTGTTAAACCGAGACCGGTATGCTTATAGAAATAAAATTATTCACAGTTTGATTAATTTCTTGATGGATGATATTATTAAAACAACTCTCAATAATATTGATAATTTTTATCAAAGAAAACGACGCTTTGACTTTTTTGATGAAGAAATTGTCAGTTTTAGTCCTGAATTGTATCCCCTTCAATTAGAGCTTGATAAATTCATCAGTCAAGAGATAATTTTTAAAAGTAGGGGCCATGATATTAATAATCAGAATAAAAACATCATCAGAAAGCTGTTTAATTGGTTTGTAAAAAATCCTTCACAATTGCCGCAATATATTCATAAGCGTATCGAAGATATTGAATCTAAACAAAGCTCTAACTGGAACTCCCGGGATATAGTCAAAAATGAGCATTCTTTACGGATCATTGCGGATCATGTGGCAGGAATGACAGACCGTTTTGCAATTTTGGAGTATGAAAAATTAATCAGTTTGAGTAACTAACAAATGAAAATTAGATTTGAAAATGTTTGTTTTCACTATAATTCTAAACTCCCCCAAAAAAGCCAGGTTTTGAAAAACATTAATTTAGAAATATCAGAAGGTGAGTTAATTGGAATAATCGGCCCGTCAGGATCTGGTAAAACGACGTTGCTTCAGCATTTTACTGGATTATTACGACCGACTTCAGGTAAAATTTATGTAGATGGCCTGGATATTTGGAGTAAAAATTATCCATTAAGTGACCTTCGGAAAAAGATTGGATTGGTATTTCAATTTCCAGAAACCCAATTGTTTGAGGAAACTGTTTACGCAGATGTAGGCTTCGGGCCAAAGGCGCTCCAATTATCAGAAGATGAAGTCGATTTGAGAGTGAATGAGGCTTTAAAATTGGTTGCGATGAAGGATGAAAAAATCAAAACACGGTCACCTCATCAATTAAGTGAAGGCGAGAAAAGACGGGTAGCGATAGCGGGAGTTTTAGCCATGGCGCCAAAAATGCTTGTGCTTGATGAACCAACTGCATGTTTGGATCCAGCAGGTGTTAGATTGGTTGTACAAATATTAAAGCAACTACATCGAGTCGGGACTACAATTGTAATGATAACCCATAATATGGATGTTATTATCCAATTGGCCCAACGCATTGTTATTCTCAATAAAGGAGAAATTTGTTTTAACGGACTGATAGATTCTGTTTTCGCTAATAAAAACTTTCTAGAGTCATTAGATCTGGAAACCCCCAGGATAGTACGATTTTGTCAATTTTTACAGAAAATGAAAATCCTATCTTATGGAAATATTTATTCGATAGATGAATTGAAAAAAGAAATCAAAGCACTCCATTTCCTTGAAAAGTGATTGGACAAAAGTGAATAATTTTTGAGCACGTGGTGATCGAATAATGTTCATCAATGTTTAAAAAATTTAAATGATAAAGTTTCAACCAATTTCTAAATAGAAAGAGCGATTTGATATTATATAGCTTTAATCATATTATTATTAATAGACTTAAATATTTTCAATAGACTAATAAGCTATCAAAACAAGAACATAAGATTAATAATTATTCATCAAAAATTTTTTGGCATGGTATTTGTGCATTTTTTAACATGAATTGAGATTTTGTCTAAGTTTTAAAGTATTTTTTACAAAAGCCGATACAAATATTCGGGTAAGCATCTTAGATTATGCATCATCAACAAACAGCCCCAACGAGGTTTTGAAGTACAAGCATCTTATGGTTTCGCAACCTAAACTTGGTTGGGGTTGTCTTTTTATTAATTAATATTGGCAAAATGAAAAATACAAAAAGCGAGTGGAGCCAGCATGAATGACTTTGCTGAAGAACTAGACTTTGGTTGGCCAGAAACCAGTTTAGAGGCTCCTGAGGAATTATCTCGGAGTTGGGGGAAAAATTTTGGATTTGACTACTATTATCCATTAGTCAGTCGCAGTCACCAAATTAAAGAAATTTTAAAACTCATAAAAAAAGTCGCGAAAAGTAATGCAAGCATTTTAATTCAGGGAGAAACAGGAACAGGTAAAGAATTAATCGCCAGTCTCATTCAATTCATCAGCCTTCGGGCGGATAAGGCCTTTGTTAAAGTAAATTGTGCCGCTTTACCAGAAAACCTTTTGGAAAGTGAGCTATTTGGTCATGAGAAAGGGTCCTTTACTGGTGCTTATCAAACCAGAATTGGTAAGTTTGAACAAGCACATGGTGGGACTCTTTTTTTGGATGAAATCGGAGATATGAATCTCTCTACTCAGGCTAAGATTTTGAGAGTTCTGCAGGATCAGGAATTTACACGTGTTGGAGGTAACAGAACGATTCATGTTGATGTGAGAATTATCACAGCCACAAATAAAGAATTGCTAAATGAAATTGACCTTGGAAATTTTCGGGATGATCTTTATTATCGACTTAATGTGGTTACAATTAATATACCACCACTGCGAGAACGAAGGGAAGACATCTCTTTAATTGCTGAATTTTTCCGAAGAAAATTTAGCAGTGAACTCAGAAAAGCAACTCGCGGTTTTACAGAAGATACCATGCGATTGTTAAAAAATCACCAGTGGCATGGGAATATTAGAGAATTGAAAAATCTGGTAGAGCGAGCGGTACTGGTTGTTGAAGAAGGAGAGATGATTACTTCCGATGATCTGGCGCTGACAGGAAAAGATTACTTTGCAGCGGGAGGACGTGACCGCAGGAAAAATTTAGGTGAAAATTGGGGCTTTAATACATTGAAGCTAGAAGAACTTGAACATGAAGCGATTTTACAAGCTCTGGAAATCAGTCGCTACGTCCAAAAGGATGCTGCAAAATTGTTGGGGATTTCTCCAAGATCTTTAAATTATAAAGTGAAGTATCATGGTATAACTCATCCCAGTTGGAAAAAGAATATTTAGAATGAAACAAAAATTTCTTATGTTAATTTCAAAGCCCTCTTAATAGTTTGGGAGGGCTTTTTTATGGTGATTATATTTTTTTGATAAAAATTAATCTCTTGAACCCTATTTTATGCTGCCTGCTTTTACTCCATTTTTTTCTACAATTTTAATTTATTCAAACCATTAATATTTTAGTTTCAAAAATGAAGTCTTAATAGTAGAATTGTAATAATAAAAGTGATATTTGTATCGATCTAAGTTATTTAAATTCATACAAATAGAAAGAATGCTTATGGTGGCATGTTTATTGCCGGGAAAACAACAAGATTTAAGCGTTTTTTCTTATTGATTAACTTATAAATAAACCAAAGGATTTTGGGGGGAACATCCATTATGATATGAAAAATTAGAGATATTCAAAGAGGACCGAGACTACATCATGAACAGCATCAAAGTATTGCGGACAGAATGGATTCTATTAGTTGCTTTTTCCTTATTTTTCTTGTCAGGTGTTAACGCGGGAGATTTAATAGTTAGCTGGGATCCAAACACAGAGCCTGATTTATTGGGATATAAAATTTATTATGGAACATCTTCGCGAAATTATACCACTGTTATTGATGTTGGAAATGTCACAAGTTACACTGTTTCTGGACTTTCTGAAGGTATCGAATATTTTTTCGCTGTCACAGCCTATGACACGGCTTACAATGAAAGTGATTTTTCCGTAGAAGTCAACGCGACTATCAAAGTTGATGACATAACACCTCCGACAATTTATTCGGTGAATCTAATCAGTGCCACAGAATTAGATTTAACTTTCAGTGAGAATGTTGAAAAAATTTCTGCTGAAGAACTATCGAATTATCAAATTAATCATGGAATTAGTATTAATTCTATAACCCTAGATGCCAACCAAACAGTTGTCCACATCACAACTACACCTCATCAACCAGGGACATACACTATTGTAGTAAATAATGTAAAAGATCTAGCTTCGAATCCAAATGTAATACAGCCTAACAGTAGTTACAGCTATCAATTCATTCCTGATGATACAACACCTCCAATTCTAACAAGTGTTCAGATTTTGGATGCGACTCATGTGGATGTCACTTTCAGCGAGGAGATTGAAAAATCATCCGCGGAAACCGTTCAAAATTATCAAATCGATAATGGAATCTCTATTTTCCAGGTCAATTTAGATCAGAATAATCGTATCGTCCATCTCGTTACCAGTACACATCATTCTAGCACGACTTATACATTGACAGTAAACAATATTCGCGATAGAGCCCCACAACCGAATCATATTGCCATAAATAGTTCAATACAGTACTCATATTATGAAGAAGATCTTGTCCCACCGGTTATTTATTCTGTGAATATTAGAAATCAAAATTTGGTCGATGTGATTTTCTCAGAGAAGGTTGAACAATCTTCATCTGAAAATGTACAGAACTATCAAATTAATAATGGCATTGATGTTTTGGTCGCAATTTTGGATATAAATCAGAAAACAGTACATCTTTCAACCACGACGCATCAAGCAAATAATACATATATATTAACAGTAAATAATATTCGTGACTTAGCACCCACGCCGAATGTGATTGAACCAAACAGCACTTATGAATATACCTATCAACCAGATGATAATACCCAGCCGTATATTGTTGGTGCAGAGGTAATAGATGAGACTCATGTTGATATTATTTTCTCAGAGCCTTTGGATCGCGAAAGCGCTGAACAGGAAAATAATTATAACATTAATAAAGGAATTAGTATCATCGAGGCGTTGCGGGATACTAATAAAAAAGTCGTTCATCTGATCACTTCCCCCCATCAGACGGGTGAGACATACACAATAACCGTTAATAATATTAAAGACCTGGCACCAAACCCAAACATGATCGCTTCAAATTCTAAAATTCAATACACTTATATCTATCAGGACAGAGAATCACCCAAAATAGAAGATGTGCAAATTGTGTATTCAACATATCTAAAAATCCTTTTCAGTGAAATTTTAGAAAGAGAATCCGCCGAGAACGTTGCTAATTATTCTATTAGTAATGGAGTCCAGGTCCTGGGAGCCATTCTGGACAATAGCTTAAAAATCGTTCATCTCACTACGTCAGAGCACCAGGCAAATATAAACTATACATTAACGGTAAATAACATTCGGGATCATTCACCCAATCGGAATGTGATCGAAATAAACACAACTTTCCAATATTATTATGAAGTCTCACCAGGATCGATAGTATTAGGATTAAGCAAAGATAATTATGAATTGGCTTACCTCAATATTGGTGACAAATATTACATCGATCGAAATTATACCATTACCACTATTCCGGAAGAAATGAACGGTTATTTATGGATTAAGACAGCGAATGATGATCGAAACAAAACCGAGGAAAATTTCTTAACCTTTCAATTGAATGAAAAAGCGAAGATTTATGTTGCTTACGATAGTCGTGCATTAAATTATCCACACTGGCTCATTAATGATTTTTATCGCATAGGAAAGCACATTGGCGTTTCCGAATATGTTGAAAAATTGGATTTATGGGAAAAAGAATGTGATCCTGGCATCATTACTTTGAGTGGAAATATTGCAGAAGGGGCTCAAGGTGTGGAGAGTATGTATGTTGTATTAATAGAGACTAAAAATTCTTACCGTCCGGGTGCACCGGAAAATATGGGAGATCCACTATCGCTGGGACCGGCAAACATGTTTTTACTTTATCAAAATTATCCTAATCCATTTAATGCAGGGACTGAAATTCGATTTCAATTACCTCAAAATGTTTATGTTGAATTGACTATCTATAACATCCTTGGACAAACAATGAGAACTTTAGTTCAGGGCTATAAAGTGGCCGGGCATCATATACTTCGATGGGACGGTAGAAATGAGGAGGGATTACCAATACCCAGCGGTGTCTATTTTTCAAGATTGATAATTAAGATAGTAGAAGCTCAGAATGGAAAAAATAAAAATCGAATTATTTATAACAACGTCAGAAAAATGATAATGATCAAGTAAGGAAAATATGTCTTGAACGGCAATGAATTAAACTTTTAAGAAAGAGTGAGGCGAAGGCTGAGGCTAAGATTTTCTTCGCCTAAAACAAATGTTCAAATTATGCCCGATTGCAGTATATTTATTCCAAACTAATAATACATTATTCATCTATTACTGCTTAACAAGAAAACAGGCTCCAAAACTATCAAAGTTATGGATTCTGTTTTTTATTTGTGACAGATCTATTTCTCAATAATGTAATATATTTTTGTAAAAAGATATTGACTAATAATAATTTATTTTTTAAATTCTTAAGGTTATTTTGTGATAAATAACTATCTGCGATGGTTACATTATTTCAAATGGCTTAACATTCATACACTATTCAAAACATTCATCGATCTGAATGGTACTATCTTAAATAATAAAAACAATGTTTGGTAACAATATCAATGAAAAAAATTTATATCCTATTATTGTCTAATATATTAATTTTAGGGCTTAAATTTGCTCAAGGTCAGGAACTGGAGGTTGCCGATCCAAATGTAGTAGCGGCAAAAGAAGCGCAATCAACCCAAGTTCAAACCATGCAAGAAAAATTATCTCTTTTTGGATACAATCTATTTGCACTTCCAGAGAACATGAGACCAGCCTTCCCTGGAGTAAGCACGATTTTTCCACGTGATTATAGACTGGGCACAGGTGATAAATTGGGAATTTATCTCTTAGGAAAAATTGAACAAAATTTTGAAGTGATTGTTAATGTCGAAGGTAAAATTTACATCCCTACTGTTGGGGTTTTTTATGTTGCAGACCTTACAATAGAAGAGTTTCAAGGCTTTTTAGAAAAGCGCTTATCAAAATATTATGATAATTTTTCTGTAAATCTCATGTTAATTGAACCCAAACAGATTCCAGTTATAGTAGTAGGAGATGTGAATCGACCCGGAAAATATTTTTTGAGCTCACTCAATACTGTGCTTGATGCAGTTATTATGGCAGGTGGGTCAACTAGTAATGGTACTTTACGTAATATTCAGGTATATCGTCAGGATAAACTAATCGAGACAGTTGATTTCTATCAATTTCTAATGACTGGGAAAATTCGAAATGAAATTTTTCTTCAGCAATATGATCGAATCGTAGTTCCTCTTGTTGAAGCTGTTGTTAGTATCACTGGTGAAGTTCGACGCCAGGCCAAATTTGAGCTAAAATCTGGAGGTGGAGAAAGACTTTCGGATCTTACTTATCTCGCTGGTGGATTTACTGAGTTAGCTTTTCTCGATAAAATTGAAGTAAGTCGATTGTTACTGAATGGAGATAGGACTGTTTTTTATGTTAATTATCATGAGATTTTGGAAAATGATAGCTGTGAATCTAATATATTTTTAAAAAATGATGATCGGATACATGTTTTTTCAAAGTTAGAACAGGTTTATCCGAAGTATGTTTATATACATGGGGAGGTGAAAAAACCGGGTGAATATCCACTTGAAGAAAATTTACATGTATTAGATTTGATTTTGAAAGCTGGTAATCTGACTCGCAGCGCCTTCGTTCTTGAATGTGAAGTGGCTAAGATCGATCCTAAAACTCCGACAAAGTTTAGAAAAATCAATTTACAAAATTTATTTAATAATCCGAACAGTAAAGAGAATATTTTACTGGAAGAAGATGATCGGTTATTTATTCGTCAAATTCCAGAATGGGAGGTCGGACTAACCGTTGAGGTCAAAGGAGAGGTGCAATTTCCAGGAATTTATGCCATTACCAAAGATAGTACAACACTGAGTGAGATCATCGAAAAAGTCGGCGGATTTACTGATGAGGCTCTCATTAGAGAGGCATCATTGATCCGAAAGAGTTCGAGAATTACAATCGACAAGGAATATGAAAGGCTAAAGCAGTTATCTCGTGATCAGATGTCAGAATCTGAATACCAATATTTAGTCATGAAAGAGAATATTCAGGATATTGGGCGAATCGTGGTCGATTTCTATCGATTATGTGTTTTGAAAGATAAGGCCGAGGATATCCTCTTGGAAGACGGTGATGTTATCAATATTCCCAAAGCCCCTAAAGTTGTTTATGTGACTGGTCGAGTTGGAAGACCTGGCGGAGTATTGTACAATCCTGTTAAAGGGGTAAGATATTACTTGAATAAATCTGGAGGTCCTGCTTGGGATGCAAAGGTTCGTGGGATTAAGATTACAAAGGTTACTGGTGAAATTATCCATGATGAAGATGTTAAAAAACTTGAGCCCGGTGATATTATCTGGGTGCCGAGAAAACCTGATCGCGACTGGTGGGAATTGTTTCGCCAGACAATAGCAATCATTGCCCAACTGGCCACTGTTTATATTGTCGTAGATCGTGCCGTTATTAAATAGTGTATAAACGCTAAAACAATTATTGTCATTAACAGCTTGTCATACCAACTCTGAAACAATAAGTCCCCATAACATTAATAAATAAGTTTGAATATGGAAGAAAAAACAAACAGAAATAATTATCAAGAAATTAATTTATTAGACTACGTAAAAGTTCTTATCAAACATCGAAAAAAAATAGTACGAAATGTGATTGTGGTAGGTTTGGTTATTGTAATAGTAAGTTTTTTGCTTCCAAAAACTTATACCGCAGTGACGACTATTTTACCGCCTGAGGATACGCAATCCACTAATATATTAAGCGCATTATCAAATTCTCCATTATCCAATTTGATTTTAAATGAAACTGGAACGACTTCCGATCTATTTGTCGAGATACTTAAAAGCCGCTCTGTGTTTGATGGCGTACTAAAAAAAGAATTTTTATACAAAAAAACCAGCAAAGACGCTCAGAATAAAACTTTACTTCAAATTATCAACGTTAAAAGCTTAGAAAAAGGGAGAAAGAAATTAGCTCCAAAAATTAATGTCAAGGCTTCTCCTGAAGGAATAATAAGGGTTGAAGTAGAACTTAATGATCCCCATTTGGCGGCCGACGTTGCTAATGCATTGGTCAGTGAATTAGATAAGATCAATAAAGAGAAAAATACATCACGGGCAAAAAATTCGCGCGTTTACATTGAAACCCAATTAAAATTGACTGAAGAAAAATTAAAAAAAGCGTCAGAGGAATTAGGAAAATTTCAAGAAAAATATAAAGCGATTTCATTAGAGGAACAAACCAAGACTGCTATTGAAAAAGCTGGTGAATTAAAAGGGAAAATTCTTGCTAAGAATGTGGAACTGGGTGTGGCACTCCAAACAATGAAGCCCGATAATGTTCTTGTTGTGCAAATTAAAAAAGAAATTGAAGAACTGGAAAAACAATACAATTATCTCCAATATGGAAATAGTGTAGCGTTGGAGAATCAGAAGGAATTTTATATACCCTTTGCAGAAGTTCCTGGCGTCGGATTAGAATTAGCCAAGCTAATGCGTGAAGTTAAAGTACAAGCAACGGTCTGGGAGCTTTTGAACCAACAGTATTATCATGCTAAAATTCAGGAGGCGAGGGATACACCGACAATTCAGGTATTAGATGACGCTATCCCTCCAGAATTGAGAACCAAACCGAAAAGAAAATTGTTGGTTCTCATCGGATGTTTTTTAGCCCTTATTTTGAGCATTTTTTGGTCATTTACTTCAGAATATATTGATCGCGTGAGAAGTGACTCCGATGATTTTCAAAAGACAAAAGAAATTACAGAGGATATAAAAAAAGACTGGGATAAAATACAATATTTTTGGAATCGACTGAAACGAAAAATTAGGAGGACATAAAGATTAACATGAAATCTCAAATCAGGATTGTGCAGATTGGTGTCGGTAATTGGGGAAAAAATTTGCTGAGAAATTTTTATAACATCCCGCAGGTGCAGATGCCGATGGTCTGTGATACAGATGAAAAGGCTGTTTCCAAAGTTGCGACAGAGTACCCAGGACTGGAGACGACGACTGACATCCAAGAAGTCTATCATCGAGATGATTATGATGCCGTGGTGGTTGCCACAGTGCCAGAGAATCATTATCAGATTGCCAGAGAATTCCTTTTAAGGGGAAAACACGTTTTTGTTGAAAAGCCATTGGTTTTAGATTTGAAGCATGGTGAAGAATTAAATCATATTGCCAAAACGCAGCGGCGACTTTTAATGGTTGGTCATATCCTAGAATATCATCCAGCCTTCGAAAAAGTGAAAGGGATGATCGACAACGGGGAGTTGGGTGAAATTTATTATATTTATACTTCACGAGTAAATCTGGGCGTCATTCGCCAAACAGAAAATTCGTTATGGAGTTTTGCCCCCCATGATATTTCCATTATTTTGATGTTTATGAATCAAGAGCCCGAGTGTGTCGTTAGTACAGGACAGTCATTTATTCAACCTGGAATTGAGGATGTGGTATTTACGACACTTCATTTTCCTGATGGGAAAATGGCGCATATCCATGTCAGTTGGCTGGATCCACACAAAATCAGAAAAGTTACAGTTGTCGGATCCAAGAAGATGGCAGTGATTGATGATATGGAAGCCACGGAAAAGATAAAAATTTATGATAAGGGAGTAAATTTTACAGGCAATTACACTGCCTATGGAGAATATCTGACATTACGAATCGGCGATATATTAATTCCCAATGTTAAAAATATTGAACCTTTGAAACTTGAATGTCAGCATTTTATTGATTGTATTTTAAATAATCGACCCCCACGTTCGGATGGAGAAGATGGTTTGCGGGTCGTACGGGTGTTAAATGCAGCGCAAGAGTCGTTGAGGTTAGGAGGTGTTCCTGTAAATTTGTAATTGGTAATATTCTCTTTTTACTTGAGTAAGTATAAATTTTAAAAGATGTTTAAAATGAAAGTTGAAGCGATAACAGTCGATAAAGGATTTCTGATTCCTTTCAATGAAAAACTTAAAAAAATAAAACAACAGAAGACTCAGCTTTTAACGAAAGATTATATTATTGATGAAACTGTTACTCGATTGAGATATGATTTAGGTTATTCGATATCAAACAAAAAGTAGCATAAATTGAAAGGGTAAGCATGAACAACATTATTGACCAAACCGCAATAATCGAAGAAGGAACAACAATCGGCAATTTTGTGGTAATCAAAAAAGATGTTAAAATTGGAAAAGAATGTACCATTGGCAACAATGTTGTTATTTACGATGGCACGATTATTGGGGATCATGTTCGCATCGATGATAATACTGTGATCGGAAAACAGCCAATGCGGGCGAAAAGAAGTATTTTCAAATCAGAACCTGTTCCTCCTGCTGAAATTGGAAATTATTGTATGATTGGTGCGCAGGTGGTGGTTTATGCTGGTAGTAAAATAGCAGATCATATTTTAATTGCCGACACGGGTGCTATTCGAGAGAATGTGACCATTGGCGAATATACTATTGTTGGCAGGGGGGTAACTGTTGAAAATTTTTGCAAAGTGGGTAAAAAATGTAAATTGGAAACAGGCTGTTATATTACGGCTTATTCGGAAATCGGTGATTACTGCTTCATCGCTCCCAAAGTTATTACTACCAATGACAACTATCTGGGAAGGACTGAAGAACGATTCAAACATTTTAAGGGTGTCACCGTTAAGCGTGGCGGAAGAATTGGGGGCGGAGCTGTGATTTTGCCAGGGATTACCATTGGAGAAGATGCCGTTATTGGTGCTGGGTCAGTAGTCACCAGGGACGTGCCGAAAAGACAGGTTGTAGTTGGCGTGCCAGCCAAATATTTTCAAGATACACCTGAAGAACAGTTGCTTGAAAACCAAGGATGGGAATGAAATAAATTCCAAATTTCAAATCATAAGTAACTGTATATACGAAATAAACTTTTCAAAAAAANNAAGTAACCAAATCACAATGTCAAAAATTCAAATTCCAAATAGATAAGGTAAGTTATAGATAACACATTATGTTCTGTTCATTGAAAATTGAGTTTTATTTGTTTGTATTTTGGAATTTTTTAAAGCGCTAGTTTTTAAATTTCACTATAGATGATCTTAAGCACTTACATCTTTGAGAGAGAAAGCTATGAAAATTGTGTCAATCGTAGGTGCCCGACCGCAGTTTATTAAAGCGGCACCCGTTTCAACAGCGTTAAGAAGACAGCACGAAGAATTATTGCTCCATACGGGGCAACATTATGACGACAGTATGTCGCGTGTTTTTTTTGATGAGTTGGGAATTCCGAGACCTGATATCAATCTCGAGGTCGGATCGGATAGCCACGCCCGTCAGACAGCAGCGATTATGATTGGTGTGGAAAATTATTTGATGCAGAAGAAACCCGATGTCGTTTTGGTCTATGGCGATACCAATTCAACATTAGCTGGCGCCGTTGCTGCGAGCAAATTGAACATCAAAATTGCCCATGTGGAAGCAGGGCTGAGAAGTTTTAATCGCATTATGCCTGAAGAGATCAATCGCATCGTAACAGATAAAGTGGCGGATATTCTATTCTGCCCGACCAAAACAGCGGCTGAAAATTTAGCAGCCGAAGGAATTACCAACGGTGTTTTCATTATCGGCGACGTGATGTACGATGCCGCACTGCAATTTGCCCCGATAGCTGGAAAGAAAAGTCAAATTCTTGACAGGCTATCCATTCAGCCAAAGGAATATCTGTTATTGACCTTACATCGTGCGGAAAACACGGATTCGTACCAGAATTTAAATAACATCGTCATAGCAATCACGCAAATAGAAAAACAAATTGTTTTCCCTGTGCATCCCAGAACAGTTAAACTATTGAAGCAATATCAGCTTTTTGAGTGGCTTCAGAAAAAGAAAAATATTATCTTAACTGAGCCAGTTAGTTACATCGACATGATCGTGCTGGAAAAAAATGCACA
>JABAOC010001876.1_pt2 | contig 29188 bp, 26 predicted proteins | sample 7062161 | NCBI WGS metagenome assembly JABAOC01 (sample SAMN14538625, study PRJNA623070) | marine sediment metagenome | biome: marine biome [ENVO:00000428]; feature: marine pelagic biome [ENVO:01000023]; material: deep marine sediment [ENVO:00002113] | place: India: Gulf of Khambhat ... | reverse complement strand
TATTGTTCAAGAGGGTATGAAATATTACAAATAAGAAACTTCTTAATCGAATCAAAAAACCAACCGAGGCTCTTATTTGAACCCTTGCCAGCTCCATTATCAAAGATATGCTTATAAATTAAATCATCTATATTAATTCTCAAAATGCAATCTGTATCAGGATTAATTAAAGCCATCCCCTTTTCTTCTTCTCCAACTTTTGTAAAATAATCAGTTTCTAAAATAAAAGGACTACTTTTACCTCTCAGAATTGTATCAATAATACTTCCATCTATATCTAATATACGCCATAATCTTTGATATCTGATTCCAATCAATATAGCATTAAGTTTGATTTCAGTAGTTTTATTTGATTCCATTTTTTTTTAGTTCCCTTTCATAATTAATCTCATTATATTTCTATTTCTTTTGTTTTGTCAAAATTCTAAATAAATAGAAATATGCTTTATTTATACTAAAATCAAAAAAAAATCCCCGCCAACCACTGAGGCTGATGGGGACTTTACCGCTATTTAGACTTTACTTAAGTCGAGTATAAGCCTTAAATAGGGGTTTAAAACTGTTGAATCTGGTTTAAAATGGTTTAAATATTTCCCCGAATAACTGGACAATCCCATATTACCTTTGCTAAATTAGGGATTCGATTAATCAAACGCCTACATAAGACTCTTCTATGGTCGCAGTGGGAGCAGAAGGCAATGAGAGGCAGAAAAACAAATTTCTATACTTGATCGGGAAAAGGGAGGAATTTATGCGCAATAATAAAATTCTTATTTCACTTCTTCTTTTAATAGCGTTATTGGTCATACCTGTTTTGGCTCAGCGTAAAGTCACAACTCCCAAGGAACATTTTGGATTTACCCCAGGGGACGATTACTACCTGGCCAACTATACTCAATTTATGGCTTACTTGAAAAAAATTGCTCTTGAATCCAATCGTGTGTCTCTTGCTGGAATCGGAATAACAGCTGAGAAACACCCGATGTTCATGGCCATCATCACTTCTCCAGAGAATCAAAAGAAAATCAATCGCTATAAGGAAATCTCTCGGCACCTGGCTTTGGCTGAAGGCCTTACCGATAGCGAGGCTCGAGAACTTGCCTCTGAAGGACGGGCAGTGGTCTGGATTGATGGAGGCTTACACGGAACTGAAGTATTGGGAGCTCAGCATCTGATAGAACTTATTTATCAAATGGCGAGCCGAAATGACCCTGAGACGTTGAGAATCCTGAATGATGTCATTTTACTCGCTGTCCCCTCAAATCCAGATGGAATGGAGTTGGTCGCAGACTGGTATATGCGCGAAAAAGAACCAGCCAAGCGGTCCATGAGGGGGCTACCCCGCCTGTATCAGAAATACATCGGCCACGATAATAACCGTGACTTTTATATGGTCACACAGCCTGAAACAGAGGCTGTTAACAGGGTGTTGTATTGCGAGTGGTTTCCTCAAATCGTTTACAACCAGCATCAATCTGGTCCTGCAGGAACAGTCTTGTTTGCCCCTCCTTTCCGCGACCCGTTCAACTACTGCTATGATCCTCTTGTTCCGCTGGGAATCGAACTGGTCGGAGCCGCCATGCACAGTCGTTTCGTTGCTGAAGGAAAACCAGGGGCCACGATGAGAGAAGGAGCAAGGTATTCGACCTGGTGGAACGGCGGACTGCGCACCACTGCTTACTATCACAACATGATCGGTATTCTAACAGAAACCATCGGGAGCCCCACTCCGATAGAGATTCCGTTTCTTCCAGAAAAACAACTCCCTAAAAATGATCTTCCCGCTCCGATTGCTCCGCAGAAGTGGCATTTCCGCCAGTCAATCGAGTATGTGATCACGGCTGATAGGGCAATTCTCGACCTGGCCTCCAAGCACCGTGAGGATTTCCTGTTCAACATCTATCTTATGGGAAAAAACTCCATAGAAAGAGGAAGCCGCGACCACTGGACCATCCATCCGCAGCGGATTGCTGCTGTCGAGGAAGCTATAAAAAAAGACAAAGCGCAGCGTGTTGGATCCGGCCGAAACCGAGGCTACCCGCACAAGTATTATGAGATGCTCTTTGACCCAGCTGAGCGTGATCCTCGAGCATACATTCTTCCCTCCAATCAGCCCGACTTTTTAACTGCGACCAAGTTTGTGAATGCTCTCATCAAGAATGGAATCACTGTTCTTCGGGCAACTGATTCCTTCAAGGTTGGCGATAAGTCTTATCCTTCGGGTTCTTATGTCGTCAAGGCCGCTCAAGCCTTCCGTCCCCATATTCTCTCCATGTTTGAACCTCAAGATCACCCAGATGATATCCCGTATCCAGGTGCAGCGCCGATTCCACCCTACGACAATGCTGGATGGACTTTGGTTTATCAAATGGGGGTGGAATTTGACCGGATTTTTGATAGTGTAGAAGGCCCCCTCGAAAAAATTGAGGACCTTGCCCTGGCTCCTGCTGGAAAGGTTACAAATGGCCAGAATGCTGTTGGCTTTCTCTTAGACCACAGAGTCAATGATGCTTTTATTGCCATCAACCGCCTCCTTCTAAGAAAAGAAGATGTGTACTGGTTAAAAGAGGCTTTTCAGGTTGAAGAAAAGACATTCCCTGCTGGCACGATTTACATCCCAGCCAAGTCTTCCACTTTGCGCAGACTGGGGAATATGGCCAAGGAGATTGGATTAAATTTTGAGGGTATAGACTCTATGCCCTCAGGAGAAGCGCTCCGCCTGCAGCCATTACGCATTGGATTGTGGGATCAATATGGAGGGTCGATGCCGTCGGGTTGGGTACGTTGGCTACTTGAACAGTTCGAGTTTCCGTTTAAAGTGGTCTACCCTGCCACTCTTGATGCTGGCGACTTGAATAAAAAATACGATGTCCTAATCTTCGTCCGTGGCGCTATTCCGCTCAGCGACCGTCCTGACGAAACTCGCCGTTGGCGCTCTTCCCCCCAGCCAAAGCCAGAAAACGTCCCTCCAGAATACCGCAAACAACTTGGCAAAGTAACCGTGGCTAAAACAGTTCCCAAATTGCTTGAATTCATGAAGAATGGCGGCACTCTGCTCGCGATCAGCAACTCCACAAGCATCGGATTCCACGCTGGCCTGCCTATTTCCGATGCTCTGATTGAAAAGCTTAAAGATGGGAAGGAAAAACCCTTGCCGAGAGAAAAATATTTCGTACCTGGCTCAATCCTCCAAGTAAGCGTTGATAACACCAATCCTTTAGCCTACGGCTTGCCAAAGAAAGTGGACGTGTCCTTCAATAACAGCCCCGTATTTCGGATAAAACCAGAAGCCGCTCAGGGAGGGATGCGCAAAGTAGCCTGGTTTGAAAACAAGAATCCTCTTCGCAGCGGCTGGGCCTTGGGAAAGCACTACCTTCAGGGAGGCATTGCGATCATTGAGGCCGATGTGGGTCAAGGCAAACTTTTCTTGTACGGGCCAGAGATAACCCGCCGGGCCCAGCCCCATGGGACATTTAAATTCCTGTTCAACGGAATTTACTATGGAGGATCAACTAACGTAAAGCTCGAATAGCCCAATTATCAAAAAGTATTCTAGTATCCTTTTGCCAGGCCGATACCGCGAATATCGGCGGCTCCTAAAAAACGCACAGGTTTCCCTTCAGCATCATACTCAATCGTCAAGCCGTGGGCGTTGCCCAATCCTCTGACTACTCGGATATGATGCCCCCTCTCTTTTAGAGCATTCTGTATCGAGGCTTCAATTCTATTTTCTACAAGAATTAAGTCAGGTTCCGCAAAACTGATGCGCGGCGCTGCGATCGCCTGATGAATATTCATCTTGAAGTCGACCATATTCATGACCATTTGAGGAACGGTCTGGCCTATTGTATGACCGCCCGGTGTCCCGAGAGCGGCCCAAGGCTTGCCTTCCTTAAAAACAATTGTCGGACAATCGCCGGAAAGCTTCCTGTGGCCAGCATGGGCGTCCATAGGATTTCCTTTAGGTTCGAATGTACAGTAGGCAAGCGAATTATTGAGCCAGATACCAGTCCTCTCCACCATTATGCGGCAGCCAAATGCGTTGCCCAGCGTCTGGGTTGCGCTGACTATGTTTCCCCATCTATCAGCCACCACAAAATGAGTCGTGTTCTTTTCCTGTTTGACCACGACTTTGGGTGGGCTAAACGGTTTTGCTTTCTTAGGGTCAATCTTGCCCACAACCTCTTTCCAGTACTCTTCAGAAAGAAGCTTCTCCAGGGGCGGAGGATTAATTTCCGGATCTCCAGCATGGGCGAGACGACACCAAAAAGCATGCTTGGTTGCTTCGGCAAAACAATGGAGATAATCTACGGTATTGTGTCCGAGCCGGGCATTATCGAATCGGCTCATCAAGCCTAACCGGATAAGAGATGGAAATGCCGTAGATGGCGGCGAGGCGGTCGCCACCTTATACCCGCGGTAATTAATGCTTATCGGCTCCCACCATTCTGCCCGGTCAGCAACAAGATCATCGAGCGCTAAAAAGCCACCGCTCTCCTTCATTGTTCTGTCTATTATCTTTCCGAGTTTACCGCCATAGACGGCTCTGGCTCCCTGTTCTGCTATCAGCCGAAGCGATTGAGCAAGGTCTTTCTGGACGAGAATATCTCCCTTTCCCAGCGGTACGCCTTCTTTACCGTAAACTTTTTGGCCATGCGCGTTGAATTCGGAAAAAGCATATTTAATTGTTCTGGCAATCCGTTCGTTAATCTCAAATCCTTGTTCTGCCGCTTTTATAGCGCTTTTAAAAAGCTTGGGCCACTTAAGCTTTCCGTATTCTGAGGATATAGCCCACCAGGCATTCACGTTTCCTGGTGTCGAGACCGCTTTTGCTCCTCGCCTATTTTCCTTATAGTTGGGCGTAGGCGGCCGGAAAACATCTGAGTTGACATTAATAGGGATTTTCCCACTCGAATCAAGAAAGCGAGCTTTGCCCCTTTCGGCATCATAGACAAGAATTGTCCCATAGCCGCCGATTCCAGAATTCATCGGTTCTACGACATTCAGTGTGGAGGCGATGGCCACAGCTGCATCAAAAGCATTACCACCAGCTTTGAGAATATCCAGGCCGGCCTTCGTCGCAAGCGGATGAGCGGTGCTGACCATGCCGTTTGTGCCAACCGCAGGATTCAGATTCTCTCCAAGATTCTGTGCTTCTCGTCCAGGGCTCCGTGCTTCCTGCGAGCTTTTTAAAGAAGTAAATGCAAACAATACAATTAATGAAATGAATAACGGCTTTCCTGACATATTCTCCTCCTCCTATCAATAAATAATCATGCGCAAATAATAGAATCAATGAGGAATATATTCAATATCAAGGCCTTTCCCTCTCTCCAGAGGAAAATACTAAATGTTAAAACCCGGGCTATTTTCCTTTTCTTAATCCGTTTTATTTATCTCTCTTCTTTTCTTCCTTCTCGGACTCTTTTTCTTCTTTCTTTTCACTAACGGAAGTCAGGTTCATATAGTCTGCAAAGAAAAAGAGGTACCTTCGAACAAAAGCACCCAAAGTATAATTTGGGCTTGGATTCGTTAATTAAGATTCCATATCGAGAAATTGAGAACCGCTGCAAAGCTTACCCAAAGGATATAAGGAATAAGCAGCGCTCCTGCTAATGCTGAAACCCTAAAAGATTTAATAATCGTTATCAGGATTGCTATCCACAGAAAGATGATCTCTACAAGGGCAAAAAACGGGGACTTGAGCCCGAAGAATATGATTGACCAAAGCATGTTTAGAACCAGCTGGACAGCAAACCATAATAAGGCAACTCTTACATAAGGATGGCGCAGAGTTTTTTGCCATACAAGAAAAAGAGATATCCCCATTACCACAAACAAGCTTATCCATACGGGCGAGAACACCCAATTCGGCGGATTGAAAGATGGCTTATTGAGATAAGCATACCAGGTAGGAATTGAAGGAGAAGTAAATAACGAACCAACAAATCCCGCTAACTGACAAATAACGAGACATAATATGAGCTTGAATAAATCTTTCTTTGTCATTCCCTTTCCCTCTTTAAATAAGAATGATTGACAATTCCTATTATCATTATGCAACTGATTTATTAGAACAAAAAGCTAAACTGGTTTCAATACTCTCTTTAAAATTATTTTCTAATTATTTAAACACCATTTGCCCAGCTCTATTTTCATTATTAGAAAGCTTTTTATGAAAAAAGGCACCTGTCCTCTTTCTTTAAAATGGGGCCTGGCCCCATTTTATGGCCCCATTTTATTGCCGCCCTTTTTTCCAACAGAAAATCACCCCCCAATTCACCGCAAAAGGTGATTGACTGATACATATAAGATTTGACATTTATATTATTGTATTATATTATTAATACAATTATTAGAATGCGAGGTGCTCATGTTCCTCTCCGACCTTGATTTCAGCTCGCCTGTACCGATTTACAGGCAGGTTATTTACCTGATTAAACTGGAAATACTCTCCGGGAGGCTCAGGGACGGTGACCAGCTGCCGACGATAAGAGAGCTGGCAAAAATTTTAAAATTAAATCCAAATACTGTAGCAAAGGCGTACTACACTTTGGAAAACGAGAGATTTATTGAAAGCAAAAGAGGCAGCGGAAACTGGGTAAATTATAAAAAAGCTAAACTGGATAGCCTTAGGAGAGGGATGGTTGAGGATGAATTCAGGAGCTTCCTGGAGACGGCCTTATCCATAGGAGCCACGATAGAAGATATAAAAAATTTATTAAAGAGGTATTCGGACAATGACCGAAAAAATCGTTGAAGTTGAAAATTTAAAGCTAAACATAGGAAGAAAAAAAATACTGGATAATACCTCCTTAGAACTTCAGAAAGGGGAATCTGTGGTGATTGCAGGCAGAAATGGCTCGGGAAAAACAACCTTTCTTAAATGCCTGGCAAACGTCATATTCCCCGACCAAGGCAGCATTAAATTCAGCGAAGAAGTTCCCCCGGAGAAAATTGGCTATATTTCTGACCAGCTCAGCTTATTTGAGAATTATACAGTAAAGAAAGGTATCGATTTTCATGCTTCTGTCTTTCACATTGAAGATTTTGACTACACCTTGATAAAAGAGCTGAAGCTGGATTTAAACCAGAAAATAAAAAACCTCTCAGCTGGTGAAAGAACCCTTTTTCATCTTTCCTTAATCCTGGCCCAGGAGCCAGAAATACTGTTGATAGATGAGATCATACACGTCATCGACCCCTATTTAAGGGAAAAATTTCTGGAAGCTGTTATCGATTTAATGGATCGCTGCCAGGCCACAGTTGTGATGGTTAACCACACCTTTTCAGAAATAGAAAAAATACCGGAAAGAGTGCTGGTGATGGAGAAAGGCCAGTTCATCCTGGATGAAAAAAGCGAAACACTGGGAGAAAAGCTAAAAAAGGTTGTATCAGAAGCTGAAATATCTGATGAGGTACCCCGTATTTTCCAAAGAGAGTTATCTTACTTTAGGGAATATTTTGTTTATCCCTTTAACGAAGAACTTAGAAAGAAATTCCCTTATGACTATAAAAATACCCGTTTGAATGAGATTATTAAAGCATTCGTTGGAGGCCAGTATGTTAAAAAAGGAAATCAATGACGTTTTAAAACAAATTGTTTTCTTTACTGCAGCAGTTCTCCTGCTGCCTGCATTTCTGATAATTACGACAATAATATCCGATCAATCTTACTTCAGCGTATTCTTTCCCATGTTCCAGTTCGGATTAATCTTCTGGGCTTTTTTTATGGGTTCTTCCCTGTTTTCTCTTGAACACGGCCAAAGGGGAATGGAATACCTGTTATCCCTCCCCTATTCCAGGCTCCAGCTTATCGGCTTCAAGATTGTTCCAAGAATCATAGCCGTTATGATTTTCTTTGTAGCGTTTTGGATTCTATACAATGCCGGCGGTGAAGACCTTGCCGCACTATCTTTCATCTCTTTTACTTTTACTTACTTTTCCCTTTTCCTGATTTCTCTCTCGCTTTCAGCAAGTTCCCAAAATTTCCTTGTTCTTTTTGTTTCATCTTTGTTCTCTCTTATAATTTATTTCGAGCTCCTATCCGTGGTTATCTTCCTTGTTACACGAATGAAACGCATTCCCTATTACCGACTGAATTACAGATATTTCTTCACAGGGGAGTTAGACCCTTATTTAACTGGATTTATTTTACTTGCTGCAATCGTCTTGCTGCTTCCGTTATTAGTATCCTTTATCCTATCCTTTAAAAAATTTGATATCCGGCCGGCAAAAGTCTATAACAAACGCTACTTAAAATTTTTCACTCCGATATTTATCTTTTGTTTTATAATCTCCGCTTTTTTTGCTTCTCAGGGAATCCATATTGGCTATAAACAATATTATCTCACCCTGGATCTTAAATTGATCGAATCCCACCCCTATTCTGGCATAAAAATTTACGAACATAACAAGGTCCATAAGATTAAAGGTGACTTCGACTTTTCTTGGCCATCCCTGGTAGATAATGAATATGTGTATCAAATAGCTCATAATAAGACTACCAGGTCTTATAACAAGATCATAAGACTGAATACATCTGACTATACGGTTGAAGTTCTGTATAAAGGACTATCTGAAAGAAGCATTGGCTGGCGGTTACAGAAATACGATCAAACAATAGCTTTCGTGGAAAGAAAAAGAAAGAAAGATTTCCACGATATTCAGCTTGTTCTGGTAGATGAAGCTTCAAAAGAAGTAACAAGGATACCTCTGGAATATAAGCTACTAGAAAAGAGCTATTTTCCAATTAGTATCTGGACTAATAAAACCGAGGGAAAACGGTTCTGGCTAATAAGCACTGAAAAAAATTGGAAAAATCAAATCCTGAGAATATGGGAGGATGGCCGGATTGAAGACATCGGCGAAAGTCAAAAGGCACCCTGTTATGTCAATCGGATGCTCATCAGCTACACTGAGGAGGATGTAATTATCAGCATGGAAAAAGAAGGAAGGTTTGAAGCTATACGGAAAATTCCGAACAGCCAGGGCTTTAAATTTGGAACCGGATACTGGAGAGCAAACCTTAACGACCTCACCTTTAAAGAGATATTTGGATGGAGAAGAGGTCCAACACATCCAATATATGCCAAGTTGAACCTGGAAAACTTTGAGATCGAGGAAATCGGCGAAACAAAGGGCCACCTTCATTATTTCTCTCCAGATGAATACTATTTTATTGAGATAGACCATGTTGCATCTGAGGTAAAAGTCTATGAGTACAAAGAAAGAAAACAAAATCTTCTAAAGACTTTCTCATTTAATACAACAGAAAAAAGAAATAGGTTCCGCCCCTGCATAGGGGGCATTGTTTTTAGAGAAGGTAAAAAAGTAAGAGCATATGCTTTCCCAGATCTGAAAGAAATCAAATTTAAAAAGCTATGAGGTGGGCTTGATAAATCAAGCCCCTACAATAAATCAAGCCCCTACAAGAACGATGGCTATCTTATCAGTTCGTACCTGAATCGCCCGCCTTCAAGATAAAAGCGGCTATAGTTCGTGATATAACCAGGTGGTATTTTGTCGGGCCCTGTAACCTCACAGAGAGTATAACTTAGCCCCTTAATCATAATCTCATCTCTTCCTATTGAAGGAATAGCCAATCCCAAAAACAAATGATTTGGAATCTTTATCAAAATAAGAGGATACCTCTTAAAGTTTGTCCACATAGAGGCAAAAGTCACACCCTTTGAATCGCAATCTCCAAAATTGTTAGCCAGGACTTTGGGAGGCGCCCAGAATCCTGATATGATTTTATTATTTTCTCTGAAGGGAGGGATGCCGTATGTAATCTCCTGGGTAAAAGCTGACATTAAAAACAGCAGCTGACGAAGTGACATTTTTTTCTTTATTTTCTTCATACGTTCCACAACCTGTTTTACTCTGAGGCGGTTGTTCCGAACACAAAGAGAGTAATCCACTCCGATGCTGTCTCCGATAATTCGAAATCCTCTTTTCTCTAAAAATGCTTTTTCTTTCTTTTTTTGCTCTTTATTTATCTTTCTTAAATAAGCATTTTCTTCTACTTCAAGTTTATCTTTAATTATCTCGGACTCAGCTTTCACCTCTTTATAAAGAGCTGATGGGACGGAAATCTTGATCTTGAATTTCCTAGCATCGATCTTCTCGATTAGAATATACTGAGGATATTTGCTCTTTTCTATTTGCCGCCTCGCAAATTCCTCGAGATAGATCATCATCTCTTCTCTCATTTTTTCATAGCTTTCTTTCATGTATTTTTCTAATTCCTCAGGATAGTAGCCAAATTCCTCATCTGCATCAGATAATTGCTGTTTGGAAATGGAAAAAGTCATAGAGTAACCATCTCCTCGGTAATCCCTCCAGCCGTAAGTGAGTTCATAACTTGTTTCTTTTTCTATCCTTTCAAAAATATTTAGGCTCTGATTAGGCCCAGCTTTTTGATTTAGAATGAGAAAATTTGAATTGTCAGAGAAATTGTTATTAGAAGAATTATCATTATCCAAAAAAGAAGCTAAAAGTACCAAACTGATTAGGGCAAGGAAAAACAAAAAAATAGAGAGGATGGGAGTCTTCATTTAAGGTTTAATCAAAGGGAATCGACCCGACTTCAGGGAAAGGAATTAAAGCTCTGGTTAAGCCCGAAACGCCAGCGCTTATCAAAAGACAAATCCCGATAACAAAAAGAGCCATAAAAATAGCAATCGCAATATTATTCTCCTTTATTTCCTGATAATGATCTATCCGAGGGGTTAGTCTATTAAACAGCCATAAGCTGAATAGGATGCAGACTATAGCCAGGATTCCGGCCAAGATAACATACCCAGCACCATAGCCCAGCATTTTTAAAAAGTTCAAAATATTTCTTTCTTTGCCAAGCACAAAAATTTGGATGACGGCCATGACCGGATAAATTGCTTGTTTAACAACTAGCGCTTCTCCCAACAGAATGCTTCCCAAAATGATTCCTACAGAAGTATTTTTTCCCCTTAGCTGGCGCTCTTCATCGAAGCGCGGTGTGAGGACTAGAAAGAGGCGATAGCTACCAAAAATAAGAATAAAACTTATGAATACTGAAACCAAAATTTCCAATAAGCCAAAAATTACCTGTTGACCACTCATTTTTTCATCCTTTCAATGATCTAATAGTCTTTAATACATGTCTTTCGATCAAAAGGATACACTAATATCGCGGGGCAACATGTAAATTAAAACAGAGAACTCCTTTTGCGGCAAGAAAAGAATGAAGGGCTATCCCTTCAAACCCTAAATCTGGAGACCTTGCTCTTGTGCTATTGCTCAGACTTAACGACGTTCTTGGCTACGGGTCCTCGGTCGCTCTCTTCCACGTCAAAACTTACTTCTTCGCCTTCAGCGAGAGTTTTGAAGCCTGGCATGGTAATAGAGGAAAAGTGGACGAATATGTCCCGACCGTCTTCTTCTTTAATGAAGCCGTATCCCTTTTTGTCGTTGAACCACTTTACGATCCCTTTCGGCAAAGCTCCGACCTCCTTTAAATAATTTTAACTCATGGTCCCAAGCCTTAGGTCGCGGCTCTGTCATGGGGAAAATTCCTTTAGAGCAAAGCCGACCCTCGATAAAGCAGGGCCATTTCTTATGTCGAAATATAATTTATAAATTAAAATAATAATTTATTCAAGAAAAAAAATGACCTTTTGTCAATGCTTTTAATTGCCAATTTCGTCTATTTTATGCCGTCTTAAGCCTGGATAAAGGGAAAGTTAAGCATTCTAATTCCCAGTTAAATCCAGTTATCTTCTTTAATAGCTCTGGGCGGCTTTATCACCTGCTTTTTTGACAAAAGCTATTAATTAAATATACTTGTAGCTATTTTAAGCCTTATGGAAGAGAAGACACCCAGAAGAATGCTTTTAATAATGGACAAAAATTTAAAATCTGCCTATAATGGGCATCTTGCCGCGGAAGAGATATCATATCAGAAATCTAAATTATAGAGAAAACGAAATTGCTTGATTATTTCTTAGATTATTTACAGACATAAAAGAAAAGAGGAAGAGGAGGAATTTTCGGATGAGAAGCTTAGGGCCTGATATTGAATTTATAGTGGCAATTCCTTCCTACATGGAGGCGGATACCATCTCTTATGTTACAAAACAGGTTGATCTCGGGCTCACAAAATACTTTGGCAATCTCAGATCGATTATTCTTAACGTAGATAACAATAGCGGAGATGACACAAAAGGAGCATTTCTCTCTACGGATACCGAAATCCCAAAACACTATATTACTACTCCCAAAGGAATGAAAGGTAAAGGAAATAACATCCTTAATCTTTTAAAGTTTGCGAAAAGCCATGCTGATACCTTAAAAGCAGTTATAACTGTTGATGCTGATCTGCGTTCGATTACTCCTGAGTGGATAAAATACTTAGCTGAGCCAATTCTTGAGGGCTATGATTTCACTCTGCCCCTTTATTCTCGGCATCAGTTCGATGGGACTATAACCAATCATATCTGCTACCCGCTGTTTTATGGTTTATTGGGGGAGGATGTGCGGCAGCCTATCGGTGGTGAGCTTGGCTTTTCCCCGGATCTTATAAATCACTTGTTAAAGCAACAATGGGAAGTTCAGGCAAAACAATATGGTGCTGATGTCTTTATGACACTCCACGCCATTTTCGGTAACTTCAAGATTTGTGAAACAGGTCTTGGAGCAAAAATACACAAAGCCAGCGCACCAAAACTCGGACCCATGTTTACTCAAGTGATTACAATGTTGTTTGATCTCCTTCTTTCTCGAGAGTCATCCTGGATAAGCATTCCAGTGATAAAGCCTAAGCCTAAAAAAAGGTTTGGCCTAAAAGAGCTCGCTCAACCGCAGGAACTGATGATAGACATGAGAGAGCTAAAAGATAAACTGAGGAAGGAATACTATCCAAGAGAAAAGCTTCTCAAAAGAATTCTAAGTGATTATGCCAGTTCGAGCCTGATAAAGATGTTTGACCAAGACATTTATAATATTGACATTCTGATGTGGACTCAGCTGGTTTATCAGCTCCTGTTTTCTTACAGGAATGGTTCACCACAAGCCAGAAAAGATATTGTAGAAGCTCTTAAGCCCCTCTATTTCACACGCTCAGTAACTTTTAATTATATGACGTGGCGTTACAGTCCAGAGTATGTTGAAGAAGCAATACTCGAACAGGCCAAAGCCTTTGCATCTCAAAAACCTTATTATCTGGGTTTGCATGTGAACGAAGCAAAAAAGAAGGCGGCAAAGCAACAGAAATGCTAACTTAGTTCCTCTCCTAGTTCCTGCCTAATCGCACTTTGATGTCCAAGTTATAAAAGCCTGAAAAGCCAGATTCCGTTTCAGCTTCCTTCTTTTTAAGAGTCTCATTCTCTATCTCAATATCATGGGAAAATGGGGAGAGGCTTCATTTTCTGTTCACAAGTTGAAAATGTTCTCTTTCTTATAAAAAAGGCGCCTGGCTCCATTTTCTGCTTATAATTCAAGTTTTGTAGGTCTAATCCCAATTTCAAAGCTTGATCCCCATGCCGCCAATGTCACAAAGTGTGTCATGTCACACTTTTATAATTTGTTGTTTATTAACCAATTAGGTTAATTACCAAAAAAAACCGTGACATTTGATTTAAGTTCTTGACTTCCAAATTATTGGCCTTTATTACTCATTTCTTTGTATATCAATGAGTTAGTGTCCATAAGCTATTTTGGCACAAAACTTGTACATAGTTTATTCAGTTAAAACGAGAATGCCTGAAAGTGAGATTTTATTATTAAGTTACCGTCAAAGAAAAGAGAAGACAATTGATAAGAAATATAAAAGAAATTTATTTAAACATGATTATTTTAAAAATTTTAATCAGCCATAATATCATTAAAAGGAGGTATGAGGATGAACAATTCTAAAGGAAAAAGGACCAAAAAATTAATTGCCGGAGCTCTTTTCTTGTTTCTTTTCACGATGATTGCAGCTCCCGATCAACTCTATGCAGGTCGATGCACAAGAGCTTTAATGAACTGCATGGTTGATGCTGGCATAGCCACCGTGCTGGGAGCTATCGCGGGCCTTTTTTCAGGCAACATATTTGGATCGATGCTTGGCGCGGTTGCAGCAGGTAGTACTTATTCAACAATGTGCCTTGCTGGTTACGACTTCTGTAAGCGCTATTATGAAAGATAAGCTCGCTTATATCGCGCACCGGCTATTACAAGAAGTACCTTGACAAGGAATTAAAGACTAAAGGAGGGAAAATATGATTTTGCAAATCCAAAAACACATGAAAAAAGCATCTCTAATCTTGATCTTTCTTACAATTTTCTTGAGCATAAATGTATCTTCACTGGAGGCTGGAGGGTGTGAGAAAGCCCTTTCGAGATGTTTGCTCGACTCAATAATGTCCATCCCCTTTTTCGCAAGGGTGTATACAGATATTGCTTACTGTCTTAATGGCTGGATTTTTTGCATAAAATACATTGAAAATTAAGCCGCCGAAGGAAGGAGCTCAATAAGAAATTAATAGCATACGCAATTTCAAGTTCCTTAGGAGACGATAATGAAGTTGATAAAACCATTATTTCTTGTTTCTTTTTTAGTGATAGTTCTTCAGGCGCATCTTCCTTTCCTAAGTGGAGAAGACATTAAGAAAATACTCCTTGAAGAAGTTCTTTCTATAGGAAGCATGGAGGACGATGCTCTATTTCAGTGGGTGGGAGTTGTCACTGATTCTGATGGTTATATCTATGTTACTGATAACATGGATTATTCATTGAAAAAATTCGATGACAAGGGAAATCTCATAAAGAAAACGGGGCAAAAAGGACAAGGCCCGGGGGAATTTTTGGCTCCAAGGTATTTAAGTATCTCAAACGAGCTTCTTTATGTCACGGATCAGTTTAAACCCGAAATTCAAGTTTTTGATAAAAATTTAAATTATAGCCGCGACGTGCCAATTTTAATGCCTGTTGCCGATTTAAAAGCTCTTTCTGATAACGAGATTGCAGTAACCACAATCTCCACTACTAAAGCCGGAAGGATCTTCATCTTTAACTCAAATGGAAAGATTAAGCGCGAAATCCCATACTCTGATAAAAAGTCGCCTCTCATGATGGATATGGTGAACTTTGATTTTGATTCTCAACGCAACCTTTACCTTGTTTACAATCACCAGGATAAGATTGAAAAATTTGATCCTGAAGGAAGAAAAATATGGGCCAAAAGATTGCTAAACATCAAAAAAACTAAAAAAGAGAAAGTTGGACAATTCACGCTGCCCACAAAATTTGTTTATAAAGATATAGCTCTTGACAGCTCAGGAAATTTATTCATTCTTGGCGGCAGTTTTTCTAAAAATCCAAGCTGTGATGTTTATGTTCTCAGCCCGGAAGGTAAACACTTGACTACATTCACATTGCCTGATTCGAGCCATTGCATTTATATAGACAGCAACGATTTCCTCTATTCAAGGGCTAATGAAGGAGTAACACTGAAAAAATTCAAAATAAAGCATATCCATGATTAATTAAAGTTGCTTTGCTTATCCTAATGCTCGCTTGACTTCAAGTTTTCCTTTGCTATAAGCTATACGGGAAATTCTTGCATTTAAACCAAAGTAGGGAATTTTCATTGCCCTGAAGGAGAGTGCCAAATGCTCTGGTGGGTTTTGATCCTGCTGGTTTTAGTAATTCTATCCTACTTGTCGCAATTAGGTGTCCTTTTTACTATGCAAATAAGATCCCCATATTTAGTTGCTACTATTATAAACATTATGATTCTGGCTTGTATTTTTGGTGTGGTTGTTAGAATTCTGAAAAGGATGAGAAAAAAAGAAAAAGAAACGCTCATCTTAAAAGTAAAAGAGCTCGAAGAAAAATTAAAGGCTAAAAAAGAAGAAAACAGCAGTTAAATATAAGAGTATATATAAAAGAAATTCAGAGACTAAAATTTACTAACGCCTTTTGTCCCATTATCTTTTCTTATCTCACAAAAAATGATAATACTTTCTTTCTTTTCTCAAAAACATTGAATATTCCAGAAGGATCTTGAATCAGATGAGTTTTTGTTTTTAATCCTTTGATGAAAATGAAAAAAGATGACTTAAAGATCATTGATTTTCATGTCCACATCGGCCTCAAAGAGCACTGGCATGAATGGATCCACGCTTACCAAAGAAAAGCCCGTTCAGAGTATTATGAACGATATGAGGAAATGATTGATCCGAAAAGGTTTGCTGCTTACCTCAAAGACCATCAAATAGAAAGAGCTGTGATTCTACCCGAAATAAGCCCTAATACAACCGGTGTTGTCTCTAATGAATATGTCATGAATTTCTGCCAGGGCCATGATATTTTCCTTCCTTTTTGCACTGTTAATCCTTCCCTGGTCAATCAGCCAGCCCAGGAATTTAGAAAATATATAAAGATGGGTGCAAAAGGAATAAAACTTTACCCTCCTTATAACTACTTTTATCCAAACGAAAGTTGTCTCTACCCTCTTTATGGAATGGCTCAAGAACACAGATTACCGGTTCTCGTCCATACGGGTTCTTCTGTGTTTAAAGGTTCAAAAATAAAGTATGCTGATCCTATCTATTTAGATGATGTGGCTTCCGACTTCCCTGATCTCCTCCTGCTTATGGCTCACAGCGGAAGAGGTCTATGGTATGAAAAAGCATTTTTTCTCTCTCGGCTTCATCCGAATCTTTATCTGGAAATTTCAGGACTGCCTCCAAAAAATCTGCTTTATTATTTTCCCGACATGGAGAAAGACATCGATAAATTTGTCTACGGGTCAGATTGGCCTGGAATCAAGACGATCAATTACAACATTCAAGCCATAAAAGAGCTTCCCCTGGCCAAAGAATCTATAAGAAAGGTCCTTTACGAAAATGCTGCCGGCATCTTAGGATTAAAATAGGGCTTCTCAGTACTCTGAATTCACCAGAACCTCTTCTCCAAAGCTTCCATTCTGGGGCATAGATTTATTTGTGGAATTTACAGCGCGCATAATTCTGATTGCTCTTATGCCCGCTTCTAAAGCAGCTTCTATATCAGAGTCCGCATCTCCATAAAAAATTTTAATTTTGTTTTCTTTAATCGGTTTAATTTTTAAATTTTCCCCTAAACTGAAGCCAGTAAAAATCACTTTTTGGGGATTCTCTAATTTAAAAGTTTTTACAAGAAGTTCAGTGACTGATTCTGTTTTTGTTTTTGTTCTTGCAGTTATAAAATAAATTGAGTCTCCCCTTTTTTTATGCAATTCAATCAGCTTTCGGGCACATTCTTTAGGAATACTGAATTTATCAAGCCCGTTGTTCATTTCATTCCAAAACTCCTCCATGATTGTAAAAGCCTTGTTTCCGGGGGAATATTTCTGCCGTCCATAGTAATAACCTGGGCTAGAAAACAACACCGTATCATCAATATCGAATCCAACATTCATCGGTGGTTGATTCTCCAGGCTTCTAGCAATATCTTTTAAAGTAACCCAACTAATATTTTCCTCTTGTTCAACGCAGGCACAATTCACCAATACTGCACTTATAATAGCCATGATAACAGCAATTCTTTTATACATTTCGCTATCTCCTTTTTAAGAGCCACGAATAAATATCACATAGTCCTATAGCATAGCAAAAATTTGATGTCAAAATATTCGGCGCCTAGCCCTGCCTAAAGGGAGTCACGCCTTATCCAAATGGGATCAGGCCTTGTCAGAAGGAATGCTATAAGGGTAAACAACAGGAGTATACATTCTCCAGACGGCAAGGCCTGATCCCTGTTGAGCTGGGAGATATCTTTCCCTGCTGGCGAGGCCTGGTATCATGATGGCCCTTAGCTGGGTCATCGTCGTAGAAATTTTCTTTAACGTCAATCATTAGTATATCTACAACTTTTAGGCTCTAAGACGCGAATAGAATATAAAATTAAATTTATTTAGATTATACGTCAAACGTATTTTTTAGCTATATATTTTATTTGGACTTTGTTACATAGGCGAGTTTTCCTTGCTATTGACAAATATAAATAAAACCCTTATCTTTTTATTGGTAAGCGTAGAAAGTTAAATGCGCTTTGTGTATTGTTGATTAGATAACTTGCGAGTATTTCACTAGAATAAAATAAGAAAAATGAAAAAGGTCTTAACCATAGCTTTCGTTGTCAGTTTGATAGCTTTTACTAATTTATATGCAGCAGAAACAAAAGAAAGCCTTATGCCATCATCCAACTACCTGAAGCTTTCTTTTGATTATAAAATCAATTCTCAGCTTCTGTCTATCTATGATGATGTAGATAACTCACCAGATATACTAGAGCCCAACGGTAACGGTTCTTTATCACCTGAGAATTACGTTCAACAACTAAAAAATTCAAAAGCCCAGTTTAGTCTGGCAGCAAAAGATCCAGCTACTTTTTCCCTCAAGACCCCTTCCGAAATAATCTCAATACAGAGAAACAAGAAGCGCTATTCAAGGGCAGCTTTTGAAATCACTTCCCTTAATGTAACAGTATGGTTTTTTAATAAGTTCATAGATCGTAGGTCTTGGGCAAACATTTCATTAAAGTCCATGCTTAGAAATCTTAGGTCTGGTTTTGCTTATGATATGGATACTTACAGAACCAACCAGCTAGGACACCCCTATCATGGAGCAATTCATTATTCCATAGGAAGGGCAAACGGATTAAGTTTCCTAGAATCAACAATCTGTTCCACTTTTGGGAGTTATACCTGGGAAGTCTTTTTAGAATCGATTCGCCCTTCTTCAAATGATCTTGTTCTTAATACGCTTGGAGGTGTGACGCTGGGTGAGGTTTTATTTAAAATTGGAGACCTACTCTTACATGGCAACTCTCCCGGATTTGAGGGAATACTTCGAAAATCTTTAGCCTTCATCCTCAATCCTGCTTACGGAATTAAAGCATTAGTAGGCGAATCTTTCGCAAATAGAAATCCTCAACATAAACACTATTATGACCTAAGCTTGCCGTTTGGAGCCTACAGTACATCCTCTCATAAGCCCCGCTTTTTCATTGCAGCAGACCTGGAATATAAAGACGTTCTTAAGAAAAATTTTTCAAAAATAAGACCTTATGACTGGTTCTCGCTTGATTGCAGGTTGGGAATTCACGAAAATAGTATTCGCCATAGAGAAATTTTCTCAACTGGAATAATTGCTGGTAAAAGAATTAAAAATGGTTTGGCTGGCCTTTTTGGAGTCTTTGATTATATAGAATCCGATTTTGCTGATAGGATGTCCGCTATCGGTATGGGGCCTGGCCTAGTTACTGTTTTTGTTAGTGATTCGAACTTATTCTTTAACAGCTCAGGAGTTCTCTCTATAATCTACGGTGGCTCCAGTCCGTCGATCGATTCAGAAAACAGCCATTTTGGGATGAAAATAAATGACCCATATTACTGTGGACCTGGAATGCTGGGAAAAGTAAAGCTTGAGTTTGGAAAGAAAGATTTAGGCAGTATTGAGACCGGCTTCTCCCAGTATTGGGTGCATTCCATATATACTGACGCAGATGAATTCCTGGCGATCTTGTCTCTTAGTATCAAATACGACCTTTCAGATAAATCGCAGATAAGCTTAGGATATGATTATTACCTGAGGCATGCATCACTTCAGGAAAGGTACTTCACAGGGGCAAAACCTGCTATTCGTGCCTTATACATCTATAAGTTTTAAGAATTCAAACAAAATTCTTAGGTTCAACCTCCTCCGATTATCGAGAACATGATGTCTTAAATCAAGTTCTATTCACTTTTTTTACCCGGAAAAATCTGCTTAATTTCTTATCTTTAACAAATCTTTCGAAACCGAAGGTGTATAAGATATCCGATAAGGATTAAAAAATTTATGGTGATAACAGACCAAGACATAAACCTCGCATACAAATCTCTTCCCATGATATCATACAGGGAAAAAGTAATGATAAAGAAATTAGAAACAAGAACACCTCTCCAAAGCTTTGAATATTCAAAGAAATTGTGAATGATTATCGTCACCCCTAAGACAGACGTCAAAAGCGTATAATCCCATCCCAGAGGTGATAGGAGAGGAATAAGAACAAGAAGGATAGAACACTCAAGTATTGATGCGTGGTCTATTTTTCTTCCTATTAAAATAACTGCCAAGAGAAGAAAAGCAAGAATGGCTATTACCAGCCCAGAGAGCAAAAGAGAGATATTTTGGTTTCCCGTCCATTTCATGAAAAAAGCTATGATGGAAATATTATCCTGCGAATCGAGAAGAGCTTGCGTGGATCGATAAAGAGTTGATACCCATTCCTTGAGAATAATAACATTTCCGCGAAAGCCATAAAAAGCAGCCGGGATAAAAAGAGAGAGGAACAGAAAGCCTACACCGCTCAAAAGAGACTTCCATTTTTTCTTTAATATAAAATAAGGCAAAAAAATCAGAGCGTAAGGTTTCAAGGCAGTTGCCAGCCCCCAAAGAAATCCGGCGTGTATATCTTTTGGTGAAGACGTCGTGTTTTTTTCATAAATCAAAAACCAGATCATAAAAAGTAAGATCATCGTGACGAGGGCGTTAATTTGACCAAGATGGAGCTCCCTTAAGAAAAATTTAGCCAGTATCAAAGGGGGTAAAATAAACAGATATACGGATTTTTTCTCCCCCGAAGGAAGAATCTTATTTGAAAAATAAACAAGTGAACAAAGGCAAAAGGCAACGATAAAGTACCAGATAGCTTTCGCTGCATTAAGGGGGAGAAAAGATAAAGGAAGGTATAATAGAGCAGAGGAAGGCAGGTATTTAAACATGAAGTGTCCGTCTTCGACTTGATACAGAGATTCGGACCCTCTCAGTCTTTTCCCAGCTTTATAATTCACTTCAAAATCAATCATATGTTCTTTGACTTTGAGGAGAAAAAGCGAGAGGAGAATTATGAAAGCAAACAAAATAAGAAGAAGCTTCTTTCTCTTCAGACGCATAGCTCCAATAATTGCTCAGACTAATATTTTCTTCACTTCGTTATAAACTTCCATGACTGAGATTGCTTTTAAACACTTATTATTGTTGCAGGGAGACTTCCGGTGATTAAAGGCAGATACGCAGGGGCTGCAGGCGTAATTAGAGTAAAATACGCGACAATTCTTCCCTAACGGTCCGTACAGTTTGGGTGTTTCAGGGCCAAAAAAGGCGAAAGTCTTTATATCTGTCATAGAAGAAAAATGCACAGGACCGCTATCATTAGTAATCAGAATGTCTGTTATATTGTAGAGATCAATAAGCTCGGAAAAAGTAGTCTTTCCTGCAAAATTTATGCATCTTTTAGGGCTTACAGCATCACAGATGATATCAACATCTTTTCTCTCGGATTTTACCCCGGTAATAACAATGTAAGCTCCCTCGTGTTTGAGAAGCAGCTTCGCAAGCTCCGTATAATTCTCTAAAGGCCACCTTCTTAAAGGGACTATATCACTTGCATTCGGGTTAAGAAGTATGATTTTCTTTGCCTTAATTATAGCCTTGTTTTCATCTTCCAGTTTTTTCAGGATCATCTTCCTGGCATTTTCATCTATCCTTCTTTTCGGAACAATAATGTCTTTCCCCGAGACCTGCTTCTTTGATAAAGGCACATCTTCAGGAGTAGAAGTTACTGCATAAATCAGGTTAAGAAGGTTTTGGACCATATGGAGATGCGGATTAAAGGCCACCTTGTGTGTCTGGAAATTTCCTCTGTATAATCCTTCATTGTGATATTTGAAGTACCCTGCCCTGTTTTTTGCCCCGCTCAGATAGCTTAGAATAGCAGTGAATCTGGCAAAGAGCTCCATATCTACTGCGACGCTTATTTTTCTCCTTCTTAATTTCCACAAAGTACTGATGGTTGTACCCAGGAAACTAAAGAAATTATTGCTGCTAACAGTCAAAACATTCTTTTCTGGAATAATATCCAGGATGTCTACCGCGCACCGGTTCTCCTTAAAGGTCAGGAAATAAAGCTCCGCGTCTGGAAAAAATTCTTTTGTTTTCTTTAGAAGAGAATAAGCCAGCAATATGCTGCCCATTTCAGAAAGCTCTATAAACAGGAATTTCTGTGGGTTCTTTATGAATCTCGGCTTGCTGAATATTTTTCTTAATCCGTGAACACAAGATAGAGCAAAGCAGATGGGGATTCCTAGCCTCCGATCTATTAATCTCATTAAGTCTGCGTTCATCTTTTCCCTATCAGTGTTTTATTAGAATATCTATATCTATAAATGAAATTATGCAAGGCTTTATTATTATTCATTAGTTTCTTTTACTAGATTAATAAATCCTCTTGGGCTAACGACGGGCCCAGCTTTTGTTTTAACCGAGCTTTTGACCAGATATTCAAGTATTTCTTTGGGTTTAATTTCAGGTTTGACTTGGTAGGCTAACGCTGCTAATCCTGCAATATAAGGAGCACCCCAGCTCATCCCGCCTTCCCGATCAAATGCGTAAACTTCGGTGCCTCTGTGACTAGCAATTGTCCGATTGGAACCTGGTACCCTCAACACATCATTTTTGCTGTGATATTTTCCCGGCAGATAGTGCTCAGGATCATCCGGGTCTTCTCCCGGAATTCGGGATAATATTCCATATTCAAATAATGATTGGTCGCAGGAAACCACCAGTATTCTCTGCTCTTCAGCTTGTTTCAAAACTTCTTTCCATTCATCAAAATTTGGATAGTGAGGAAACATTCCGGTTGAGATGCTCACCACACGAATTTTTTCATTCTCAGGAAGAATTTTATTCAGTTCGAATATCTTCCTCATGGCTTTAATATAAGGCATATTATCGTCTTCCCACATGGGAACCGCAAAATACGTGAGTGCAGCTCCAGGAGCGACGCCAATGTCCTTTCCGATGGCTATGCTTACAACAGGAGGACCATGCATAGCAGGAGAGAAACCAACAAGATTTGTTGCATCATATCGCATAATCCGAGATGTATATTCGATATGCCCTAAGAGAAGAGGCTGATCAATTATGGCAATACCTACCCCTCTTCCGTCAATTTTTTCTTTGTGAAGCGAACGAAGACCTAACCCTGGATTTTTTCCTTCCTCAAGGAGCTCTTGTGGGAAAAAACCTTCAGGTAATTTATCAGGTGCAGGCCATTCTGTCAGTGAGTCAAACCGCATAGATTCCAGTAATTCCGCTTTATCTCTCAAATCACAATTTATGAGCGACACATTCTGGAACCCATTAAAACTATCTAATTTTGCTAGATCACCATTGTTTCTGAGGATTACTTTTTTGCCTTTACCAATATCAACCTCTTTGCTATTGATTTTTAAATTCAGAATGGTAAATGGAGCAGGATAATCTCTCATCTTTCCAAAAACAACGAAAATACCGGGGTATTTGAATTCTTTTAAGAGCATGCCGCCGTCTTGTCTAATTTCTTCCTTCATGGGCGGCCCCAACATTCCAATAATTTCCTCAGGCTCGGTCAACCTGTAAATAATTATTCCTGAACGGATTCCTTCCTGTAACTTTGCTGCAAATTCTTTCTTCTTATCTGCACTTGAATAGACAGAAGCTATAGCAAAAGATAATGAAATAAGCATAAACTTCAATAAGATCTTATTGACTTTTTTATTCATCAATCTCTCCATTTTATCCTTCCCCTTATTTATTCAGGAGATAAATATATTAAAGGAATAGAGTGGCAAACGGTCCAGCTCTTCACTGCTGAGAAAACGCGCATTTTCCTTCTTCTTATCTAAAAAGGGACTATAACTTGCTAACTCGGGGCAAGGCTTTGGTCTTGGTTTACTGTAGCACAAGTACATAACCACCAATATAGTATCTAATTATTACTACGAAAAGAAACAGAAATATTAAATAACATATTTTTTTTATATTTTCTTCCTTCCCTATAAAAAATGGTAAAAAATGGGGCCTGGCCCCATTTTTTACCATTTTTACTTTGGACTATTCGCATTTAAAGCGAAGCTATTTCCCAAATCCTTTTCTAATCACAGAATTGGATATGCTTAAGTGGGCATTTGACCTTAGTCTTTCCCTGTGTTATAGATTTAAGATAAGGCTAGCTTTAATAAATAAAAAAAGCCATATGTGATTATCAGATAACCCACTTGTTTAGAATAGCCAAATTAACCGGAAAATGAGCTTATTCAAGAAAGTAATTTTCGCCATTATTTTTCTTCTTTTGTTTGAATTTTTGTTTTTTATTCCAATTTCATTCAGCTTTCAGAGAATACCTGCTTCAAACGAGCAGGAAATCCGTTTACCCTCTCTAGTCTTAATCGGAGTTGTGGTATCAAAAGACGCTTCTTCCTCTGTAGCTACTCTGCAAAATAAACAAACCGGGAAAACTAAAACATTAAGAATCGGAGAAAGAATTCTTGACTTCACCCTCCACCAAGTTTTTGAGAACAGAGTTATCCTCAAAAAAGGAGAAAGAACTTTTCAGATTCTTCTAGGAAAAGGGAGCACAATCAAAGCTGTAAAACCGGTTCAGAGAAAACCGGCCGAGGTTCAAATGCCCGCACCAAAAGATACGCCTGTAGAGAGCCCTGGCTTAGACGCAAATATAATAAAAAAGGAATTTAATAGATCTGAAATCGAGCGAAGGCTTGAGAAGGAATGGGCGTTGATTTTGGAAAAAACAAGATTTGTTCCCAATATGGTTAATGGGAATGTCAGCGGATTTAAAATACTCAATTTTCCGGAGAATACAATCTTATCTGAAATAGGAATTATAAAAAATGATGTGATAAAAGAGATTAACGGAGTTGAGCTGAATAATATGGCAATGATGTTTGATTTATATGACAGGTTCAAAAATGATAGTAAGTTCAATGTCAGCATATTAAGAGGCGGGAGATTACTCCGCATTTTATATCTTCTAAAATAGAAGAAGTTTCTCTTCATCTAAATGACACTCTTGATTTTCCTCTCAGCCATTATTGCTCCAGCAATTTTCTGGATTCTCTATTTCTACTATAAAGACCGCTTCCGGCCAGAACCTATTATCTATTTGGGCCTGACTTATATTTTTGGTCTTTTTACTGCTTTTGCTTGTGCCAGATTTTATACTATTCTTCCTATAATAGGGTTACCGGATGATCCCAGTTTTATGATGGGAAGCCACAGAATTCAGTTCCTTTTTTATAGTATCGGCATCACCGGAATAGTGGAGGAATTTTTTAAGTTTCTTCCTTTCATAATCGTTATAGCTAGGTTTAAATCCTTTGATGAAAAAATAGATGGAATTATCTATGCATCCGTAATTGCGCTAGGATTCGCAAGCTACGAGAATATGGGCTATCTGGTTTATATGAGCGGTTTTGAACTTTTTGGCCGTGCGTTTGCTTCACCGCTAACGCATACGGTTTTTTCTTCAATCTGGGGCTATACAGTTGGAAATGCCCGAATCCATAAAAAATCAATACTTAAAGCTTCAGTAACGGGCATTTTGATCGCAGCTTTCTTTCATGGAATATTTAATTTTTTTACAACTTCCTCTCTGCTAAGAATATTATCTGCTTTGGTTATTCTTATAATCTGGATCTGGCGCATCAGGATAATGGAGAAATTAAGCAGGGAAGAAAAACAAGCAAAAAAGCAAAAAGTTAACGTCCAAAATAAAAAAGAAAGAAAACTCTCAGAGCTTTAGATAAAGAAGGTTGTTTCCACACCACGCCAGGAATTTTTCAAAATCTGTGAAATCAATCCCTACTGTTGCTGTGTTGACATTGGGGTGAAAATTGATGCGTTCCGCATTTTTTAAATCTTGGTCAACAACTACCTGAACCTCCTTTTTACTGTCATTAATCAGACCGAAGGGCGAAACCGCACCGGGTTCCAGTCCAAGGTAGCGCATTAATCGCTCCGGTGAGGCAAAACTGAGCCTGTCCTGACCTAATTGTTTTGTCAGTGCTTTTAGATCTGCGTTTTTCGAGCTTTCCAGAATAGCCAAGTAATGGCGGTTGCCCTTCTTGTTCCGGAGAAAAAGATTCTTGCAATGTGCACCCGTTATGCTTCCCCAATGCTTCTCAGCTTGCTCTACCGTAAAAACGGGAGGATGTTCCAGCCTGGTATAGGCGATGCCGAGGTTATCCAGGACCTCGTATACTTTCTTTTCTGTTTCTGAAGACATTGACCTGTTAGCGCTTACGAGTTTATCAAACTCGATATTTATCTTCAAGGAATGAATAATGGATGAGGATTTCAATTTCGATTTATGGAGCCAGGATTAATGAGTCCCGCTCAACGCTCTCCTATTAGAAAAGTAGCCTACCTCCCTTTTTTTATCCTGTTTTCATCTTAGGATAATTGATTATCTGTCCCTGGTTATTTAATAAACCAGGACAACTGCATCTCGCTTCCCTCAGAATGAAATAGGACTCATAATTTCACTAATCTATATTTTTGATTATATATTATAAATATATTAAATATATATATCATTTTAATCTTGATAAATATATAATTTATATCTTGACATATTTCCATAAAAGTGATATATATCTCCACAATAGAGGTTATTATGAATAAAATATATGAGCAGTATAGGCAGAAAATTACTAACCGGGAGCGATTTGTCAGGATAGCAGAGAGAAGGGTTAATCGAATAATGAATTCCTTAGAAAAGCTTGGGCGTTGTTCCAACCAAAGAAATTACGATTACTCAAACACTGATATAAAAAAGATGTTTGTGAAAATAGAAAAAAAATTAAAAGAAATAAGATCAAAGTTTAAGTGAACCTCAAAGAAAAAAAAGGAGGCAATATGAGTAAAACGGCTGACCGATCCTCCCGAAGAAAAAAAGCAAACCGCGAGAGATTCGTAAGGATAGCAGAAAACAGAGTGAACCGGATACTGGACGCCCTGGACAGCCTTGGAAATTGTTCCAACAGAAGAAATTATGATTATTCAGATACGGATGTTAAAAAGATATTCGGTGAAATAGAAAAGAAAGTGAAAGAAACAAGATCAATGTTTCAGGCGACAGCAGAAGAGAAGAAAAGATTCACTTTGCAGTAATTTCTTTATCTATGAAAGCCAGTCTTGCTTGATCTTCGCCAGCTGACTTTTTTTTAGTTAATATACAGGGGTAAATTGGAATAAGAACAAAAATCTGGGTTCTTATCTTAATTATATTACTTTTATCGATTTTTTCTAAAGAAGCCTCCCCTTCCCTGGATAAAACCGAATAAATAAGGCGGGAAATACGAGCATAAATATAAGCACGATAGCCGTTGCGACAGGACCAAAATGCACCATCAAATAACCGAAAGCTATCACCGGGAGAAGGTTGATCCGGACAGCAACTTTATATACTCTGTGCTATACCATGGAATCAGTAATTGGGGATTTAGAAAATTAATCGCGTGCGGATAACTAATTAAACTTAATTATTCAAAAATATATCCTATTGCATATTTTATTAACTTTTTCCCATCTTCAGATCTGGAATAGAGAAAATCATTTCTGTCAATGTGTATAGTCCTGGAGGCTTCAGGCAATGTAAACGTGGCAATAAATTCGTTATCTTTACTCAACACGTACACATCCCGGTTGATGTTTTCAGATAGATCACCGCCTAAAATAAACAGATTCCCCTGTCTGTCCAAAGCGATTGCTCTGTAAACTGCTTCTACTGGATAAACCCCAAAAGAGCGCTTTGAGTACTTTTCTTCTTTTGTTTGGGCGTCCTTATTGTCCAGCAAGCTTCTTGTCCACACCAATCTTCCGCTTTTATAGTACCTATCAATCTTATCTTTCCAATCATAAGCTATCATAAAATAGTTCTTTCTATAATCTTGAAAACTAACCGTATTCATCATCGTAAAATCTTTATCAGTGGAGTATATGATTTTGTCGTCTTCTTCTTTTTCTTCTCCTACTTCTTCTTTTTTTGCTCTATTTCCTTTGGAATCATAGAAATATATACAAAAAATAAAGCCGGTCTCAGATCTATCTTTTATCAAAGTTGAAATTGCAATACGATCTTCATACAGAACACCAAAATCAGTCATGGTAAATGGAATTGGGATTTCAAATTTGAAGTTTAGATCATCATCGAACACCTGGATTCCAGGGCTGTAAACTTCTGATACATATATTTTGCCTCTATAATATCTTATTATATTTGGACCCTGGAATTCTCCCGATTTTTCCCCCTTTTTCCCGGCAACCGCGATTAATTCTCCGGTTTTATTGAATTTTTTTATCGAATTATCCTCTAGATCGGTTATATAAATATTTCCTTCATAATCGGTTGTCACACTCCCCCGTTGATATACCAAACTTTCGCCTAAACCTTCTATGGTGAGCACTTCTTTTATATCAATGCCTATTATTTGGTTTTGAGCTATCAGAATGGCAAAAATTGAGGAAAATAGGGTCGCGATCAAAGTCAATTTTATGGATTTCATATCCACTCCTTTTCCAAAAAAAATATATTATAGTCTAAAGATATAAACTATTCCAGACGTCTTTTAGTTACTTCTCTTTCCACGAATTTCACTTTCTCTGTCTATGATTAATGACCGTCTATTTCTTTACTTCTTAGACCAAAATAGACGCTCGAGCTCGTCTAACTGAGCGTCTGATAATCCTTCTGGACTAAGACCAGCGCTCTTGCATGTTAGAAATATTCGGGCTGCCTTGTTAAGAATATTAATTTGATCAAAAGTTTCAAGCACATCCGTGCCAATTGCTAAACATCCATGCTTCTCCCATAGAACAACATCATGTTTCTCGAGGGCTCTTATTGTAGCTTGAGCAAGCTCATCAGAGCCTGGAGCGCAGTACGGAACAAGGCCAATGCCTTTTTTGATAATAATTTTTGTTTCTGGATTCATCGACCAGAGGAGGCGGTTTAATTTGTTTTCTTGCTTATATTCTTTAACATGCGTCAGAGCAATCAGTTCTTCCGGATGAGCATGGATAATCACTTTTTGTGAAGCTTTTTCCCTGAGTAGAAAGCTGTGTATGCTTAAATGAGAATGAATTTCTGAGGTGGGTTCAAAGTCTAAGCCAGAAATCTTCCCCCATAGAATATAATACCTGTTTGATTTCTCCGCTATGCGCAGCATGCATGCATTCTCAGAAGGTTCCTTTGCCAAATCGCGCATCCTAGCGCCAGCTCCAGTAATAAAAAAGGAAAGTGCGGATAACTCGGGATAGCTTTTATCGATTCCTCCAGAAGGAAATTTACTCAACTC